>Ga0183260_10000449_pt1 | contig 34998 bp, 32 predicted proteins | sample AntDrymUQ4972206_2_FD_129768 | JGI IMG/M metagenome (GOLD analysis project Ga0183260, IMG submission 129768) | Polar desert sand microbial communities from Dry Valleys, Antarctica - metaG UQ497 (22.06) (version 2) (version 2) | ecosystem: Environmental > Terrestrial > Soil > Desert | place...
ACGAGGCGACCTCCGCGCTCGACACCGCCAGCGAGCGCCTCGTCCAACAGGCCCTGGAGACGGTGATGCAAGGCCGGACGATCATTGCCATCGCGCACCGCCTGTCGACCGTGCTGGCCGCCGACCAGATCTTCGTGCTCGAACGTGGCCGGGTGGTCGAGCGGGGCAGCCATGGCGAGCTGCTGGCCCGCGGTGGCCTCTACGCCAAGCTCTACGACGAGCAGTTCGGTGGCGGCCGCGTACAGGCGCGGTGCGACGACGGGGTGGTGTACGCCAACGGCGAGGTGGTGCGCCATGCGCCGCACGACGGTGAGCGGGTGGCGTCCTGAGCGGCGGTGTGAGCATCCGCATCGGCACCTCCGGCTGGAGCTACGACCACTGGGACGGGGTCCTCTACCCGCCGGGCACTCCGGCGCGCGAACGGCTGCAGCACTACGCGCAGCGGTTCGACACCGTCGAGCTGAACGCCAGCTTCTACCGGTGGCCACGAGAGGCCACCTTTACCAGTTGGCGCCGCCGGCTCCCCGACGGGTTTGCGCTCTCGGTCAAGGCACCGCGCGGCCTGACCCACGCCAAGCGGCTGTACGCACCCGAGGTGTGGGTTGAGCGACTGGCCTTGTGCTGGCACGAGCTGGGCGACAAGCGCGCCGTGCTGCTGGTGCAGCTCTCCCCCGGCCACGAGCGCGACGACGCGCGGCTGTCGTACTTCCTCAACCTGCTGCCTCCCTGGATGCGGGTCGCGGTCGAGTTCCGGCACCCGAGCTGGCTTCACGACGACCTCTTCGCGCTGCTGGAGTGTCACCAGGTCGGCTACTGCGTTATGAGCGGTGCGCACTTGCCCTGCGAGTTGCGCGCGACCGCGCCGTTCGTCTACGTACGACTGCACGGCCCGGACCACGACCACCTGTACGGCGGGAGCTACTCAGACGACGACCTGGCGTGGTGGGCCGACCGCGTGCGGGAGTGGGCTGACGCGGGCCGCGACGTCTTCGTCTACTTCAACAACGACGGGCACGGGCACGCCGTCCGCAACGCCGAGACGTTGCGTGCCCTCGTCGGCTGACGTGCTGGACGGACGATCATGCGTTGGTGTCGCCGGGACAGCAGCAATGCATGATCGCCGGGGTCAGCGCAGTCCGAGCAGGTGGTCCATCGCCAGCTGGTCGAGCCGTTCGAAGGCCATCCCGCGCTCCCCCATCGCGTCCGGATCGCGCGGCTCGGCGCGCAGATCGGCGAGGGTCTCACCCGGCGCAAGCGTCGCCGTGGCCAGCTGGCCTACCCGGGACGCGGCCAGCGCCTCCTGCACCTCGGGGTCGGCTCGGAACGCTCGTGCCTTGGCCCGCAGCGCCAGATAGGTGCGCATGCAGCCGGCCGCCGAGTTCCAGACCCCCTCGACGTCCTCGGTGCGCGGTGGCTTGTAGTCGAAATGCACATAACCGTCGTAGGCCCGCCCGCTCTCCGGGCCTTGCAGCACGTCGACGGTCCAGAACGCCTCCCGCAGGTTGCCGGCGCCGAAGCGTAGGTCCTGGTCGAAGCGCGGGCCGTGCTGGCCGTTCAGGTCGATGTGGAACAACTTGTCGTGCCACAGTGCCTGGGCGACGCCGTGTGCGTAGTTGAGCCCCGCCATCTGCTCGTGCCCAACCTCGGGGTTGAGACCGACCCGCTCGGAGTCGTCGAGTGCGTTGATGAAGGCCAGCGCGTGCCCGATGGTCGGCAGCAGGATGTCGCCGCGGGGCTCGTTGGGCTTGGGCTCCAGGGCGAAGCGGATGGTGTAGCCCTGCTCACGCACGTAGCCGCAGAGCAGGTCGATGGCCTCCCGGTAGCGGTCGAGCGCCGCCGCGACGTCCTTGGAGCCGCCGGACTCCGCGCCCTCACGTCCACCCCACAACACGTACGTCTGGGCGCCCAGCTCGGCGGCGAGGTCGATGTTGCGCAGGGTCTTGGCGAGGGCATAGCGGCGTACGTCCCGGTCGTTGGCGGTGAACGCGCCCTCCTTGAAGACCGGGTGCCCGAACAGGTTGGTGGTCAGCATCTCCACGACCAGGCCGGTGTCGGCCAACGCCTGACCGAAACGGTCGAGCGTGGCCTGGCGGGAGTCATCGTCGGGCACCAGGTCGTCGTCGTGGAAGGTCACCGCCGCGGCACCGAGCCCGGCCAGCCGCTCGAGTGCCAGCACCGGGTCCAGTGGCGGGCGGATCGCCGAGCCGAACACGTCGACCCCTTGCCACCCGACCGTCCACAGGCCGAAGGAGAACTTGTCCTCGGGGGTCGGGGTCAGGTCTTCCATCAGGGAACCTCCTGGAGAGTCACTACTTGCCCGCGGCGGCGGGCAAGTGCTGAGCGTCAGGATGCTAGCGACCTGCTGGTGACGCCAGCGCATGCGAGCGAGACGTCCAGCACCGCTCGACCCGCGCCACGTTTACGTGGCGGAGGCACCGTTTACGTGGCGCGCACACCACGTAAAGGGTCGCTGCGCCACGTTTACGTGGCGCAGCGACAGCGGGGGGCCGGGCGGGGCAGGGCGGTGGGCTCAGTGCAATCGGGCGGCCTTGCTCCGGCCGCGGCTCCCGACGTCAAGGCGTACACGGCAGTACAAATCGGGCCGCTCGAGGCTCTGGGTCAGCGCGGCCGTCGTCTCATCGATGGCCGTTGCGACCTCGGCCAGGTCGCAACGCGGCTCCAGCGTGGCCCGGATGTCGATCACGAGCTGGCCGCGGTCGCGCCGGACGTCCCCCTTCGCCGACCTGATGTCGTGGCGGGACTGCAGGCTGGCGCACGCCGCTGACACCGCACTGCCGGCGTCGACCTCGAGCCGGCCCTCAGCCCCGGACCCGGGCAGTCGCAGCTCAGTGACGCGTCGGCTGGGGAGGTGCCCGAACAACCATCGCAGGCCGAGCAGCAGCAGAATCAGCGCCGCGGCAGCAAGGGCCCAGGGCCACCAGCCGTACTCGGTGACGTCCAGCGCCGGTCCGCTGTCGAGCGCCTCCGGCAGCCAGTTGAACAGGTCGTACTTCCACCCGATCACGATGACGGCGCCAGCGATCAGCGCCACCCCCACGACGAACGTCACGAGACGGTCGAAGAACACGCTTGTCCCGCTCATCGGTTCACCCTCTCCCTAGGTCGCGGACCCGCACCCGCGGCGGCTGCTCCAACGGCTCGAACCGGCTCTCCAGCCGTTGCTGGACGCGGCCTTCCAGCGCGGCGTCACGCTCGGCCGACGGTCCGTGGACGTCGACTCTCACCGTGCGTCCGCTGGCCGAGGCGCGAGCGGTGTCGACCCCGTCGACGTCCTCGGCGGAGGCGGCAGCAAAGCTGCGCAGACCGCGATCGAGCATGAACACACCGGTCTGGGCTCGCACCGCAGTACCCAGGTGCGGCCGTGGACGCAGCGCAAAGTAGATCAAGATCAGGCCGATCAGACCCGCGACCACGGCCAGCACGACCCAGGAGAACTGCGGCTTCATCCCGTCAACGGTCTCGAGCGCGCTCTGGATCCACGGCTTGCCCGAGATGAGATCCCCGTACGCCAGGGCATCATGCCCGGCGACGACGGCGAGCGCGATCAGGGCCAGCGACCACAGCACGCCGAAGACCGAGACGCGGGCGAACCCCCGGGGGTCCTTGGCGGTCGGCGGCGGCGTCGCCTGGGTCCTGGTGTCCGAGCCGCCGTCGGTGGACGTCACTGGCGTACTCATTCGACCCTCCTCCTCTGCGTCGTCGACTCTGCTGGCTGCTCGAAGCGCGCCACGGTGACATCGACCGATGCCACCGACAGACCGGTCAGACCGCCGATCTCGCGGGTGACCTCGGTACGCACGTTGCGGGCGACCTCGCCGGCCCCGTACGGCCACAGCACCGCGATATCCACGGTCAGCCGCACGGTGTCGCCGGCGACCGTGCTGTCGGCGCGCGGCAGGCTCCGGCCGACGATCTTGTCCAGCCCCGATGCGGTGCGGGTGACACCGGGGACACGCTGAGCGGCGAACGTCGCCATCCGGTCGATCGCCTTGCCCGCGATGTGGAGACCGCCGCGGCTCTCGGCCGCGGACGGTGGTGCGTGCAGGTCAGTCACGACGGCGACCACCCAGCAGGGAGCTCAGGTTGATCTCGCCGTCGAACTGCCCGCCCAACAGGTAGCCGACGACTCCGAGCACCAAGGCGAGCAGGAAGGCGCTGAAGCCGCCGACGGCTGCGGCGATGCCCAGCAGCAGACCAGCGATGAGGCCAAGGGCAGAAGTGGTCATGATGTCTCCTTGCTGCCGTCCCGCGTCGGGCTCGGCAGAGCGTGATGGGGGTGTGCTGTGGTCACAACTCGATGGTTCGACGGTGCCCCGGGAACCCCCGAGGCAACGCAGCTCGCAGACGGCGGACGCCTGTCTTGCGTCCGCGCCTCAACGCGTATCGCGTCTGCTTCAGTACCGCTGACCGGGCCGCACCGCCACCGCGCCGCCGAGCCGGAGGTGCCGAGCCGTAGCGCGCATCCACCCGGGCCAGCGACTCGATGAACTGGTCTGGGTCACCACCCAGGTCGGGGTGGTGCTGGCGAGCCACCCGGCGACGGTCAGCGGCCCACTGCTGCCGCCGACCGTCGCCGTACGGCCGGGTCCTGGGTCTCATGTCGGGTTTGCTGGACCGACCTCAAGGGGGCCCAGCACGTCTTGGATGACCACGTCCACCGGCCGCGCCGCCACCAGCTCGACAACAGTGCGGATGGCGTCAGCGGTCGGCAACAGGTCGAAGCCCCACTGCACCGTCACGTACACCTCGACCAGGTCGGACCGCACGCGTACCCCGCTGACCCGTCGGCCAGGCAGGTATGTCGCGACCTCGCCGAAGCGACCGGAATGCATGCCGGCCACGCCGGGCACGGCCGTCACGGCAAAGACCACGGCGTCGGCGAGCTCCTCGCCCGCCGGCGGCACCGGTCCGGTCCCGCCGCCGACCGGGCCGCCGACCTGGTCGCTGAGCGGCGGCACGGTCACTGGACGCGAGGGGGTTGCGGGTCCTCAGTCTCCTCGTTGTCCTCTGTGGGCAGGTAGACATCGGCCACGGCCACGTTCACCTCGGTCACCTCGAGGCCGGTCATCCGCTCCACCGAGCCGATGACGTTGCGCCGGATGCCATCGGCAAGGTCGACGATGGACACGCCGTAGTCGGCGATGAGCTCGACGTCGACGGCTGCCTGACGCTCGCCGACCTCGACCGACACGCCCTGCGCTTGGTTGGTGCGGCTGCCCGGGATCCGCTCGCGGATCGCGCCGACGGCACGCGCTGCGCCGCCGCCGAGGGCGTGCACGCCAGCCACGTCGCGGGTCGCGATGCCCGCGATCTTGGCGACGACGGAGTCAGCGATGGACGTCCGTCCCTGCGTGGTGACCAACGCGTTGCCGCTACCCGAGCTCGACGACGAGCTCTCCTTCGACGACGGCTGGCTGGTGCTGGGGGTGGTGCTGGTCACGGGGGGTCCTTCCGGTCGGGGATGCGCCGCAGTGCCGGCTCAGCTGAGTGAGTCGGCATTGCGGCCGGGGACGTGGGTACAGACGCGCGTACCCGCGCATTGTCACGATACGCGCACTGTGATCCGGGTCACCTCATGGCCCGACGCCTATGCTGCGGAGCGCTCGGCTGACCGGCAGCCTCTCGACGCGAGACGAGGTGTGGTGGACGTCTTGTCCCCCGGGGGCGAACGGGTCGCCCAGCGGTCCGACGCCGTGCTCGCGCGTCGAAGCGGGCTCGGTGACCGCGTCGCCTTCGCCGAGCTGGTGGGCCGGCACGGCCCGGCGCTGTACCGCTATGCCGTGCGGATGCTCGACGGGGAGCACCACGCCGCCGAGGATGCGGTGCAGGAGGCGCTGACCAAGGCCTGGGTGCACCTCGGTGCTTTCCGCGGTGAGTCCTCGGTCAAGACGTGGCTGTTCCGGCTGGTCGCCAACGAGTGCCTGAGCGCGCGGCGCCGACGTCGGCCGAGACCCGTCGACGACGCCGTCCTCACCGCGATCCCCGACGACGCGCGCGCCGCGCCGGAGACCGTGACGGTGGCGACGGACCTGCGTGCGGCGTTGGACGTCGCACTGGTCGAGCTGCCCTGGCGCCAGCGGGCCAGCTGGATCCTCCGTGAGGTCGAGTCGCTGTCGTACGCCGAGATCGCCGAGGTACTCGGCACCAGTTCGACGGTCGTACGCGGTCAACTGCACCGGGCGCGGGCTAACCTCGCCGTCACGATGGAGCAGTGGCGATGACCGCGGGCTCGATGGACCGACCTGCCGGGGAGGTGCCCTCGGACGACCTCGCGGTCCAGGCGAGGCTGCGCGAGGCCGCGGACGACCTGCGCGCCCACGTCGACGAGCGCTGGGTCGAGGTGGCCAACGTCGTGCTGTCCCGTGCCCTCACCGCCACTCGACCGTCCCCGCCGGTGCGCGCGCAAGCGCCAACCGGGCCGGTAGAGATCGCCGAGCAGGTGCTGGTGTCCTACCTGCGCGACAGCATCGACCAGCTCGACGACTGCGAGGTGGTCACCATCGGCATCGACACGCGGCCCGAGCACGGTATTGATGGCCGCGGCGAGGTCTGCACAGGCGTGCTGGTCGCGCTGGCCGTGCGCTACCAGACGGTGCTGATCCCGCTGGCCGATCGGGTACGGGAGGTTGCGGTGAGCCGGCTGGCACAGATGCTGGGTCCGGTGGAGCCGGCTGTCAGTGTCTCGGTCGTTCATGTGCACATCGCCGACGTCACGCGCGGCGACCCCAAGCTGACCACCGACGAGCGCTCGAGGTGACCTGGGTCGACAATGTCTGTTCTCGGTCCGACACGCTGGCTGGGCAGACGGGAAAGGACGACGACATGACAACCGACACAGCGACCGACGCGGACGTGGAGAAGGTCAAGCGTCGCCAGGCCAAGGCAGAACACGCGGCCGCGGCCCTGGACACCGCCCGCGCCCGGGCCACCACGACCGCCAGCGAACACGACCAGGCCGTCGAGGCACTCGCGCAGGAACGGGCCACGCTGAAAGCCGCGCAGAAGGACGTCAAGAAGCTGACCAAACAGGTGGCGGTGCGCGGCAAGCTCGTCAAGTCGCTGCGCAAGGACCGCCGCAGCGCGGACAAGGACCTCGCCCGCCTGCAGGATGACACCGAACAACGTCTGCAGAAGCTGGCCCAGGCGCAGGCGAAGGTCACCGCTGACGATGCACTCAGCGAACTCGAGGACGGCAAGGCCAAGGCGGCGGTGCGCACCGTCAAGTCCACCAGCACCCGGTCGAGCGCGGCGAGGAAAGCCCCGGCGAGAAAGACGTCGACCACGAAGAGAACAGCCGGCAAGACGGCTGCGAAGAAGACAGCCGCCACCCGCTCGACGGCGAAGAAGACACCGGCGAGAAAGACCACGAAGACGGCCCGCACGACCACCGCTGCCAAGCGCTGACACGACTCCACCGCTGCGCGTCGTAACATCGTCGAACGGCCGCGCAGAATGTGTGCTGTGTGTGCTGCCGTGAGCGGACACGCCGCAAGCGCGATCAGTGGGTCTGCCACTGGTCCGCCCACGAGAGGAACTGCATGACCGGCAAGAGGATCTATCGCGCGGCCAACACCAGCGTGCTGGCGGTTGAGGCCGTCGACGCACCGCGTGTCGTCACCTCGGCAGAGCTCGACGAACACCTCACCGAGACCTACGAACGGGTGGGGTTGCGCCCGGGCATGCTGGAGAGCCTGGTCGGCATCCGCGAGCGTCGCTGGTGGGCCGACGGCGTGACCTTCGCCGACGGAGCCGCGATGGCCGGAGCCAAGGCGATCGCCGAGTCCGGCGTGGACGCCGCCCAGATCGGGCTCCTGGTCAACACCTCGGTGAGTCGGGCGCACCTGGAGCCGTCGACTGCCGTCGCGGTCCATCACGCGCTGGGCCTGCCGCCCACCTGCCAGAACTTCGACGTCGCCAACGCCTGCCTGGGGTTCGTCAACGGCATGCAGATCGCCGCCGCCATGATCGAGTGCGGGCAGATCGACTATGCCCTGGTCGTCAATGGCGAGGACGCGCGCGCGGTGCAGGAGGCCACCTTGGCGCGGCTCTCCGGGCCCCGGGTCACGGCTCAGCAGGTCATGGACGAGTTCGCGACCCTCACCTTGGGGTCGGGGGCAGCGGCGATGGTCCTCGGCCGCGCCGACCTGCACCCCGAGGGCCACCGCATCATCGGTGGGGCCACCCGTGCCAGCAGCGCACACCACGAGCTGTGCGTGGGCGACATCGAGCACATGCGCACCGACGCCCGTGGTCTCCTCGAAGCCGGTCTGGAGCTGACGGCCCAGCTGTGGGCGGACGCCGCAGCGGACTTCACCTGGGCCCAGGGGATGGACCGCTACGTCATCCACCAGGTCTCACAGGTGCACACCGCGGGCATGTGCACCGCGCTCGGTATCGACCCGGCGCGGGTACCCCTCACCTTCCCGATGTACGGCAACATCGGGCCGGCTTCGGTGCCGTACACCCTGGCCAAGCAGGCGCAGGACCTCGAGGCGGGCGACCGGGTGCTGTTGATGGGCATCGGGTCGGGGTTGAACGCCTCGCTCACCGAGCTCTGCTGGTGAGCGGTGGCGCCTCGACGCCGCCGCCCGACCTGCCTGGCCTGGACCCTCGCTGGTCGGAGCTGGTCGAGGTCGCCGACGGCGCCGGGGCGACGCACACCTGGCACGTGCTCGACAGCTGGGCCCCGGCCGCCAGGACCGCCACCACCGACGACGAGCCCGCGCTGACCCTGCTGTGCGTGCACGGCAACCCCACCTGGTCGTACCTGTGGCGCCGACTGCTCGCGGCCGCCCCCACGCAGTGGCGGGTCATCGCGCCGGACCAGCTGGGTATGGGCTACTCCGAGCGACCCCAAGCCGCACGCAGCCTCGCCGAGCGGGTGGCCGACCTCGGGGCGCTCACCGAGGCCCTCGGCGTCACCGGGCCGGTCGTCACGGTGGCGCACGACTGGGGCGGTGCGATCTCGCTGGGGTGGGCCGCCGAGCACCGGCAGCAGCTGCGCGGGGTGGTGCTCACCAACACCGCCGTGCACCAGCCCGCCGGCCGCAGGGGCCCGGCGGTGATCCGGCTGGCGCGCCTGCCGGGCGTACGCCACGCGCTGTGTGCCCGCACACCGGCGTTCGTCCGCGGGGCGACCGCGCTGTCCCGCCCGGCGCTGCCCGCCGAGGTGCGCGCCGCCTTCGCCGCACCGTACGCCGCCGCCGAGCGGCGACGGGCTGTTGCCGAGTTCGTCGCCGACATCCCGTTCGACCCGCGCCACCCCAGCCATCCACCGCTGGCACAGATCGCCGAGCGGACCCGAGGCCTCGACGTGCCGGCGCTGCTGCTGTGGGGCCCGCGCGACCCCGTCTTCGGCCAGCCCTACCTCGACGACCTGCTCGAGCGGCTGCCGCAGGCGCAGGTGCACCGCTACGAGCAGGCGTCGCACCTCGTCACCGAGGACGCGCCGCAGTACGCCGACGCGGTCGTGCAGTGGGCAGCCGACCTCGACCACGACGCCGGTCGACCCGCCCACACCCGGACCGCGCCGGCGTCACCGGGTCCGGTGACCCTGCAGCGACTCCTCGCCCGCGCGGGCGAGGACGCCCCTGCCGTCGCGGAGGTGGGTGGCCAAACGGTGAGCTGGGAACTCCTGGAGCGTCGGGTCGGTGAGCTGGCCGCCGGGCTGGCGACGATCGGCGTCCGACGAGGCGATCGCGTCGCCCTGCTCGTGCCGCCCTCGGTCGACCTGACCGCGGCGGTGTACGCCGTGTGGCGCGCCGGTGCGGTCATCGTCGTGGCCGACAAGGGTCTCGGGCTGCGCGGGATGGGCCGGGCGCTGCGCGGCGCACGCGTCAACCACGTCATCGGCTCAACGCAAGGCTTGGTCGCGGCGCGGGCCATGCACCTGCCAGGCAGCCGCATCCACGCGGGGCGCGGCACCGCGGCAGCTCTGGGAGCGACCGTCAGCCTCGCCCAGCTGGCTCGACGCGGGCGCGACGCGCCACCACCCCCCACCCCGAGCGACGACGACGAGTGCGCGGTGGTGTTCACCTCCGGCGCGACCGGCCCGGCCAAGGGCGTGGTCTACCGCCACCGGCAGGTGGCGGCCCAGCTGAGGCTGATCGCCGCCACGTACGGGCTCGGTCCCGACGACCGGATCGTCGCGGCGTTCGCCCCGTTCGCGCTCTACGGTCCGGCGCTGGGGATCGGCTCGGCTGTGCCGGACATGGACGTCACCTCCCCGGGCACCTTGACCGCGGCGGCGCTGGCCGACGCCGTCGCCGCGGTCGGCGGCACCGTCGTCTTCGCCTCCCCCGCCGCCTTGCGCAGCGTGCGGGCCAGTGCCCCGGGTCTGTCGGCTGCCCAGCGCGTCACGCTGCGCGGGGTGCGGCTGCTGATGTCCGCGGGAGCCCCGGTGCCGGCCGGGCTGCTGCGAGCCCTGCAGGAGGTACTGCCCGCTGCCGAGGCACACACCCCGTACGGCATGACGGAGGCGCTACCGGTCACCGACATCAGCCTGGCCGAGATCGACGCGGCCGGCACGGGCAACGGGGTCTGCGTGGGGCAGCCACTGACCGGTGTCGACGTCGCGGTCAGCCCGCTGTCGGCAACCGCCACGGCCGACGGCGCGCTCACCACCGAGCCCCACGTGACCGGCGAGGTCTGCGTGCGGGGCGAGCACGTCAAGGACCGCTACGACGCGCTGTGGGCGACCGAGCGGGCGAGCTCCCGCACGCCCGGGTGGCACCGCACGGGCGACGTCGGCCACCTCGACGACCAGGGCCGGCTCTGGGTCGAGGGCCGCCTGCAGCATCTGCTGAGCACTGCCGCAGGCGTCGTCACCCCGGTCGGGGTGGAGCAGCGGGTCGAAGCGCTCGACGCCGTACGCGCGGCCGCCGTGGTGGGGGTCGGACCGGCGGGCATCCAGCAGGTTGCCGTCGTGGTCGTGCCCGTCAGCGGTCGACGTCGGCTGCGCGCGTCGCCGGTGGCGCCTCAGCCCATGGCCGACGCGGTCCGGGCCGCGGCCGGCGTCGACGTCGCGGCGGTGCTCGTCACCGCGCAGCTGCCCGTGGACATCCGGCACGCCTCCAAGGTGGACCGGCTTGCGGTGGCCGCCTGGGCCGGCGGCGTCCTCGCCGGTGACCGGTGATGAGGGTGCTGGTGACCGGGGCGAGCGGGATGCTCGGCCGGGGCGCCGCCCTGGCTCTCAAGGCGCGCGGCGACGACGTCACCGTCCTGCAGCGGCGACCCGCAGGGCTCGGCTGCGCGGAGGTGCTGACCGACGTCGCCGACACCACCGCCGTACGCCGCGCCGCAGCCGGCCAGGACGCCGTCGTCCACCTTGCGGCGAAGGTCGACGTCGTCGGGCCGTGGGCGCAGTACGCCCGCGCCAACATCGACGGCACCCGCACGGTGGTCGATGCCTGTCGCGCCGGGGGTGTGGGTCGGCTCGTGCACGTGTCGTCGCCGGCGGTCGCGCATGCCGGTGACCCACTGGTCGGCGCCGGGGCGGAGCCCGCCGACCCCGGCCGCGCCCGCGGGCACTACGCGCGGTCCAAGGCCGTCGCCGAGCTTGAGGCGCTCGCCGCGGACTCCCCGCAGCTGGCCGTGCTGTGCATCCGGCCGCACCTGGTGTGGGGGCCCGGCGACACCCAGCTGGTGGGCCGGATTGTCTCCCGCGCTTGGGCCGGGCGGCTGCCGATAATCGGGACCGGCGCAGCCCTGATCGACACGACCTACGTCACCAACGCCGTCGACGCCTTGGTGGCCGCCCTGGACACCGCACCGCGGGTGCACGGCCAGGCGCTGGTCGTGTCCAACGGTGAGCCACGCCCGGTGGCCGAGGTGCTGGCGAGACTGTGCGACGCGGCAGGTGCTCCCGCACCCCGTGGGCGGCTGCCGGTGTGGCTTGCCGGGCGTGCCGGCAGCGCGGTCGAGACGGCCTGGGCACTGTTGGGGCGACGGGACACACCGCCGCTCACCCGCTTCCTCGTGGAGCAGCTGACCACCGCGCACTGGTTCGACCAGCGCCGTACGCGCGCGGCCCTGGGCTGGACCCCGCGGGTCAGCCTCGACGACGGCTTCGCCGAGCTGGCGCGCTGGTACGCCGCGGCCGCCGACACCGGTCGGGGCCCCACCACCTCACGTTAGGGTGCAGTGGTGAACGACAAAGTGGTATGGATCGACTGCGAGATGACCGGGCTCGACCTCGGCGCGGACGCGCTGGTCGAGGTGGCCGCGCTCGTCACCGACTTCGAGCTCAACGTGCTCGGCGACGGCGTGGACATCGTGATCAAGCCACCGCAATCCGCCCTGAACCACATGCCCGACGTGGTCCGCGAGATGCACACCGCCTCCGGCCTGCTCGACCAGCTAGCCGCCGGCGTCAGCCTCGACGATGCCGAGCAGCAGGTGCTGGACTACGTACGCGGGCACGTGCCGGAGGCGCACAAGGCGCCGCTCGCAGGCAACACCGTGGCCACCGACCGGGCGTTCCTGGCCCGGGACATGGGCACCCTCGAGGCCTGGCTGCATTACCGCATCATCGACGTCTCGTCGATCAAGGAGCTGTCGAGGCGGTGGTACCCACGGGCGTACTACGCCGCCCCCAAGAAGGCCGGTGGGCACCGGGCGCTCGCCGACATCCGGGAGAGCATCGAGGAGCTGCGCTACTACCGCGCCGCGGTGTTCGTCCCCCAGCCCGGACCGGACACTGAGACCGCCAAGGCGCTGGCTGCCCAGCACGGCGGCGCGTTGTCGGCCGCCGCCGAGGTGTGAGCTGCCGACCGATACACTCCTGCGGGCGCGGCGACCAGCGGTCGACCGCTCATGGTGGGTGTAGCTCAGCCGGTAGAGCACCTGGTTGTGGTCCAGGGGGCCGCGGGTTCAAGTCCCGTCACTCACCCCAGATACCGCCATCGGCACAGCCGGAGTGAGCCGGTGCCCCCGTCAGGGGCACCGGCTCACCGCGGGTGGCTAGTGACCGGCCCGGCTCTCGAAGGGGCCGTAGAAACCGAGCTGGCGCTCCACCAGGGACCAGACCCCGGTGGGCGGGGTAGGCCGGTCGGCGCCAAGAGCGGGGGCCGGTGGGCTCACCCGCTGCTTGCGATCCATCGTTTGCGAAGTGCTACTGATCAAGGCCATCGCTGCGATGGCCCCGACGATTGACAACATCAGGTAACTCCTTGGTTGAAGTGGCCCTTTCACCGTAACCCTCGCGGCCTGCTGCACCTACCAACCGGGCGCCACACAGGTGTGAGTTGCGTCCCTTCTGGAGCGAAGGCGCCGAGCGCCTGGTTAAACACGTGGACATTGCGGACGAATAGCACCGGAGGCCCTATGGTCTGACGCATGCTCGCCACCGACAGCGCCGGCCGCAGCCTTGCCGAGTTTCTCCTCGACCGGATCGACGAGGACGAGGCGTTGGCCCGCCGTGCCTGGGACGAACAGAGCGCTGGCTCCGAGCGAACCACCGCGCCGAGGACCGCGCGGGCCCAGCACGCAGCCCGGCACAGCCCGGCCCGCGTCCTGGTGACCTGCGAGGCCAAACGCCAGCTCGTGAAGAACAGCATGGAGATCGAGCCGGAACAGGTCGCGGAGCTGTTCACCCTCGAACCGCATGGTCCCACAAACCTGCCGCGTGACCAGACCGTCGGTGAGATGTACTTCGTCGAGCGGGTGCTGCGCCATCTCGCCGTGAGCTATGCCGACCACCCCGAGTACGAGCGGCAGTGGCGTCCGTGACCGGCGCCGGTCAGCTCAGCGGCACCACGTCGGGCGCCCCCAGCCGGGCGGCATCGGCGGTCTCGTCGTCAGGCATCTGCTGGCTCTCGCGCTCGGCGGCCACCCGCTGGCGATAGTGCTCGACCTCGACGGCCACCTGTTCGCGGCTCCAGCCGAGCACCCCACCCATCAGCCCGGCGGCCTCCTCGCATGAGCCGATGCCGCGGTCGAACGTCTCGATCGAGATCCGGGTGCGCCGCGTCAGCACGTCGTCGAGGTGGCGCGCCCCCTCGTGCGAGGCGGCGTAAACGACCTCGGCGCGCAAGTAGTCCTCGGCACCTGTCAGCGGCTGGCCGAGGGACGGGTCTGCGCCGATGAGGTCCAGCAGCTCGTAGACCAGCGACCCGTAACGGCCCAGCAGGTGCTCGACCCGCACCGGGTGCAGACCGGCCCGGCGGGCCAGCAGGTGGCGCTGGTTCCACAGCGCGTCCCAGCCCTCGGCGCCGAGCATCGGGACGTCGGCGGTCACCGAGCCCGGCACCGTGCGCTCGAGGTCGATGGCCAGACCGTGCACGGCTTCGTCGACGGCGTCCCTGGCCATCACCCGGTACGTCGTGTACTTGCCGCCGGCGACCACCACCAGCCCCGGCGCGGGATGTCCCACGGCGTGCTCGCGCGACAGCTTGGAGGTCGCCTCGGACTCCCCGTACAGCAACGGTCGCAGCCCGGCGTAGACACCTTCGACGTCTTCGTGGGTCAGCGGGGTCTCGAGGACGGCGTTGATGTGCTTGAGCAAGTAGTCGATGTCGGAGCGGCTGGCCGCGGGGTGGGCGTTGTCCAGGGCCCAGTCTGTGTCGGTGGTGCCGATGATCCAGTGCCGGCCCCACGGGATCACGAACAGCACCGAGGTCTCGGTCCGCAGGATCAGCCCGGAGTCCGAGCGGATGCGGTCGCGCGGGACCACCAGGTGAATGCCTTTGCTGGCCCGCACCTGGAACAGGCCCCGCTCGCCGGCCAGCGCCTGGGTCTCGTCGGTCCACACCCCAGTGGCGTTGACGGTCTGCCGGGCGCGGATGCGCAGCTCGGAACCGCTCTCGAGGTCGTGGACCACCGCGCCGCTGACCCGTTCGCCCTCACGCAGCAGCGCCGTGACGCGGGCCCGCGGGGCGATCGACGCGCCGTACGCGGCGGCGGTGCGGGCGATGAACATGGTGTGCCGGGCGTCGTCGACCTGAGCGTCGTAGTACTGCAGCGCACCGACGAGCGCGTCCTTGCGCAGCGCCGGGGCGATGGCCCGGGCTCCCCGACGGGTCAGGTGCCGGTGGTGCGGGACGCCCCGGCCGCGCCCGGCCAGCAGCGCCATCGTGTCGTACAGCAGGACGCCGGACCCGGCGTACAAGCGCTCCCAGCCGCGCCCGCGCAGGGGGTACAGGAACGGCACCGGGCGGACCAGGTGTGGAGCCAGCCGCTGGAGGAGCAGGCCCCGCTCGGTGAGGGCCTCGGCGACCAGGCCGAAGTCGAGCATCTCCAGATAGCGAAGACCCCCGTGGATCAGCTTGCTGGAGCGGCTGGAGGTGCCCGAGGCGAGGTCGCGGGCCTCGACCAGCCCGACCCGGAGTCCCCGCGTGACCGCGTCGAGCGCCGCGCCGGAGCCCACGACGCCGCCACCGATGACGAGCACGTCGAGCTCGTCTGCCGCCATGTCTGCCAGTGCCTGGGCGCGCTGGTCGGGTGACAGGGCCACGGCTCTCATCGGCGGCTGGCTCTCGGGGTCACTGGACGTCCACCCAGCCCAGGGTCTTGCTCACGGCCTTCTGCCACTGTGCGTGGCCAGCACTGCGCTGCTCGTCGCTCCACTGCGGCTCCCAGCGCTTGGACTCGTTCCAGTTCTCGCGCAGCTCGTCGGTGTGCTGCCAGAAGCCGACGGCCAAACCCGCCGCGTACGCGGCGCCGAGCGCCGTGGTCTCGGCGACGACCGGCCGGCTGACCGGCACGCCGAGGATGTCGGCCTGGATCTGCATACACAGGTCGTTGGCGGTGACCCCGCCGTCGACCTTCAAGACGTCGAGGTGCACGCCGGAGTCGGACTCCATCGCCTCGGCGACGTCGCAGCTCTGGTAGCAGATCGCCTCCAGGGTCGCGCGGGCCAGGTGGGCCTTGGTGGTGAAGCGCGAGAGCCCGACGATCGCCCCCCGGGCGTCGGCGCGCCAATGGGGAGCGAACAGCCCCGAGAAGGCGGGCACGAAGCAGACGCCGCCGCTGTCGTCGACCTCCTGGGCGAGGGACTCGCTCTGGGCAGCGCTGGCGATGATGCCGAGCTGGTCCCGCAGCCACTGCACCGCCGATCCGGTGACCGCGATGGAGCCTTCGAGGGCGTAGACCGCAGCATCGCCGCCGAAGCGGTAGCAGACCGTCGTGAGCAGGCCGGCCTGTGACCGGACGATCTCGGTGCCGGTGTTCAGCAGCATGAAGTTGCCGGTGCCGTAGGTGTTCTTGGCCTCGCCGGGGCTGAAGCAGACCTGCCCGACGGTTGCGGCCTGCTGGTCGCCGAGGATGCCCGTGATCGCCACCTCGCCGCCGAGGGGGCCGGCACTGAGGGTGCTGCCGTACCCGCCGGGCTCGGAGCTCGAACGGATCTCGGGAAGCATCGACCGCGGGATGCCGAAGAGAGCGAGCAGCTCGTCGTCCCAGTCGAGCGTCTGGAGATCCATCAGCATGGTGCGGCTGGCGTTGGTGACATCGGTGACGTGCACGCCGCCGTCGACCCCGCCGGTGAGGTTCCAGACCAGCCAGCTGTCGGTGGTGCCGAAGAGCGCGTCGCCGTTGGTGGCGGCCGCGCGGACGCCGTCGAAGTTGTCGAGGATCCACTTGATCTTGCCGCCGGCGAAGTACGTGGCCGGCGGCAGGCCCGTCTTGTGCCGGATGGTGTCGCCGTGGCCGTCGCGCTCCAGCGCCGCGGCGATCGCGTCGGTGCGGGTGTCCTGCCACACGATCGCGTTGCACAGCGGCTCGCCGGTCGTCTGGTCCCACACCACGGTGGTCTCACGCTGGTTGGTGATGCCCAGCGCCACCAGGTCGGCCGCGGTGAGATCGGCCTCGCGCAGGGCCGCCTCGATCACCTCGCGGGTATGCGTCCAGATCTCCGCGGGGTCGTGCTCCACCCATCCCGCCCTGGGCAGGATCTGCTCATGCTCGAGCTGGTGGCGGGCCACCTCGTTGCCACTGTGGTCGAAGACCATGAAGCGGGTGCTCGTGGTGCCCTGGTCGACTGCGCCGACGTACTCGGCCATGGGCGGCCTCCTGTGTCTGCGGCGTGGCTGTCCGTCGACCCTATGACCGGCGTACCGGTCGGCGCAGGCCAGCCCGCCACCGGGCGACCCGAGTCACCCTTGGCGCTCGACCACCTGCGTCGGCGCACCGTGCACGGCGGGGATCTGGCCCATCCGGCCGGCCTGGAAGTCTTCGAACGCCGCAATCACCTCGGCACGGGTGTTCATCACGAACGGCCCGGCCCAGGCCAGCGGCTCCCGGATGGGCAGCCCGCCGAGGATCACGACCTCCATCGTGGGCGTCGCCGTCTCCTGGCCGGCCGCCGCGCCGACCTCGACCACGTCACCGGCGCCGAGCACAGCCAGCTGGCCGGTGCTGACCGGCTGGCCGTGCTGACCGACCGTGCCGTGTCCGGCGAGCACGTAGACCAGCGCGTTGAAGTCCCGGCGCCACGGCAGCCGCAGCCGCGCGGTCGGCGCGATCGTGGCGTGCACCATCGCCATCGGCGTGTGGGTCGATCCGGGGCCGGCGTGACCGTCGACGTCACCGGCGATGACCCGTACGAGGGCGCCGGAGTCCGGCGTGGTCACGAGCGCGACGTCGCCGCCGCGCAGGTCCTGGTAGCGAGGCTGGGTGAACTTCATCGCCCGGGGCAGGTTGACCCACAGCTGCAGGCCGTGGAAGAGCCCGCCGGAGTGCACCAGCCACTCCGGCGGCTTCTCGATGTGCAGCAGGCCGGAGCCCGCGGTCATCCACTGGGTGTCCCCGTCGGTGATGGTGCCGCCGGCTCCCTGGCTGTCGTTGTGCTCGAAGACGCCGTCGAGCATGTAGGTCACGGTCTCGAAGCCACGGTGCGGGTGCCACGGAGTGCCCTTGGGCTCGCCCGGTGCGTAGTCCACCTCGCCCATCTGGTCCATGTGGATGAACGGGTCGAGCTCGGCGACGTCCACGCCGGCGAAGGCCCGGCGGACGGGGAAGCCCTCCCCCTCGTAGCCCTGCGGTGCGGTCGTGACCTGCTTGACGGGGCGGGTCGTCGCCTCGGCTCCGCGCTCGGCCAGGCGGGGCAGGACGGTGCTGTCGTCGACGGTGACAGCGGGCATGGCGTGCCTCCTCGGGGGTTGCGGTGGTGCTCAGTGGTGCACTGCCTGCTGCAACTATAGTTGAGTGTTCAATGTTCCGTTTCAGCGGGTGCGGCGGGTGGCCTGGGCGCTGCTACAGTTGCCCGTTGCACCGGCGCCATTAGCTCAATTGGCAGAGCAGCTGACTCTTAATCAGCGGGTTCGGGGTTCGAGTCCCTGATGGCGCACACAGCACGAGGTCGGGCCTGAAACCGGCGGGCTTGGACGAGCCAAGACGCGCCAGTAGGTGTCTAGCGCAACGATGTCGCGCCCACCGGGCTCCGGTCTGATGCCCGATCCGCCACGGCGAAGCGGGCGTGTCGTCAAACCGCAGCCCCGCTGAGGGGCTCCTCCGTGGGAGCCCCTCGGCGGGAACGCTGGCGTCAGGCGACCATGCCGTGTGGATCGATGACGTACTTCTTGGCCGCTCCGCTGTCGAAGTCGGCGTAGCCCTGCGGCGCCTGGTCCAGCGGGATGACGGTGGCGTTGACCGCCTTGGCGATCTGCACCCTGTCGTGCAAGATCGCCTGCATCAGGCCGTAGTTGTACCTCATGACCGGGCATTGGCCGGTGACGAACGACAGCGACTTGGCCCACCCGGTGCCCAGGCTCAACGACAGCGAGCCGACCTTCGCGGCTTCGTCGACGCCGCCGGGGTCCCCGGTGACGTAGAGCCCGGGGATACCGATCGCTCCCCCGGCTACGGTGAGCTCCATCAGCGAGTTCAGGACGGTCGCGGGTGCCTCTTCGCTCGCACCCTCACCGTGTCCACGCGCTTCGAATCCCACCGCGTCGACAGCAGCGTCGACCTCGGGGACGCCGAGCAGCTGCTCGATCTGGTCCTTGGGGTCTCCCTTGGAGACGTCGACGACCTCGCAGCCGAAGCTCTTGGCCTGCGCGAGGCGCTCCGGGACCAGGTCGGCCACGATCACGACGGCCGCCCCCAGCAGCTGCGCACCCGCCGCGGCGGCGAGACCTACCGGCCCAGCGCCGGCGACGTACACCGTCGAGCCGGGCTTGACCCCGGCCGTGACGGCACCGTGGAAGCCGGTCGGGAAGATGTCGGAGAGCATCGTCAGGTCCGTGATCTTGGCCAGCGCCTGGTCCTTGTCAGGGAAGCGGAGCAGGTTCCAGTCGGCGTAGGGAATCATGACGTACTCCGCCTGGCCGCCGACCCACCCACCCATGTCGACGTAGCCGTAGGCGGCGCCGGGGCGGGCCGGGTTGACGTTCAGGCAGATGCCGGTCTTGCCCTCCTTGCAGTTGCGACAGCGGCCGCACGCGATGTTGAACGGCACCGAGCACAGGTCGCCGACCTTGATGAACTCGACATCTGAACCGGCCTCGACGACCTCGCCCAAGATCTCGTGACCGAGCACCAGGTTGTGCGGGGCGGTGGTCCGGCCGCGAACCATGTGCTGGTCGCTACCGCAGATGTTGGTCGTCGCGACCTTCAGGATCACTCCGTGGTTGCACTTGCGCCCCACGTTTGCCGGGTTGACACCGGGGCCATCGTGCAGCTCAAGCTTGGGATAGTCGATCTCGTGGACCTCGACCTTGCCGGGGCCCATGTATGCCACGCCTTTGTTACCTGCCATGAGTGCTCTTCCTTACCGTCTATCGCTGCTGGGGACTACTTGTTCACCATCGAGGGACATCTCAACGCTTCCGGCTCGTACCTCCTGTTCGATCCCGTGCGGCCTGGGCCCCGGTCACTCGCGGGATCCGACTACGTCACCCTGGGTTCCCTGGGCCGGCTCATCCGCGTCCTCGGCGTCTCGCGGGCGGGCGATGAGGTCGTAGCTGAGCGCCGCGGCGATACCACCGAGCAGTGACCCCACGACGTAGGCGGGGTACTGCTGCCACACGACGTCGCCGCCGAACAGGCTGGCCGCGGCGTTGGGACCGAGGGCGCGGGCCGGGTTGACGGCGGCACCGGTCAGGGGGCCGAAGACGACCACCAGGCACGTCACCGACAGCCCGATGACGAGCCCAGCCCAGCCGGCGGGGGCGCGGCGGTCCACGGCGGTACCCATGATCGCCAGCATGAGCAGAAACGTCGCCACCGCCTCGACCAGGATCGCTTGCGGGTAGTCCACGCCGGGGGCGAAGGCCACCCCGCCCACATTGCCGCGGTCGACCGCCACCTGGCCGAAGGCCCCGACGATGAGCACGGCCCCGAGCACGCACCCGAGCAGCTGCGCGCCGACGTACGGTGCGACCTCACGCCAGGCGAAGCGACCGGTCACGGCGAGCGAGACGGTGACAGCCGGGTTGATGTGCGCTCCGGACGTGGTGCCGAACGCATAGATGACGATGGCGACGACCAGGCCGAAGGAGAGCCCGACCACGCCGAGGGCGGCGTAGTCGAGGGCGGCGTAGTCGAGGGACTTGCCGACCGTCAGCGCGGCCACGACCGACCCCGGGCCGAAGACGATCAGCAACGCCGTCCCGACCAGCTCGGCCGCGCAACGACGGGACAGGGAGCCTGTCATCTCGCCCTCCAGGGTTCGTGTACGTCAGTACGTCTTGGGCAACGTGTTCCCTGGCCGCAGCGCCGTTGTAACATCCGCGGCGGCGATCGGCAGTACCAAAATGAGACGCTCATGGGCCGCACCAGCCCCAGCAGCCTCAATAACCCGCGCCACCGCCTCCGCCGCCAGACCCGCCTCCGCCGTAGATCACGAGCTTCGCCGCATCGGGAGACTGATGGGCATGTTCGACGATGCCGAGGCGTCAGTCGACGAGGAAACCGGCGAGGTCTGATTCGCTCCACTCACCCTTGACCCGCTGGCCGCTGACGGAGAGCGGGCGACTATCAGGGGGACGGAGCAGCTGTGGCCACGCTCCGCTCAGCCTTCGCGATCGTCCCCGAGAGCATCCTGGACCAGGTCCTCAGCCGACGGCTCGTACTGCTCGAACACGTCCGCAAGCTCGTTGGCGTGCTCGATGCTTTCCTGAGGCGATCGACGCCCGACCATCAGACGTAGTGCTCCAGCGCCTCGCGCACGACCTCCGAGGGCTTCTTTCCCTCACGCGCTGCACGAGCCTTGAGCCGCTCGTTGAGATCCGACGAGAGGCGAACTCCGATCTGTGGGGACGTCTCCGCCTTCCCCGTCAGCGAGGGCCGACCGCGCCGCGCGATCCGCTTTCCCTGCTCAGCCGCCTGCTCCTCGGTGATGCGCGAACCGTCCTTGCGACGCACGACCTCGCTGTCGAGGTCCAGGTCGCCGGCGTCGACGTACTTGCCCATCACTTCCTCCTGTAACTCCGAGGCATCACATGGAGAATCAGCAGCAGATCGTGCTCGACGACTACCGCAGCTATCTCCAAGATCACTCCTCGATCATCGGCTCCGACCCAGAGGTACTCATCCTCGCCGCGCTCGTTCACGGTGACCTCGGGCTCAACCGAGTCGATCACGTGCATCGCACGTGATCGACTCGGTTGTCGCCGCGAGCTCCGGGTGAACTTCAACTTCAAGGCTTGCTCTCCATTATGCTCGACAGAAACAATATTGCAAAGCAATATTGCGGCCGCGGTGCCGAGGACCGACAGGTCTCCTCGCGCGCGGCAGCCTTGCAGCCCGCACCGACAAGGCGCCCGGTTTACGCCACCTCGATCAGCGCCGAATGGCCCGAAAACCCGGCTAGGCGACAGTCCGGCCAAGGTGGCAAACGCGCTGGTCAGCGGCCATATGAGCGCTACCGTCAGTCCTCAAGAAACTGCGTGGCCAATTTCAGCGGGTTCGGGGTGCGAGTCGCTGATGGCGCACCCTCGTGACTGGTCCTCCCCGTCGCAGCCCCGCCGACCGATCAGCGGCGTCCCGCGGCACCACTGGCACCACGCGGGTACCGAGGTCCGCGCCGATGTCGAGGTCGAGCTGTGCCCGAGCCGGTCGCTGACCACCTTCATCTGTATCCCGACGGTACGGGCAAGGTCACGCGTCTGCCGTCCGCGTCCCGCGCCATACTGCCGCTATGGCGTACGACGACGAGCTTGCCGACCGGATCCGGGAAGTCGTCCACGAGGAGCCGGGGATGAGCGAGAAGCGGATGTTCGGCGGGCTCGCCTTCCTCGTGCACGGGAATTTGGCGGTTAGTGCCAGCAGCCAGGGTGGCCTTCTGTTGCGTATCGATCCGGCCCAGGCTGAGTCTTTGGTCAATCAGCAGCACGTGCGCCGCTTTGAGATGCGCGGGTGAGAGATGGACGGTGGTTACACATCGGCGTCGAGTGCCTCGAAACTGACGACGCACTCCGGCTCTGGGTGAACCACGGTCTCGCCTACGCCCGATCGCTTGCACCCAAGTGGAACCGGCACTGGCCGGTTAACGGGTGAGGACCGACGTGTCAAACCTGTCGCGTGCCGCCCCGTTGACGTCATCCTCGCCGGTGCTCAGAGCAGGCGCCGGTCGGACGCCCAGCGGGTGAGCTCGTGCCGGGACGACAGTTGAAGCTTGCGCAGCACGCTGGACATGTGTGTCTCGACGGTCTTGATCGAGATGAACAGCTCGCGAGCCACCTCCTTGTAGGCATAGCCGCGGGCGATGAGCCGCATGACCTCCCGCTCGCGCTCGGTGAGGCGGTCCAGGTCCTCGTCGACGGCCGCAACCTCGATGGACCCGGCGAACGCGTCCAGGACGAACCCCGCCAGACGCGGGGAGAACACCGCGTCCCCGTCGGCGACACGACGGATCGCCGAGACCAGGTCGGGACCGCTAATGGTCTTGGTGACGTAGCCGCGGGAGCCACCCCGGATAGTGCCGATCACGTCCTCGGCGGCATCGCTGACCGACAGGGCCAGGTAACGGGTCTCCGGCGAGTGACCGAGGTGATGGCATCTCCGCATCACCTCCGCGCCGCCACCACCCGGAAGGTGCACGTCGAGCAGCACCACATCGGGCCGATGGGCCGCCACGGCTGCTACCGCCTCGTCGACGTCGGCGGCCTCGGCCCTGACCTCGACCGCGTCGCCGAGCTCGGACCGGACTCCGGTCCGGAACAGCGCGTGGTCGTCGACGATAACGACGCTCACGGCAGCTGGGCGCTCAGCCATCGTCCTTGTCCTCCTGCCGGGGCAGGTGCAGGCGCACCTCGGTGCCCTCGCCTGCCGTGGACCGCACCTCGGCGGAGCCGCCGTGCCGGGCCATCCGCCCGACGATGCTGTCGCGGATGCCGTACCGGTCCGCGGGAGTCGCCTCCGGGTCGAAGCCGACGCCCCTATCGCGCACGAACACGTCGACCGCCGTTGTCGATACCTCGGCGTAGACGTCCACCTGGCCGGTGCCGGCGTGCTTGGCGACATTGGTGACCGCCTCGCGGGCCGCGGCCACCACCGCGCGCAGCGGCTCCACCAGGTCGCAGTCGCCCACGGTCACCACCTCGACGGAGACGCCGTGTGCGTCCTCGAGCTCGGCCGCTACCAGGCGCAGCGCGCTGGCCACGGTGCGCTCGTCGGTCGACTCTCCGGCGTACAGCCACGCTCGCAGGTCGCGCTCCTGCGAGCGTGCCAGGCGGGCGACGAGGGGACCGTCGTGGAAGTTCTTCTGGATCAGTGCCAGCGTCTGGAGCACCGAGTCGTGCAGGTGGGCGGCCACATCCGCGCGCTCCTGTGTGCGAACCCGCTCGGCGCGCTCCGCCGTGAGGTCCGTGGCGAGCCGGTAGACCCACGGGCCCACGACGATGCCGAAGCCGAGCACCGTCAGCAACCCGGCGGCCGTGGCGTCACGTGCCATCGAGAGCGAACCGCTGCGCAGGGTGAACAACGCGAACGCGGCGAGGATGAGGATGATGCCGGCTGCGACCCGCGCGTACGACGCCCAGCCACCGCGGCCGAAGACCGCGCGCACCGGGTCGATCCGGCCCGTGGTGTCCAACCACCGTTCACGCTGCGCCTCGTCCGCCTGGCGCCACAGCAGTGCGACGCCGACCAGGGCGATGACGACCGGCCAGAACACCGCGCCGCGGCCGAGCACGGCCTGGACGAACAGGACCGCCCCGAAGGCCAGCGCCGCCAGCGCGATCGCGGGGCCGGCATCACCGAGCCTGCGGCTGCGCCCGGGGCGACGACCCCCGCGGGTGGCGCTCTCCAACCCGGGGGTGGCGCTGTCGAACTGAGGGTCGGCCGGCAGCACCATCCACAGGCCGGCGTAGAAGGCGATCCCGACGCCTCCCAGGGCGGCGGTGACCACGAAGGCGGCCCGGACCCACAGCACCGGCAGTGCCAGATGGTGTGCCAGACCAGCGGCCACCCCGCCGATCAGCGGCTCTTGGGTGTCGCGGGCGGCGCGTCGTACGTCGCCACGTGCGGAGCTCATCAGAACACGATCGTCACACAGAGCCGGGTTCCCTACCATGAGGATCGACCCCGGCCCGCCCCTGATTCGCACGGGTCCAACCCCGGTCAGGATCAGGGTCGTCCCCGATGGTGGAGCGGTCCCCGCTGGCGCAGGCTCGAGGCATGACCACGACTCCGCCCGACACCCCGACCGAGACCACGACCGAGAGTGGCCCCCGCGCCTCCCGCGAGGAGATCCGTGACCTGGGCCGCCTACGCCGGTCGCGAACCGACCGCAAGATCGCGGGCGTGGCAGGCGGACTCGCCAGACACCTCGACATAGACCCCCTCATCCTGCGCGTTGCCTTCGTGGTGCTCATCTTCTTCGGCGGGGCCGGGCTCATCGTCTATGGCGCCTGCTGGCTGCTGGTGCCCGACGAGGCCACCGGCTCGGCTCCGGTGCGTCTCGACGAGCGCAGCCGCTCGGTCGCCCTGGTCGTCGTTGGCGTGCTCGCCGTGCTCGCTCTGCTGGGGGACTCGTGGGGCGGGTACGACTTCCCCTGGCCGCTGGCCGTGGTCGGCATCGTGGCGCTCGTCGTCTTGAGCCGACGCGACCCGGCCGTGCGCGACCAGGCGGCGCCCTCGGCCGAAGACCCGGCGTCCGCGCCGTACGTCTCCTCCCCCGCCGGTGGTCCGGGCCTCACGGCTCCGCGCCCACCGAGCCCCGCGCGTCCGCGCAACCCGCGCAAGAAGGGGCCGATCCTCTTCTGGTTCACCCTCGCCCTGGTGGTGTTCAGCGAAGGGGTGCTGGGCACGGTCGACCTCGCCGGGGCCGGTGTGGCTGACTCCGCCTATCCTGCGCTGGCCGTGGGCCTCATCGGGCTGGTGCTCGTGCTCGGCGCGTTCCTGGGTCGAGCCGGGGGCCTGATCCTTGCCGGGCTGCTGGCCACCGCAATCCTCACCGGATCGACCATCTCCGACAACTGGGACGGCGCAGACCTCCGGGAGACCCCGACCCGGGCGGCGGCGGTGAGCGGCCGGTACTCCGTCGACGCCGGGAAGCTGGTCCTGGACCTGCGCGAGGTGGCCGACCCAGCAAACCTCGACGGTCGCACGATCGCCGTCGAGGGCGGGGTGGGGTATCTGCACGTGATTCTGCCGGCCGACCTGGACGCCCGGGTGCGGGCAGCCGTCAACGGCGCTGGCGACATCGACGTGTTCGGCCAGAACTCCGACGGGTTCGACATCGGCCTCACCCGCAGCTACGACGGGGGTGACGACGTCCCCGCCATCACCATCGACGCCGAGCTCGGCGTCGGCCAGATCGAGGTGACCCACTCATGAAGGAGAACACCATGTTCCTCGCGTCCGCACGCCACCCGGTCAACATCGGCCACCTCGTCATGGGCATCGCCTTCCTCGGCCTGGTCGCGGTCTGGGCCCTGGTCGAGAGCAACGTGGTCGGAGGCGACGACATCCGCTGGCTGCTCCCGGTGCCCTGGGTGCTCGCCGGGCTGGCCGGCCTGCTGACCACCGTCCGCTCCGGCCGCGACCGGGCCGCCCGCGAGCAGACCCCATGGCCGCAGGCCACCCCGGCTCCCGCGCCGCCGGCAGCTACGACGGACGCACCCGACGACACCATCCACGATGCCCGATGAGCCATCCGCAGCCTGCGCGGAGCCGCCGAAGACGAGCACCCGCGGCGGCGATCATGCCTCGGTGCCGGTACCGCAACGGCGATGCATGATCCTCGGTCGCGGGGAGGGCGTGCGTACGGGCGTCTCGCCGCTGGCGTCGAGTCTTGCGCCGGGCCGACACCGGCGGCCGCGGCGCCGATTGCCGGGCGGTGTCACGCGCACGACAACCGCAGTCCGGTAGGAGGGTCCGGGCTCAATAGCCCCCGGCGCCGCCTCCACCGCCAGAGCCACCGCCGCCATACAGCACCAACGCGATAACCACCGCAGCGAGCAGCACGGCTCCGACGACCAACCACACTCTTCCGGTCATGATCACTACTCCATGCCTGTCGCCAAGCGGGCTCGTGCCCCGACCGCGTTCTACCAGTCTACTTCTGTGGGTGCGGCCGGAACGCCGCGGTGCCCGTTCGCCGCTCGGCGACAAGGAAGTCGGCGCCCTCCAGCTGCCGCCGTCAGGTCGTCCAGGCTCGGGTTACAGACGAACACGAGATCGCCGTCGTGCCGCCGACGTCTCGGGCTTGTTGACCACCTGTTTCGGGCGCGACAAACTCTGCGTGGGGACCGCCCGGCCAACAGAACGGCAGCACGCATGCAGAGCTCGTCGAGGACCGCCGCAGCGCGACCGAAGTGCGCGGCGGCAGGGACCTTCCTAAGGTCAGGCGAACCCCGACGTGCGTGACCCCGAGCCCGGGAGTCGCACCACCGTCGAAGTTGATCGAGGAAAGGCGCCCGACATGTTCGCTCGGCTCGCGGTGGTCAACCGAGGAGAACCAGCGATAAGGCTCATCCGAGCCGTACGCGAGCTCAACGAGGAGCACGGCTTCGGCATCACGGTCATCGCCTTGCACACCGAGGCGGAGCAGCGCGCACTCTTCGTGCGCGCAGCCGATGAGGCGGTGCTGCTGCGCGAGGTCGAGTCGGCAAGCGGGCCCTACCTCGACCACGAGGAGCTCGAACGAGCGCTTCGCCTCAGCCGGGCCGACGCGGTCTGGGTGGGTTGGGGTTTCGTTGCGGAGGACCCGGACTTCGCCGAGCTCTGCGAACGAATGGGCTTGGTTTTCGTCGGCCCACCGGCTCAGGCCATGCGCCAGCTCGGCGACAAGATCGAGGCCAAGCTCCTCGCCGAGAAGACCGGGGTCCCGGTGGCGCCCTGGAGCGGTGGCCCGGTGTCGAGCCTGGAGGAGGCGACGAAGCACGCCGAAGAGATCGAGTACCCGCTCGTGGTGAAGGCCAGAAGCGGCGGCGGAGGCCGCGGCATTCGGGTGGCCAGGTCGGCTGACGAGCTGGAGGGAGCCTTCGAGCGCACTCAGGTCGAGGCCAAGAACACGTTCGGCGACCCTGTCGTGTTCATGGAGAGTCTCGTCGGCGGCGGGCGCCACATCGAGGTGCAGGTCATCGCCGACGCGCACGGCACGGTCTGGGCGCCGGGTGTGCGTGACTGTTCCATCCAACGACGCAACCAGAAGCTGGTGGAGGAGTCCGGGTCCCCGGTGCTGAGCGCCGAGCAGCAGACCGAGCTCCGCGAGAAGTCGATCGCGCTGGTGTCGGCGGCTGGTTACACCGGTGCGGGCACCGTCGAGTTCCTCTACCAGCCGCAGGACAAGACCTTCGCGTTCATGGAGGTGAACACCCGCCTCCAGGTGGAGCACCCGGTCACCGAGACCACCACCGGACTCGACCTGGTCAAGCTCCAGCTCCTGGTGGCGGCGGGGGAGAAGCTGACCGGTGAGGTGCCCCCCGAGGTGGGTCACGCCATCGAGGTGCGGCTGAACGCCGAGGACGCCGACGAGGGGTTCGCCCCCGCCCCCGGCACCGTCAGCGTGTTCAGCCTGCCGACAGGGCCGGGCATCAGGGTGGACACCGGCATCGCCGCCGGCGAGGTGATCCCACCGGACTACGACTCGATGGTGGCGAAGGTGATCGCCTGGGGCCGGGACCGGCCCGAGGCGCTGGCGCGGCTGCGATGTGCCTTGCGGGACACGACGGTGCTCATCCAGGGCGGTACGACGATCAAGTCGTTCCTCCTCGACCTGCTCGAGCGTCCCGAGGTCGTATCCGGCGAGGCCGACACCCAATGGCTCGACCGCGTCGGCGCCGAGATGGCCGAGACCCCCGCCAGTCACGCCGACGTCGCCCTGCTCAGCGTGGCGATCGACGTGTACGACGCCGAGGAGGCGCTCGAACGGGCCTCGTTCCTCGCCTCCGCTCGCGGCGGCCGACCGCGGGCCAGCCACGTCGTGGGCCGCAGCGTCGAGCTCGGCTACCAGGGGCAGACCTACGCCTTCGAGGTCTCCCAGGTCGGCGGGCGGCGTTATCGGTTGGAGGTGGCGGACCGATCGGTCCTCGTCGACCTGGACCGGCTCAACGAGCACCAGAGCCGGCTGGGCGTGGCTGGACGTCGCCACCAGGTCAGCAGTGTCGCCGGCACAGGTAACTACCTCGTCGACGTCGACGGCTTCAGCCACCGGATCGTGCGCGACGAGGCCGGGCTCGTCCGGGCGCCGGCACCGGCAGTTGTGGTGGCGGTGCACGTGCAGCCGGGCGACGAGGTCGAGGCCGGCGCCACGGTGGCGGTGGTCGAGTCCATGAAGATGGAAACCGCCGTGCGGGCCCCGCAGGCGGGCACGGTGCGGGAGATCCTCGCCGCGGTCAACTCCCAGGTCGACGCGGGGGCACCGCTGCTGCGCCTGGACAAGATCGACGACCAGCAGGAGCAGTCCGACACGCCGGCGGTCGACTTCGAGCAGGCCGCCGACGCCGGCGACGACGACCCCCACACCAGGGCGCTGACGCTGCTCGCGGACCTGCACGCTCTGGTCAGCGGGTACGACATCAGCGCGAAGCGCGGTCACGCGCTGGTCGCCGAGTACGTACAGACGCGTGCGGATGCCGACCCGGCCGACAGTGATCTGCTGCAGGGCGAGATCGCGTTGCTCACCACGTTCGCAGACCTGTGCGACCTGTCCCGCAACCGCCCCACTGATGAGGAGGAGTCGGCGGACGAGCAGGTGCACAGCCCGCGCGAACACTTCCACACCTACCTGCACTCCCTCGACGTCGAGCAGGAGAACCTGCCGGACTCGTTCCGTGAGCGGTTGTCGCGAGCGCTGCGGCATCACGGGGTCACCGACCTCGAACCGGGCCCGGAGCTGGAGGAGGCGGTCTACCGCGTGTTCCTCGCCCATCAGCGCGCTGGCGACCACGTCCCGGTCGTGGCGTCGCTGCTGGAGCGCTGGTTGGGTCAGGGCGACGCGGTGACCGAGTCCGCCCGCGACGAGGTCGGTGAGGTCATCGACCGACTGGTCACGGCCACCCAGCTGAGGTACCCGGCCGTTGGCGACCTGGCGCGCAGCATCCGCTTCCAGCTGTTCGAGCAGCCGCTGATCGAGCAGGCCCGCGCGGAGGCCTACACCGGCATCCGCGAGCACCTGGACTACCTCGATGCACACCCCGACGCCGACGACCGCGCCGAGCACCTGGAGGCGATGGTCAACCTGACCGAACCCGTGGTGCGCTTGCTCGGAGCACGCGTCGCCGCGAACAGCTCGGGTGCCGAGCCCCTGCTGGAGGTGCTCACGCGGCGCTACTACAAGGTGCGAACTCTCGAGGACGTGCGCTCCTTCGTCGACCAGGACCGGCAGTTCGTCACGGGCGACTTCGACCTCAGTGGCCAGCGGCTGCACCTGATCTCCACCGTGGCCGACTTCGACGGGCTGCCGGCAGCGGCGGAGGCCGTCTCAACGCTCGCGCAGGAGGTCGCGGACCCCTCGAACCTCGTGGTGGATCTGTACGTGTCGTGGGAGGAGGCGGCGGACGACACCGACGAGGTGGCCGAGACCCTCCGCGGCCTGCTCGCCGACGTGGCGTTGGTCAACGGCGGTCGACGGGTCACGGTGACCCTGTTCGACCGTGGCGGGGACCACGTGCGCCAAGTGACCTTCCGGCCGTCGGACGACGGTCTGCGCGAGGATCGCGTCATCCGCGACATGCATCCGCTGACCGGCCAGCGGCTCGACCTGTGGCGGCTGAAGAACTTCGACGGGACCCGGCTGCCCTCGCCCGAGAACACCTACCTGTTCCACTGCGTCGGCAAAGACAACCCGGCCGACGAGCGGCTCGTGGCCCTGGCCGAGATCCGGGACGCGAACCCGCTGCGCGATGCCGACGGCCACGTCACCGCATTCCCGGCGGTCGAGCGCGCGCTAGCGGCCTGCCTGGACGGCATCCGGCGCCATCAGGCGCAAGGAGGGGGCAAGAGGCTCGACGCCAACCGCGTCTTCCTCTACGTCTGGCCGACGATCGAGGTCGGCTTGGAAGAGCTCAGGGGCTTCGCGCGAGCGACTGCGCCCCTGACAGTCGGCGCCGGTCTCGAGGAGGTCATGCTGCTGGGCCGGCTGCGGAGCGAGCCCGACCAGGAACCCCGAGACGTGGCCCTGTTCTTCTCCTACCGATCGGGGACCGGGATCGAGGTGTCGGTCACCGACCCGCCGACCGAGCCGCTGCCACCGGTCGACGCCTACACCCAGAAGGTGCAGCGCTCGCGAGCTCGCGGCACGGTCTATCCCTACGAGCTGATCGGGCAGCTCACCGGCACCGGCGGCACCTTTGCCGAGTACGACCTCGACGAGGACGACGCACTGGTCCCGGTGGACCGACCCCCGGGAGGCAACACCGCCGGGATCGTCGTCGGGCTGGTCTCCACCCCCACCGACCGCTACCCGGAGGGCATGACGCGGGTGGCGTTGTTCGGCGACCCGACGAAGTCGTTGGGCTCGGTCGCCGAGCCGGAGTGCGCCAGGGTCGTCGCCGCCCTCGACCTCGCCGCCGAGATGCGGATCCCGGTGGAGTGGTTCGCGCTGTCGTCCGGGGCAAAGATCTCGATGGACAGCGGCACCGAGAACATGGACTGGGTGGCCCGTGTGCTGCGCCGGCTGATCACCTTCACCCAGGCCGGCGGCGAGGTCAACGTCGTCGTGACCGGCATCAACGTGGGCGCCCAGCCGTACTGGAACGCCGAGGCCACCATGCTGCTGCACACCAGGGGCGTCTTGATCATGACTCCGGACAGCGCGATGGTCCTCACCGGCAAACAGTCCCTGGACTACTCCGGCGGGGTGTCGGCCGAGGACAACTACGGCATCGGTGGCTACGACCGGGTCATGGGCCCGAACGGGCAGGCCCAGTACTGGGCGCCGAACCTGGCCGCCGCCTGCGCCACGCTCATCACGCACTACCAGCACACCTACGTGGCTCCCGGCGAGGACTCCCCGCGACGTGCCGCCACCGAGGACCCGCACGACCGGGACGTCTGCGCCTACCCCCACGACCACCCGATCAGCGACTTCACCACCGTGGGCGACATCTTCTCCGCTTCGACCAACCCCGAGCGCAAGAAGCCGTTCGACATCCGTACGGTGATGCGCGCGGTTGCCGACCAGGACCACGAGGTGCTCGAACGATGGGCGGCCATGGCCGACGCCGACACGACGGTGGTCATGGACGCCTACCTCGGCGGCTACCCCGTGGCCGTGCTCGGCGTCGAGTCCCGGCCCATCCCGCGCCGTGGCGCCTTCCCGACCGATGGCCCCGACCAGTGGACGGCCGGGACCCTGTTCCCGTACTCGTCGAAGAAGACCGCGCGGGCGATCAACGCTGCCAGCGGCAACCGTCCGCTGGTGGTGCTGGCGAACCTGTCCGGCTTCGACGGATCACCGGAGTCGATGCGCAAGCTGCAGCTCGAGTACGGGGCCGAGATCGGCCGGGCCATGGTCAACTTCAAAGGCCCGATCGTCTTCTGCGTCATCTCGCGCTACCACGGGGGCGCCTTCGTGGTGTTCTCCGGCGCCCTGAACGACACCATGGAGATCGTCGCCGTCGAGGGGTCGTACGCCTCGGTGATCGGGGGCGCACCCGCCGCAGCGGTCGTGTTCGCCCGTGACGTCACCTCCCGGACGTCCAAGGACGCGCGCGTGACAGCCCTGGAGTCCGAGCTGGAGCAGGCCGACGAGGTCCAGCAAGCACGGTTGCGCGTCGAGCTCGCCGACCTGCGCACAGATGTGCGCTCTGAGAAGCTCGGCGAGGTAGCCGATGAGTTCGAGGACGTGCACAACATCGAGCGGGCGCGGGAGGTCGGGTCGGTACATGCGATCATTCCCGCCCGCGACCTGCGTCCCTATCTGATCGATGCCGTGGAGCGTGGCATCGAGCGCACCACGTCCGGCGCCCGCTCCCCCGCCAACGACTGACCCTGGACACCCGCAGCGTCTCGATGAAAGGTAGGCGGCATGCAGCCCTTCGTGCTCAACCGTCACGACCGGATCGTGTTTCCCTCCAACTTCGTGCCCGAGCTGGACTTCTCCGTCATCCAGAGCCTCGAGCAGCTGGGCAGCGTGATCCAGCGCGACTTCGAGACCAAAGCCCCGACGGGCACCGACATCCTGCACCGCGTCGAAGAAGGCTCTTACGAGAACCGCTATGCGTTGATGCGCGATCTGGCGCTCAACCTGTTCTGGACCAACCGCTTCGCCATGACCATGTACGAGAAGCGGCCGACCCGGTGGGGTGACGTGCCGCGGGCGCGTGCCGACGTCTTCCTGCCGATCCTGACACCGTGGGAGGACGGTGACCGCAAGGTCGCCGCGGTGCAGCGCGCGTACGAGTCGCTGCCGGCGACGTGGGACGCCGACGTGGAGGACCGGATCTTCGGCCTGCTCTTCGACGTGTTCGGCCACCGCAAGCACCATGCGACAGACCTGCCGACCATCAAGCCCACCGTGGCCGAGATGCTGGCTGACCCCAGCAACCTCACGTTCCGGCTGCCCAGCTACGACCCGGACTACCCCGTCTACGGCTTCGACGACATCGTCGACTGTGCGCAGGACGTCGCCGAGCTCGAGGCTCTGCACCGTTGGGCGATGGTGCTGCACAACCAGTACCCGTGGGACCGCTCTGAGGCTGAGCTGGTGGAGGTCGGTCAGCTGCGCGACGACGACTACGTCGTCGCCTTCCACCCCCGCGACCAGCAGGTACGCAGCTTTCTCCGCCGCCTCAAGGCAGGCGACGAGCTGCGGTCGCAAGGCTCGCCGGCCAAAGAGGAGGTCCCGCCGGTGCGGCCGTACCCGGCTGTGAACGTGCGCAGCCACTTCTCGGTGCAGCCGCGGATCGAGGCGATCGCCGTGGTTCATGGTGACCAGGCCTGCACGAACGACGACCTGGTCCGCAACGCCGCCTACAACTGGTCGCCGATGTCGGCCGACGAGATCTACGACAAGACCGGGATCGAGCAACGGCGGTACACCTCGAAGACCCTCGAGGAGATCGCGCTGCAGGCAGCGGAGGCCGCCCTGGAACACGCCGGCCGCGGGCCCGAGGAGATCGGCGCGCTGCTGGTGTGCACCTGCACGAGCACGCGGATGATTCCGTCCGTCGCCACCTGGATCAGCGGTCAACTAGGCATCCAGCAGACCCACGGCTCCTACGACATCATCGCCGCGTGCGCCGGGCTGCCCTACGGTCTGTCCGACGCGACACGGCTGCTGCAGGAGGTGGAGCGCCCGGTCCTCGTGGTGTGCGTGGAGAAGTTCTCCGACAAGATCGGCAACGTCCGGACGTCCCGGATGATCTTCGGCGACGGCGCCGCCGCCATCGTCCTCGGCGTGGCAGCGCACGGCGACCCGCCCGATATCGAGTACCTGCAGACCTACGCCAGCGGCCCGGCCACCCAGGTCAACTCGATCATCTGGCCCAACCCCGCCTTCGACAACAACATCACCGTGTACGGCCCCGAGGTCAAGTCGCTGGCCGGCCGTTACCTCGTGCAGATGATCGAGGAGCTCAAGGCGCTGCCCGACCCCGACGGCAAGGCCGCTTCGCTGCTCGACAGCATCGACCTCATCGTCCCGCACCAGGCCAACAAGACCATGGTGAGCAAGCTGGCCCTCGACGCCGGGCTGACCGCCGACGACCTCTACTTCAACATCGGCCAGGTCGGCAACACCTCGTCGGCGAGCATCCCGCTGGCCATCCACGACGCGGTCCGCGACGGAGTCATCAAGGAGCCCGTACGCATCTTTGCCCCGGGGTTCGGGGCCGGTGCGGTGGCCGGGTACAGCGTGATGCGTATAGACCCCGACGTGGTGGCACTCGAGGAACCCGCCGGCTTGGAGCCGGCAGAGGGCGCCGCGACCGCGCAGACCAGCCCGCGGCAGTCCTCAGACGACGTCCGGCTGGCCTTCGGCTGAGGCCTCCGACAGCGCCTTGGCGATGATGGTGGTCTCGTCACTGAGTGACGACGGCAGCTGGTAGCCCTGCTCGCCCGGCTCGTCGATGGCTGCCAGCTGGTCGCGCATGGCCTCGGCGGTGATCTCGCGGAGCACGACGCCGGGGGTCTCGGCCACCACGATCCTGGCGACCCGGCCGCCGGCCACGGAGTAGACGTTGCCGTTGACCTCGCAGTCCTCGTGCGCCAGGTACGCCACGATCGGGCTCACCGTCTCGGGCGAGACCCGAGTCACGAGATCCCCGAGGAGGTCCTCGGTCATCCGGGTCGCTGCGATCGGAGCAATCGCGTTGGCCTTGATGCCGAAGTCGACGCCCTCGAGCGCCAGCACGCGCGTCAGTCCGGCGAGCCCGGCCTTGGCGGCACCATAGTTGGCCTGGCCGAAGTTGCCGAAGAGTCCCGACGCCGAGCTGGTGGTGATGATCCTGCCGTAACCCTGCTCCCGCATCAGCCGGAAGGCCGGCTGGCTGACGTAGAACGCACCCTTGACGTGGACGTCGATGACCGCGTCGACCATCGTGTGGTCCATCTTGTGAAACGCCTTGTCGCGCAGGATGCCCGCGTTGTTGACCACAATGTCGACCTGGCCGAAGGCGGCTAGCGCGGCCTCGACGATGGCCTTCCCGCCCT
>Ga0183260_10000450_pt1 | contig 34990 bp, 31 predicted proteins | sample AntDrymUQ4972206_2_FD_129768 | JGI IMG/M metagenome (GOLD analysis project Ga0183260, IMG submission 129768) | Polar desert sand microbial communities from Dry Valleys, Antarctica - metaG UQ497 (22.06) (version 2) (version 2) | ecosystem: Environmental > Terrestrial > Soil > Desert | place...
GACGACCGACGGCTCGCGCGCGACGATGCCCTTGCCCTTGACGTAGACAAGGATGTTGGCCGTGCCGAGATCAATGCCGATCTTCATGAGAAGTTAGCCCGCCCCTTCCGAGACACGTTCGATCTGCGCCCCGAGATCGAGGAACTTGCCATCGATGTTCTCATACCCCCGCCGAACGTGGTGCGCGCCGTGAATGACGCTGGTGCCTTCCGCGGCCAGCGCGGCGAGCATCAGCGACGCCCCCGCGCGCAGGTCGCCCATCTCGACCTCGGCCGCGTGCAGGCGCGACGGGCCCGTTATCGAGGCGTGGTGATCATCATGGAGCTCCACGTTGGCACCGAGGCGGCGAAACTGCTCTAGCCAGTCGAGCCGATCCTCGAAGATCGATTCGTGGAGCCGGCTGGTACCCGCGGCCTGGCTGAGCAGGACCGACGTGGGCGGCTGGAGATCGGTCGCGAGGCCCGGATACGGCGCCGTCTCGACATCGACCGGCGTGTACTCGCCCGGACCTTTATCGCCCTTGCGCACTTCGATCGAGTCTGTTCCGCAGGCCAACGGGACGCCGATGTCGTTCATGACCTCGAGGAAGGCGCCGAGGTGCTCGCACGGCGCCGAGTCGAGCGTCACCTCGCCCCCGGTCACCGCGGCCGCGACGACGAAGGTGCCCGCCTCGATGCGGTCGGGCAATACGTTGTGCTCAGCGCCGCGGAGGCGGCGCTGACCTTCGACGACGATCGTGTCGGACTCGGTGCGCTCGACCTCGGCGCCCATCTTCTGGAGCAGCAGGATGAGGTCGTCCACTTCGGGCTCCTGGGCCGCCGGGCGGATGACCGTCCGGCCCTCCGCCAGCGAGGCGGCCAGGATGGCATTCTCAGTACCCATCACGGTGACTTTTGGAAAGCTGATGTCCGTCCCGCGCAGCCGGCCAGGCGAGCGGGCGAAGTAATAGCCGTTTCGGTATTCGATGTCGGCGCCCAGGGCACGCATCGCATCGACGTGAAGATTGACCGGTCGACGGCCGATACGGTCGCCGCCCGGGTTGCTCATGATCACGCGGCCGAATCGGGCCAGGAGCGGACCTAGCAGGATGAAGCTGGCACGCATCTTGGCCGCGGCCTCGAGCGGCACGAAGAGCCACTCCACGTCGCCAGCGGCCACTTCGTACGTGTTCGGGGCAGGGTGATCGACGGTCGCGCCCAGGTCGCGCAGGACCTCGACCATGACGCGGACGTCCTCGATCTCGGGCACGTTCGTGAACCGGCAGCGTTCGCCCGTCAACGTGGCCGCGGCGAGCATCTTGAGCGCGGCGTTCTTGCTGCCGCTCACGCGAACGCGGCCGTGTAGCGCGCGGCCGCCCGTTACGCGGAAGGCCTGCCGTTCAACGGGCTGCTCCTCGTACTCCCAATGGAACGGGCGATCGGAGGTCACCAACTCAGCCGCGCGACCGCGGCCCCTCCCTGCGCCGGCGCTCCGAGACTCGGATGCGCAGCAGGGCCCGCTGGAGCGACGCCCTGGCACGAGCGAGATCGGCCGGCTCTTCGAAGCCTTCGGAAAGCGCCTTCTCCGCCTCGCGGCGTGCCTCTTGCGCCTTTTCGACGTCGATTTCCGACGCCAGGTCGGCAGTCTCGGCCATCACCACCACCTTGTCCGGCCGAACCTGGAGGAATCCGCCGGCGATCGCAAAGAACTCTTCCTCACCGCCCCGCCTGATACGCAACTCCCCCACGCTCAGCGTGGTCAACAACGGCGCGTGGTGAGGCAGCACACCCAGCTCGCCCTCAATCCCCGGACAAACAACAGAGTCAACCTCTTCCGAGAAGACCTGCCGCTCGGGAGTAACGATCTCAAGGAGCAGCGGCATTCAGAAACCTAAGACGGCTGACGCGGGACCGGAGGGGCGTCCGTGCGAGGCAGGCAGAGGTTGCGTACCGAGCGGGTGGCGCGCGACCGCTGCGTCACCGAGCCGCGCGTTGGGCCCGCAGGGCCGCAGCGCGGCGAGCGTGATCACGGTTGCGCGACAGGACCGGCTCACGAACTAAGCCGCTTGGCGTTTTCGCGGACGTCGTCCATGGTGCCGGCGAGGAAGAACGCCTGCTCCGGCAGATCGTCGGCCTTGCCCTCGAGGATCTCCTTGAACGACGCCACGGTGTCCTTGATCGACACGTAGCGACCCTCGCGGCCGGTGAAGACCTCAGCCACGAACATCGGCTGGCTCATGAAGCGCTGCACACGGCGTGCACGTGCGACGGTGATCTTCTGCTCCTCGGACAGCTCGTCGACACCCAGGATCGCGATGATGTCCTGGAGGTCGCGGTAGCTCTGGAGGACGCGCTGCGTCTCGCGCGCGGTGTCGTAGTGCTCTTGTCCAACGACATTCGGATCGAGCACGCGCGACGTTGACGTGAGCGGGTCGACTGAGGGATAGATGCCCAGCTCGGTCAGGTAGCGCTCCAGCCGGATCGACGAGTCGAGGTGGGCGAAGGTCGTCGCCGGGGCCGGGTCGGTGTAGTCGTCGGCCGGCACGAAGATTGCCTGGAGCGAAGTGATCGAGCCCTTCTTGGTCGACGTAATGCGCTCCTGGAGGCCGGCCATCTCGGTCGCTAGGTTGGGCTGATAGCCCACCGCCGACGGCATTCGGCCAAGTAGGGCCGACACCTCAGAGCCCGCCTGGGTAAACCGGAAGATGTTGTCGATGAACAGGAGCACGTCGCGCCCCTCGTCGCGGAAGAACTCGGCGAAGGTCAGGCCGGTCAGGCCGACGCGGAGTCGGGCACCGGGCGGCTCGTTCATCTGCCCGAACGCCATCACGGTCTTGGCGAGGACGCCGGACTCGGTCATCTCATGGAGCAGGTCGTTGCCTTCGCGCGAGCGCTCACCCACGCCGGCGAACACGGAGTAGCCGCCGTGCTCCTCGGCCACGTTGCGGATCAACTCCTGGATGATGACCGTCTTGCCCACGCCGGCGCCGCCGAATACGCCGACCTTGCCGCCCTTGGAGAAGGGCGCGATCAGGTCGATCACCTTCAGGCCGGTCTCGAAGACCTCCGTCGCCGTCGTCTGATCGTCGAACGTGGGCGCCGCGCGGTGGATCGGGTATCTCTGCTCCGCATCGACCGGGCCCTTGCCGTCGATGGGGCGTCCGAGCACATCGAACACACGTCCGAGCGTCGCAGGGCCGACCGGAACGCTGATCGGGCCACCAGTGTCCACGGCGTCCACGCCGCGGGCCAGGCCGTCGGTCGTCGTCATCGCCACGGCGCGCACCCAGTTGTTGCCGAGGTGCTGCTGCACCTCGCACACGAGCGAGTCACCCGGACGCTGGATCTCGACCGCGTTGAAGATCGCCGGCAGCTGGCCCTGCGGGAACTCGATGTCCACCACCGGGCCGGTGATGGCAATGACTCGTCCAGTTGCGGGAGCGGCTACAGCCATGGTGCTAGCAATCCTCCTTGCGCGATCACGCCGCCTCGGCGCCGGTCGCGATTTCGATCATCTCGCGGGTGATGTTCGCCTGGCGAACCTTGTTGTAGGTCAGAGTCAGGTCCTCGATGAGCTCCTGCGCGTTCTCGGTCGCGTTCTTCATCGCGACCATGCGCGCCGATTGCTCACTGGCGGTCAGCTCGAGAACAGCCTGGTAGATGCGCGTTGCTACGTAGCGCGGCAGTAGCTGGCGCAGCACAGCGTCCGCGCTGGGCTCGAAGATGAACTGGTGCCCGGGGATGCCCTCGTCGGCGTCGTTGCTCGGCTCGACCGGGAGCAGAGTGTCGAGGATCGGGCGCTGGACGAGCGTCGAGAAGAAGCGCGGGTACACAAGGTCGATCGCCGAGTAGGTGCCGGCGAGGTAATCGTCAGTCAGCAGCCGGGCGACTGCGATGACGGAGGCGAAGCTCGGCCGGTCGCCGAAGCCGTCGAACGTGGCCGCGATCGGGACGTGCGCGCGTCGCATGGCGGCGTGGCCCTTGCGGCCCAGCGTGATGACCTTGAGATCACCCTTCTGAGCCGTTATCTGCTCGGCCACGAAGCGGATCGTGTTGGTGTTGAGCGACCCCGCCAATCCGCGGTCGGTTGTGATCAGCACGATGGCACGGGTGCCACCCTCACGCTTCGCGAGCAGCGGGTGATCCTCCTCACCGAGGACGGCAGCGAGGTCCGCAAGGACCTCATCTATCTTGTCCGCGTAGGGCCGCGATTGGAGCGTGGCGTCTTGGGCGCGCTTCAGCTTCGACGCGGCAACGAACTGCATCGCGCGCGTTATCTGCTTGATGTTGCGCACCGAGCCTATTCGGCGTCGGATCTCACGCTGGCTGGGCATGGACTGGCTCTGCTCTCCGCGTCCTAGGCCTGGAAGGTCTCTTTGAACGCTTCGGTTGCTGTCTTCAGGCCGCTCACGATCTCATCGGTGAGCTCTTTCTTCTCAGCGAGGGCGGGGAGAAGGTCGGCATGCTCTGCCTCTAGGAAGCGGTAGTAGCGCTGCTCGAAGTCACGGATGCGGCCCGTGGGCACCTCGTCCAGGTAGCCGTTCGTGACCACCCACAGGATCGCCACCTGCTTCTCGACCTCCAGCGGCTCGTACTGTGGTTGCTTCAGGACTTCGGACGTCTTCTCGCCGCGCGTGAGCTGATCGCGCGTGGCCTTGTCGAGGTCCGAAGCGAACTGTGCGAACGCGGCCAGCTCGCGGTATTGGGCGAGGTCCAGCTTGAGCGGACCTGCGACCTTCTTCATGGCCTTGGTCTGGGCGGCCGATCCCACGCGTGAGACCGAGATGCCCACGTTGAGCGCCGGACGCTGGCCGGCGTTGAAGAGGTCCGACTCGAGGTAGATCTGGCCGTCGGTGATCGAGATCACGTTGGTCGGGATGTAGGCGGAGACGTCGTTGGCCTGCGTCTCGATCATCGGCAGCGCGGTCAGCGAGCCGCCGCCATTGTCCTCGTTCAGCCGCGCAGCGCGCTCGAGCAGCCGGCTGTGGAGGTAGAAAACGTCGCCGGGGTACGCCTCGCGGCCGGGCGGGCGGCGCAGCAGCAGTGACATCTCGCGATAAGCCCAGGCGTGCTTGGTCAGGTCGTCGTAGACACACAACGCGTCCTTGACGACCTTGCCGTCGAGCTCGACGCCGTTCTCCATGACCTCTTCGCCCATCGCCGCGCCGGCATAGGGCGCCAGGTACTGGACAGGCGCCGGATCCTCTGCGCCGGCGACGACGACAATCGTGTGCTCCATCGCGCCGTATTGTTCGAGGATGGCCACCGTCTTTGCCACGGTCGAGAGCTTCTGCCCGATCGCGACGTAGATGCAGACGAGGCCCTTGCCCTTCTGGTTGATGATCGTGTCGATGGCGATCGCAGTCTTGCCCGTCTGTCGATCGCCGATGATCAGCTCGCGCTGGCCGCGACCGATCGGGATCAACGCGTCGATCGCCTTGACACCGGTCTGGACCGGCGTGTCGACGCTCTTGCGCACGATGACGCCCGGTGCGATGCGCTCGACCGGGCGGGTCGACGTCGCGGCGATCGGGCCCTTTTCGTCGAGCGGACGGCCGAGGGGATCCACCACGCGGCCGATCAGCGCGGCTCCGACCGGCACCTCGACAACGCGACCAGTGGTTTTGACCTGGTCACCTTCCTTGATCTGCTTGAAGTCACCCAGGATGACCGCGCCGACCGTCTCTTCCTCCAGGTTGAGAGCCATGCCCATGACGCCGCCCGGAAACTCGAGCAGCTCGGACGCGAGGGCGGCTTCAAGCCCGTAGACCTGGGCGATGCCGTCGCCAACCTCGACCACCGTGCCAACAGAGCGCGTTTCGACTCCGGCGTCGAACTTGTCGATGGCCGACTTGATGATGGTCGTGATGTCTTCGGAACGGATGGCCATCGCTTACTCCCGGGTGGGTGAGGTGACTGGGTGGTTCATGACGTGAGGGCGCCTGCGGCGAACATGTTGCGCAACCGCTCGAGGCGGCCGCGGACGCTGCCGTCGATGAGTTGATCGCCCAGGCGGACCTGGACGCCGCCGAGCAGTGAGGGGTCGACGCGCGTTTCGAGTTCGATGCGACCGCCGGTGATCTCCTCGAGGCGGGTACGGAGCGCGGTCAGTTCAGCGTCATCGAGCTCCGCGGCGCTGATCGCGGTCGCCTCGACGATGCCGGCACGGCGGTTGTAGAGCCTGCGGAACTCACGGTAGATATTCGGCATGGACTCGACTCGCCGCCGGCGCAGCACCAGCGCGAGCAGGTTGCCCATCTGGGGCAGCATCCGTGTGCCGAACGGCGCTAGAAGCGCGTTGAGGCGCTCCTCGATCGGGATCTGCGGATCCTCCAGCCTGCGCGCGACGGTCGGATCCGAGACGGCCTCGGCGGCCGTGGTCAACTGCTCGAGCCACACATCGACCGTGTCATCGCGCTCGGCGATCTCGAATACCGCCTCGGCGTAGCGGCGCGCAGTCGATGTGCGGGTGCGTGCCACGTGCTGCTAGTTCCTGCGCCCAATCGAGCGGTTGTTTGGGCCACCGGTGCCGACCTGTGAGAGGAACTCTTCAACGAGTCGTCTCTCCCGCTCACTGGTCATCGTCTCGCCCACGACGCGCGCGGCTGCGGCCAATGCCAGCTCAGCGACCTGGTTGCGCACGTCGGCGAGCGCTCGCTCCTTCTCGGCGGCGATGTCTGCCGCCGCGCGCTCGCGGAGTTGTTCCAGTTGCGCACGAGTCTCGGCCATGTCGCGCTCGCGGCTCTCCTCGGCGACCCGCTGAGCTCGGGTAAGGATCTCCTCTGACTCGGCACGCGCCTCGCCCAGCACGCGCAGGCGTTCGGCGGCGGCCTGCTCCCGGTCCACGCGCGCCTGATCGGCGTCGCGCAGACCCTGCTCGATCCGTGACCGCCGCTCCTCGAGAACCCCTGTGATACGCCGAAACGCGACGAGGTACAGGATCACCAGGAAAAGCAGGAACGACGCCGCCTGGGCGACGATCCAGAACAGGTTGATTTGGAAGGCCGCGGCGTGTTCTTCCTGGGCGAAGATCCTCGTCGCAACCTCTACGGCGCTGCCGGCGAGAGCGAAGATCGACATGACGTCGGCCAACGCGAGCTGCGCCTAGCCGATGAAGATGACGAGCAGGCCTACGACGACGGCGAGCACGCCGAGGCCTTCCGCGAACGCCGCGCCGATGATGAACGTTGCGCGAATCTGAGCTGCGGCGTCGGGGTTGCGTCCAATCGCGCTCGTCGAAAGCCCGGTCAGGATGCCGATGCCGATGCCTGGTCCGATGACCCCCAAGGCCGCGAGTCCGGCGCCAATCATTTCCATTTGTCCGTGTTACCTCCCTGCACCCGGCCAGCGCCGGGCATTTTCCGCTTGACTGGTGGGCTGGGCTTTATCGGCCCTTTTTGCTTGGGTTAGTGGGCCGCGGCCACCTGGCCTTGGGCGATCGGCGGGGCAATGTTCCCTTCGGGAACCTCGTGCTCCTCGTGCCCGTCGTGTCGCTCGATGGCGATGATAGTGAACATCAGCGTGAGGACCGAGAAGATCAGGGCCTGCATGAAGTTGAGCAGGAACTCGAGGCCGACCATTGCCGCCGGGATGATCGCAATTGTGAGGCCGGTGATCACGCCGAGGGCAACCTCGCCGCCGTAAATGTTGCCGAAGAGTCGCATTGCCAGAGTGACGGGCTTGATGAACTCGAGCAGGAACTCAATCACTCCCACAAAGAGGGCGATCAGTCCTGCAGACAACCCCTCCTCTCGGAACGCTCGCAGGCTGAAGAATTTCCCCAGGTATCCGCGGACACCCAACGCGCGCACACCCTCGACGTGGAACAGCATGAAGCTGAAAAGTGCGAGCCCGATCGTCGTGTTCACGTCGCTGGTCGGCGCCCGGAGCTCATGAATGCGGCCGACGGGCGGGACTAGGCCGCTCCAGTTGCTCAACAGAATGAAGACGAACAGCGCGGCGAAGATCGGGATGTACCGGCGTGCCTGCGGACCGCCCAGGCTGGTGGCCAGATTCGCCAGGCCTTCGTAGACGTACTCCAGCGCGTTTTGGCGACCACGCGGGACAACGCTGATACCGCGGGACAAGATCACCGCGAGAACCACGATGATCCCCATGATGATCCAGCCCGTAAGCAGTGTGTTTGAGATCGTGAAGTCGAGCACGACGAGTCCAGTCGGAATTTCGCGCGGGTGCTCAGCATCGCCGCCCGGGGTAAGGTCGTAGATAACGAGCGGCGCCGGGAGTTCGACGTTGGCGCCGACCATCCCATCCGCCGGGAACTGATAAGGCTCGCCGGGATGTCCCGGGGGAAATGGCGGTACCAGGATCGCCGCCGCGACCTGGATTGCGACGATGGCAAGGATCGCGAGGATGATCCAGCGTCGAGTGTTGCGCTGCGGCGCGGCCACCTCGCCAGCTGCCTGGACGACGTCACTGCCGATCTCCGGCCCCAGCGCCTCGCGCATGTTCCGGTCCGCCTCGTTGGGGTCGGCTGGATTGGCCTGCTCGGCGGGCGTTGGCTGGCCGTCCGTCGGAGTCGTGTCTGCCAACTCTCTCCCTGTCGCGCGCAGCCGGTCTGCGCCACTCTGTTCCTTGCCTGGCTCTGGGACCGGCGCTGAGCTGCCGGTCCGCGGGTCAGTCGGACTTGTCGAAGCGGGCCAGGAACCTAATGACCATTCGATGGACGCCCACCCCGCCGAGTCCGAACCCGACGAGCATTCCCACCACCACCAGAATGGGAAGCGTTCCAAGGCGCTGATCGAGCCAGTAGCCACCCAAGACCCCGACGAGGGTCGTGATCAGCAGGACGATTGCTATCTCTGAAAAGAGAGCGAGATAGGCGCTCGCCCGACCCAGATCGTTCATCTGCGCCCCGTTAATGCCGGCGGAGTATAGCAGCGGGTCACGCTCGCTCCTGACTGCAGACCCTGAACTCCGAGGGACCCGATTCGGAATCGCGGGGCTCGGCAGCCTCTTCCTCCATCGGCTGCTCACCGTCTGGGTTGTCGCTGTAGCTGCTTCGCTCCAGGGACCGACCCGCGCGTCTGGTCATTACGTAGAGAACCACCCCACCAGCCAGCACGATGACCAGGAAGGCCGAGATCTGGCCGCGGCCGGAGAGCGCGAGGCTGAGCACAGCCAGCACGATGCAGAGGGCATAGATCAGCAGCACGGCCTGGCGATGTGTCAGTCCGAGGTCAAGGAGCCGGTGATGAAAGTGGCCGCGGTCGGCGTCGAAGGGCGATCGGCCCGCGGCGACTCGACGGATGATGATCCAGAAGGTGTCGATCACGGGCACGCCGAGCACCAGCAACGCGACCGCGACCTTGGCCGTCCCGAGGACCGAAAGCACCGCCAGCGCGTAGCCGACGGCAAAGACCCCAGCTGTTCCGATGAACACCCGCGCGGGGTAAGAGTTGTATGGCAGGAACCCGAGCAACGACCCGGCAAGCAGCGCACAGAGCATCGCCACGACCGGTTGGACTGGTGGCACGACCAGTGAGATGGCGCCCAGTGTCGTCACCGCTATCAGCGAGACCCCAGCGAGCAGGCCGTCCAGGCCATCGACGAAGTTGGCGCTGTTGAGCATGCCGACGATCCACAGGGTGGTTGCCGCAACCGCCGCCGTCGTCCCGATCGCACTGGCGTCGAAGATGAACGCTACTTCGCCCAGCGGGTTGGGCAGCCGGTCGATCCGTATCCCGGCGAGGAGCGCGATCCCGGCGAGGAGAAACTGAGCGCCGAATTGCCAGCGCGCGCGCAGCTGGTAGCGGTCGTCGAGGTAGCCGATCAGGGCACCCACCACGACTCCGGCCATCAGCCCAACAATCTCCGCGGAGCGGACCGGGCGACCGGGCAGGGCGACGTCGAACAGCTGGCTGGCGAGAAGCCCGAGCACTCCAACGGTCACGAAGCTGGCCGCGACGGCCAGACCACCTGTGCGCGGAATAGGTCGCTCATGAACCCTGCGCTCCGAGTCGGGAATGTCGATCGCGCCGAGGCGGGGTGCAAATCGAATCGCGAGCGGTGTAAGCAGAAAGCTCAATAACGCCGAGGCCGCCACCGCGATGGCGACAAGCGGTAGAGCCTGAAAAGCCTCCGGGCTCACGCCTGTGGCAGGCCGGGCACCGGGAATCGCGCGCAGATGTCGCCTACGCGCGCGCTCAGCGTTTCGCTCGCCGGCCCGTCATTACGCTGCTGGATGGCGCTCACGATCAGCTCGCCCACCTCGCGCATCTCAGCTTCGCCGAAACCGCGAGTCGTCGTGGCCGGCGTCCCGACGCGAATTCCGGAGGCTGAATTGGGCGGGAGTGGATCGAATGGGATGGCGTTCTTGTTGACCGTGATGCCGACGACGTCGAGGATCGCTTCGGCCTCCTTGCCCGTCACTCCGAGTGGCGTGACGTCGACGAGCATCAGGTGGTTGTCAGTGCCGCCTGAGACGACTCGCGCGCCCTGCTCGGCCAGCCGAGCGGCGAGAACCTTGGCGTTCTCCACTGTGCGCTCGATGTCAGCCCGGAACTCATCCGTGTCGGCCAGCTTGAGCGCCACGGCCTTGGCCGCGATCACGTGCATCAACGGCCCGCCCTGGAGTCCCGGGAAAACGGTCTTGTCGACCTGTTTGCCGAGAGATTCGCGGGCGAAAACCAGACCTCCTCGTGGGCCCCGCAGTGTCTTGTGCGTAGTGGTCGTGACCAGGTCGGCGTGCGGGAATGGGCTCGGGTGAACGCCGGCGGCGACGAGGCCCGCAATGTGGGCCATGTCGACCATCAGCAGCGCATCGACCGAGCGGGCGAGGGCCCCGAGGCGCTCGAAATCGATGACGCGTGGGTAGGCGCTCGCGCCGGCGACGATCATCTTCGGCCGTACCTCGGCCGCTTGCTTCTCAAGCCCGTCATAGTCGATGAGCTGGTCAGCTTCGCGCACTCCGTAAGCGTGGATCTCGAACCACTTGCCGCTGAAGTTGACCGGTGAGCCGTGGGTCAGGTGACCGCCGTGGGCGAGGTTCATGCCCAGGACACGGTCACCGATGTCGAGCACGGACATGTAGGCGGCCATGTTTGCCTGCGCCCCGGAGTGAGGCTGGACGTTGACGTGCTCGGCGCCAGGGAACAGCGCCAGCGCGCGCTGCTGGGCAAGGCGCTCAACTTCATCGACAAACTCGCAGCCGCCGTAGTATCGACGACCGGGCAGCCCCTCGGCGTACTTGTTGGTGAGCCACGAACCCTGGGCCTCCAGCACGGCGGCGAACGCGTAGTTCTCGCTCGCGATCAGCTCGATCTTCCAGCGCTGGCGGTCACGCTCGCCGACCATCGCGGCCCATAGATCAGGATCGACCTCGGCGATAGACGCCCAGGCGGTTCGCGACGTGGTCAGGACGCTCACGGCTGAGACTCCAGCGGGTTCGGCACGGCCGGCTCGGCGACAGACCGCGCGAGGCGCAAGTGTAATGCTCGCCGGGCGGCCGTTCGACCGGTCCGCTACGCGAGTGCGGCCTCGATGTCCCGCGCCGAGATCGCACCCTCGCGAAGGATGGACGGTGGCACGCCGGGATCACTGCAATCCACCACGCTGGACGGGGTTCCGCCGCGGACGGGGCCATCGTCGAGGATGAGAGCGACTTCGTCGCCGAACGATTCAGCGACACGCGTTGCGGTTGCTGCGTCGGGTTCGCCAGTGATGTTGGCCGAGCTCGCGGCTATCGGGCCTAACAGGCGGGCCAGTGCGCGCGGCATCTCGTGGTCTGGCAGTCGTAGGCCAAGCGTCGGACGTCCGCCACCCAGCTGTTCGGGAACGGGCACGTCCTCCCGCCGGCTCAGCACGATCGTCAGGCCCCCCGGCCAGAACCTGGCCGCGAGGCGTTTGGCCGCGTCGGTGAGCACTGCCATGCCCTCCGCCTGCTCCATGGAGTCGATCAGCAGCTGGATGCCTTTCTCGGCGGAGCGATGCTTGGCCGCCAGGAGCCGCTCGAGCGGCGCGCCCTGGGGCAGCACGGCGAGGCCATAGACCGTCTCGGTGGGAATGGCGATCAAAGCGCCGCGGCGAAGAGCTTCTGCTGCCTCTCTGATCGCGCCAGGCGCCTGTGCAGGAATGATCCGGGTCATTGGGCGAGTCCACGGCTCAGTTCGGCAACCCGCGCCAGCCCGGAATCGTCTGCGTGAATCGCGACGTCCCAACCCGGAAGAGAGTCCAAAGATGCCGCCCGGACACCCTCGGCCTGTGCCGCGCCGATCTCCAGGAGCGCGACGCCCCCATCCCGCACGGCGCCCTCGAGCTGCCCGATGAGCCGCCGAACCAGTCCCAGGCCGTCCGTTCCGCCATCGAGCGCCAGCACCGGCTCGTAGCTGGCGGCGACGGGCAGCGTCGGGACCACTTCCGTGGGGATGTAAGGCAGGTTGGCAAGGAGCAGGTCCGCTGGGCTCGCTCCTGGCTGGTCGTTCACGTAGGCCAGGTCGGCGAGGTCGGTGACCGCGAAATCGATCGTTTCGGCAACGCCATGGGCAACCGCGTTCTCGATGGCCAGCGAGAGTGCATCCGCCGAAACATCTGTGGCGCGAAAGCGCACGTCCGCGCCATATCCACGTTTGCGCGACTCCACCGCCAGCGCGACACAGACCGCGCCGCTGCCCGTTGCGACGTCCCACGCGACGAGTGGCGCAGAGCCTTCTGGCCTCGGATGCCCGGTCAACAGCCGGCGTAGGCGGTCGATCCCGATCTCGACGAGGAGCTCCGTCTCGGGTCGGGGTATCAAGGCCCGTGGATCGACCGAGAGGACGAGGCTGTAGAACTCCTTGAGCCCGCGAATGTAGGCAACCGGTTCGCCCTTCGCCCGTCTCGCGACGAGCGCGGCGAACGCGCTCGCGTGATCGGAGCGGACTGGTGCCTCTGGTGCGGCCAGAAGAGCTGTTCGCTCGGCGCGGATGACGTGGCCCATGAGCAACTCGGCGTCCAGTCGTGCGCTCTCCGATCCACTCGCCCTGAGCGTCTCTGCCGCTCCGCGAAGCAGGGAGCCGACGGTCGTGCGCCCGTTCACGGAGAGATCCACAATCAGAGTCGAACGATGACGTCCAGGTCACCTGTGCGACGAAGGACCTCGACCGAGATGGAGCCGTTCGTTCCCGAGAAACCGAGATCGACCAGTGCGTTGCCGACCCGCAGGTTGCGCAGACGCAGCCCCGCCAGCGAGCCCGGCAGGGACGGCTGAATTAACTCGAGCCGCTGCTCGCGCGCGTTCGGCTGCATGCCCAACGTCGCGCCGACCAGGTGGAAAAGAGAACCGGCCGCCCACGCCTGAGGCGAACACGCCACCGGGTACGGCACCGGGAGCGGCGAACTCTCGCGATCGAAGCCGCAGAAGAGCTCCGGCAGGCGAGCCTCGCGGAAATGGATCGTCGCCTCGAGCAGAGTGCCTGCAACCAGGCGTGCCTCATCAACCAGCCCGTAGCGCGCGAAGCCCGCCGCACAAATACCGTTGTCGTGCGGCCAGATCGTCCCCAGGTGGTACCCGATGGGGTTGTAGCCGATGGTTTCGCTGGAAAGCGTTCGGATGCCCCAGCCGCTCCACATGCCGGGACCAGTCAGAACACGCGCAACGCTTGCGGCTCGATCTGGCGCCGCGATCCCCGTCCACAGCGCGTGGCCAGCATTGGAGGCGATGCCGTCAACCTGCCGCTTGTTCCCGTCGAGCGCCAGCGCGTAGGTCTGCTCGTCGTCCATCCAGAACGCTTCCTCGAAACGCGTTTGGAGCCGTTCGGCGGCAACGTCCTGAGCCTCCGACAGCGCCGAATCGCCACGCAGCCGCGCGAGTCTGGCCAGCCCGCGACGCGCCGCGTATGCGTACCCCTGCACCTCGACGAGCGCTATCGGCGCGGGACCCACACTTCCGTCGCGGTTGCGGATCGCGTCGGCCGAGTCCTTCCAACCCTGGTTCAGCAAACCTCGCGTCGAGTGCCTTTGGTACTCGATCAGGCCGTCGCCGTCGGTGTCGCCGTACTCGTCCATCCAACGCAGCGCGGCAAGCGCGTTGGGCCAGAGACGATCTACCAGGTCGATGTCACCGGTCCACCGCTCATATTCGTCGAGCAGCATCAGCCACAGCGGGGTCGCGTCCACCGTGCCGTAGTACGGCGCATGCGGAATCTCGCCGGCCCGCGCCAGTTCACCCTCACGCAGCTCGTGCAGAATCTTGCCCGGTTGCGCATCGCGCCAATCGTCGACCTCGGTCGCCTGGAGGCGGGCAAGGATCATCAACGTGGAACGCGCGATCTGCGGGCGGACAGACATCAGCTGCAGGCTGGTGATCAACGAATCCCGGCCGAACAGGCAGCTGAACCACGGAACGCCCGCGGCGACGTAGCGCTCGCCATCAGCCGGACCGCTGTTCAGCAATAAGCGAAGATCCGCGCTGGCACGCTCCAGCGCGCGCTCGGCGAGTACGTCGCTCGTTTCGACCGACGCAGAGCTGGAACGCCAGGCGCGATGCATCGCCTCTGGCTCATCCGCGCTCACAGATGGCCTCTGGGCCTTCGACTCGTCCACCCCTGGCTCGGCGGCCTCGTCCGCTTCCTCCTCTGACGCCATCTCAGGCACTTCTGTCCAAACGTCGACCGTCAAGGTCACCCGCTCCCCCGGCGACAGCGTTGTAGCCAGCTCGAGCGTAACCGGCCCTGTTTCTGGCGCTCGCTCGCCGGAGCCGATGAGCTTCATCGTCGGCGAAACGCGCACGAACGTTCGCCGGACTTCACCATCAACGCCGCGGTAGCCGAACTGAATCTGGCTACCGTCGCCGTCGGTCGGGAGCCGGTCGCCGCGCCGCGCTCGGACGAGTCCGCGCAACTCGAAGATGTCGGCGTAGTCGGCGTCCAGGCGCAGCGTCAGATGCGCATGCTCAGGGGCCGTTGTGTAGTTCTGGACCGACACGCGCTCGCCGAAGCCGCCGCCGATCACCCGCTCGCGTACAACGCCAAGCGACTGACGCCGAAGGACGATCTCGGAGCCGTCCCCCACGCCCGCCGGCGTCTGCACGAAGTCGGGGTTGGTGAGCTGGATCGTGCCTCGGTAGTTGGCCGCCGGGCCTGCCCGCAGCACGACCGGCCGTATCCCATTCAGGCGGAGGTCATACGTCGAGAGCACGCGGGTATCGCCGGCGTACAGGCCGAGACCGCGGCCGTCGAGGTGGATGTCGCCATATGCATCGCTGAGCATGAACAGGTTGTCGTGCTTGAGGACGTGTACACCGGTGAGGTCCGTCGCACGAAGAACCGGCGGCCGAGTTTTGGCGGGGACCTCTGGCTGGAAGATGTCGTCGACATCGGCCCTCAACACGGCGCTCGCTGGTGGCGTCTCTGCTGACCCGTCGGGCAGGCCGCGATCCAAAGGCTCGTCAGCCATCTTCCGCCGCCGCTGCCGGTCCGCGCTCTATCTCGGCCAGCAACTGCGCCTGGTCGGTGGAAATGAGCTCGTCGAGCAGGCGGTCGATGTCTCCGTCGAGCACACTGGGCAGATTGTGCAGGTCCACCCCGATCCTGTGGTCGGTCACCCGGTCCTGCGGGAAGTTATACGTCCGAATCTTCTCCGAGCGCTCGCCCGAGCCGACCATCGTCCGGCGCGCCGCTGCCTCGGCGTCGTGCGCCTTGCGCTGTTCCAGCTCGAGCAGCCGCGCGCGCAAAACGGACATTGCCTTGGCTTTGTTCTTGTGCTGGCTCTTCTCGTCCTGGATGGCGACCACCAGGCCGCTCGGAAGGTGGGTGATGCGCACGGCCGAATCGGTCGTGTTGACGCTCTGGCCGCCCGGGCCCTGCGAGCGGTAGACGTCGATCTTGAGGTCCTTCTCGTCGATCTGGACCTCGACCTCGTCAGCCTCCGGCAGAACGGCCACGGTGACCGTCGACGTGTGGAGGCGCCCGCTCGACTCGGTCTCCGGCACGCGCTGCACGCGGTGTACGCCGCCCTCGTATTTGAGTCGACTGTAGGCACCCTGGCCGCGCACCTCGAAGATGACCTCGCGCAATCCGCCGATGCCCGTCTCGTTGGCCGTGATCAGCTCCGTCTTCCAGGTGTTCCGTTCGGCGTAGCGGCTGTACATGCGGAAGAGCTCGGCCGCGAACAGCGCGGCCTCCTCGCCACCAGTGCCGGCGCGGATCTCCATGATCACATCGCGCTCGTCGTTGGGGTCGCGCGGCAGAAGGTGGATGCGCAACTGCTCTGTCAGGCGCTCCTCTTCAGCCTCGAGCTCCGAGACGATCTCACGTGCCATGTCGCGCGTCTCCGCATCGGTCTCGGCGTTGCGATCTCGACGCGCGGCTTCGAGCTGAGCACGCACCGTGCGCAGGCGTCGGTAGCCGTCGACGACCGGGGCGAGCTGGGCCTGCTCCTGGCCCAGACGGCGGGACAGATCGTGATCCCCGGCCACTTCCGGGCGCGCCCATTCGGCCTCGATCTCCATCAGCCGCTGCTCGAGTGTCTCGAGGCGCAGCTCGAGGTTCATGGCGCTCGGTGGTCGGTGGCCGACTCCTGCGCAGTTGCCGAGCTCGGAATCTGTCGCCGCTCCGGTTCGGCGCTGCCCTCCGGGGCCGTGTCGCCGTTCGCAGCGAGTGCCTCGCGCATGGAGGCGATGGCCACCTCGATCATCGAATCGTCCGGCTGCTTGGTGGTGATGGCCTGCAACCAGATGCCGGGCAGAAACATCCAGCGGATCCATGGCTTGTGCCGGTGGCGAGCGCCGAATCGGAGGATCTCGTAGGCGACCGACGCAATGACCGGCACGAGGGCAATCCGCCCGAGGATGCTGATTACAAGGGGCTGGCCTGCCAACAGGCTGAACATGAGGATGCTCAGGATGATGAAGATCACCAGGAACTCGGTCCCGCAGCGCTGGTGGGCGGTGGGGTATTTCCGAACATGCTCGATATCGAGCGGATCCTCGTTCTCGAGCGCATGGATCGTCATGTGCTCGGCGCCGTGGTACTGGAACACTCGCCGAATCTCGCTCGACCGGCTGATCACGAGCAGGTAGCCGACAAAGATGAAGACCCGGATCAGGCCTTCAAGCAGATGCTCGAGAAGGACCTGACCTGGGCCGATCGTGACGCGCGTGGCGGCGCCGGCGAGGAACAGGGGCAGCAGCACGAACAGCCCAACCGCCAATCCGAGCGTGAACAGCAGCGTCAGGGCCATTGTGCCGCGGCCAAGCTCCTGGCCCTCCCCCTGGGCCTGGACGGAGCCCGAGCGCATGAGCCAGCGCGTGCCGACAACGAGCGTCTCGTACAGCACGACCAGGCCACGGAAGAACGGCGCGCGGGCAAACCGGCTGCGATGGAGGATCGAGCTGAGCGGCTCCGAGGCGGAGACGATCGAGCCGTCAGGGTGCCGCAGGGCGACGCCGATCGCCGAGCGGCCGCGCATCAGAACGCCTTCGAGCAGCGCCTGGCCGCCGTAGTCAGTACGCGCCATGGCTACTTTCTCCGCAGACGCCTTTCCGCGCTACGAAGTCGAGCGGGCTAAAGCCGAGCCGACCGCTCGAGGCGCTTCTGGAAGCGCTCGACCTGGCCGGCCGTGTCGACGATGGTCTGCTTGCCGGTGAAGAACGGGTGGCAGTTCGAGCAGATGTCGACGCGCAGAGACTCCTGCGTCGAGCCGACCTCGAACTCGATGTGGCACGAGCCACAGACAACCTTCGCGCGGTGGAACTTGGGGTGAATGTCGGCCTTCATACGTTGCTCCCCGCCGACGCCGCCTGTGTGTCAGCCTCTACTCGAACGCGCTTCTTGTCGCGACGCTCGTGCTCGAACCGCACTCGGCCATCGATCGTGGCGAACAGCGTGTAGTCCTTGCCGAGGTCAGTGCCCGGGCCGGCGAGGAAGGTCATGCCGCGCTGGCGCACGATGATCGAGCCGGCTGACACGAGCTGACCGTCGCCGGCTTTGACGCCAAGTCGCTGGCCAACGCTGTCACGGCCGTTCTTCGAGCTGGAACCAGCCTTCTTGTGTGCCATTTTGGTTACTCGTCCTTCTTCGTCGCTGTCTTGCGCGGTGCCTTGGGCGTCGGAGTCGTCGAACCGGCCCTTTTCTTTGCGTCAGTGTCCGCTTTGGCGGCCTTCGCTACGGGCTTGGCCACGGTCTTTGCCTTCGCCGGGACCTTCGGCTTAGATTTGGTTCCGGTCGGCGCTTCGTCGGCCGGCGCTGAAGCAGTTGCCTTGGGGCGGGATGATGCCGCCGGCTTCTTGGCCGCCGGCTTCTTGGCCGCCGGCTTCTTGGCCGCCGGCTTCTTGGCCGCCGGCTTCTTATCGGTCGCTTCCTTGGCTGTGGCCGTCTCCTCGCGCTCGCCGGCCTCCTTGGCCAGCTTGGCGGCCAGCTCCTGGTCGGCCGCGGCTTTGTGCTCAGCTTCCGCCGTCGCCGTCTTGCGCGACTTCGCAGTTGCCTTCTCCTGCTCGGTGGCCTCGTCGGCGGCGCTCCGGCCGTTGAAACGGATGTCGGCAACGCGGATCACCGTCTGCTCCTGGCGATGGCCCTTCTTGGCGCGGTGGCGAGCCTTTGGTCGGTATTTGAAGACGATGACCTTCTCGCCGCGATCCTGGCGGAGAACCTCGCCCGTAACAAGGGCGTCCGCAACCATCGGTGTCCCGATCTGGGCGGCATCGCCATCGGCCACGAGCAGCACGCGGTCGAAGTTGATGGTTTCACCGGGGGCTGCCTCGAGGCGTTCAATTGTGAGCTCGCTGCCGAGCTCGACGCGATACTGCTTTCCGCCGGTTTCTATTACTGCGTACATGGCTCTCCGTGGACGACACGCGGCCGAGCGCGCGCGTCGAGGGTCGTTCATCGATTTGGGTTCTAGTTCGCCGCGGATGACAGTTGTTGCCACGGTCGCAGGCGCGATCGCGAAGGATACACGAATCGTGCTCGCCGAGACAACGGCTGGCCTGTTAACCGCCCTGATTACCAGGGCCCGCGAGATTCACCAGCCTGGCGGACGTTGATGCTCTGCATGAGTCCGAGCGCGATCGCGATGCTCGTGAGCGAGGCGCCTCCGTGGGTGATGAACGGCAACGGGATGCCCGTGACGGGCATCATGCCGGCGACCATTCCGGCGTTGACTAACACCTGGAAGATGATCATCGACGCCGCACCCGCGGCGAAGGCCACACCAAACAAGCTGTCGCTCCGCCAACCGATAAGCAGGATCCGCCAGATCAGCCCGACGAACAGCAGGAAGACCACCATCCCACCGACGAACCCAAGCTCCTCCAGAAGAACTGCGAAGGCGAAATCTGTCGACTGGACGGGAAGGAAGTCCGAGCTGGACTGAGTCCCGTTAAGGAAGCCCTTGCCGACGAGACCGCCCGACCCGACGGCAATCTGCGATTGAAGGGCCTGCCATCCGGCGCCGGTTGTGTCGGCCGTGGGGTCAAGGAACGAGAGCACGCGACGCTGCTGGTAGTCCTGTAGCTGCGACCAGATGATCGGCAGAGCAGCAAGCGCGCCGGTCAGCCCAATGGTCATCCAGCGCAAGCTGGCGCCACTCATGAACAGAGTGCCCAGCAGGATCGCCAGGAAGACGAGGGACGTGCCCAAGTCGGGCTGAATCATCACCAGGACGAACGGCGGGATCGTCAATGCTGTGGCCCCGATCAGCGTCGTCAGGTTGCCCAGCTCGTCCTTGCGAGCCGCCAGAAACGCTGCGAGAACAGCAATCATCAGGACCTTCGAAATCTCCGAGAACTGGAACTGAAGGCCGAAGATCGAGACCCAGCGCTGAACGCCGGCAACGCCGGTGCCGACCGCCAGGGTCAGCAGGAGAAGCCCGATGTTCACCAGGTACACGAGCCACGAGAAGGTCCGTAACCACCGGTAGTCAAACGCAGCGGCGGCGCTGAACGCGACGATCCCGATGGCGAACCACATCAACCCGCGGGTGAAGGTGGATCCCGCCGCCAGCGGTGCCTCGGCGCTGTTCGTCCACGCGACCATCAAGCCGATGATCGCCAGCGCCGCTGCGTAGAACGCGAGCTGGATGTCGAAGCGCTGCCACGCTCCCGACTGCGGGCGTGAAATGAGCGACGCGGTGCGCTGTCGCTCGACGCGCATGACGCTCATGAGTGGGTCTCGCTCACTACTCAGTGGCCGCCATAGAAGTTGCCCTTCTCGAGCAGATCTGGCCGGGTGAGGTCGACGCCCAGATCGTAGTGCTGCTGGAGGAAGTACTTGACGATCTCGACTGCGGCATTCCCCTTGGTGTTCGAGCCGTAGGCGAACGCCACGATCGCCAGCTCCGAGTCGGTCAGCGCCGGGTCACCGACCTGCGATTCGCTGAACCTCGGAATGAACGCCGTGAACCACGTGTGGTACGGCAGGCGATTCTGGCTGTCGCGCACCCCGAACTCGGCCGTACCTGTCTTGCCGGCGACGACGATGGGCAGGTCCACGAGATTGGCCGTGTGCCTGCTTACCACCACCTCACGAGCGGCAAGGCGCATGACCCGGAGCGTCTCAGGTTCTACATTCAGCTCGCGAATGAGCTCGGGTTGGATGTCCTGTACCACGGTCCCGTCGGGCGCCAGGACGCGGCGAACGATCTGAGGCTTGAGTAGCGAGCCACCGTTTGCTAGCGCGTTGTACGCGTTGAGCACCTGGAGCGGCGTGGCAGCGTCGTATCCCTGTCCAATGCCGGCCTGGTAGACCTCGCCCGGGTAGATCGGTTGGTTGAAGAGGTTCTGCTTCCATTCGTCGGTCGGCACGATGCCGCGCGCCTCGGCAGGCAGGTCAACACCGGTTCGCGCACCGAACCCGAACTCGTTCGCCCAATGAGCCAGGCGGTCGATGCCCAGGCCGCCCGCGAGCTGATAGAAGTACGTGTCGCTCGAATGGGAGAAGCCCCCGTAGATGTCCAGCGGGCCGAATCCGCGCCGGTTCCAGTCGTAGTAGCGGTACGAACCGATCTCGAGGTAACCGGCCGTCTCGAGGAGAGTCGTGTCGCGGATCAGCCCGTCCTCTAGCGCACCCGTCCCGGTGACGAGCTTGTAGGTAGATCCCGGCGGGTATTGCTCGGAGAGGCCGAAGTTGACCAGCGGGCGGTTGGGATCCTCGATCAGCGCCTGGTACGCAGCATTGGAGATGCCACGTGCAAAGAGGTTGTCGTCGTAGGTCGGTAACGACACCATCGCCAGGATCTCCCCCGTTTGCGGGTTCATCACGATGACGACGCCGCGCGACAGGTTCACGATGTCGGTAGCCCACTTGAGGGCCTCTTCGGCCTCACGCTGGATCTCTACGTCGATGGTCAGCTCGATCGAGTTTCCAGGCTGCGGCTGCTGCGTGACCTGGACGGTGCGCAGGATCCTGCCCAGCACATCCTGTTCGACCTCCTGCTCGCCGTAAGTGCCGCGCAGGATGTCCTCGAACGTGGCCTCCACTCCGGTCTTGCCGATCTGGTCGTCGTTCAGGTAGCCCTGGTCACCAAACTCGGCCAGCTCCTCGGTCGTCACGGCACCGGTGTAGCCAAGAACGTGTGAGACGAGTGGCCCGTACTCGTACTCCCGTCTTTCTTCGACGATCACCTGGACACCGGGGAGACTGTTGCTCTCCTCAACGATGATCCGGGCGACGTCGCTGGCGACGTCCGTTGCGAGCCGAACGAGCTCGAAGCTCTGGCTTGCGTATCGGTCAATCGATTCGAGGATCTGGGACTCGGGGACCTCGAGCAGGGTCGACAGACGTGCGACGACGGCGTCGCGCTCGGCGAAGGGCAGATCAGCTGGCCTGATACGGACGACGTATGAGGGGATATTGATGGCCAGCTGACGTCCCGCGCGGTCGTAAACGAGCCCGCGCGCCGATCGGAGCGGCAGAAGAGTCCGCCTGTTCTCCTGCGCAAGGCCGGCGTAGTAGCCACCCTGAACGACCTGGAGATAGAAGAGTCGCGTCGTCAGCAACCCCATCACGAGGACGATCACGAGCCCGAACACGGCGAATCGAAAACCCAGCCGCGAGCGCGGCGGCGGCTTCCGGCCGAGCACCATGTCCGTCATTGGTGGCCCATGGCATGCACTACCAATCGACGCGCTCGCCCGGCCCGAAGCGATGCTCGATGGATCCGAACAGTGCGGCGATCGGGATGGCAAGGATGGCGTTCAGGACGGCCGCGATCAGGATCACCGCCGGGTCCAGGGCGAGCGGCGCTCCGGCCATCGGAACCATGATCAGCACGAACAGGATGTGGAAAACGGCGCTGACGATCAGAACCAGTCCCACAGATACAAGGCGTCGACCTGGACCAACAGCGCGCGCCACGAGAAACGCGATTCCAAGGGTGAGGAGCATCGCCAGCGTCGCTGCGCCGAGCGGTCGTTCAGGAGTGAGCATGTCAAGAAGCATGCCGCCGATGAAGCCGAGCACGAGGCCGTCCTCCACGCCGAGGACGAGAGTGGCGATCGTCGCACAGACGAGCACGAGGTTCGCCGTTGCACCAGCGAGCGCCAACTCCGACAGGATGCTTGTTTCGATGAGCGCTGCGATAACTGCGGCGAGCGCGGCAAAAGGTAGTGTCAAGCTGGAGTACTCCGGTGACGAATCGAGGGCTCCGGCCGCCGCGGCGTTCGCGTCCCCGCCACCCGGCGAAGTATAGGCTCGGGCGTCGTGGAGACCACAATTCACCCGCGGGATTCGAATGTTTGTTCTATACTGACTCCATGAACCGGCGCGGTTGGGCGAGAGCTGGGCTCGACCCCTTTACGACTGGATTTGTTCTCCTACTTGTGGGCGAAGGCCACTTTGGCGGACACGGCCGGCAGGTAACGTCTCAGTTTGACGGTTAGGCGCGTCGGCGCAGTTGAAGGCTGACGAAAAGCAAGATGGCCGTTACGGCGGGTCCGGCGAGCCAGTACGGGGCGACGACAGAGTCCGAAACACGCCACACTAAGACAGTCCACCCCAACAGGGCGAGAAGAGCGACAACTTGTTGCCCGAACCCTTGAGGCCTAGCTCGCGCAGAGCTGGCGCGATGTGGTCGCAGTAGTCTTCTGTAGGTTTCCTGGGCGGTCTCCATCCGACTGGATTACAGCACGTGTAGACCATCCTCGCCCTTAGTCCAGTAGCGCCGCAATTCGTCGCAAGTCCAGACGTGATCGCTGATCCCTGCCGCCATCGTGGGAGTGCGCGGGTAGGGGTTCGCCAGCACCTTCATCGGTCGGGGCGAAGTTGGGATACATGAAATGAAGCGCAAGGGCCGCAGCATGGTTGTCCAGCTTCGTTGGAGAAGCCGTTGGTCAGCCGCGTGACCGGCGCATGCCCATTCGCATGGTCAGGTTCGCCGCTCGACGCGTGACGTCGTAATGGGTCGGTGATTGCCTCAGCACGTTGTTTCCCATCGCGGCCGGGCCAACGTTCACGTGAAACGTCTCCATCACGTGAAACCTGTATGGGCAAGAAGAGACGGATCGATAAGTGACGGATAAGGCGCGTCTGGGACACTTACGGATCGGCACTCGACCCAGTTGAGAGGGGCCTTTTACGATAGAATCTGAGTTCGTGGATCCTTACCGCCTCGGCAGTTGTTGAGCGAAGTCATCGCCTGCGCGAATCAAAAGGGCGGCGTCGGCAAGACCACAACTGTCGTCAATCTCGCTGCGTACCTTGCGCTGTCGGGACGGCGCGTACTCGTCGTTGATCTCGACCCGCAGGGCAACGCGACGAGCGGCCTGGGCCTCGACCGCACCGCCTCCACCGGCTCAATCTATCCCGCGTTACTAGGACGGGCCGCTACGCGCGATCTCGCTCGCCAAACGCAGATCGACAACCTCTGGATGGTGCCCTCAGGCGCGGACCTGGCGGGTGCGGAAGTGGAGCTCATCGGTGTGAATCAGCGTGAGCGGCGGCTTCAACAGGCGCTCGCCGAGATTCGCGAGGAGTTCGATTTCATACTGCTCGACTGCCCACCGGCGGTGGGCCTCTTGACGGTCAACGCGCTTACAGCCGCGGACGGCGTCCTGGTGCCGATCCAGTGCGAGTACTACGCCCTCGAGGGGTTGAGCCAGCTGCTTTCAACGATCAACCTCGTCCGCGACAACCTCAATCCTCGACTGCGCCTCGCCGGCGTCCTCTTGACCATGTACGACGCCCGCACAACTCTCTCGGCGGACGTGGCCGCCGAGGTTCGGCGCCACCTCGGCAACAGCGTGTTCGCGTCGATCGTGCCGCGCAGCGTCCGCCTGGCTGAGGCCCCCAGCTACGGACGCCCGATCGCGCGTTACAGCCCCGAATCACGCGGCGCGCGGGCCTACCAGGCGCTGGCCACCGAATTGATCCAGCGATACCCGTCGATCGCCACCGGTGAGGCCCCCCATGAGCTGGCGGTCCCCGAGATGGCGGTGGGCGCGTGACCGAGATTGGCCGCCCGCAGACCGGCCTCGGGCGCGGGTTGGCCGCGCTCATTCCGCAGCGCGAGGAGTCGGGCGGGGCGGTCGAGTTGCCGATCAGCGCCATCGCTCGAAATCCGTATCAGCCTCGTCAGGCAGTGGAACAGGGGGCGCTCGAGGATCTGGCCGCGAGCATCGCCGATCACGGCATCCTCCAGCCCATCTTGGTCACCCAGACGGCCACCGGCTATCGCCTCATCGCCGGCGAGCGGCGGCTGCGCGCGGCAGAGATGGCCGGACTCGACCGAATCCCGGTAGTCGTCCGCCCGGCGACGGACACCGAGCAGCTTGCCTGGGCCCTAATCGAGAATCTCCAGCGTGCGGATCTGAACTCGATGGAAGAGGCACGCGCGTTCCAGCGCCTCGTTGACGAGTTTGGGCTGGGCCATGAGGACATCGCACAGCGTGTCGGGCGTGCTCGCTCGACCGTCACGAACACCATGCGCCTGCTGGAGCTCGCGCCGGCCGTGCAGGAACAGATCGAGCGCGGCACGATCAGCGAAGGCCATGGACGCGCGATCGGCGGCATCAGCGATCATGGGCTCCAGCTGACGATGCTCGCTCAGGTGGTTGCGCGCGGACTGTCCGTCCGCCAAACCGAGGAGCTCGCTCGCCGGGCGCGGACGACCACACCAACGAAGCGCACGCGCGCAACGCCGCCAGATGTCGAGCGGCTCGAGCGCGGTCTCCGCGAGGCGCTCGCAACCAAGGTCACGTTGAGCAGCGCTCGCAGGGGGGGACGCATCACCATCGAGTATTACGACGAGGAAGACCTCGAGCGCATCTACGAACGCCTGACAGGCGGCCGGCCGTGACCGATTCAGTCGCGAGCCGCGAGGCGAAGGGGTCGACGAGCACGAACGGCCGGCGAGGCAGGAATGTTCCGGTGCAGGCAGCGAGCGCCTATACCGCCGAAAGCATCCAGGTCCTCGAAGGGTTGGAGGCAGTCCGCAAGCGGCCGGGCATGTACATCGGCTCCACCGACGTCCGTGGCCTCCACCAGCTGGTCTGGGAGGTCGTGGACAACTCAATCGATGAGGCGATGGCCGGGCATGCCAGCTACATCGAGCTGACCATCCGCTCCGACGGCAGCGTCCTGAACCGTGACAACGGCCGCGGCGTCCCCGTCGGCCGTCAGAATCAAACCGGAAAGGATGCCCTCGAAGTCGTTCACACCGTCCTGCACGCCGGTGGAAAGTTCGGCGGCGGCGGGTACAAGGTGTCGGGCGGACTGCACGGTGTTGGCGTCAGCGTGGTCAACGCACTTTCGGAGTGGCTGCGCGTCGAAACGGCGCGCGACGGCAAGATCTGGCGGCAGGAGTACGCGCGCGGCAAGCCCACGACGACAGTCCAGGCAACCGGGACGGCAGGCAGCCGCACCGGCACCTTGACCGAGTTCATGCCGGATGCGCAGGTTTTCGAAACGCTCGAATGGAGCTTCGAAACGATCGCGCAGCGTCTGCGCGAATCCGCGTATCTGAACAAGGGCGTCTGGATCCGCTTCGTGGACGAGCGTATGAGCCCTCCGCACGAGCGATCCTTCTACTTCGAGGGCGGGCTGGTGAGCTTCGTCCGCCATCTCAACAACGGCCGTGATGTGCTCCATGCTCGACCTATTTACGTTGAGAAGCGAGAGGGCACGACTCAGATCGAAGTCGCGATGCAGTACAACGATGGCTACAGCGAGAGCGTCTTCGCGTTCGCAAACAACATCAATACGGTCGACGGTGGGACGCACGTCACCGGCTTCCGCGCGGCACTGACGAGCTCGCTCAACGACTACGCACGCAAGCAGGCCATTCTCAAGGACGCCGACGCGAACCTCTCGGGCGACGACGTGCGCGAAGGTCTGACGGGCGTGATCTCGGTCAAGCTGACCGATCCCCAGTTCGAGGGCCAGACCAAGGCCAAGCTCGGCAATGCCGACGTCAAGGGAGCTGTACAGGCCGCGGTGACCGAGGGCGTCAACCAATACCTCGAGGAAAACCCCCAGGACGCCCGGCGGATCATTGAAAAGTCACTGACTGCCGCCCGGGCGCGGGAAGCCGCCCGCAAGGCGCGCGATCTGGTTATTCGCAAGAGCGCCCTTGAAGGATCGGCACTTCCCGGCAAGCTTGCCGACTGCCAGGAGCGCGACCCAGCGCGCAGCGAACTGTTCATTGTCGAGGGCGATTCGGCCGGCGGCTCGGCCAAGCAGGGACGCGACCGCCACTTCCAGGCCGTTCTGCCCATGTTCGGCAAGATGCTCAACGTCGAGAAGGCACGCATCGACAAGGTGCTCTCAAGCGAGAAGATCCGCCCGCTGATCATCGCGCTGGGTGCGGGCATCGGCGAGACGTTCGACATCGCCAAGCTGCGATACCACAAGATCATCCTGCTGGCCGACGCGGACGTTGATGGCGCCCACATCCGCACCTTGCTGATGACCTTCTTCTACCGCCACATGCCTCAGGTAGTCGAGAACGGCCACCTGTACATCGCCCAGCCGCCGCTCTACCGCATCAGTACGGGCAAAGTCACTCACTACGCGCACGATGACGCCGACAGAGAGCGCATCGTCAAGGAGATGAAGGCGAAGAACCCGAGCATCCAGCGCTTCAAGGGTCTCGGCGAGATGAATGCCGACCAGCTCTGGGAGACCACGATGAGCCCGGCGACTCGCACGCTCCTTCGGGCCGATATCGAGGAAGGCGGCGAGGCTGACCGAATCTTCAGCGCGCTCATGGGTGAGAAGGTGGAGCCCCGGCGCGATTTCATCAAGGCGCGTGCCCGCCAGGTCCAGAACCTTGACGTCTAGGCGCCGCATTGCCGTCTGAGGTCACCCTTCGCGCCCAGGCGTTTGTCAACGAGCGCCTGCCCGAGGCACGCGGACTGGGCCAGTCGCTGGCCGATCTGATAGATGAGCCCGACGAGTTCGTCTCTGTCCTGCGCGGGGGCCTCGCCCGTCTCGCTGATGATGCCTATGCGGCGGAACAGGAGCGCGTCGCTCCAGGCTCCGGGGCCGTGTTCGGGGTGCGCAGCCCGCTGATGGCCGCAATTGCGCGCCAGCTCAGGGAGCCGCTCCGTCAATCCTCGTCGGCAAGCGCCCTATGGCTCGCCGAACGCCTTTCCTCCGAAGAGGAGCGCGAGCTCGTCCTGTTCAGCCACGTTGCCCTGGCGCGGGCACTGCCCGCAGATCCGGAGCGCGGCTGGCAACTGATGCGCCGGCTCGCGCGGCGCGCGAAGGACTGGATCAGCGTCGACGAGCTGGCTGAGCTGTTCGCGAAGGGCATCCTCCTTGAACGTTTCCGCTGGGCCGAGCTCGAGCAGCTCGTCTACTCGGCGGACAAATGGGAGCGGCGGCTGGTCGGCTCCACTATTGCACGCCTGCCGTTCGAGCTTCCCAAGCGCCTGCGGCCGACTCTGGCAAGCACATCGGGTTTGACGCTCATCACATCGCTGCTCGGGGATTCGCAACCGGACGTTCAGAAGGCCCTCTCGTGGGCCCTACGAAGCTGGAACGAGGTCGACCAAACGGGAGTTGCGGATGTGCTGCGCGACGAGGCAACGGTCGCGCGCAAGGCGGCCGACGGGCATCGTGCCTGGGTCCTGCGCGACGCGCTCAGCTGGCCGGGCACGGACCCTCTCTTGGCGGAGGACGTGCGCGCCGAGCTGGAAGGCGTCCGCCGCCGGCCAGGTGACCCATCGACGAGCTCCGCATCGGCCGTAGCGAGCGCCTTCGCCGGGTTGGATCGGATGGCCGAGCAGGCAGTGGAGATGCAGGGCGCGCGCCAGCGGATGGCCCCCGGCAGATCGTCGGCCGCACCGACAGATGTAATCGGGGGCAGGCGTGGCTGAACAGATCGGGCGCGTAATCCCCATCCGCATCGAGGACGAGCTGAAGGTCAGCTACCTCGACTACGCGATGAGCGTCATCGTCAGTCGTGCCCTGCCCGACGTGCGCGACGGGCTCAAGCCCGTGCATAGACGAATCCTCTACACGATGCACGAGATGGGCCTGAGCTCGGCGTCCAGCTACCGCAAGTGCGCGGCCATCGTCGGCGAGGTGATGGGCAAATACCACCCGCACGGCGACGTGGCGCTCTATGACGCCCTCGTCCGGCTCGCCCAGCTCTTCTCGCTGCGCTATCCGCTGATCGACGGTCAGGGCAACTTCGGTTCGGTCGATGGCGATCCGCCGGCAGCGATGCGATACACCGAGGCGCGGATGACCGCGATCGCGGCCGAGTTGCTCGCTGACATCGACAAGCAGACCGTCGACTTCGTCGAGAACTACGACGGCACCCGGATGCAGCCCTCTGTGATGCCCGCGAAGCTGCCCAACCTGCTCATTAACGGCTCGACCGGGATCGCCGTGGGCATGGCAACGAACATCCCGCCCCACCATCTGGGCGAGATCGCGAACGCAACTATCGCGCTGATCGATGACCCGGACCTGACGAACGATGGGCTCTGCAATTACGTGAACGGCCCCGATTTCCCAACTGGCGCCACGATCTTCCGGCGCGACAGCCGCCGAAACGCGGTGAGTGGCCAGGTCGAGGAATTCGACGCCATCCGCGAGATGTACGCACATGGTCGCGGTAGGGTGGTCATGCAGGCGACCGTGTCTTTCGAGGAGACGCGTCAGGATCGGATGGCCATCGTGGTCACCGAGCTTCCGTTCCAGGTCAATAAGGCGACGCTGGCCGAGAAGATCGCCGACCTTGTCCAACAGAAGAAGGTCGAGGGCATCGCCGACCTTCGCGACGAGTCGGACCGCGACGGCATGCGCCTAGTCATCGAGTGCAAGAGGGACGCAGCGCCGAAGAAGGTGCTCAACAACCTCTTCAAGCACACAGCGCTGAAGCTCGCCTACAACATGAACATGCTCGCCCTGGTCGACGGCCAGCCGCAGACGCTGCCGTTGAAGCAGGTCCTCCAGCACCACATCGACTGGCGTCGCGAGGTCGTTCGGCGGCGAACGGAGTTCGACCTCGGCAAGGCGCGCGATCGGGCGCACATCCTCGAAGGCCTCAAGATCGCGCTCGACAATCTCGACGCGGTGATCAAGACCATCCGCGAGTCGGCAGACGTGGACACCGCCCGGTCCAACCTGATGGACCGCTTCAAGCTCTCCGAGATCCAGGCAAACGCCATCCTCGAGATGCAGCTCCGGCGCCTCGCCGCCCTCGAGCGCAAGAAGATCGAGGACGAGTACCTCGCGACGATCAAGCTCATCGCCGAACTCGAGGACATCCTGGCCAATCCGGCGCGTATCTCGGGGATCATCAAGGACGAGCTGCGCGAACTCGCGGCCAAATACGCCGGCGAGCGCAGGACGCGCGTTCAGGAGGATTCCAGTCGCGAGCTCACCGATGAGGACCTGATCGCGAATGAAGACGTCGTGGTCACCGTGTCCAGTCGGGGGTACATCAAGCGCCAGCCGCTGGCGACCTATCGACGTCAGGCGCGCGGGGGCAAGGGCATCATCGGTGCGCGCACGGTCGAAGAAGATGCGGTCAACCACCTGCTCGTCGCGAAGACCCACGATTGGGCGCTCTTCTTCACCAACAAGGGGCGCGTCTTCAGCTCCAAGGTCCACCAGGTACCCGACGCGACGCGCCAGGCCAAGGGGATCCCGATCATCAACCTCGAGGGCGTGCAGGTGGAATCCGGCGAGCGAGTGCTCGCGATAGTGACGACGCCGAACTTCGAGCGTGGCCACAACATGGTCATGTCCACCAGGCGGGGCATCATCAAGAAGACGCCGCTCGAGCAGTTCGAGCGGGTGCGATCAACGGGCATCCGCGCTATCACCGTCGCCGAAACCGACGAGCTCACGTGGGTCGGCGTCTCGTCGGGCGACGACGACATCGTGCTGGCATCGGCAATGGGCCGGATCGGGCGCTTCAACGAGTCCGAGGTGCGGCCGATGGGCCGTGACGCGGGCGGCGTGATTGGCATCCGCCTGGCACGCGAGGGCGACCACGTGGTCGGGATGGGCGTGATCGCGCCGGACGACGACATCCTTGTGCTGACCGAGACCGGCCGCGGCAAGCGAGTGTCGCTGGCCCAGATCCGCCGCAAGCACCGCGGAAGCCAGGGTGTGCGGCTAATCCCGCTCGAGGGGTCCAAGACCGGGAACGTCGCCGCGGTGGCACTCGTCTCCGAGCAGGACGAAGAGCTGATGCTGATCAGCCGCGAAGGACAGGTGGTGCGCACGGACGTCCAGAGCGTCAGCCGGCAAGGCACCGCCGCGCGCGGCGTGATCGTGATGCGCCTGAACGAGGGCGACGAGGTCGCAGGCATCGCGGTGTTCCGAGCCGATGCCCCGGAAGAGATCGATGCCGAGCCCGAAGACTCGACCTCGTCACCGACCGCCGGATAGGGGCTGACAGGCCGGTCCTGATGCCTGACAATGGCGATCGCTTCGCAGTGGCACTTCGTGCCCTGCTGCGCGTCGGCCACAGGCTCCCGGTCTTGCCGGGTGCCAGCGGCCTCCTTGCGCCGGCGGGAGGGCTTTGGTGACCGCTTTCGGCAGCCGTGCGGCAACGGCCTATTCCGATCAATTCGACCTGTATACGGGCAATGCTAACCCCGAGCTGGCGAGCAAGATCGCCCGCTACCTCGGTCGCGAGCTTGGTCGTGCCGAGGTGTTCGAGTTTGCGAACGAGAACATCTTCGTGCGCATCGAGGACAACGCCCGCGATCGGGACGTGTTCATCATCCAACCGACGTGCCGGCCGGTTCAGAAGTCGATCATGGAGCTGCTGATCATGATCGACGCCTTTAAACGGGCGAGCGCGGGTCGAATCACGGCCGTCATCCCGTACTATGCCTACGGGCGCTCGGATAAGAAGGACCAGCCGCGGGTGCCGATCACCGCCCGCCTCGTGGCCGACATGATCAGCGTCGCGGGCGCGGACCGGTTGCTGACGACGGACCTCCACCAGGGCCAGATCCAGGGCTTCTTCTCGATCCCGGTCGATGAACTGACCGCCGTGCACATGCTCTCGAACTATTTCAAACGCCTCGATCTGGAGGACCTCGTCGTGGTCACGGATCTTGGCTTTGCCAAGCGCGCGCGCACGTTCGCCGAGATTCTCGAGGCGCCGCTGGCGGTCATCGAGAAGCGGCGGCCGGGAACGGGTGCCAGTGCGGCGGATCTGGGCAAGGCCGAGCTGCTCAACGTGATCGGCGAAGTGAAGGGGCGGCGTGCGATCATCGTCGACGACGAGATCGACACGGCGAGCACGCTGGTCGAGATCGAACGGGCGCTGATACGCGAGGGAGTTACCGAGATCTACGCCTGTGCCACGCACGGCGTCCTTTCCGATCCAGCGATCGACCGTCTGCGCAGCTCGGAGATCACCGAGATCGTGCTCACCGATACCGTCCAGTTGCCGGCCGCGAAGCGGTTGCCGCAGATCAAGGTACTGTCTGTTGCGCCCCTGATCGGCGAAGCCATCCGACGGATCCACCGGGGCGAATCGGTCGGTGCGCTCTTCTCGGGTGACCTGGAGCTCGTCCAGGAGATGCTTCTCTGGGACGAAGAAGCGGAGAACCACGCGGCATGATCAGCATCACATGAGCCTCAAGCTTTACCGCCCTTCCCCGGACGGTCTCGAGCCGAACCCGGTTGAGCTGCGCACGTGGCGAAGCCGCCTGCGGTCGCGCCGGTGGAACCCAGCGCCGCTCTCCAATCCGGAGCTGAAACCCACGAGCGCCAGAGTCGGCGTCCTGTTCTGGTTGAGCCTAGCCGCGTTGACCTTCGTGGTCATCGTCGGCGGCTACGGCCTCGGCATCTGGCAGATGCCCACGCCTTAGGAGCCGGCAAGCCGCAGCGCCCGAAGGGCAGCTGCAAGCACCCCGCCTATACTTTTCGTGCTGTGAAGAATCTCATTTCCCGTTTCGTCGACTCCAACGACCGTGCCGTCAAACGCCTTCAGCCGATAGTCGACAAGACCAACTCGCTCGAACCCGAGTTCGAGGCTCTCTCCGACGATCAGATCCGCGAACGGATGGTGGCGCTGCGCGCAGAGATCCGGGAGGACGCTGCGCCGTCCGAGCCGGCGGCCGACGAGGTTGAGCACGAAAGCTCCGAGCGCCGGCGAGAGTTGCGTCGCGCACGCGAGAAGGACGACATCAAGCATCTCCAGGACGTCCTCGACGATGCGCTGCCTGAGGTTTTCGCCGCCGCGCGCGAGGTCAGCCGCCGTAAGCTGGGAATGCGCCACTTCGACGTGCAGCTGCTCGGTGGAATCGTCCTCCACCAGGGCAAGATTGCCGAGATGAAGACCGGCGAGGGCAAGACTCTCGTCGCTCCGCTGGCTGCCGCCTTGAACGCGATGTCGGGCCGTGGCGTGCACGTAGTGACCGTCAACGACTACCTGGCCAAACGCGACCCGCAGTGGATGGGTCCGATCTTCCATGGTCTTGGCCTGAGCGTGGGCATCATCCAGCACGACAGCGCCTTCCTCTTCGACCCCAACCACCGCGGCACCGATGAACGGCTGCTTCACCTGCGCCCGGTTGATCGGCGCGAGGCGTACGCCGCTGACGTGACCTACGGCACCAACAACGAATACGGCTTCGACTACCTGCGCGACAACATGGTCACCGAGCTCGACCAGCGCGTTCAACGCCAGCGCTACTTCGGCATCGTCGATGAGGTCGACAACATCCTCATCGATGAGGCACGGACGCCCCTGATCATCAGCGGCCAGGCCGAGGAGTCGGAAGACCTCTATTACCAGTTCGCCCGACTGGTGCCGCGCCTGTCACCTCGAACCGAGGGCGACGAGGAGGGCGGCGACTACTTCATCGATCTGAAAGAGCACGCCGTATCGCCGACCGAGGAAGGCATCACCAAGATCGAGCGGCTGCTCAAGGTCGACAACCTGTTCGACGCCGATCCGCGCCTGGTGCGCCACTTTGAGCAGGCGCTGAAGGCGCACGCCCTCTACAAGCGCGACCGCGACTACATCGTCAAGGAAGGCGAGATCATCATCGTCGACGAGTTCACCGGGCGGCAGATGCCCGGTCGCCGATGGTCAGAGGGCCTCCACCAGGCGATCGAGGCCAAAGAGGGCCTGCGCGTCCAGCGTGAATCGGTGACCCTTGCCACGATCACCTTCCAGAACTACTTCCGCCTGTACGAGAAGCTCTCGGGGATGACGGGCACAGCCCTGACCGAGCAGGAGGAGTTCTACAAGATCTACGGACTGGAAGTGGTCTCCGTCCCGACCCACCGGCCGATGATCCGCGATGACTCAGCCGACCTGGTCTTCCGAACCGAGCAGGACAAGTTCAACGCTCTAATCGACGAGATCGTCGAGGTAACCGAGGTGGGCCGGCCGGTGCTGGTGGGGACGACGAGCGTCGAGAAGAGCGAAGTGCTGGCCGAGATGCTCAAGCGGCGCGGCATCAAGCACGAAGTGCTGAACGCCAAGTACCACGAGAAGGAAGCCCCGATCATCGCCCAGGCGGGCCACAGCAGCGCCGTCACGATCGCCACGAACATGGCCGGCCGCGGGACCGATATCCTGCTCGGCGGCAACCCCCAGGGAATGGTGTCGACCGAGCTGCATCGTCGCGGCATAAACCCGATCGAGGCACCCGAGGAGGTCTACCAGGAGGCTCTCGAGAAGGCAAAGGCACAAGTCGCCGCCGACCATGAACAGGTCGTCCAGGCGGGTGGGCTGCACATCATCGGCACCGAGCGGCACGACGCACGGCGCATCGACAACCAGCTCCGCGGACGCGCCGGCAGGCAGGGCGACCCGGGCTCTTCGCGCTTCTACCTTTCGCTCGAAGACACGCTGATGAAGCGCTTCGCTTCCGACCGGGTGGCCGGGCTCATGGAGCGCATGGGGCTCGAGGGCGAAATGGCGCTCGAGTCACGCCTTGTTTCACGGACCATCGAGAGCGCCCAGACGCGAGTCGAGGGCTACAACTTCGACATCCGCAAGCGCGTGGTCGAGTACGACGACGTCATCAACAAGCAGCGCGAGACGATTTACGCCGAGCGCGACAAGGTCCTGCGCAACGAGGACCTGACCGAGACCGTGCGCACATTCGTCGATGCTGAGCTCGAGGCGCTGGTCGATGACAAGCTGGCCGGGGAGTCGGTCGACGAATGGGACTTCGATGGCCTCGCCCACGAGATCGCCCAGATGGGGCTCGAGGGCGACGGCTTGGACGCCGATGCGCTCGCCCAGATCGCCGCGCGCGAGAACGTCATCGAGCACCTGCGAGAGGCGCTCGACGACACGCTCGAGGCGCGCGAGAAGCGCCACGGAGCGGACGTGTGGGCGCAGGTGGAGCGGCTGATCCTGCTGCGGACGATCGACGCGCTGTGGGTCGACCACCTGACGGAGCTCGACGACATGCGCCGCGGCATCGGCCTGCGAGGTTATGGCGGCATCGATCCACTGAACGAGTTCAAGCGCGAGGCGTACAAGCTGTACGAGGAGTTGCGCGGCTTTATCAGCAAGCAGGTTGCGAACACGCTGTTTCGCGTCCAGGTGCAGGCGGTCCCCCAGCCGGTGTTACAGACCGCTGGGGCGCCACTCACCACGACAACAAGCGATGGGAACGGGGCGCAGCCCGCCGCGGC
>Ga0183260_10000452_pt1 | contig 34853 bp, 16 predicted proteins | sample AntDrymUQ4972206_2_FD_129768 | JGI IMG/M metagenome (GOLD analysis project Ga0183260, IMG submission 129768) | Polar desert sand microbial communities from Dry Valleys, Antarctica - metaG UQ497 (22.06) (version 2) (version 2) | ecosystem: Environmental > Terrestrial > Soil > Desert | place...
GTCGTTGGTGGCGGCACCGCCGGCGCCGCTGACCGGGGCGGCCAGGCCGCCGTCGCCGCCGTTGCCGCCCTGAACCAGGGCGTCGACGTCGTTGCCGGCGTCGCCGGTGTCGCCGGAGGTGGCGTCGGAATCCGATGCCGCGCCCGAGTTGGCCGAGGCTGCGGCTTCACCCTCGGCCGCTGCGTCGCCGGTGTCGCCCGAGTCGCCGGAGTCGCCGGAGCGGGCGTTGCCGCTCGTGGCAGCGGCCCCGCCCAGGACGGCGTCGTTGACGCCGGTCGCGATCGACGACGCATCGCCCGTGTCGCCGGTGTCGCCCGAGTCGCCGCTGATGGCGACCGGGCTGACCAGCGCAGTGGCGCTGGCGTCACCCGTGTCGCCTGTGTTGGTGGCCGACGACTGGGCGGTGGCCGTTCCCGAGCTCCCCGAGGTGGCGATGGGGTCGGAGGTCAGCGTCGCCGCCGCCCCGTCGCCGCCGTCGGCCTCGGCCGTTGCCACCGAGGCGCCGCCGGTGGCCACGTTGGGCCCGGTGGCGATGGTGGCGGTGACGGTGTTGGTGGCGGCACCGCCGGCGCCGCTCACCGGGGCGGCCACGCCGCCCACGCCGCCCGCCCCGCCGAGGACAGTGAGGACCAGCTCGTTGTCGGCGTCGCCGGTGTCGCCAGACTTCGACTCCGCATCGGACGCCGCACCCGAATTGGCGGAGGCGTCGACAGAACCTGCCGCCTCGGCGTCGCCGGTGTCGCCGGAGTCGCCGGAGTCGCCGGAACGGGCGTTGCCGCCGGTCGCGGCGGCGGAGCCGAGGACGTTGGTGTTGACGGCCGAGGCCTCGACCCCGGCGTCGCCGGTGTCGCCGGTCGCGCCCGAGTCGCCGGAGGTGGCGGCACCCGAACCACTGGCCGAGGCGTCGCCGGTGTCGCCGGAGTCGCCGGAGTCGCCGGACCGGGCGTTTCCACCTGTCACCAGTGCCTCGCCGGTGACGGCGAGGTTCACGGCCGTCGGGCTGGCGCTGGCGTCGCCGGTGTCGCCGGTGTCGCCCGAGTCGCCGCTGGTGGCGGTGGGGCTGGACACGACCGTCGCCGTGGCGTCGCCGGTGTCGCCGGTGTTGGTGGCCGACGACTGGGCACGCGAGATGCCGGAGTCGCCGCTGGTGGCCGAGGGCGACACGCTCAGCGTCGCCGAGCCGCCGTCGCTGCCGTCGGCGGAGCCAGTGGCCACGCTCGTGCCTCCGTCGGCGGCGGCGACGACGAAGGCCCCGTCGCCGCCATCGATGGTGTTGGTGGCGTCGCCGCCGTCACCAGCCGACGGTGACGCGGTGCCACCTGCGCCGCCGTCGCCGGCGGTGGACGTGGCGTCGACGTCGTTCGAGGCGTCGCCGGTCTCGCCCGACTCGGCGTCGGCGTCGGACATCGCCCCCGAGTTGGCCTCGGCCTCGGCCGAGCCGCCGGAGGTGGCGTCGCCGGTGCGGCCCGAGCTTCCCGAGGCGCCCGTTCTGGCGTCGCCCCCGGTGGCGGTAACGGTACCGAGCACCGCGGTGTTGATCGCGGCCGGGTCGGCGGTGGCGTCGCCGGTCTCGCCGGTCTCACCCGAATCGCCCGAGGTCGCCGAGCCGGTGTCCAGGGCGGTGGCGCTGGCGTCACCGGTGTCACCAGTGTTGGTGGCCGACGACTGTGCCACCGAGGCGCCCGAGGCGCCCGAGGTGGCAGTGAGGGTGGCAGTGAGGTCGGCGTCGGCAGCGTCGCCGCCGTCGGCCTCACCGGTGGCCACCGAAGACCCGCCGACGGGATCGACGGTGACGGCGCCACCCGCTCCGGTGATCGAGTTGGAAGCTGCTCCGGCACCGGACACGGGCGAGGCGATGCCGCCCGTGCCGCCAGCGCCCCCGATGGCGGTTGCGATCAGGTCGTTGGAGGCGTCGCCGGTCTCGCCCGACTCCGAGTCCGACTCGGCCATGGCGCCCGAGTTGGCCCCGGCCGAGGTGTCGCCCGTAGCCGATGCGTTGCCGGTGTCACCCGAGTCGCCCGAGCGGCCGGACGTGGCGTCGGGCGAGTCGGCCACAGCCGATCCGAGGACGGCCGTGTTGACCGCCACGGGGCTGGCCTCGGCGTCGCCGGTGTCACCCGTGTCGCCCGAGTCGCCGCTCGTCGCGTCGGGGCTCGACTCGGCGGTGGCCGTGGCGTCACCCGTGTCGCCGGTGTTGGTGGCCGACGACTGGGCCGTCGAGGCGCCCGAGGCGCCCGAGGTGGCCGTGAGCGTGGCGCTCAGGTCGGCTGCGCCGCCATCGCTGCCTTCGGCCTCGCCGGTGGCGACCGACGCGCTACCGACGGCGCCGGGCACCGCTGCTCCTGCGCCCGCGGCCGTACCGGGGGCACCGGGGGCGCCGGGGGCGCCGGGGGCGCCTGCCGGGCCGGCTGCGCCTGGTGCGCCTGGCAATCCGAAGAAGTCGTCGCCGGGAGCACCCGGTGCACCGGGGGCGCCTGGTTCGCTGAATGGGTCACCGGGGCCGCCGGGGCCGCCGGCACCGCCGAAACCGCCGACACCATCGGCGCCTGCGCCACCGGCACCGCCGAAGCCGCCGAACGCCGGGCCGCCTTCACCGCCGGCGCCGCCGGGCGTGGCGGTGATGGCGTTGACCGCCGCACCACCGTCGGCGACGGGCGAGGCGGTGCCGCCCGCCCCACCGGCGCCGCCGGTGACGAGAAGGTCGGCATCGTTGTCGGCGTCGCCGCTATCTCCGGACTCGGAGTCAGAGGTGGCGAGGGCACCGGAGTTGGCCTCTGCGTCGGCGTCGGCAGCGGCCGTGGCTGCGCCCGTGCGGCCGGATTCGCCCGAGTCGCCGGTCGTGGCCGCTCCGCCGATGGCGGTGGCGTCGCCGAGGACGGCGGTGTTGACCGCGGTCGGCTCGGCCGTGGCGTCGCCGGTCTCGCCCGTGTCGCCCGAGTCGCCGGACGTGGCGTCGGGGCTGGCGGTGGCGTGAGCGGTGGAGTCGCCGGTGTGGCCGGAGTTGGTGGCCGACGACTGTGCCACCGAGGCGCCGGAGGCGCCCGAGGTGGCCGTGAGCGTGGCGCTCAGGTCGGCGCCGGCGCCATCGCCGCCGTCGGCCTCGCCGGTGGCCACGCTGGGCCCACCGATGGCCGTGGGGCTGCCCGACGCCGCACCGCCGGTACCACCGGCACCACCGGCACCGCCGGCAGCAGGCCCGCCGGGGCCGCCGGTACCGCCGAAGCCGCCGAAGCCGCTACCGCCGGTACCACCGATGCCGCCGTTACCGCCGGTACCGAAGGGGCCGACGCCAGCACCGCCAGCACCGCCGTTACCGCCGAAGCCGCCCAGTCCGGCACCGCCGGGACCACCTGCGCCGCCAAAGCCGCCGAACCCGGCACCGCCGGAGCCGCCGGCACCTCCTGCGCCGGCAGTGAGCGTGTTGGTGGCCGTGCCGCCGGCGGAGGTCGGGCTGGCGTCGCCGCCTGCGCCGCCCACACCGCCCAGAGCGGTGAGGACCACGTCGTTGTCGGCGTCGCCCGTGTCGCCCGACGCCGAGTCGGCGTCGCTCAGGGCACCCGAGTTGCTCTCGCTCTCGGCGTCGCCAGTGGCGGTGGCCCGCCCGGAACGGCCCGAGTCGCCGGAGTCGCCCGAGGTCGCGCCCTCGCCGGTGGCGATGGCCTCGCCGGTGGCGGCGGCGTCGTTGATGGCGCTGACGTTCGAGTTGGCGTCGCCGGTCTGGCCGGTGTCGCCCGTGTCGCCCGAGACAGCCTCGGGGCTGGCGTCGGAGACAGCCGTGGCGTCACCCGTGTCGCCGTAGTTGGTGGACGACGACTGGGCCGTCGAGGCGCCCGAGGCGCCCGAGGTGGCCGTGATCGTGGCGCTGAGGTCGGCCGCGGCGCCGTCGCCGCCCTCGGCCTCGCCGGTGGCCACGCCCGGCCCACCGATGGCCGTGGGGCTGCCCGACACGTCGCCGCCGGCACCACCGGCGGCGCCGGCACCACCGGTGCCCGGTGCCCCCGGGCCCCCGGGACCGCCGAAGCCGCCGTCGCCGAACGGACCGCCCAGGCCGCCGTCGCCGCCGTTACCGCCAATGGCGAAGTCCCCGGTGGCGATACCACCGTCGCCGCCCAAGCCGCCGAAGCCGCCGGCACCGATCCCGCCGGCACCACCGGCACCACCGTCACCGCCGAAGCCGGGACCGCCTTCACCTCCGGTACCGCCGGAGCCGGCGAGGAGGCTGTTGGTCGCGGTGCCGCCGGTTGCCACCGGGCTGGCGGTGCCGCCGGCACCGCCGTCGCCGGCCAGCACGAACAGGTCGATCTCGTTCTCGGCATCGCCGGTGTCACCCGAGACGGAGTCGGAGGAGCTGGCGGCCCCCGAGTTGGCGAAGCTGTCGGCCTCGCTGTCGGCCGCCGCCCGGCCCGAGCGGCCGGAGTTGCCGGAGTCGCCGGAGGTGGCGGGCCCGGCCGTGGCCGACGCGTCGCCGAGGACGGCGCTGTTGACGGCCGTGGCGTCGGCGCTGGCGTCGCCGGTCTCGCCCGTGTCACCGGTGTCGCCCGAGGTGGCGGTGGGGTTGGCGATCGACCTCGCGGTGGCGTCGCCGGTGTCGCCGTAGTTGGTGGACGACGACTGGGCCGTCGAGGCGCCCGAGGCACCCGACGTCGCCCAGGTCGTGGCGCTGAGGTCGGCCGCGGCGCCGTCGCCGCCGTCGGCCTCGCCGGTGGCCACGCCCGGCCCACCGATGGCCGTGGGGCTGCCCGACACGTCGCCGCCGGCACCACCGGCGGCGCCGGCACCACCGGTGCCCGGTGCCCCCGGGCCCCCGGGGCCGCCGAAGCCGCCGAAGCCGAGTCCACCGTCACCGCCGGCACCGCCGTTGCCGCCGATGCCGAAGGGCCCGGTGGCGGCGCCGCCGAAGCCGCCGAAGCCGCCGAAGCCGCCGGCACCAGTCTCGCCGCGGCCGCCGGCGCCGCCGAAGCCGCCGAAGCCGGCACCACCGGCACCGCCGGCGCCACCCGCGCCGCCGGTGAGGGTGTTGGTGGCGGTGCCGCCGGTTGCGACCGGGCTGGCCGTCCCGCCGGCGCCGCCCACACCGCCCAGGACCGTGAGGGTCACGTCGTTGACGGCGTCACCGGTCTCGCCCGACTCGGAGACGGAGGTGCTGTCAGCACCGGAGTTGGCGTAGCTGTCGGCCTCGCCGTCGGCGCTGGCCCGCCCGGACCGGCCGGAATTGCCCGAGTCGCCGGACGTGGCCGTGCCGCCGGTGGCCGTGGCCGAGCCCAGGACGCCGTCGTTCAGCGCGGTGGCGTCGGAGGTGGCGTCGCCGGTGTCGCCGGTGTCGCCGGTGTCGCCCGACGTGGCCGTGGGGCTGGCGTCGGACAAGGCCGTGGCCGCACCCGTGTCGCCGTAATTGGTGGAGGAGGACTGGGCCGTCGAGGCGCCCGAGGCGCCCGAGGCGGCCGTGGTAGTGGCCGTCAGGTCGGCTGTGCCGCCGTCACCGCCACCGGCCTCACCGGTGGCCGCGCTGGGCCCACCGGTGGCCGTGGGGCTGCCCGACACGCCGCCGCCGGCACCGCCGGCACCTCCGGCCGCGCCGGTACCGAGAGCACCGGCACCGCCGGGCCCACCGAACCCGCCGAAGCCGGCGTCGCCGAGGCCGCCGGCGCCACCGAGGCCGCCAATGGCGAAGTCCCCGGTGGCGATACCACCGTCGCCGCCGAAGCCACCGAAGCCGCCGGCACCGATCCCGCCGGCACCACCCTCACCGCCGAAGCCGCCGAAGCCGGCACCGCCGGCACCGCCGGCCGCGCCCGCGCCGCCAGTGAGGGTGTTGGTGGCGTCGCCGCCGCCGACCGAGACAGGACTGGCGGTGCCGCCGGCACCGCCGTCGCCCGCCAGCACGAAGGCGTCGAGGTTGTTCTCGGCGTCGCCGGTGTCGCCCGAAAGCGCGTCGGAGAAGCTGCTGGCGCCCGAGTTGGCGAAGCTCCCGGCCTCGCCGTCGGCGCTGGCCCGCCCGGACCGGCCGGAATCGCCCGAGTCGCCGGAGGTGGCCGGGCCGCCGGTGGCCGACGCGTCGCCGAGCGGGGCCGTGTTGGTGGCGGTGGGGCTCGAGTCGGCGTCGCCGGTGTCGCCGGTGTCGCCGGTGTCGCCCGAGGTCGCCGTGGGGCTGGCCGTCGACACCGCGGTGGCGTCGCCGGTATCGCCGTAGTTGGTTGACGACGACTGGGCCCTCGAGGCGCCCGAGGCGCCCGAGGTGGCGGTCGGCGACGCCGTGAGGCTGGCCGCGCCGCCGTCGCCGCCCTCGGCCTCACCGGTGGCCACGCTGGGCCCACCGATGGCCGTGGGGCTGCCCGAAACTGCGCCGCCGGCGCCTGCCGCGCCGCCGGCACCACCGGCACCACGCCCGCCGGGACCACCGGGGCCGCCGAAGCCGCCGAAGCCGGCGCCACCGTCACCACCGGTACCACCGGCACCGCCGATAGCGAACGCGCCGTCACCGGCGCCGCCGGCACCACCGTTCCCGCCGAAGCCGCCGAGACCGGCACCGCCGGCACCACCGGTGCCGCCGAAGCCGCCGAAGCCGGCGCCACCGTCACCACCGGTACCACCGGCACCGCCGGTGAGGGTGCTGGTGGCGTTGCCGCCCGGGCCTGCGAGCGGGCTGGCTTCGCCACCGGCACCGCCGATCCCGGCCAGGACGGTCAGCGTCAGTTCGTTCTCGGCGTTGCCGGTGTCGCCCGAAGTGGACACCGAGTCGCTCATGGCGCCCGAGTTGGCGACGGCGTCGGCCTCGCTCTCGGCCGAGGCGGCGCCGGTGCGGCCGGAATCGCCGGAGTCGCCGGAGGTCGCCTCGCCCCCGGCGGTGGCGTCGCCCGTGTCGCCCGTGTCGCCGCTGTCGCCGGAGGTGGCCTCCGGGCTGGCCTCGGAGATGGCCGTGGCCGCACCCGTGTCGCCGTAGTTCGTGGAGGACGACTGCGCCGTCGAGGCACCGGACGCACCCGACGTGGCGATCGGCGACGTCGTGAGGTTTGCGTCCGCCCCGTCGCCACCGTCGGCCTCGCCGGTGGCCACGCTGGGCCCACCGATGGCCGTGGGGCTACCGGTGGCAGCGCCACCGGCACCACCCGTACCGCCGGCACCACCCGTACCGCCGCCGCCGGCCCCGCCGTTGCCGCCGAAGCCGCCGAAGCCGGGGCCACCCAGGCCACCGGCGCCACCGTCGCCACCGGTACCGAAGTCCCCGGTCGCTCCGCCGCCGTTGCCGCCGTTGCCGCCGAAGCCGCCGACGCCGGCACCGCCGACGCCGCCAGTGCCGCCGGAACCACCGAAGCCGGCACCGCCGAAGCCGCCGCCGCCGCCGCCGCCGCCGGCGACCGTGGCGGTGGCGTCGCCGCCGCCGAGGGAGACCGGGCTGGCCGCCCCGCCTGCGCCGCCGTCGCCGGCGAGCACGAAGATGTCGAGCGTGTTCTCGGCGTCACCGGTGTCACCGGACAACGAGTCGGAGGAGCTTGCCGCCCCCGAGTTGGCGAAGCTCTCGGCCTCGCCCTCGGCCTCGGCCGAACCGGTGCTGCCCGAGCTGCCCGAGCTGCCCGAGCTGCCCGAGCTGCCCGAGTCGCCCGAGGTGGCGACGGGGCTGGCGATCGAGACAGCCGTGGCGTCGCCCGTGTCGCCGTAGTTCGTGGCCGAGGACTGCGCCGTGGAGGCACCCGAACCACCTGAGGTGGCGATGGGGTTCACGGTGGCGTCGGCCGCTCCGCCGTCGCCGCCGTCGGCCTCGCCGGTGGCCACGCTGGCGCCACCGATCGTGATCGGGCTGCCGGAGGCCGCGCCGCCGGCAGCTCCGGCTCCGCCGGGCCCGCCGGCGCCGGGACCGCCGGGGCCGCCGGGGCCGCCGGGCGATCCGAAGCCGGGGCCGCCGGGTGCACCGGGGCCGCCCGCACCGCCCACGGCGAAGGGACCGCCGGGGACCCCCGGAGCGCCGGGCGCGCCGGGTACGCCGGTGGTTCCGGTACCGGGGGTGCCGGCGGCGCCGCCGGTGCCGGGGAAGCCGAAACCGGGCGCGCCGGGAGTGCCGTCGGCGCCCGGGGTGCCCGGGGTGACGTCGCCGGTGGCCGTGCCGCCGGGGCCGGCGACGGGGCTGGCCGTGCCGCCGCCCCCGCCGAGCCCACCGATGACCGTGAGGGTGATGTCGTTTTCGGCATCGCCGGTGGCGCCCGACTCGGAGACCGAGCCGCTCAGGGCGCCGGAGTTGGCGCTGGCCTCGGCCGAGCCGGAGCTGGAGACCGAGCCGGAGCTGCCGCTGCTGTCGTTCTGGCCCGGGCCGGGGCCGGGGATGCCGCGCGCCGTCGAGGTGCCCGTGTTGTTTCCGCTGTTACCTGTGCCACCGCTACCGCCGCGCGCGCCGCTGCCGGCGCCGCTGCTGGCCGTGCCGCTGCCGCCGAACGGGCTGCCGCCGGAGCTCGAGGCGCCACCGGGGCCGCCCGCCGGAGCGGGGACGGGGAAGGGAACGCCACCCCCAGGGCCGGGGGGCGCAGGAGTCGAGTTGCTCGTACCGCTGCCGCTGCCACCGCCGCTGGAACCACTGTTGCCGCTAGTCGACCCGGAGACGGCGACCGGGCTGGCGATGGCGGTGGCGCTGGCGTCGCCGGTGTTGCCGGTGTTGGTGGCGGAGGACTGGGAGACCGCTGCACCCGAGTTGCCGGAGGTGGCCGACGGGTTGAGCGTCGCGTTGGCCGCGCCGCCGTCGCCGCCGTTGGCCGTGCCGGTGGCCACGGAGGGCCCACCGGTGGCGGTACCGCCGCCGCCGCCGGTGGAGGCGCCCCCGCCCCCGCCCGAGCTCGGGCTGGCGGTACCGCCGGCGCCGCCACTGCCGCCGGTGACGGCGGCGTTGGTGGTGTTGCCGGCGTCGCCGGTCGGCCCCGACTGCGCCTTGGCCTCCGAGCTGGCGCCCGAGTTCGACCGGCTCTTGGCCGTGCCGGTGACGACTGCTCCCCCGGTGTCGGGCGGCAGCGACGTGGCGGGCCCCCCGCCCTCCGATGTCGTCGACGGAACGGTCGTGCCCGTCGTCGTCGGCGTCTGCGAGATCGCAGGGCCGGCCCCGAGCACGACCAGCACGGCCGCGACCAGGGCGCCCAGGAAGGCGCTGACGCCAGAGATACCAGCAACCGGAGAAGCCGTCTTGGTGTTCATGTCCATCCCTTGTCTGTGCTGGAAGCCCCTCTTGGGGGCTGCTGAAACAGCATGGTGGAGGCGCGCGCGCCTCCAGGTCGAAGAGGCGCCGCCTACTGCGGCCGGGAGATCGAGCCCCCGTGCCACCGACGTCGCCCCGAACATCTCCCGACCCGACACCCGCTCCCCGACCCGGTCAGCCAGCCGACCGATGGCCGACAGCGGGAGCGGGAAGGGGCTGGGTCCGGTCACCAGCGGGGGCCGATCCCCGAGCGGGCCGGAGTGGCCCGAGGGAGCAGCGCCGTCGCCGGCGGTGGGGTGCTGCTGTGCATCGAACGAGGACCTGCGTCGCGCCAGTCCCAGGAGGAGGGCGCCGAGGAGAAGGAGAAGCAAGGCGGCGGCAGCGAGGCCGACCGTGGGCAGGCCCGTCGCCGCCAGCGCCTCGGATCCGGACGTGCCGGACGTGGCGGACGTGCCGGAGGCGGCGGAGGTGGCGGGGCGTCGCCGGGCGTCGGCCACCGGGGCCTTCGAGGCACCGGGGCCCTTGCCCGTGGGAGCAGAGGTGGGGCAGTTTCCGCCGGAGGCGGTCGAACCATCGATGGCGGTGGCGCAACCCGAGGCCACCGACCCGTCGATGGCCGTTGCGCAACCCGAGGAGACCGAGCCGCCGGTGGCCGTTCCGCAGCCGGAGGCCACCGAGTCGGGCGACGCCGTCGCCGTGCCGGAGATCAGGCCGGGGAGCGGGGAGCCGGCCTGCTCTTCGGTGGCGGGGGCCGAAGCGATGGTGGCCGGGCCGCCCTCGTCGGGCGAGGAGCCGCTCGGGCCGGCGGCCGTCGGCGGAGCGACGGAAGTCGCCGGAGCGTCGGAACCGCCCCCGGAGCCGTCACCTGCGCCGGCCGCCCCGGCGGCCAGCGAGGCGGCGGCGCCGTTGAACGGCTCGCCGGCGAGGGCGGCGGCCAGCGCGGCCCGGGCGGAGACCACGAGTCCTGAGTCGACCGACTCGTCGCCGGTCTCGGCAGCGCCGGTGTCTCCCGTCTCGCCGGTGTCGCCCGACACCGCCAGGGGCGCGAGAAGGGCGCCCGACGTGGCGTCGCCCGTGTCCCCCGTGTTGGTGGACGACGACTGGGCGTCGGCGGTGCCCGAGATGCCGGAGACGGCGGTCGGGACGTCGGTCAGGCTCGCCGCCCCCCCGTCGCCGCCTGAAGCGTCGCCGACGGCGACCGACGGGCCGGGGACCGAGGTCGAGCTGGCCGGGCTGAGGACGCCGCTGCCGGTCGCTGTGGCAGTGGCCGCGCCACCCGGGCCGGTGAACGACGTCCCCGTGCCGCCACCAGCGCCGCCGGTGCCACCGGTGACGTCGGCGTCGGTTTCGTTCTCCGCCGAGCCGGTCTCGCCGGAAGCGGCGTCGGCCAGGCTGTCGGCGCCCGAGTTCGCCCAGGCGTCGGCGAGGCCGCCGGCGGCTGCCGGGCCGGAGCGGCCGGACGCTGCGGTGGACCCCGAGGTGGCCGGGCCCTCGGTGGCGGTTGCGTTCCCGAGGATCGCCGAGCTCGTGGCGTCAGCCTCGGAGGTGGCCTCACCGGTGTCGCCCGTGTCGCCGGACCGGCCGCTGGCCGCCACCGGGACGGAGATGGCAACCGCGGTGGCGTCGCCGGTGTCGCCGGTGTTGGTGGCCGAGGACTGAGCGGTGACGGCGCCCGACGATCCCGAGGTGGAGGTCGGCGTGATGGTGACGATGCTGGCCCCGCCGTCGCCTCCCGTGGCATCGCCGATGGCGACACTGGAGCCGCCGAGGGCGAGAGCGGTCACCGGGCTGCCGGCACCGGCACCGGTGGCGTCGGCCGAAGCGGCACCGCCGGGGCCGGAGGTGGCCGTGCCGGCCGTGCCGCCGGTGCCGCCAGCGCCGCCTCCCGAGGTGACGTCGGTGTCGTTCTCGGCGTCACCGGTGTCGCCGGAGATGGCGGTGGCGGTGGCGGTGGCGCCCGTGTTGGCGGCCGCCACCGCGTCGCCCGTGGCGGTTGCGGCGCCCGTGTTGGCCGAGTTGCCCGAGTTGCCGGAGGTGGCGGCACCGCCGGTGGCGGTGGCGTTGCCGAGGATCGAGTCGTTGTCGGCTGTGGGACTGGAGGTCGCCGAACCGGTGTCGCCGGTGGCGCCCGAGTCGCCCGAGGCGGCGACGGGGACGGCGAGCGAGCCCGAGATGGCGTCGCCGGTGTCGCCGGTGTTGGTCGCCGAGGACTGGGCGGTCGCCGGGCCCGACGACCCGGAGGTGGCGGTCGGGGTGACGGTGACCGTGCTGGCGCCGCCGTCGCCGCCCCAGGCGTCGATGGTGGCCACGCTGGAGCCGCCGGTGGCGGTGGAGGTGACCGGGCTGGCGGCGCCTGCGGCGGTCACGGTGCTGGTGGCCGGGCCGCCGGACCCGGCGGTGGACGTACCGCCGGTGCCGCCGGTGCCGCCTGCGCCGCCGCCCGAGGTGACGTCGGTGTCGTTGACGGCGTCGCCGGTGTCGCCCGAGGTGGCGGTGGCGGTGGAGGTGGCCCCGGTGGTGGCGTCGGAGGTGGCCGTGCCGGTGGAGGTGGCGGGGCCGGTCGGGCCGGAGTCCCCCGAGTTCCCGGAGGTGGCGGCGCCGCCGGTGGCGGTGGCGCTACCGAGGATCCCGTCGTTGTCGGCCGTGGGGTTGGACGTCGCCGAGCCGGTGTTGCCCGTCGGGCCCGAGTCGCCCGAGATGGCGACCGGGACGGCCACCGCACCGGAAGCGGCGTTCCCGGTGTTGCCGGTATTGGTCGCCGACGACTGGGCGCGGGCAGGGCCCGACGACCCGGAGGTGGCGGTCGGGGTGACGGTGACCGTGCTGGCGCCGCCGTCGCCGCCCGATGCGTCGATGGTGGCCACGCTGGAGCCGCCGGTGGCGGTGGAGGTGACCGGGCTGGCGGCGCCTGCGGCGGTGACGGTGCTGGTGGCCGGGCCGCCGTCGCCCGAGGTGGCCGAGACGCCCGTGCCACCGGCGCCGCCGGCGCCGCCGGTGGCCACGACGGTCGTGTCGTTGACGGCATCGCCGGTGTCGCCCGAGGTGGCGGTGGCGGTGGAGGTGGCGCCGGTGGTGGCGTTGGAGGTGGCCGTGCCGGTGGAGGTGGCGGGGCCGGTCGGGCCGGAGTCCCCCGAGCTCCCGGAGGTGGCGGCGCCGCCGGTGGCGGTGGCGCTACCGAGGATCCCGTCGTTGTCGGCGGTGGGGCTGGACGTCGCCGAGCCCGTGTCGCCGGTGGCGCCCGAGTTGCCGGAGGTGGCGACAGGGGTGGACACCGACCCCGAGGTGGCGTTGCCGGTGTTCCCGGTGTTGGTCGCCGACGACTGGGCGATGGCCGCTCCGGTCGAGCCCGAGGTGGCGGTGGGCGTGACCGTGACGATCGTCGCCCCGCCGTTGCCGCCCGAGGTGTCGACGGTGGCGACGCTGGAGCCGCCGACGGCGGTGGAGACCACGGGGCTGCCGGCGCCGAGCACGTTGTTGATGGCGGCACCGCCCGGCCCGGCAGTCGCCGAGGCCGTGCCGCCGGTGCCGCCGGCGCCGCCGGTGGCCGCGACGGTCGTGTCGTTGACGGCGGAACCGGAGGAGCCGGTGGTGGCGGTGGCGTTCGAGGCCGCCCCGCTGTTCGCCGTGCTGTCGGCGATGCCGGTGGCGGTGGCGGCGCCGGAGTTGCCGGAGTTGCCCGAGCTCCCGGACGTGGCCGGGCCGCCGGTGGCGGCGGCGTTGCCGAGGACGGAGTCGTTGGCGGCCGTCGGGTTCGAGGTGGCCGAGCCGGTGTTGGCGGTGGCGCCCGAGTCGCCGGTGGTGGCCGTCGGGCTCGAAATGGCACCCGAGAGGGCCGAGCCGGTGTTGCCCGTGTTCGTAGCACTCGACTGGGCGGTGGCCGGTGCCGGCGTGCCTCCGGCGCCGGCGGTCGGGGTCACTGTGACGGTGACGGCGCCGCCGTTGCCGCCGCTGGCGTCGGCCGTCGAGATGCTGCTACCGCCGGTTGCGGTGGCCACGACCGGGCCGCCGCCGACGCCGATGACGTTGTTGGTGGCGCTCCCGCCGGGACCGGACAGGGAGGTTGCGGAGCCGCCGTTGCCTCCGGCACCGCCGGTGCCGGCGACCGACGTGTCGTTGGAGGCCGCCCCGCCGCCCCCGCCGGTGGCCGTCGGGGCGACGTTGACGTTCACGGCGCCGCCGTTGCCGCCGCTGGCGTCGGCCGTCGAGATGCTGCTGCCGCCGGTTGCGGTGGCGACGACCGGGCCGCCGCCGACGCCGATGACGGTGTTGGTCGCGTTGCCCCCCGCACCCGAGACGGCGTTGGCGGTACCGCCGTTGCCGCCGTTCCCACCCGTGGCTGTCACGTTGCCGACGTTGGTGGCCGACCCGCCCGACCCGGTGGTGGCGACGGCGCTGGAGCTCGCCCCGGAGTTGGCGACGCTGTCGGCGTGGCCGGTGGCGCTGGCGTTGCCCGTGGAGCCGGAGCTCCCGGAGCTGCCGGAGGTCGCACCCGAGGAGGGGGCCGAAGCCGCACCCTGCCCGGTGGATGAGGTGTCACCGGTGGAGCCGGAGCCGCCGGAGCTGGCCGCCGGACCGCTGGTGGCACCCGAGGTTGCCGAACCGGTGCCGCCGCCGTTGTTGCTTCCCGACTGGGCCGCAGCCGAACCCGTCGCTCCGGTGGTGGCTGTTGGAGCGCCGGCCACGTTGGAGCTTCCGCCGTTGCCGCCGCCCGCCCCGCCGTTGCCCGTGCTGTTGCCGCCCTTCGACGTTCCCTTCGCCTCACCGCCGCCGACGGCGATGGTGAGATTTGTGGCACCGCCTGCAGTGCCTGCTTGCGTGTCACCTCCAACAGCAATGCCGTTGGAGGTGCGTTCCTTTCCGACAGCGATGCTGGTGTTGTCTGCGTTGCCACCGTTCGGGCCGCCCGTTGCCGACCCATTCACGTCACCGCGGATGGCGATGACGGTGTTCTTGGCGTCGCGGCCCGAGCTTCCCGTCGCCGCCCCTGAGGCACTTCCGTTGATGACGATCGTGGTGTTCGAGCTGTTGGACCCGACCGGTGCCAGTGGACTTCCGCCGTCGGCATCGCATCCGATGGCGACGGTGTAGACGTCGCCCGGGCCGGAGGACCCCTGCACCTTGCGGCAACCGTCGGTGTTGGTGAAGGTCGACGAGCCGCCGTTGGACCCGGCGGTCGAGCCGCCGTGGGCGGCCGGTGCCGAGGCGGCGCTGTTGGCGCCGGCGGTGGCGGCGGTGGCCTGGGCGAGAGCGTCGGTGACGGCGGGCCCGGCCACCGGGTCGACGTTGGAGGTGGCCGGCGGAGTGGCACCGGCCTCGACCGGCGCCGCCGGGACAGAACCGTCGGCGACGGGTGACGTCGGCGAGGAGGCGGACGCGGAAACCGTCTCGGACGATCCGGTGGAGACGGGTGCCTCGGTGGTCGTGACCGATGCGTCGACGACTGCGGGCTCGCCGGGTGCGGCGGCGGGCGGCTCGGTGACGACGGGCTCGGCAGCGGTGGCGTCCGGGGCCGGCGCCTCGGGAGCAGGAGCGGGCTCAGGTGTCGGAGCCGGAGTGGGTTCGGGTGTCGGAGCCGCGGTGGCGGGTGGCGTCTGGGCGGAGGGCGTCGCGGCGGGCGTCTCGGCCGGTGCGGCGACCGGAGGAGCGGCGGGGGCAGCCGCCTCCTCGGCGCCGGCGGTGCCAGACCCCAGGAGCACCAGGACGGTGGCGGCGAGCAGCACGAACATGGCCGACATGGCCACGTTCACCCCCCTCGTCCGCTCGCTCCCGGTCACTTCGACGATCCCGTTCCCCTCAGACAATCAGCACAATTGGTATCGGCACAGTGGTATCGGCACAGGCGTATCCACTCGGGCGCACTTCCCGAGCCGGGGATTTCTACCACGCCGCTGGGGGGTCAGCAAGCACCCCCAGATCCGTGCTGACCAGCCGATTCACTCCTTTCCCGACCCGCCGGGCGTGTTGGAATCGCGTTGGAGCACCTCACCCGCCTTGTTGGACAGCGCGAGCCGCGAGCGTTCCCCGAAAGAATCTCCGGGTTGTGCCCGCGCGTCCTCGTGGCGACGCCCTCGACCGGGCTGTTGGAGTGCGACGCGACGATCCCGGCGGCGCCGGCCGGGTCGTGCTCCAACGGTTCCATCACTTTCCGGCCACCGGGAGACGCACCTTCTGCCGACCTGGCGACAGGGCGACGGACGGGTGAGGAGGACCGCGGGACCGCTCCTAGTCCAACAGCGAGAACGGTCCGTTCGCCGAGGTTCCGAAAGCCAATCGTTCGTTTCGTGGGCCCGGCAGGAATCGAACCTGCGACCAAAGGATTATGAGTCCCCCGCTCTGACCACTGAGCTACGGGCCCTTCGGCACCGCGCGGGACGCCACGATACCGACCGAGTCGCCTGATGGAGTCCGCTCCGGGGGTGGGACTCGAACCCACAACAAGCGGCTTAACAGGCCGCTGCTCTGCCGGTTGAGCTACCCCGGAATCCGACACCGACCCTAGCAGTGCCGCCTATGGCCGGAGCGCCGGCAAAGGCGCCGACGCCCTTCGGGAGCAGACACCCCCATACTCCCGCCCGCCGGTGGGTACGTGGTCGCCGGAGGGGGTAGGACAACGATCATGAGATTCCGACTCGGCATGATCACAGGGTTCGGCGCCGGCTACTACCTTGGCGCCAAGGCCGGCCGCGAGCGCTACGAACAGATCAACCAGAAATTGCGCAAGGCCCGGCGGTCGGAGGCGTTCGAGGTCGCCGCTGACCGCACCCGCGCCACGCTCGAGGAAGGCGTCGACAAGGCTCGCGACCTCGTCGAGAGCCGGATCGGCAACGGGTCCGGAGACGACGCGAGCGGGCCTCCCGGGCAGTTCGACTGAGGGTGCCGAGGCCCTGACCAGGAGACGCCCTTCGATTGTGACTGACGTCCTATCGGCGGCGATCAGTCGGCTTCGAGGTAGTCGCGGAGCTTCTGGCTACGGATCGGATGGCGGAGCTTGGCGAGCGTCTTGGCCTCGATCTGGCGGATCCGCTCGCGGGTGACGCCGAACTCCCGGCCCACCTCCTCGAGGGTGCGCACCTGCCCGTCGTCGAGGCCGAAGCGCAGGCGCACCACCTGGCGCTCCCGCTCGGTCAGCTCCTCCAGCGCCTCCCCCACCGCGGCGGCCAGCAGCGCCCGGGCGGCGGCGTCGGCCGGCTCCACGGCCTGGTGATCCTCGATGAAGTCGCCCAACGCGCTGCCCTCGTCGAGACCGACGGGCGTCTCCAGCGACACCGGTTCCTGGGCCAACCGCTGGATCTCCCGCACCCGGCTCGGCGTGGTCTTGAGCTTGTCGGCCAGCTCGTCGAGGGTGGGCTCCCTCCCCTGCTCCTGTAGGAGCTGGCGCTGGACCCGGAGGACGGTGTTGATGGTCTCGACCATGTGCACGGGGATCCGGATGGTGCGGGCCTGGTCGGCGATGGCGCGCGTAATGGCCTGGCGGATCCACCAGGTGGCGTAGGTGGAGAACTTGAAGCCCTTCGTGTAGTCGAACTTCTCGACGGCCCGGATCAACCCGAGGTTGCCCTCCTGGATGAGGTCGAGGAACAGCAGCCCCCGCCCGAGGTAGCGCTTGGCGATGGAGACGACCAGGCGCAGGTTGGCCTCGGTGAGCTCCTTCTTGGCCCAGTAGCCGTCGGCTACGGCCGCCTCGAGCGGCACCACCTCGTCCTCGGACAGTGGCACGCCCGCCCCGGCGGTGTCCTCCAGGGTGGCAATGCGTTCGGCCGCCAGGACGCCGGCCTCGATGCGGCGGGCGAGCCTCACCTCGTCGGGAGCCTTGAGGAGACTGATCTTGCCGATCTCCTTGAGGTACGTCCGGACCGGGTCGGTGGAGCCGGCGGCGCCGCGGTGGGTCCCGCCGCCGTCGGACTGCTCCCCCTCGCCGGGGCCATCGCCCGTGGCGCCGCCCTGGGCCTGGCGGCGAGAGGGCACCCTGCGGGCCCGGGCCGCCGGTACCGCGGCGGGCATGGCCCCCGGGTCCGGAGCGGGCATGGCCCCCGGGTCGGCACTGACGAACGGTTCCGGAGGGGGCTCCGGGGTCTTCACCGGTTCGGGAGCGAGCCCGGTGGCGTCGCCCAGGCGGAGGCCGCCGGGCGGCGTGGGTACCTCGGCGCCCTCGTCGATCGCGATGCCGTGCGCCCGCAGCCCGGCCTGGACGGCGTCGATGATCTCAGGCGTCAACTCGACGTGGCGGAGGACCCAGACCACTTCGTCGAGTGCCAGGGAACCCTGGGTCCGACCGCGGTCGACGAGCAGGGTGAACGCCTCGGCCGGTACACCCGGGGGAGTCGCCGGTACGGGACTTCCCTCGCTCATCGCCACCAGTCTGCACCCCCGGGCGGGCCGGAGGAGACCCGTCGGGTCATCCCGGCCGCTCGGCCAGCCACCGCACCAGTCGATCGGTGGCCTCGACACTGGTGGCGGGCTCGCGGATCTCCTCGATCACCAGCTTGAGCCAGGTGGTCAGGGGGCCGTAACGGCCGGGGTCGTCGTCGGTGCGGGCCGCCGCCTCCAGCTCGGCCACGGCCCGCTGACCGGCCTCGTCGGCCAGCCGGGCGAGCACGTCGTCGGGGTCGGTGTCGGTCTCCTCGACCGCCAGCCGTTGAAGCAGGGCGGCGGCCGAGGGGTCGGCGGCGGCGAGGGCCTCGTGCAGCGAGCCCGTCGAGCCAAGGACGCGCCAGGCCGCGCCGGCCACCTCGTCGGCGAACAGGGACTCGTGGAGCCGTCCGGCTACGGCCTCGGGGTGATGGACGGCGACCCGCAGGGCCTCGACCTCCGGGCCCCCACGGGCACGCCGCAAGGTCGGTGGCCGCTGCTCCCCTTTCCCGGCCGCGGGCCGTGCCCGCTCGACCGGGGCCGCCAGCAGCTGTCGGAGGCGGTCGGCCTGGATGCGCGTGCGGTCGGCGACCTCCATCAGGTACTGGTCGCGTACCAGGTCGCTCGGGTGCTCACGGATCACCGACACCGCCGCCCGGGCGGCCCGGGCTCGACCCTCGGGCGACCTCAGGTCGGCCCCGTCCAGGGCCCGGTCGAGGCGGAAGGCGAGGAAGGGCCGGGCGCCGGCCACTGCGGCGCGAAGGGCATCGGGGTCGTCGGACGCCAGCTGGCCGGGGTCGGTCCCCGGCGGCAGGCCGGCCACCGCCACGTCGAGCTCGTAGCGCTGCTCCCACTGGTACAGCCGCTCGGCCGCCGCTTGGCCGGCGGCGTCGGCGTCGAACGCCAACACGACCCGGCGGGCGAAGTTCTTCAGCGTGTGGAAGTGCTTCTCGGCGAGGGCCGTCCCGCAGGTGGCCACCGCCTGGCGGACCCCGGCCCGGGCCAGGCCGATGACGTCGGTGTAGCCCTCGCACACGACCACCTCCTGGGTCTCCACGACCGCCGCCTTGGCCCAGTTGAGGCCGTAGAGGACACTCGACTTGGAGTAGAGCGCCGTTTCCGGCGAGTTCCGGTACTTGGGCGGTGGTCCTCCGGGAAGGGCCCGCCCGCCGAAGGCGACCGGGTCGCCCCGCACGTCGAAGATGGGGAACATCACTCGCCCCCGGAACGAGTCCTGCTGGCGGGAGCGCCGGTTCAACAGGCCCAGCCCGGTGTCCCGGAGGACGTCGAGAGGCACGTTCAGGGCCCGGCACAGGGCGTCCCAGTCGTCGGGGGCCCACCCGATGCGGTAGGCCCGGACGACGTCGCCGTCGTATCCGCGCGACCGCAGGTAGGCACGCGCCTCGGCCGCGTCGGGTGCGGCCAGCAGGCGCTGGTGGTACCACTCGACCGCCCGCTCCATCGCCTCCACGAGGGTGGTCCGGCGTTGGCGCTCGGCGCTGACCGCGGCGTCGTCGTAGTGCAACTGCACGCCGACCCGCCCGGCCAAACGCTCGACGGCCTCGGCGAACTCGGTGTGCTCGATCTCCCGGACGAAGGTGATCACGTCGCCCTTGGCCCCGCAACCGAAGCAGTAGTACAGCCCCTCTTCGCCATTGACCGAGAACGAGGGCGTCTTCTCGGCATGGAACGGGCACAGGCCCACCCACCGACGACCGACCCTCCGCAACGCCAGGTGCTCCCCGGCGATCTGCACCAGGTCGGACGCCTCCCGCACGCGTGCGATGTCGTCGGCCAGGATGCCCATCTAACTAGTGACGTTCCAGGACGCGAGGTGCAGGCTCGGCACGAGGTGGCCCGACGAACGGAGGCGGAGGTCGTCGCCCACACCCAGCACCTGCCCCGGTGCCAGGGCGTCGACGTAGGACTGGGTGAACCGCAGGTTGCGGACGGCGCCGGTGACCTCACCTCGCTCGATCAGGAAGGTGCCGTTACGGGTGAGCCCGGTCACCACCTGGGTCTTGGGATCGAGGATCCTCGTGTACCAGAAGTCGGTCACGAGCAGCCCCCGCTCGACCGACGCGATCATCTCCTCCGGGCACCGGGTGCCCGGCCGCAAGACCGCGTTCAGCGCCATGGGGCCGAAGGACTCTCCTCCAGTAACGGCGTGGCCGGTGCTCTCGGTGCCTGCTTCGGCGGCCGTGCGGCGGTCGTGGATCAGCCTCGACGACACCCCGTCGACGACGAGCTCGACGGCTTGCGTCGGCGTGCCTTCGGCGTCGAACGCCAACCCGAAGGTGCCAGGGGCAGCCACGTCGTCGCCGAGCGAGATGGCGGGGTCGAGCTGGGCTTCGCCCAGGCGGACGAACGACCGCCCCTCGAGGTGGGTGCGGGCGCTGAAGCCGTCGAGCAGGAACTCGACCATGTCGGCCACGCAGGCGGGCTCGAGCACCACCTCGTACCGGCCCGGCTGGAGGTCGCGAGGTGCGGCACCGGCTCGCGCCTTGGCCGCCGCTACCCGGCCGGCGCGAGCCCCGTCGAGGTCGGACAGGCGGGTGGCGGTCTGCCATCCGGACCCGTCGGAGACGGCGGTGCGGTGGATGGCGTCGACTGTCGCATGCGAGACGCAGCCATGCGACTGCCGACCGGCCGAGTTGGCGAACGCCGCCCCGTAACCCGCCGAGTCGCAGAACCCGGCGGCCGCCAGCCGCGGGTCGGCGGCGACGAAGGCGGCCACCACCTCGGCCCGGTCGTCGGGCGACGCCCCGTGAGTGCCGGGGTCGTACCGGGGAGCCTCGGCGGCGGCTGGGACAGGAGCGGGCGGCGTCAGCCCCGGCCAGTCCGGGTCGGGAGGGCGGTGGCGAGCGGCCTCGAGGGTCCCTTCGACGAGTCGCCGGATCCCGCCGACGTCGACCCGGTCGGTGGTCGCCGACGCCAGGCGCCCGTCGGCCACGAGGCGGAGGCCGACCACGAGGTGGTCCTCGGCGACGTTCTGGTGGATGAAGGAGTTGGCGAAGCGGGTCAGCGCCGCCCGTCCTCCCGTCACCATCACCTCGGCCTCGGCCCTCTTCCCGACCATCTCCACAACCTGCCCGCTCAGTTCCCCGAGGTCAGCTCCCCGGCCGGTCAACCCCGTACCCCGACCCGCACGCCCCGGAAGCGGGCGGGGACAGCCGGGTGGCCGGTGTGGCCCCACTGCAAGGGCTGCCCCTTGCCGCAGTTCGGCGTGGCCCAGAAGATCCATTCGTTGGTGCCACCGAGGCGGTCGAGTGACGCCCAGAACTGCGGGGTGATACCGGTGTACGTGGGGTTCCGGAGAAGGCGGCCGAGCCTGCCGCCCTTCACCTCCCAGGCCACCTCGCAACCGAACTGGAAGTTGAGCCGCTTGTCGTCGATCGACCACGACCGGTTGGTCTCCATGTAGATGCCGTCGCCGGTGTCGGCGATCATCTCGGGGAGCGAGGAGTCGCCGGGCAGGATCCCGACATTGGTCATTCGCACAATGGGCAGTCGGGCCCACCCGTCGCCCCGCACCATCCCGCCGGGCGGCAGGCCGGCCATCGCCGCCGAGTCGCGGCCCGAGAGCACGCCCACCCAGGTTCCGTCCCGCACGATGTCGACGCAGCCGGCCCGCGTGCCCTCGTCGTCGAAGCCGAACGAGCCCAGAGCCCCGGGCAGGGTGGCGTCGGCGGTGACGTTCATCAGGTCCGACCCGTAGCGGAAACGTCCCAGCTCGCCCAGTTCGAGAAACGACGTTCCCGCGAACGCCGCCTCCCATCCCAGGATGCGGTCGAGCTCGACGGCGTGGCCCACCGACTCGTGGATCTGCAGGCCCATCTGCTCGGGGCCGAGGATGAGGTCGGTCACCCCCTCGGGGCACCGGGGAGCGGACAGGAGAGCCACCGCCTCCTCCCCCACCCGCCCGGCGTTACCGGCGAGATCGGCCTCGCGAACCAGCTCGTAGCCCCGCGTCCCGTACCGACCGCCGATCCCGCCCCACGACCGGCGCTGGGTCTCGTGTTCCCCCACAGCAGTTGCGCTCATGGCCGACCCGCACTCGACGATGTGCTGGGAGATGCGGTGGCCCTGGCTGGACACGAACCACTTCTCGGTGTCCCAGGACGAGACGTCGGCTTCCCCGACCGAGACGCCCCGCACTCCGGCCATCGTGGCCGTCGCCGTCACCAGCAGGTCGCCCTTCTCGGCGAGGGCGACGTCGGCTGGGTGCTCGAGCCAGCCCGACTCCCAGTGGTCGGCCACCACCTCCACCTCGGCCAGCTCGAGGGCCGGGCCCCGTACCCGCCCCGACGCCCGGGCGATGGCGGCCGCCTCCTCGCCCGCCCTGCACACGGCGGCGGCGCCGAGGTCGGACGTGGCGAAGAACCCCCACGACGACCCGATCAGGGCCCGCACGCCGAGGCCGGCCGACTCGTCGCGACGCAACCCCTCGAGCACGCCGTTGCGGGCGTGCAGCGCCTCGGTCTCGCTGCTCACCACCCGGGCGTCGGCGTAGGTGGCCCCGGCGGCCAGCGCTCCCTCGACCGCAGCGGTGGCCTCGTCGAACACGACGGGGAACCTACCCGGAGGGCCGCAGACCGGTCGGCCCCCGTCAACCGGCCCGGAGCGACCCATGCTCGGCCCGCCCGGCCTCGCCTACGGCGTGTCGAGAACGGCCTGGGCGGCGGCCAGGCGGGCGATGGGGATGCGGAAGGGCGAGCACGAGACGTAGTGCAGCCCCGCTTCCCGGAAGAAGGCGATCGACTCGGGATCGCCTCCGTGCTCGCCGCAGACGCCGAGCTTGAGATCGGGCTTGGTGGCCCGGCCCCGCTTGCAGGCCTCGATCACCAGCTCGCCCACGCCGTCGCGGTCGATCGTCTCGAAGGGGTTGCGCTTGAGCAGGCCCTCCTCGAGGTATGTCGACATGAGCCGGCCCTCGACGTCGTCGCGGCTGAACCCGAACGTCATCTGCGTGAGGTCGTTGGTGCCGAAGGAGAAGAAGTCGGCGATCTCGGCCAACTCGTCGGCGCAAATGGCGGCCCGAGGGGTCTCGACCATCGTGCCGATGGTGACGTCGACGGGGCGCTCGACGCCCTCTGTCGCTGAGTCGCCGCTCCCAGCCGCTGTGGCCTGGGCCACCGCCTCCTCCACCCAGCTGCGGGCGAGGGCCAGCTCCTCACGGGTGACGGTGAGGGGGATCATGATCTCGACCACCGGCCGCCCACCGGCGGCGACCCGCTCCGCCGCCGCCTCCATCAGCGCCCGCACCTGCATGGCGTACAGACCGGGCTTGATGACACCGAGGCGTACGCCGCGCGTGCCGAGCATGGGGTTGAACTCGTGCCAGGTCTGGGCCGCCCGGTAGACGGCCTCCTCCGCGTCGGAGAGCCCGGTCGTGGCCTTCTTCACCTCGAGCTCGAGGACCGACGGCAGGAACTCGTGCAAGGGCGGGTCGAGCAGGCGGACAGTGACGGGCAGCCCGTCCATGGCCTCGAGGATCTCGGCGAAGTCGGCCTTCTGGGCCTGGCGCAGCTCCTCGAGGGCGGCCGTCTCCTCCTCGTCGGTGTTGGCCAGGATCATGCGGCGGACCACGGGGAGCCGCTCGCCGAGGAACATGTGCTCGGTGCGGCACAGGCCAATGCCCTCGGCCCCGAACTGACGGGCGTGGGCGGCGTCGGGGCCGGTGTCGGCGTTGGCCCGCACCGCCATCTCCCCGGCCCGGATCTCGTCGGCCCAGCCGAGCAAGATGTCGAACTCGGGCGGAGGCTCCGCCTGGGAGACCGGCACCGCTCCGAGCATCACCCGCCCGGTGGTGCCGTCGACGGAGATGACGTCGCCCTCGGCCACGGTCACGTCGCCGGCGGTGAAGTGCTTGCCGGTGATGGCCACCGACTCGGCCCCCACGACCGCCGGCTTGCCCCATCCCCGGGCCACGACGGCGGCGTGGCTCACCAGGCCGCCCCGCGAGGTGAGAATGCCCTGGGCCACGATCATGCCGTGGACGTCCTCGGGCGATGTCTCGCTGCGGACGAGGATCACCTCCTCGCCCCGCTCGGCGGCGGCGGCAGCGTCGTCGGCGCTGAAGTACACCTTGCCCACCGCCGCGCCCGGTGAGGCGGCCAGCCCCTTGGCCACGACCGCCGCGTCGGTCTTGGCGAACTGCGGGTGGAGCACCTGCTCGAGGTGGTCACCGGTGATGCGCTGGACGGCCTCGGCATTGCTCAGCCGGATGGCGGGGTCGGTCGTCATGTCGACCGCCATCTTCAGGGCGGCGACTCCGGTGCGCTTGCCAGCCCGAGTCTGGAGCATCCAGAGCTTGCCCTGGTCGATGGTGAACTCGGTGTCGCACATGTCGCGGTAGTGCTGCTCGAGGCGCCCGAAGATCGAGAGCAGCTCGGTGTGCACGTGCGGGAAGAGCGACTCCATCTCCGCCAGCTCGAGCGTGTTGCGGATGCCGGCGACGACGTCTTCGCCCTGGGCGTTGACCAGGAAGTCGCCGTAGGCGCCCTGGGCGCCGGTGGCCGGGTCGCGGGTGAAGCCCACGCCGGTGCCGGAGTTGTCGTCGCGGTTGCCGAACACCATGGCCTGCACGTTGACGGCCGTGCCCAGGTCGTGGGCGATGCGCTCCCGCACCCGGTAGGCGACGGCCCGGGGGCCGTTCCACGACCGGAACACAGCCTCGACGGCGCCCCGCAGCTGCTCGCTGGGCTCCTGGGGGAAGGGGTGGCCGGTGGCCTTCTCGACCACGACCTTGAAGTCGGCGACCAGCTCCCCGAGCACCTCGGCGGGGATCTGGGCGTCGCTCGCCGCGCCCGAGCGCTCCTTGGCCTCGTCGAACCGCTCGTCGAATGCCTCCCCCGGCAGGCCCAGGACGATACGCCCGTACATCTGCACGAGACGGCGGTAGCTGTCGTAGGCGAAGCGGTCGTCGCTGGTCTGGGCGGCCAGGGCCTTGACCGACTCGTCGTTGAGCCCCAGGTTGAGGACGGTGTCCATCATCCCCGGCATGGAGAACTTGGCCCCAGACCGTACGCTCACGAGAAGGGGGTCGGCGGCGTCGCCGAGGCGCTTGCCCATGGTCTTTTCGAGCAGCTCCCGCTGGGCGGCGATCTCCTCGGAGAGCCCCTGCGGCCAGCCACCGGCCATGTACGCCCGGCACGCGTCGGTGGTGATCGTGAACCCGGGCGGCACCGGCAGCTCCAGCACCGACGTCATCTCGGCCAGGTTGGCGCCCTTGCCGCCGAGCAGGTCCTTCATGCTCATGGGCGGCTTCTCGTGCCGATGGTCGAAGGGAAAGACGTAGGTCACAGGATCTCCTGGCAGGAAGGCGGGTCCGGCCCCGCCACACGGGGGAGACTCGCAAGAACGCCATCAGGTTACCTGGGTCACCTGACCCCGGCCGGGGTCCCGTGCGGCCATCGGCATCGTTGCGGTCAGGCGAGGGCCGTGGCCACGCGGTCGGCGGTGGCACCGTTGTCGGCGAGCACCACATCCACCCGGGTGCCGGCACGGGTGATGCGCCCCGCCCCCTTTGCCCCCGAGAAGCGGTCCTCGCCCGACCCCCGCGAACCGGCCCACCCCGGAGCCCACCGCGTCAACGCCCGGGTGAGCCGAACAGCATCAGCCTCGGTGTCGGACTCGATCCTCGACGCCATCGCGAGGGCGCTTTCACACCGCACCGTGCGGAAGGAGTCGCCGTTCCATCCACTCACCGCAGCCGACGCCTCGGAGCTGCCGAGGTGTTCGTCGAGCACCGTGGCGAGGGTCGACTCCCCCAACGTGCCCCGTCGCACATCGGTGCACGACGCCGCTGCGGCCACGTCGGGAAGAGGCGGCGGCTCCCAGCCCTGGCCCGCCTCATAGCGGTCGGGATGGATGATCTGTTCCGTGGACACCGGGGGCTTGCGGAACGCGTCGTCGACGCCCGAGAACCCGCGTCGCGCCGCCTGGCGCTCGGCGAACTCGAACCCGGTCGTGTAGGGGAAGTACAGCTCCTCGAGCACGAACCGCGGCAGTCGCATGACGGCCGACAGGTCGCCCCCGCTGCCCACCAACCCGCCCAGTAGATACTCGACCTGCTCCTCCTCACCGAGGTGGTCGTCGATGTAGCGCGCCTCGAGGAGCTTGGCATCGCCCTCGATCAGGGCCACGAGCGCGTCCAGCTCCTCGGTGTTGTCAGCGTCGTAGAGAGCGTCGATGCGGCCGCCGAAATCGAACCACTGGTCGGTCAGCGCATGGTCGAGCTCGTGGGCGACGGTGACCCTGGTCTGGACGTCGACGTCGCCCCCGCTGTCCCTCACCACCAGCTCTTTGGTCTCGGGATCGTAGAAGCCGAGCACCAGGTCGAGGATGTCGTCGAGAGCCTCGGCGTAGTCGAGGTCGCGAGGGATCACGTGAAGGATCCGGAGGGTGTCGCCGTCGCCGGCCAGTCGCTCCGGCCGGATGTCCCGGGCGTTGGCGGCCCGAGCCCTGTGCACGAGCTCGTCCTGGGAGACGATCTCCACGGGCTGGGACCTCTTCCACTGCAGCCCCCGGAGATCGGCCACGGCCGCCTTGATGTCGGTGATCCAGGCAGGCTCGGGCCGTAGCTCCCGGGTGGTGGCGAGCGGGGCTTCGTTCTTCGCCCCGCTCCCGGGGGGGGCCTGCCCGGGCGCAGCCGGGCTGGCAGTCGACGAGTCGTCGGAGGTGGCCCGCACACCGACGGTGGCCAGCCCGGCGGCGAGCACGATGCCGATCAGCGCCCCCACCAACGGTGCCGATGGCCTGATGGTTCGTCTGGCGCGCTGGGCCGTCACGGTGTCCTCGGCACCCCACCGTACCGACGGACGGAAAGTTCTCGAGATCGGGTCAAGGCCGGGTCAGTGGTGGCGACCGTGCGAGTGAAGACCGTTTCGTCGCTCGGGGACGTCGCGAGGAGCAGCGAGGATCGGCCATGACGGTCGGGACCGACGTCGGGCGTCAGGGGCTGACCGTCTCGAGGCCCTCCGGGTAGCGCCCGGTGGCGGCCTTCCAAGCGCCGGCGGCTCCGCGCTGGGAGACCAAGCGGGTCACGGCCATGGCCACACCCGACGCCACCGCCCACGGGAGCGCCTCTGACCATCCGGTGCTCGGAGAGGCGGGGTTGGTGGGCGGGTCCCCACCGCGAGCCCGCCGCCAGCCCGCCTGTAGCAGCCGACGTGTCGCCGCCCCTGCGACTACGCCGCTCAGTCCGCCGACGACCTTCCACATCATTCGCTCGTTCACATCACGTCTCTGCCCTGATCGTCCTCCTGCCGAACACCGCCAGGTCGTGAGCCCGAGCCACGCCCCGCTCCAAGAAGCGTGGTCGACCGGATCGAACACGTCAGCGACGGACCGGTGAAACAGTGTTTCCGAATCCCGACCGCGGCCGAGGCCAGGACGGCGCCGTGCAGGCAGGGTCGGGCCTACTGCTCGGGGGTCTCGAGCTTTGGCAGAGGGGCGGCCACCGCGTGGAAGCCACCGTCGACGTGGAGCATCTCGCCGGTGGTGGCGGGGAACCAGTCGGAGAGCAGGGCCACACAGGCCTTGGCCACGGGTACGGCGTCGCGAGTGTCCCAGCCGAGAGGCGCCCGCCCGTCCCACACGTCGGAGATCTGGTCGAACCCGGCGCCGATGCCCTTGGCCGCCAGCGTCCGCAGGGGGCCGGCGGCGACGAGGTTCACCCGGATGTGGTGGCGGCCGAGGTCGCGAGCCAGGTACCGGGCCGTCGACTCGAGGGCGGCCTTGGCCACGCCCATCCAGTCGTAGGCGGGCCACGCCTGGCGGGCGTCGAAGTCGAGGGCCACGATCGAACCGCCTCCGAACTCCATGAGGGGAAGCACCGCCGCGGCCAGGGCCTTGAGCGAGTAGGCGGAAACGTGGAGGGTGGTGGCCACGTCGTCCCAGCCGGCCCGGAGGAAGTCACCCCCCAGGCACGACTCAGGAGCGAACGCCACCGCATGCAGGACACCGTCGACCCTTCCCCAGCGTGCCCTCAGGTCGTTGGCGAGGGCGTCGAGCTGGACAGGGTCGGTGACGTCGAGCTCGATGATCTCGGGCTCGACAGGGAGCCGCTTGGCCGACCGCTGGGTGAGGCGCATGGCCCGGCCGAACGACGTGAGGACGATCTCCGCTCCCTGCTCCTGGGCCAGCCGGGCGACGGCGAAGGCGATCGACGACTCGGCTAGCACGCCGGTGATGAGCAACCGTTTGCCGGCCAGCAGTTGGGTCTGAGGGGCGACCGAGGCGCCCGGCTCGCCGTGCTCGCTCACAGGGGCGTGTTCGTGTGGCGGGCGGTGCGGGCGGGGACAGCCCGCTTGGTGCGCAACGAAGCCAGGCCGGTGGCCAGCACTCGCCGGGTGTCGGCAGGGTCGATGACCTCGTCGACGTAGCCCCGCTCGGCGGCGACGATCGGCGTGCAGTGGCGCTCGGCGTAGTCGGCCTCGAGCTCGGATTGGCAATGGGCCCGCTCCTCGTCGTCGAGCTCGGCCAGGCGCCGGCCGTGGAGCACGGCCACCGCTCCGGCGGCGCCCATTACGGCGATCTCCGACGCCGGCCAGGCGACGCAGAGGTCGTTGCCCAGTCCCCGGGAGTCCATGACGATGTAGGCACCGCCGTACGCCTTGCGGACGATCACGCAGAGGCGGGGAACGGTGGCGGCGGCGTAGGCGTGCACCAGCTCCGCACCGTGGCGGATCATCCCCTGCCACTCGAGGTCGCGCCCCGGTTGGAACCCGGGGCAGTCGACGAAGGTGACGAGGGCGAGACCGAAGGCGTCGCACGCCTGCACGAAGCGAGCCGCCTTCGAGGACGCCTCGATGTCGAGCGTGCCCGCCTTCGCGCTCGGCTGGTTGGCGATAACGCCGACCGGAACGCCGCCGAGGTGCCCGTACCCCGTCACCACGTTGGGCGAACTGGCCGGGTGCACCTCGAGGAACGACTCCCTGTCGAGCACGTCGGCGACGACGACCCGCATGTCGTAGGACGCCATGGGCCGTGGGGGCACGGCGTCGGCGGCTGCCCGGCAGGGTCGTCCGAGGGGGTCGTCACATGCCGCCAGGGGCGGATCGTCGAGGTAGTTCGACGGGAGGTAGGACAGCAGGTCGGCCACTGCGTAGCGCGCCTCGGCGACGTCGGCCACGACCAGCGAGGCCAGCCCGCTGGGGCCCCGGTGCACGGCGGCACCGCCGAGGGCCTCTCTCGTTGTCGGCATGCCCGTGAAGTCGGCCACTGCCTGCGGACCCGAGATGTAGGCGTAGGCGTTCTCGGTCATCACCACGTGATCGGCCATGCCCAGGAGCAGCGCCGGCCCGGAGACGCACGGCCCCACGACGGCGAGGATCAACGGCACGCTGCCCGACGCCCGGCTCAGGGAGGCGGCCACCCGTCCCCAGGCGTGGAGGGAAGGGAGGCCCTGGTGGACGTCGGCGCCCGAGGTGGCCAGCTCCCCGACGATCGGTATGCCGAGGTCGAGGGCCAGGCTCACCAGGCGCTCGAGCACGTCACCCTCAACCGGCCCGATGGCACCCCGGTGCTTGCCTCCGGCCAGGGTGAACCAGGCGACCCGGCGGTCGTCGATCTCGGTGAGCCAGGCGGTGACGGCTCCGCCGCGACCCGACGCGACGGGGGTCGCCGAACCTTGACCGGCCATGGGAGGGCCCTCGGGGAGGGCCAGAGAGCTCGCCGGGGAGCCGCTCACCGGGTCACGCAGGGGGGGCCAGCACCAACGAGGCGTTGTGGCCGCCGAACCCGAACGAGTTGGACACGACGGGACCGGGCGCAACCGAGCGGGGGGCCCCGGCGACGACGTCGATGGCCAGCTCGGGATCGGTGCGGTCGTGGTTCACCGTGGGGGGCACGACCCCGTCGCGCAGCGACAGGAAGGCGGCAACCGCCTCCACCGCCCCGGCAGCACCGATGAGGTGGCCGACGGCGCCCTTGATCGAGGTGACCGGCGGGCCGTGCTCGCCGAAGACCTTGACCACGGCCTCGCCCTCGGCGAGGTCGTTTAGCGGCGTGGACGTGCCGTGGGCGTTGATGTGGGCGACCTGCGACGGCTCGAGGCCGGCGTCGGCTAGTGCCAGCTCCATGCAGGCGGCGGCACCGACGCCTCCCGGCGACGGGGCGGTGACGTGGTAGGCGTCGGCGTTGCGGCCGTAGCCGGCGATCTCGCCCCAGATGTGGGCCCCCCGTGCCTCGGCCCGGTCGAGCCGTTCGAGGACGAGGAAACCCGCGCCCTCGCCGATGACGAAACCGTCGCGGTCGGGGTCGAAGGGCCGGGAGGCCCGCTCCGGCTCGGAGCTGCGGGTCGACAGCGCCCCCATCCGGGCGAAGGAGGCCAGGGCGATCGGCGTCAGACAGGCCTCGGTACCACCGGTCAGGACCACGTCGGCGCTGCCGTCGCGTATCAGCCGGGAGGCCTCGCCGAGGGCGTGGGAGCCGGCGGTGCAGGCGGTGGCGATGCAGAAGTTGGGGCCGGTCCAGCCGAGCTTCATGGCCACCAACGCGGCGGTGGCGTTGGCCATCATCATGGGCACGAGGAACGGCGACACCCGCGACGGGCCCCGGGCGAACAGCTCCCGCTCCTGTTCCTCCTGGGTGATCAGCCCGCCTACGCCCGTGCCGCAGACCACGCCGCAGCGCGCCGGGTCGGTGGCCGGGTCGCCGGCGGCGGCGAGGGCGTCGGCGGCGGCGGCGAAGCCGAGCTGGGCCACCCGGTCGGTGCGCCTCGCCTCCTTGTACCCGAGGTACGCCTCGGGGTCCCAGTCGGGGATCTCGCAGGCGAAGCCGATCGGCAGGTCGGAGACGTCGATGCGCTGGATGGGACCGGCCGTCGACCGGCCCTTCAGCAGGTTCGACCAGAAGGTCTCGAGGTCGCGCCCGGCCGGGCTCTTGACCCCCAGGCCGGTGACCGCGACCCGGTGCCGGGCCGGGGCGTTCACCCGGCCGTCCCGGTCTCCGCCGGAGCCGACTCGGCCGCCGCGTTGTCGACCACGAGGGACACGGCAGCACCGACGGTGTCAATGCCTTCGAGCTTCTCCTCGGGGATCGAGAGGTTGAAGCGTTCCTCGACGGCCATCACGAACTCGACGAGGTCGAGGCTGTCGGCGTCGAGGTCGTCTTTGAAACTGGCGTCCTCGGTGACCAGCTCGCGCTCTACACCCAACACCTCGACGGCCACCTCGGCGATCTGGTCGAGCACATCCTGACGGTCCATCGTCAACGTCCTCCTAGTGGCTCTCGGGTGGCACGTCCGTGCCCTGCGTCGTGGGCGAGGTGCGTGGGCCGACGCCGCGGAGCGCGACCTCACGTTCCACGGACTCTCGGCGATGACGGAAGGTTACCGGCCCGGTGCGGAAGCCCTCGTAAACCCCGAAACGCTAGCAGCCGGCCGCCGCCGCTACTCGGCCTCGTCGGCCGTCTGGCGGGCGAGGAACCCGTAGACCTCGCTGAGGTCGACGCCGGGGAACGGCCCTGCGGGAAGGGTGGCCAGCACCTGGGCGGGCGCATGGGCGAGGGGCCAGGTCCTGGCCCCCCACCGGGCGGAAACGGCGGACGGTGGCCGCCGGCAGCACTCGCCGTCGGGACATCGGGAGACGCCGCGGTCGGCGGTCTGGAAACCCCGGAACCAGCGGGCGTCGGCGGCCCTCGCCCCGATGGTGACCGCCTCCCGGCGTTCGACGTCGATCTGGGTCCCACACCAGAAGTCGCCGACGGGGGTCGTGGTGTACTGCGCATGGTCGGCGAACCTCTCATGGGAGCGGAAGGCCCGCCGCGTCCCCCCACTCCCGGCATGCCCGCTGGCCCTCGATGACGCCGTCGGCGTCGGTGGGGAAAGGCATGCCGTTGTTCTCGTATGCCTTGCCGATGACGCCGTCCTCGTCGGCCCGCAGGAAATGGATCGCCAGGCCGAAATGCCGGGTCACCAGGTTGGTGAGCCGGTGGGCGGCCATCTCGTAGCCGATGTAGAAGACCTGCTTGAGGTCCTCGACGGAGATGTCGTGCCTGGCGCGGGCGCGGGCCAGGAGGTCGACGGCAGGCCGCTCCGGTGCCAGCACCGCCCCGGCGAAGTAGTTCACCTCGACCTGCTGGCGCAGGAACTCTCCGAAGCCGGCGGGATCGCGGTGACCGAGGGCGAAGTGGCCCAGTGTCTGGAGCACGACCGAGCGCGCAGACTGTTGGGAAGCGTGACGAACGGAGTCTGGCCGTAGAGACGCTGGACAGGAAGCAACGGGCAGAGTGTGCTGCACCACCCACTCTTGCCCTTGAGGAGCATCCCGCCCACGAATGCGGCGAGGATCGTCGTCAGCAAGAGCAGGGCGACAGCCGGCCCGCTGGAGTTGAACACGACTTTCCTGGTCGATACCGCGGCGATGAAGACACAGATGGCGACGAGGTAGCCGCGCTCCCTCAGCCATTTCGGCGCCGTTCGCCCTCGGGTGAACCCGAGGAGCCGGGGTGCCTGGTTGGCGGCAGCCAGCGGGCAGATGTTGCGCCACAGCCCCGGGGCCACGAAGAAGAGGATTGGAAGGCTGGGGACCACGATGTCCCACAGGACAAAGAGGCCACCGTCGGGCCTGAGCACCAGCATCACGCACAGGACGAGGAATGCGGTCACGCTGACGACTCGGAGCACATGCCAGGCCGCGATCGGTACTCGTCGCTTCATCTGCAGGTAGTTCGGGAACACCGGGGCCCCTGTCGTCTCCGGCGCCCGGTCGCCGGAGACGGGGCTCACGTGATCACTCCACGTTCCCCGTCTCGAACCTCTGCAGCATGCGGATCCGGTCGGCCAGGATGCGCCCGAGGTCGAGCAGCATGTGGCGAGCCAGTGCCGGCTCCTTGGCGGCAAGGACCTCAAAGGCGTCGAAGCTGAGCCGCAGGAGGTGCACTTCGGTCACGGCCTCCACCAGCGCCGAGCGCGGCCCGCCGTCGAAAAAAACGCCAACTCCCCGATCGCCGAGCCAGGGTGGATCGTCTTCACCACCTCGGTCACTCGGCCACGGCGGCCGCGGCTGCGGACGACCTGCAACGTCGCGTCGACGAGGATGTAGAGAGCGCGGTCGGAGTCCCCGGCGTTGATGACCACGTCACCGGGGAGGAACCGCCGTGGCTCGCTGTGTTTGCGGATGACCGCCCAGTCCTCGTCCGAGGATCCGGGCAGGAACCGCGGGTTCCTCCGAGGGCTCGTCGGTCTCCCCGCTCGGGTAGTCGAAGAAGGCCGTGAGGCCATCTGTCGCGGCGTGGAGGGACCTGGCAATTAGTCACGCGGGATCGACGGAGCGGGGGCCGCCGTCAAGGCGTCCTGACCCGGTCGGCGGTCGTTCAGTCGGAGGTCATCGCCACCAGGCTGTGGCCGGTGCCGGCGGCCACGCTCGTGGTCCGGCGGAGGTGCTCGACGGTTACCGGCACGGCGCTATCGGCGGCCGAGCCGATACCGAGCTGGCCGAAGGCGTTCCAACCCCACGAACGGACCGTCCGTCGTGGAGCAGGGCCACGCTGTCGACCCGTGGCCGACGGGCTGCCCCGGGCAGGCCACTCACGCCGCGCTCGGCGGGTCGTGGGCCCGGTCGGGCGGCGGGCGCTGCGACCCGGCGGCATGTCGGGGATGCCGCCGGTCGTCGGGCGCCACGAACGCCCGCTTGCCCCGCCCGGCCACCAGGGCCCAGCCGTCGAGGGTCTTGAGGTCGTGGTGGTGGGAACACAATCGGTCCAGCAGGTCGAACACGGTCAGGTGGCTGTCGGCCCAGTCGACGCGGTGGTCGATCTCCAACCATGCGGTGGTGGTGCAGCCCTCGACCGCACACGTGGGATACAGCCACTCCAGTGCCGTCTGCTGAACAGCCCGTGCCCGCCGCCCCAGATGGGCCACGCCCACCACCGCCTCGCCGGCGGTGACCACTGCGGCCAGGAAGGCATCTCCGGTGTCGATCAGGTCACGGACGGCCGACACCGCCACCGGCCCGAACCCGGCGATCTCAGCGGTCTCGCCCTCGGTGGGATAGCCCCGCAGCAGGGCGGGGAGATCCACCCGGGCGATGACCTTGGCCCGCCCCCGAGCAGGTGCGGCCGCGTCGTCGTTGTCCCCGCACACCGCCTCGACCAGGGCGTCGGCGGCATAGGCCTCCAGCGGCTCCCGGCGTCCCTCGGTGCGCGCCTGGTTGAACAACCGGTCGCGGACCGGGCCCAGGGCGGCCATGAACTGCGCTCCAACCTCGGGGTTGTGGCCCATGCGCAGGTTCCAGACGCCGTCCGCGTCGGTCCACTCCCGCAGGTAGCGCTGGGCGTGGATCTTGCGACGGCGGGCCTCCAGGTCGGGACACGACGCCGCTTTGGTTCGAGCACACTCCTGACGAAGCTCGGCCAACGACGACTCCCTGGCCTTGGCCACCAGCCGGGCCTCAGAAGCCGGATCGGCGGAGGCGGCATCGGCGATGGCGGCGGTCTGCTGGGCCGACAGCTCACCGCCGCGGGCGGCGGCATCGAGCACCGGCAGATCCTTCAGCCGCTTGGCGGTGGCCAGGGTCTCGAAGGCCTGGCCCACGGTGCTGCCGGTGGAGCGGGCCAGATGGGCAGCGGCCGAGCGCCCCCCGGCGCCCTTCCAGCCCCGCGTCTCGGCCACCCGGGCGGCGGCTGTGGCCTTGGCCGTGGCCGCCATACGCTCGATGGCGGTGGCGGCCTCGACGGCAACCTCGGCCTGCGCAGCGCTCAGCAGGGCGGCGTCGAAGCCCGCCGCCCAACCGCTCATTCCCGCTCGTAGCTCCAACAGCGTGTCGCACATGCGGGCGCTCCCCGGCATCGCTGACGTACACAGGGGAGGCACCGCCGACCTCCCGATACGAACTGGTGTTCGTATCGTACCAGGGGCGCATGGCGATGGCAAGTGTTCTGTCGCAGGACATCGACACCAGGGACGCGCGTCAGTGCCAAGCCCTTCGTCGGCGTCGATGAAGCGGTGGAGGTTGGCAATGCGCCCGGCTGGCCTCTGAGGCACCAGTCACTATCCCTTCGATGGTTCGCAGCACTATGGGACGCACCGCGGGCCCCGGGCCGCCGGCCGCCGGTACGGGCGGACGATACCGAGCGCGAAGTAAGTGCCGAACTCGGGCGCTTCATCCCGCCGTCCCGAGGTGGTCGCGCGGTGGGATCCGGACCAGAAGTCGGACTGGTGTTGACGCACAGCGAGCGGTCCCTGGTCGCTGCTGAACCGATGTCAGGCGACGGCGGTGGCCTCCAGCTCGACCAGCAGGTCGGGGTAAGCCAACTGGGCCACGCCGAGGAGCGAGCCGGGTGGGGCCACGCCGGCCAGCGCCGTGCGCGACGCCAGCACGCCGAA
>Ga0183260_10000453_pt1 | contig 34809 bp, 33 predicted proteins | sample AntDrymUQ4972206_2_FD_129768 | JGI IMG/M metagenome (GOLD analysis project Ga0183260, IMG submission 129768) | Polar desert sand microbial communities from Dry Valleys, Antarctica - metaG UQ497 (22.06) (version 2) (version 2) | ecosystem: Environmental > Terrestrial > Soil > Desert | place...
CGCGCGATCGGTTTCGGCTGCGCGCACCAGCACGTCGATCTTGCGATCGAGAAAGCTGTAGCGGGTCGCCACTTCGCCACGCACCTTGCGCACCACCTGGTCCGCAATCTGACGCGTGGTGAGCCCGAGTGCTGCGGCGCGATCCTGGTCGAAACGGATCTGGATTTCCGGATAGCCCTGCTCCACCGTCGACTTGATGTCGGTGAAGCGGTCCGACGCCTCGAGACGACGCGCGAGCTCCCCGCCCGCGGCGCGCAGCGTTTCGAGATCGAGCCCGCGGATTTCGACTTCGAGCGGCGTCGCAAAGCTGAAAAGCTGCGGTCGCGAAAATTTCTGCTGCACACCCGCCCGATCGACGACGGTTTCACGCAGCGCCGACATTGCCTGCGCCTCGTCCGCGTCATCCGTTCCGGGCGCCATGCTCACCAGCAGGCGGCCGATGTTCTCGCCCGATTCGGTAGGATTCGCGTCGAGGCGCGTGCCGCTGCCGCTGACGCCGAACAGTCCCTTGATCGACTGACTTCCGGAGTTGCGCTTCTGGATCTCCCGTACCAGTGCGTCGGTCTGCGCGAGCGGAGTTCCCGGCGGCAAAGTGACCGTCATGTCGAATCGGCCCTGCTGCAGTTGCGGGATGAGATCGAGCCCAAGCGTCGGCATCAGCGCCACCGCGAGCACGAATGCGACGAGCGCCCCACCGAGGACCAGGACTGGACGGCGCAGGATTCCCGGAAGATTGCGTACGTAGGACTCCGCAGCCCAGTCGTAAGGTTTGAGCAGGATGCCACCCAACCACGACAACGCATTGCCCACGTGCCGAGCGACCCACGCGATCACTTTCCAGATCGAGCGGAGCACCTTGTCCGGCAGGGTTCCGAAAGTGAATTTGGTCGCACGCCGCCAACCGCGACCCACTTTCGACTTCGCAGGCGCTCGTTCCACCATCGGCTCCTCGCGATACGCCTGCGGCGCGCGCGCCTTGAGCGACGCCAGCATCGGGATCAGGGTCATCGCCACCACCAGCGAGATCAACATCGCGATCGTCACCGTCAGTGCCTGGTCCCGGAACAACTGGCCCGCGACGCCTTCGACGAAGACCAAGGGGAAAAACACGGCGCAGGTCGTCAATGTCGATGCCGTGACGGCGAGTCCCACCTCGTTGGTGCCCCGAATGGCGGACTCGATGACTCCCACGCCGCGCTCGCGCATTCGCGCGATGTTCTCGAGCACTACGATGGAATCGTCCACAACCATGCCCGTCGCAAGCGCCAGACCGCCCAGCGACATGACGTTGAGGCTGAGGCCGGCCTGGCCCATGAAGAAAAACGTTGCGATGAGTGACACCGGCAGCGACAGGCCGATGACGAAGGTGCTCCACCCATCCTTGAGGAAGAAGAAGATCACGAGAATCGCCAGGATGCCGCCTTCGATCGCCGCGTTGCGAACTTCGCGCAATGCGTTCCGAATGAACACCGACTGGTCATCGACCACGGTCAGCTTGATACCCTCAGGTACCAGCGGCTTGAATTTCTCCAGCGCCGCATGCACAGCATCGGCGACCGACACGGTGTTGGCGTCGCCCTCCTTGTATACGGCGAGTTCGACTGCTTCGCGCCCGTCGATGCGGATAACGGCTTCGCGCTCGCGGTATCCCTGCTTTACTTCAGCGATATCGCGCAGTCGTATGGGCACGCCCTGTGCGTCGACTCGCACGACCATGTCGGCGATCTCGCCCACCGAGGCGAACTGATTGACGGTCCGCACCAGGTAACGCTGGCTGCCTTCCTCGATGCGACCGCCCGATACGTTGACGTTTTCGGCTGCGAGTCGCGAAATGACTTCGCTCACCGGCAGCTTGAGCAGCGCGAGGCGTTCCTGGTCGATGGAGACCTGGATCTCGTCCTCGAGGCCACCACCGATCTTGACGGCGGCAACACCATCAACGGGATCGAGGCGTTTCTTGAGCTCGTCGTCCGCGAAACGGCGCAGTTGCTTGAGCTCGGCTTCGTTGAAGGTCTTGTTCGCGGTGCCGCCCGCGAGGCCCAGGCGGAGAATGGGATCAGTCGATGGATTGAAGCGCAGCAGCACCGGTTGTTTGGCTTCCAGCGGAAGCTGCAGCACCTCGAGTTTGTCGCGCACTTCGAGGCTGGCGCGCTCCATGTTGGTGCCCCACGCAAACTCGAGCACGACATCCGACTGTCCCGTGCGCGAAATAGATCGGATCTTGCGCACGTTCTTGACGACGCCGACAGCTTCCTCGACTGGTTCCGAAATCAGCGTTTCGATTTCCGCGGGTGCGGCGCCCACGTATTCGGTGCGTACGGTCAACGTCGGATAGGTGAGATCGGGCAGCAAATTGACCTTGAGGTCACGCAGCGCGATGAATCCGAACAGCACAAGAGTCACCGTGACCATCGCAATGGTCACTCGGCGTCGGATGGAGAGCTCGACGAGATTCATGTCAACTCCGTCACTTCAGCCCTTCGATCACCTGGACACGCGTGCCGTCGCGCACCGCGGAGCGCCCGACCGTCACGACCTGGGCGCCTTCAGCGACACCGCTGAGGATTTCCACCTTGTCGCCGCTCACATAGCCGAGCTTGACCAGCTTGCGCTTCGCCACGAGTGGCGGACCTGCGGGCTTCTTCGGCGTCTTGACCTCCTCGGCCTGCGCCGAGACGAACGAAAAGCGCTTTTTCTTCTCCTCCTTCTTTGGCTTGGGCGGCGTGAGATCCTTCTCGACCACGTAGACGAACGTTTCTCCATCCTCGTCGGCCAATGCTTCGCGCGGCACGACCAGCGCATCGCGCTTGGTGTCGTACACGACGGTCAAGCGGCCGAACATGCCCGACTTCAGCGTGCCGGATTCGTCGCGGAATTCGCCGGTTACGCGCAGCGTCCCGGTCTTGGAGTCGACCACCGGGCTGACCCGCGCGATCACGCCATTGAAGGTGCGTCCGGGCAACGCATCGACCTGCATCGCAACCGGCATCGCGGGCTTGAGCAGCCGCAGTTCCCGCTCCGGCACGTTGAGCACCGCGAGCAGCGGATCAAAATCGTCGATCATGAAAGCGGCCTGATTCATCGTCATGAAGTTGCCGGGCTTGACCATGCGCAAGCTGACGGTGCCGCTTATCGGCGCAACGATTTGCGTGTACTGCAGATCGAGGCGCGCCATGTCGTAGGCGGCGCGCTGGGTCTGGAAGTCGAACTTGGCCCGATCGCTGGCTTCGGCAGACAACAGTTTGCGATTGAACATTTCCTGCGCACGACGCGCGTCGTTTTCCATGCGCTTGAGGCTGGCTTCGGATTGCCTGAGCTGCATTCGCGCCCGTTCGGGATCGAGGGTGGCGAGCACTTGACCTGCACGCACCTTGTCGCCCTCTTCGACCAACACGGTCTGGACGACGCCACTGGCTTTGGCCACGACCTGGGCCTGACCCTCGGGTTCAAGGCTCGCGGTGCCGGTATAGCTCGCAACGATTTCGTCGCGCCGAGACTTGGCGGTTTCCACCGGGACGGCGGTGCCTTGGGCGCTTTCTTCGCCCTGCTTGCCGCCCTCGCCGTCTCCTCCACCGCCCCCGCAACCGGCGACTGTCAGCAACCACAGCGCTGCAAGTGCTGTCCAGAAACCGCTAACGCATTGTTTGCTCGCCATTTCCTGCGCTCGACATTTAGTGTTGTAGATCACTATATCAGTATAACTCTGCCACAGACAAGTATCGACAGGTCTTTCACATTTGTCGTGAGCCGCAAGTCACTGTGTCAATCGTCCTTTCCTCCAGCCGTGCAGTGTGGACACGCGCTCGGAACCCTGCGCTGGTGGGTGGTTCGTCCGACCCTGGCCAACGACGAGGCGCGCGCCTATCGAGCGCGCAACACGATGGCTATACTTTTGCGTCGCTCGCGGTGACTTCGTACCGCCCTGGAATCGACAACACATGCATCCTGCGAACTTGAGAGTCGCCGCACTGACATTGCTGGTCGCCGCAAGTTCTGGGTTTGCGCAATCAACGCCAACTGCCCCGGCCGACCCCGAAGCCACCCCAGCTACGACGATCGAAGCCGTGACCACCACCGCGACGCCCGTGCCACCCGCAGCAGTTGCACCGGCGCTGGTCGGCGACTCGAAGGAAGGACGATTGCGCGTTTACACCTGCACCGGTTGCCACGGCATCGCGGGCTATCGCAACGTCTATCCGACGTACCACGTGCCCAAGATCCATGGACAGAATGCGCAGTACCTCATCACTGCGCTGACCTCCTATCGCGAAGGCCAGCGCAAGCACCCAACGATGCAGGCGCAGGGCGAGAGCCTGAGCGACCAGGATATCGCCGACATTGCGGCGTACTTGTCTTCCGCTGCTCAGCACTGACGGGAACGAATCGTGACATTGACGAGCAAATGGAAGCTTTCGAGCCGCGCGCTTTTCGCCGTGGCGCTGCTGGGCGCGATGTCGATGGCGATGGGCGCGACGCAGGGCGACCGGAGCGCCGGCGCCACCAAATCCAGGCCCTGCGCTGCGTGCCATGGCGCGGATGGCAACAAGACCATCGACGGGCAGTATCCGCGCATCGCCGGGCAGTACGCCGACTATCTTCTGCGCTCGATGCAGGAATACAAGAATGGCCGCCGCGACAACGCGATCATGGCCGGCTTCGTCAAGGAATTGAACACCCAGGATCTTGCTGACCTTGCGGCGTTCTATTCCACGCAGAAAGGTCAGTTGGTGGATTTGAGCCACCTCAAGTGACGGCGCGTCTGGTCGCGGTCGCGATCTGACCTACCGCAGTCCCAAGGCAAGCAAGCATCCCTGCGTCTTGGCGTCCGGCCCGCACATCCATGTGCGGGCGTTCGGCGGTCGCGCCAGTGGCGCGACAATTCCCGCCTCACCCCCGGTAGTAGGGCGCGGTTCCGCTGGCGTGATCGGTCGCATCGAGCACCGCGGTGATTTCGGGAAACCGGTCGCGCAAGGTGCGCTCGATGCCTTCGCGAAGTGTGGTGCCGACCATGCCGCACCCCTGACAACCCCCCCCGAAACGCAGCACGACGGAACCGTCATTGCGCAACTCCTCGAGCGCGACCCGACCGCCATGCGATGCGAGCGATGGGTTGATCTCCACCTCGATCAGGTGTCGAAGGCGTTCGGGCAGGCTGGCGTCCTCCCCTGGTGTCCGGGCCTTGAGATGCGGTGCCTTGATGGCGAGCTGCCCGCCAGTTGAATCGGTGACGAAATCAATTTCGGCTCCATCGAGGAAGGCGACACTCGCCGCGTCCACGTAAAGCGTGAATCCGTCGCAATCGATCGCCCACTCGTCCCCCGCCAGATCGGACGGTTCGCAGAACTCGAGGCGGCAGTCCGCGCGCGCGGTGCCCGGATGCTCGGCAGTGAGCCGAACGCCGAGGCCGGGCAGGTCCTGGTCCTCGATCAACCTGCGGAAGTGGCGTTGCGCGCCTTCGAGTATCTGGATCAAAGCGGGTCCTGCGAGGTGGGGTAGAGCAGCGAAATCTGGGGCCTATACTGACGCAGACAATCCTGCAGGAACGATTTCATGACGAAATCCGACGCCACTCGCGCCAGCACCGCTCTCGGGGACGAGCACTGCATTCCCCTCAAGGGCGCGGAACACGCCCTGAGTCCCATCGAGATCGAGGGGCTCCTGGGCGAGATCGACTCCTGGACGCTTGCCGACGATCGCCGCGCGATCAGTCGCGAGTTCAAGTTCGCGGATTTCCATCGCTGCATGGCATTCGTGAACGCCGTAGCCTTCATCGCTCATCAGGAGGACCATCACCCCGACATGGAAGTGGGTTACAGCCGCTGCCAGCTGCGCTATTCGACTCACGATGTGGGCGGGCTTTCACGTAACGATTTCATCAGCGCGGCGCGCGTCGACCGGCTTCAAGCGACATGAGCGCTCCCGCGACCCACGACGCGCGCGACGCCGCGGCCTTCAGACGCCTGCTCGAGCACCTCCGCGCGCGCGACGACGTAGCCAACATCGATCTCATGAACCTCGCGGGGTTCTGCCGCAACTGTCTCGCGGACTGGATCCGCGATGCCGCGGCCGAACGAGGCGAGCCCCTCGACAAGGCGCAGTCGCGCGAATACGTGTACGGAATGCCTTACGACGCGTGGAAGGCCCGGCAGCCCGAGGCAAGTCCTGAGCAACTGGCGCGGTTCACGGAGCGCAGTCCCTGACTGGCGTATCGTCCGTCCGATAGAGTCATGCTTGTTCGCTGCGCGATCCGAAGCCTGTCAGTGCGAGCCGTGCAGCGGAGCACAGCTCCGCTCTCATCAAACTAGGCTTGCGTCAGATTAAAAATTTCGTCATTCCCGCGAAAGCGGGAATCCAGTGTCTTGCCCTATGGCCTGCGTGAGACTTCGCGAAAAGCTCTGGATTGCCGCTTTCGCGGGAATGACGAGCAAAGAACGAGCAGCTCGGATTGCCTGCACCCCTGTTTGCTGCGCGACAGCGCGCCGACGAAGACGGGGCGAAAGCTCTACAAGCGCAAGGCATTCTCGGAGCAGGCTGGGCATTCCGGATCGCGCGCAATCGCGATCTCGCGAAAGCGCATGGTGCGTGCGTCGAATGTCAGCAGTCGTCCGCACAGCGTTTCTCCGAGATGGAGTAACAGCTTGAGCGTCTCGGTGGCCTGGACGAGACCGATGATTCCGGGCACCACGCCGAGTACGCCCGCCACGGCGCAGTTGGGTGCGAGCTCCGGCGGCGGGGGATCGGGAAAGAGGCAACGGTAGCAAGGCGCTGGAATCCCGGGCCGTCCCGGCCAGAACACACTGGCCTGCCCTTCGAAACGATGCACCGCGCCATACACCAACGGTTTGCCGAGTTCGACGCTGGCCTGGTTGAGGTGATGCCGCGCCGCGAAATTGTCGGCTCCGTCGACCAGCACATCGGCGCCGAGTGCCAGCACGTTGGCGTTGCCCTCGTCGAGCGCGGCGTCGACGATTTCGATGTCGATGGCGGGATTGAGGGCACGCAGCGCACGCTCTGCAGAAGCGACCTTGCTCTCCCCGATGTGTGAATCCCGGTGCAGTATCTGGCGATGCAGGTTGCTGCGATCGACCCGATCCGGGTCCACGATGCGCAGGGTGCCTACCCCGGCAGCCGCAAGATAAAGCGCGATGGGAGAGCCGAGGCCGCCTGCGCCAACGATCAACACGCGCGCGGCCTTGAGACGCCGCTGGCCTTCGATCCCGATTTCCGGGAGGATCAATTGCCGCGAATAGCGTTCGCGCGAATCGACATCCAGCGCGAGTTCGTCTTCCGGCAACCCCGCTGCCCGCCAGGCTGCGAACCCGCCCTCCACGCTCTGCACGTGTTCGAAGCCGACCCTTCGCAACAGCGATACCGCGCGCAGTGAACGCTTTCCGCTCGCGCAAATGATGAGGACCGCAGCGTCGCGCGACCATGGGCTACTCGAAAGGCAAGCTTCCAGTTCTGCCAGCGGAACGTTCTCGCTGCCCGCCACGGCGCCCAACGCAAACTCCGCCGGCTCGCGCACATCGATAAGCCGCGCACCTTCCTGCACCGCCAGATGCGCCTGTTCCGCAGCGATGACGTCCGACTGCGGGACCGGTGGAAGGCTGTTCACGAAAGGTTCCAGCGGCGGACCGGCACGAGGCTGTCCGTGTCGAATTCGCACGAGTCGGCCGCCAGTTCCAGTAACACGTTAGATTCGAGCAACGATCGCTGTGCGCCCGAACTGAGGGAAGCGTGCGGCGTGACCCGCGCAACGCCCAATGAGTCGATGCGCAGGGTTCCGCGCCGCCATTCCAGTCGATCATGACGTTTCCACACGGGCCCATCCAGGCGCGCCAGCGTTGCGGGCGGATCCAGCGCCGGGCAACGCATCCATCGCGCCAGTACCGGCCGCACCAGCGCCACGAAGGTCGCCAGCACCGAAACCGGATTGCCCGGCAGTCCGAACACCAGCGAATCGCCAATGCGCGCGAGCAGCGCGGGCATGCCGGGCCGGAAGTGGAGTTTCCAGAACAGCACCGCACCCAGTTCTCGACAGAGCGCAGGCAAGTGGTCCGCCTCGCCCGCGGACACGCCGCCCGTGACCAGCACCAGCGAGTGCGCGGATACCGCTGAGCGCAGCGCCGTTCGGACAGCATCCGGATCATCCCGCACGTGGCCGCGCTGCACGGCGCGGAACCCGCAATTCCCGAGCAGACCTTCCAACAACGGTCCGTTGCTGTCGTAGCGAAGTCCGTGCCGCCATTCGGCCCCGGCTGGGAGCAGCTCGTCGCCTGTCGTCAATACAGCCACTCGCGGCGCATCGCGCACCCGCACACGATTGAACCCAAGCGATACTGCTGCGGCGATCGCCACGGCATCGAGGCGCTCGCCGTCAACCAGCGCGGTGTAGCCGGCGGCGAAGTCGTCCGAGGCGGCGCGGATATTGGCGCCGGTCTCCGGGAGGGCCTGGAACTCGATGCGCACGTCGCCCGCACTGTGCTCGACGCGACGAGTGCGCTCGTGCATCACGACCGTATCTGCTCCTTCGGGAATCGGGGCCCCGGTGGTGATACGCCGGCAAGCGCGCGGCTGCAACGGTGCCACCTCCGTGGCGCCCGCGAGCGTCGCTCCGTCTTCGCGCAGGGTTGCATCGCCGGATTGCACAAGGTCGGCCAGGCGCAGTGCATAACCGTCCATGGCGCTGCACGCAAAACCGGGAACCGCGCGCGGCGCCACCACGCTTTCCGCCAGCACCCTGCCAACCGCGTCTTCCAGCCTTAGTGTTTCGATCGTGGGCGGAGGCAACGTCGATGCAGCTTCCAGCACCAGTGCACGAGCTTGCTCGAGCGTCAACACGTGACGCCTCCGCGGTTTCTGTGGCGCAGCGCTTCGATATCCGCACTCGAGTTGAGGTTCGTGAAGCGATCTTCGGGAAACTCGACGGCGACCGAACCGAGCTGAGAGTGTACGGAATGCACGGCACGTTGCTCGCTGCGCAATGCCGCATCCACGATCTCGAGTGAGGCGCGCGGCCATACCGCGACCAAGGGCTGCGCGCGCGCTGCATCACATGCGTAGGCAGCGCGTGTACCCAACTCGGACGCGTCGAGCAGGCGTCGCAGGAGGGCACAGGTGATGTCCGGGGTATCGACCGGAACCGAAATCAGGGGATTGCCGAAGTCCTCGTGCAAGGCCGCGCTGATCGCGGCCAGGGGACCGGCAAACCCGGGATGGCGGTCGACGAACACCGGCACGCCCAGTGATCGGTAGCGTACGAGCGTTCGATTGGCACTGATGGCGATCGGCCAATCGCAGCCGGATAGTTGACGGATGCGACGCGCCACGAGCGCCTCGCCGTGGATTTCGATCCAGCCCTTGTCGAGGCCACCGCAGCGTCGGCCCCGTCCCCCCGCCAGGATCAACACGCCCGGCCGCAACATTCCGCAACCACCAGACTCAGCGACGCCTGACATGCTTGATCAGCCTACGCCGCTTGCGCACCTGGCTCTCGGTCAGCTCGTTCCTGCGTCCGGCAAAGGGATTCTCGCCGTCGCGCATTTCGACACGGATCGGCACTCCGACCAGTTCATAGCGGTCGCGCAGGAAGTTTTCCAGGTAGCGACGATAGGAATCAGGAAGGGATGCGAGCCGCGAGCCGTGCACGATGACCCTCAAGGGACTGTTGCCGCCCAGATGTGCATAGCGAAGCTTGGCCGCGCGGCCGCGGACCATCGGCGGCTGCACCTTCTCGACAGCGATCTCGATGGCCTTGGTGAGTTCATTGCTGGAAAACACACGCGACGCCGACTGATGCGCACGCTGCACCGCCTTGAGCAACTCGCTGAGTCCACTGCCGTGCAGTGCCGAGATGAAGACCTGTTCGGCCCACGGCACGAAGACGAACTTGCGCTCGAGCTCCGACTTGATGCGCTCGCGCGCGTCGCGCGCCAGGCCATCCCACTTGTTCGCGGCGAGCACCAGCGCACGGCCGGCGTCGAGCACGTGGCCAATGACGGTTGCGTCCTGGTCGGTCACGCCTTCGGCGGCGTCGATCAGCACGACGACCACGTGCGCACGCTCGATGGCCTGCAATGTCTTGATCACCGAGAATTTCTCGACCGCCTCGGCGACCTTGCCGCGACGCCGGACGCCTGCGGTGTCGATCAGCACATAGTCGCGCCCGTCACGCGTCAACGGAATCTCGATGGCATCGCGAGTGGTGCCCGGGATCGGAGAGGCAATCACGCGTTCCTCGCCGAGCAGTCGATTGACGAGCGTCGACTTGCCGACGTTCGGACGCCCGACCATGGCCACGCGGGGCGCCGTGGGCAAGGGTTTTTCGGACGACATTTGCTCGTCTGCGGGCTCCTCCGATTCGAGTTCGGGCAAACGGGAAAGGATCGTCGCGACCAGCACGTCGATGCCGCGGCGGTGCGCGGCGGCAATGGGCACGCGCGCCGCGATGCCCAGCGTCGCGAACTCCGCATTGACGCTGGCCTCGTCGAGGCCGTCGATCTTGTTGACCGCGACAATGAGCGGCTTGCCGCTGCGCCTGAGCTTCGCGAGGATGTCCTGGTCGGGGCCGAGCAGGCCGTCGCGGGCGTCGAGCATCAGCACGACAAGGTCGGACTCCTCGATCGCGGCCCACGCCTGGCGCGCCGTCAACGCGTCCATGCCTTCGTCTTCGCCGGTCAGACCGCCTGTGTCGACCACCACGAAGGGGCGCTTGTCCTCCTCACGACAGAAGCCGTAGTGGCGGTCGCGCGTCAGCCCGGGCTGGTCGGCGACGAGCGCATCACGACTGCGGGTCAGCGCGTTGAATAGCGTCGATTTGCCGACGTTGGGACGCCCCACCAGCGCCACCACCGGTAACAGAGCCACGGTGGCGGGGGACGTGTTCAACTGCCGACGCGATACGCCGCGATGTCGCCTTCGCTGCCGACGATGTACGTCACGTTGCCCGCCACGAGCGGTGTTGCACGAACGCGCGTCTTGCCGAGGCGTTCGCGCGCGGCGAATTCGCCGTTCGACACTTTCAGCCAGTGCACGTAGCCTTCCAGATCAGCGACGACGACGTGCTCGCCGACCACCGCCGGCGTACCGAGACCCCGAAAGCCAAGACCTTCCTTCTTCCAGAGCACGCGACCATCGCCTGCGTTGAGCGCCCACACGACGCCCTCCGCATCCGCGATGAAGAGACTCTCTCCTGACAGCGCGACGCCGCCGTAGGCGTTGAGCTCGCGCGACCAGAGGATCCGTCCTGAGGCGACTTCGATCGCCATCGCACCCCCACCGAATGCGACGGCGTAGGCCCGGGTTCCGTCGCTGACGATTTCGCCGTCGATGTCGACTGTTCGATCGATGTCGGAGCGGCCTTCGCCGGAGGCGAGCGTCTGTTCCCACTCGGCGGTGCCCTTGTCGAGATCCACCGCAACGAGCTTGCCGTTGTCGTAACCGAGCAGTGCGCGGTCGCCCACGATCAGGGGCGAAGAGTTGCCGCGCAACGTGAGCAGCGGAACCCCCCGATCGAACACCCACTTGCGCGATCCATCCTCGACCTCGAACGCATAGGCGCGACCGTCCACGGTGCGCGCCACGACCAGGCCGTCGGTGATCGCCGGTGCCGCAAGCGCCTCGGACGACAGCTGCGCGGTCCAGCGACTTTTGCCATCGTCAGCGTCGAACGCGAGCAGTTTCCCGTCGAGGGTGCCGACCACCACGAGTCCTTCGCCTGCGGCGACACCCGAGCCCAATCGGAGACCCGTGTCGACTTGCCACACCTCGTTGCCGGTTCCCGCATCGATCGCCACCAGCGCGCCGCCCCCATCGGCCGCGAAAACACGATTACCGAGAATCGCGGGATCCTGCTTGAGGCCCGCTTTGGGCGCGCCCTTGCCAAGGCTGCGCTGCCACAGTCGTTGTACCGCTACAGACGGGGCGAACGCGGTCAATTCAACCGGTGGCTCGACATTGTCCCTGGACGAACCGCGAAACACGTTGCGGAACGTGTCGCAGCCGCCGAGTGCGACGCATGTGCCCAGCGCAATCAACAGTAGACGCCGCATCAGCCTGCACCTCCCAGGGGTTTGGCGGGTGCAGGCGATGCTGTCGCCGCCACCGCGAGGTCGTTGCGCTTGAGTTCCACCACGGTGCGCAGCGGCGCCGTGGCGTCGAGTCCGGTCAAGGCCTCGTCGTATGCCTTCGCCGCCTCTGGTTCGCGCTTGAGCGCAACGAGTGCATCGCCGCGAAGTTCGGCAGCCAACGGCTTGAATCCTTCGCCGACGATATTCTCGGCCAGCGTGAGTGCCGCCTTGGCGTCGCCGCTCGCGAGCTTGACGCGAGCCAGCCGCAAGTTCGCGATGTCCTTGAGTTCGGGCAGCTTGGAGTCGCGTGCGGCGACCGTGAGGATTTCCGCAGTGCGCTTGAGATCACCGGATTCCTGCATCCGACGCGCGTCTTGCAGATCCGCGAACACTGCGTAGGGTGTTCCCTTGAAATCGCCGCGCAGCCGATCGGCCAATTGCGCGCTGAGCTTGGCGTCGCTTTTCTCGCTGGCCTGCTCGAGCTGGCGGTACACGAGCTGCGCCTGCTCGCGCCGCCCCTGCTGGTGCTTCTGCCAGAACTGGATGCCAAGCAGCACCGCGATGCCCAGGCCGACGCCACCCAGCATGATCGGAGTGTTCTGCCGCAACCAGCTCCGCACGAACTCGGATCGTTCGTGCTCGTCCATATTTTCGATGGTCATCACAACTCCGGATCGGGCGCTGCGTAACGAGCGCGAGCCTGTCAAGGCAAAGTCAGTGTTTGGGTCCGCAGAACAGTCATTCGCGCGGGAACTGCGAGGCGTACTTCAACGACGTCATGCCGATGCCGGCCCCGGTTACCGGAGCAGGAACTGTCGCCGCCACCCGAAAGCTTATTGCAAGTGGGCCCCGCCTGCCTCGTCGAGCGTCAGCGTGGCGACATTTGCCCGCGCGTACGGTGCCAGGTCAATGACCTTGTCATCGGCGCGCAGTTCCACGGCGCGTACGTTGCCGACCCGCAGGCGCGTCGAACGGGGCACCGAATAGGCCCGGTCGGTACCCGCCGGCAAGAGTCCCCTTTCAATAATCTTGCCATCGGCCGCGCTGATCTCGATCCAGCTCGGTGCGCTGAGGCGCACCCGGACTTTGCGCAGGTCGAGCGGGGCCGACGCATTGTCCGCTTCGAGCTGCGGACCCATGATGGGCGTCAACGAGGCCATGACGGGCTGGTGCCATGCGTCGGTGTGCGGGGTTTCGGCAGCGGTCACGGGCGACGCTCCGCCGATGGACCCGGACGGCACGGCTGCCGAACGCCCAGCGGAAACTTCGGCCGTGGTCGCGGTAGCTGGAGTCCCTGCAGCGGCACGCTCGATTGATGCGTCCGGGCGCAGCAGAGGCGACCTCTGGGCCTGGCGGACGCCGTAGTAGGCCGGAACCGCGATCAGCGCGGTCAGCAACGTGTACACGATTGGACTCGCCATCTGGCGCGAACTGCGGCGCGGCGAAGTCGCCGCGAGCGAAGGCACCGGGGCGTGCTCCGTCACGCGCTGCGCCCGGCTTTCCCAGACACCGACCACCGCGTCGGGCAGTTCGACCGCGCGCGCATACGAACGAAGATAACCACGCGCGAAGACCGTGGCGCCGAGTTTCTCGAATCGCCCGTCCTCGATGGCCTTGATCACCGCAGTCGTGATATGGGTGCGGCGAGCGACTTCCTCACGCTCCAGCTCCAGGCGCTCGCGAGCGGCGCGCAGACGCTGCCCAAATTCGGCATCCTCATCGACGAAGCCGTCGGACCGACCCTCAAGACGATGCTCGCCCGCTGCGAGCACGGGAGTCCTGGGCACCGGGATCAGGAACGCGGCAAGGCCGGGTTGCGGTTCGGCACTGGTTTCCATCTGCGCGAAAATGTTGCCGGCCTCCGGTGCCTGCAGCGAAGACTCGCAGTCTTCGGGCGCGAATTCCTGATCGGCCAGGACCTGCTCGAACTCGAGTTCCAGTTCCGGCCACAGCGGCAACTGGGAACGGTCGCGCTCCTGCATGACTGCCTGCAAGCCGATGGCATCGTCGAAAAACTGACTCATTGGATCGCCCCCTCTTGATCGATCGAACGGGTTTGCGCCGACTGCGGAAACTCACGGCGCAACCTGCTGCGGTATTGATTGGCGGTGCCGGAATTACCCAGCGCCTGTTCTATCTGGAGTGCCAGCATGAGGCTGTCCGCGCTCGCCGATTGCGCACTCTCGTAGCGCTGCACGAAAGCGCGGGCCCGGAAGTAGTTCTTGCGCTGGTACTGGAGGTCCGCCATGGCAAGCAGGGCCACCGAGTTGTTCGGATCGAGCTTCAACGCCTGGTCGAGGCTGGTTTCCGCGACAGCGAGCTTGCCAGAGGCGAGTGCGCAGTGCGCCCGGTTACCGAGCGCCACGGACGGCGTCTTGTAGAAGGGATCGGCAATAGCGATGGCGAACCTGCGATCCGCTTCCTTGTAGCGCCGATGGCGGCACAGCCAGGTCGCGTAGTTGTTGTTCATGACGCCCGATTTCTTGTCGAGGTCGGCAGCTCGCTGATAGTGCTTGCCGGCGCTGCTGTCGTCGCCGATGCGCTCGTACAGCACCGCGATGGCGGTATGCGCAATCGGCATGTTGGGTGCAACCTGCAGCGCCCGCCTGAACTTCTGCAGTGCGATCTCGTTTTGCCCCTGCGACATGTAGCCGCGCCCGAGGCTGACGTTGATCTCGGCGGCGCGCAGGGGGTTTTCTTCCGCATCCATGCGCTCCGTCGGGGATTCCCGCTCGCGGGAACTCTCGCCGCGGGAAAAATCGTCCTTCTTGCCAAAACTCACCTGTCCACTGCACGCGAGTAACAAGGCGCTCAGCGTCGCCGCAATCAGGCCACGCACTGGATGTCGATTACGCAGCATCGGCGGTAACTCCCGCATTGGCCGCGCGCTCACGCAGCGTGCGACTGCGGCGGGTCCTGTCGGTCACTTTGCCCACCAGCTGGCCGCAGGCTGCATCGATGTCGTCGCCGCGCGTGCGGCGCACGGTCGCGACCAGACCCGCGTCCATGACAATCCGCTGGAACGTGCGAATCGCATCAGGGCTGGAGCGCTGGTACTGCGTTCCCGGGAACGGGTTGAAAGGGATGAGGTTGAGCTTCGACGGCAGCTTGCGCAGCAGCTTCACGAGGGCGCGGGCGTGTTCGGGGCGGTCGTTCACGCCGTCCATCAGGGTGTATTCGAAAGTCACGGACGAACGCGGCCGCATGGCCTGGTACCGGCCGCACGCAGCAAGCAACTCCGCAATCGGGTACTTGCGGTTGAGCGGTACCAACTGGTCGCGCAGTTCGTCGACGGGAGCGTGCAGCGATACTGCGAGACTGACGTCGGCATTCTCGGCCAGTCGGTCGATCATCGGCACCAGGCCCGCGGTCGACAGCGTCACGCGCTTGCTCGCGAGCCCGAATCCATAGTCGTCGCGCATGAGGCTCATCGCCGCAACCACGTTGTCGAAATTGAGCAGCGGCTCGCCCATGCCCATCATCACCACGTTGGTGATGCGCCGGTTGCCGCGCGACTCGTTGCCGAGCGCCTTTGCCGCGACCCAAACCTGGCCGATGATCTCGGCGGTTGACAGGTTGCGGTTGAAGCCCTGCATTCCTGTCGAGCAGAAAGAGCAATTGAGCGCGCAGCCGACCTGCGACGAGACGCAAAGCGTCCCGCGTGTCGGCTCCGGAATGTACACCGTCTCGATGGCATTGCCGCCTGGCAGTCCCAGCATCCACTTGCAGGTGCCGTCGGTGGACTGCTGCTCCACCAGAGTCTCCGGCAACCTGACCTCTGCGTGCTGCTCGAGCTTTTCGCGCAGCGCGCGGCCGACGTCGGTCATCAGCGCGAAGTCGGTGACGTGATGGTGATAAATCCACTTCATCAACTGGTGCGCGCGAAAACGCTTCTCGCCGAGATCGGCGAAAAACGCCTCGAACCGCGGACGGTCGAGATCGAGCAGGTTGATGCGGGGATGGATGCTCACGGGGGCGGCGCGCTCAACGCGCGCAGAGTTCCTGGGCACCGAAGAAATATTCGATCTCCTGGCGCGCGGTGTCTTCCGCGTCGGAACCGTGCACCGCGTTGGCATCGATCGACTCGGCGAAGTCTGCGCGGATGGTGCCCGGTGCAGCGTCCTTTGGATTCGTCGCACCCATGATCTCGCGATGACGCGCGACTGCATTCTCGCCTTCGAGTACCTGGATCATCACCGGCCCCGAACTCATGAACTCGACCAGCGGCGCAAAGAACGGACGCTCGCGATGCACGGCGTAGAATCCCTCCGCATCGGTTCTGGAAAGACGGCGCATTTTCGCGCCGACGATCTTGAGTCCGGATTGTTCGAAGCGCGAATAGATTTGGCCGATCACGTTTTTGGCAACTGCGTCCGGTTTGATGATCGACAGCGTGCGCTCCACCGCCATGGTTCGGTAATCCTCTAAAAGCTCAAGAAGTAGTGAAGGCGTGGGCATCGACGGCCCCCGCGAAGGGGCAAAAGAGTAGCACAAAATGTTAAAAAACGTGGACTTGCGACGTAAATGTGCGGCCTGTCTACCCACGTGAGGACGATGGCCAATTGCTGTGAAACAATCGTTGACAGGGCTCACACTTGATCGGGACTTTTGCGCCAAGCGCGTCACCTTGTGCGTATGTGCACCGAAACGCGCAGAATCGTGCAGGTTCGACTCAATCGTCTGGTTGCCCACGGCGCCCGAATCGGCCAAATCTGTATGACTATTTTATTTATGTTTCAATGGATTGAATAACAAACCTAATGTAATTTGTTTCCTGAAGGCGCGGCCGCGCCGCCCACCCATCGTACTCAGGGGAAATCGATGAGCGTGATACGGATTCGAAAGGTCGCCGTGCTGGGCGCTGGCGTGATGGGAGCACAAATCGCGGCGCATCTCGCCAATGCGCAGGTCGACACCGTGCTGTTCGATCTTGCCGCAAACGGAGGTCCCGCCAACGGCGTGGTGGATCGCGCGCTCGCCAACCTCGGCAAGCTGTCGCCCGCTCCCTTCGCGAGCAAGGCGGCCGGCGTCGCCATCACCGCCGCGAACTACGACGAGCACCTCGCGCAGCTGCGCGATTGCGACCTGGTGATCGAGGCGATCGCGGAAAGGATGGACTGGAAGAAATCGCTGTACGACCGCATCGCGCCGCATCTTGCGAGCCACGCGATCTTCGCCTCGAACACGTCCGGCCTCGGCATCACCGAGTTGTCGGGGGTTCTCCCGCAGGAACTGCGCGCGCGTTTCTGCGGCGTGCACTTCTTCAACCCGCCCCGCTACATGCACCTCGCGGAACTCATTCCCACCGCCTCGACCGATCCCGCCGTCCTCGCCGGGCTCGAGGCGTTCCTGACCAGCACGCTCGGCAAAGGCGTCGTCATCGCGCGTGACACCCCGAACTTCATCGGCAACCGCATCGGCGTGTTTTCCATGCTCGCGACCATGCACCACACCGAGGCGTTCGGCTTGCCGTTCGATCTCGTCGATGCGCTGACCGGTCCGGCGATCGGGCGACCAAAATCCGCGACTTACCGCACCGCCGACGTGGTGGGTCTCGATACCATGGGGCACGTCATCAAGACCATGGCAGACACGCTGCCCGACGACCCCTGGCACCCTTACTTCAAGGCGCCCGAGTGGCTGACCACATTGGTCGGCAAGGGCTCATTGGGGCAGAAAACGGGGGCCGGCATCTATCGCAAGGTCGGCAAAGACATCCTCGTGCTCGATCCGGCGGCCGGCGAGTACGGTGCCGGAGGCACCGAGATCTCAACCGAGGTCGCCGAGCTACTCAAGCAGAAGAATCCTCAGGAGAAATTCGCGGCGTTGCGTGCGAGCTCGCACCCGCAGGCGCAATTCCTGTGGTCGCTGTTCCGTGATCTCTTTCATTACACCAGCTACCACCTCGAATCGATCGCGGGCACGGCGCGCGACGTCGATCTTGCGATTCGCTGGGGCTACGGCTGGTCGCTCGGCCCGTTCGAGACGTGGCAGTCAGCGGGATGGCAGCAGGCCGCCGGCTGGATCGCCGAGGACATCGCGGCAGGCAAGGCGATGAGCGACGCGCCGCTGCCCGCGTGGGTCACCGACGGTCGCGCAGGAGTGCACACCGACCAGGGGAGTTTCAGCCCTGGTGACAAGCGCGAGTTGCCCCGCTCGTCCCTGCCCGTTTACGGCCGCCAGCGTTTTCCCGACCCTCTGCTCGGCGAGCGTTTCGCACGCGGCGAAACCGTGTTCGAAGACGACGCCGTGCGTTGCTGGCACGACGACGACGACGTCGCGGTGGTGTCGTTCAAGACCAAGATGCACACGGTGTCGGACGGCGTGCTCGCCGGCCTCACTCGCTCGGTGGAGGTTGCCGAGCGCGATTTCGCGGGGCTGGTCATCTGGCAGGACTCCGAGCCCTTCTCCGCCGGCGCCGATCTCAAGGGCGCGATGGGCCTGCTCGCCGCCGGCAAGATCAAGGAATTCGACGCGATGATCGCGACGTTCCAGGCCACCAGCATGCGGCTCAAGTACTCGCTGGTGCCGGTGGTCTCGGCTGTGCGCGGCATGGCGCTCGGCGGGGGCTGCGAGTTCCAGATGCACAGCGCGCGCACCGTGGCGGCCCTCGAAAGTTACATCGGCCTGGTGGAAGCGGGCGTCGGCCTGTTGCCCGCGGGCGGTGGCCTCAAGGAAATCGCGGTGCGCGCCTCGAGCGCTGCGGGACCGGGCGGCGACGTGTTCGCGCAGCTCAAGGGCTACTTCGAAACGGTGGCGATGGCGAAGGTGTCGTCGTCCGCATTCGAAGCAAAGGAAATGAAGCTGCTGCGGGACGCGGACGTGGTGGTGATGCACGCGCACGAGCTCCTGCACGTTGCAAAGTCACAGGTTCGCGCGCTCGCGGATTCGGGATACCGGCCGCCCGTCCCGGCGCGGCAGATCGCGGTCGCGGGCGATGTCGGCATCGCGACGTTCAAGATGCTGCTCGTCAACATGCTCGAAGGCCGTTTCATTTCCCCGCACGATTTCGAGATCGCCTCGCGCATCGCCACTTGCCTGTGCGGTGGCGAAGTCGAGCGCGGTTCGCTGGTCGACGAGGAATGGTTGCTGCGCCTGGAACGCGAGCACTTCGTTGCGCTGGCGCAGATGCCGGCGACGCAGGCACGCATTCAGCACACGATGACTACTGGAAAACCGCTCCGAAACTAGGATGTCCCGTAATGCGGAACCGCCCATGGTCCGCCCTCCGGGCAGATCAACCAACACCGAACGCGAGGAAACGCACGCCATGAGCCGACAGGTCCAGGACGCCTACATCGTCGCCGCCACGCGCACGCCAGTTGGCAAAGCGCCGCGCGGAGTGTTCCGCAACACCCGGCCGGACGAGTTGCTTGCGCATGTGCTACGCGAGGTCGTCGCGCAGGCTCCTGGCATCGACGCCTCGCGCATTGGCGACATCGTGGTGGGGTGCGCCATGCCGGAAGGCGAGCAAGGCATGAACGTCGCGCGCATCGGCGCGTTGCTGGCGGGATTGTCGAACTCGGTTCCCGCACAGACGATCAATCGCTTTTGCTCCTCGGGACTGCAGGCAGTAGCCATGGCGGCCGACCGTATCCGGCTGGGTGAGGCCGATCTCATGATCGGGGCCGGCACGGAGTCGATGTCGATGGTGCCGATGATGGGCAACAAGGTGGCGCTGAGTCCCAAGGTGTTCGCCGAGGACAACGTCGCCATCGCCTACGGCATGGGCATCACAGCGGAGAAGGTCGCGGAGGAATGGAAGATTTCGCGTGACGATCAGGACGCCTTCGCCGTCGCTTCGCATCGCAAGGCGCTTGCGGCCATTGCGAACGGCGAGTTTCGCGGCGAGATTTCGGCGCTCGACGTCACCGCAAGGATTCCGGACTTGTCGGGCAACGCGGTGCGCATCCGCGAAGCGCGCATCGATACCGACGAGGGTCCGCGCAGCGATACCAGCCTCGAAGGACTCGCCAAACTCAAACCCGTGTTCCGCATGGGTGGCAGCGTCACTGCCGGAAACTCCTCGCAGATGAGTGATGGTGCCGGCGCCGTGCTGCTCGCCTCCGAAGCCGCGATCAAACAGTACGGACTGACTCCGCTTGCCCGCTTCGTCGGTTTCGCTGCGGCGGGTGTGCGCCCGGAAGTGATGGGCATCGGGCCCATCGCGGCGATCCCGAAGGCACTCGAGCAATCAGGTCTGCGCCTGGATCAGCTCGACTGGTTCGAACTCAACGAAGCATTCGCGGCGCAGGCATTGGCGGTTATCCGCGAGCTCGGGATCGATCCGGACAAGGTCAATCCGCTGGGAGGGGCCATCGCGCTCGGCCATCCGCTCGGAGCAACCGGCGCGGTCCGCACTGCGACGCTCGTGCATGGAATGCGCCGTCGCAATCAAAAGTACGGCATGGTGACGATGTGCATCGGCACCGGCATGGGCGCGGCGGGCATCTTCGAGGCGCTGTAGCGCTCTGCGACGCTGTCGACGGCACAGCGTGCGGCCGCACCGGCGAAGTGCGATTGCGTGCGTTCGGATCCCGTTCGTGATGAGCTTGTCGAACCATGAGCGGAATCGATCGCGGCGAAATGACCATGCGACTGCCGGGAATTGTGTTCTTTCTGGGGATCGCTCTCTTCGCCGTTCCGGTGCGGTCGGATGCGGCCGACCTTCCGCGCCGCGAGTGTCAGCTCGCGTTCCTCGAAGAACTTGGGTGGCAGATCGAGCCCGCGGCGTTCGACGCAGTGCGGCGACACGCCGGACATCCCTGCGAACGCGCGAGCCTGAACGAGGCGCGCGCAGCCGGCGACTTGCGCCTGCGTGTGCCGCTAGACACCGATGATTGGCTCTCGCGTCCTTCTAGCGCAGCCGAACTCGACGCCGCCGTCTGGGACCAGGCGTCGGTGTGCGCGTTTGCGATTCGCATCGGCGACGCGATGCGACGCGCCACCGACAAGCTCATCGCCAATCGGCAGTTCAAGTTCAGCGCCATCCAGACCGGCTGGATCGGCTTCGGCGCCGGCAGCGCCGCCGACGCGGGCTGGGAACCGATTTTCGACTGGGGTCGAGGATTCGTACCGGTGCGCTCCAATACCGAGGCGATGACTGCGTTTTATCGTCGCCCGGTTCGCGCCGAGTGCGGCGTTGGTCGCCAGGTGGCGCAGTATGCGGCGCTGGCGGAGTTGTTCGGCCCTGAAGCGTTCGATCGCGCGTTCGAGCGCGACGAGATCGTGATCGGCACCTTCAACAAGCTCAATCGCTCACGGAGCGTCCTGCTCGGAAGCACCCGCGGCGTGATGTTCGCCGACGGATTCGCGAAAAAGACTTCGGCGCTCGGTCGCCAGGCGTTCAATGGCGTGCCCGGATTCCTGGTCCACGTGTTCGACCTCGGCACCTTGAACGACCTCAACAACCAGGCGCAGAATTTGGTCGTTTACGACGTGGACGAGGGGGCCGGTCGAGCACTGGAAGCACACGGCGGCTTCGTCCACTACAACCGTATCAACCGGCGCCTCTGGGAATTGAGCGAACCCTTCCAGGTGCGTGGCTTGAAGTGGTTCGAAAGGTTGCTTTGGGCGCGCGATGCACGCCTGCTTGCGCGCCTCACGCCGCGCGAACGCAAGGCGTTCGACTTGATGCGCGTCCTGCTGGACGATCCTTTTTATCGGGGTTTTCGAGTCTACGGTCATCCTCATGGTGTGAAACCAATCGGTTACTTCGTTATCCGCATGCTCGACCGCAACCCACGCACGCCGTACCGACTGGAACTGGCGTTGCACAATCTTCACACCGAGATCTATCGGCGCTACGCGCGTGATCGCGTCGAGGCGTGCGCGGCGGACGATCCCCGCCTTGAAGCGCGGTAGGATTGGGGCGCCAACCAGCCAGGACCTGCCATGCATCGAATCGTTGCCGTGATTCTCGTCGCCGTCGGACTGCTGCATCTTTATCCGGCGGTCGGCGTGTTCGGACCGGGCAGGCTGCAGGCGCTGTACGACATTGGCAGCCAGGACGCCGACACGCTCCTCCTGCTCCGCCATCGCGCCGTGTTGTTCGCGCTGCTGGGTATCGCCTTGATTTCCGGCGGTGTCCACGTGCCATGGCGATGGCCAGCCCTCATCGCTGGCCTGGTCAGCACACTGAGTTTCGTGATTCTGGCGTTTCCGCTGAGCGACAACAGTGCCGCGGTCACGCGGGTGTTCTGGAGTGACGTGGTCGCCAGCGCGGCCTTGATCTTCGCCGCGATCCTGGCATTGCGCTATCGCAGTCTGCGCGGCTCGAAGCCACCAGGACCCGGCGATCCAGACCCGACACCGCCCGCCCCGCAGTGACCACGCAACGCCGCGTGCTGCTGGCGGGGGCCAGCGGCCTGGTGGGTCGCGCGGCACTCTCAGCGTTACTCGCGGATCCCGGCGTCGGCGAAGTGGTCGTACTGACGCGACGCGCGCTCGACAATCTGCCGCGCGAGCCCCGGGTGCAGGAATGCGTGACCGAATTCACTCATCTCGACGCGCACGCCGAATGGTTCGCCGTCGATCAGGTGCTCTGCGCGCTCGGCACGACCATGCGTCAGGCCGGCTCACAGGCCGCCTTTCGACGCGTCGACTTCGAATTTCCGCTGCTGATCGGAAAGCTGGCTTGCGGAGCCGGAGCCAAGCATTACGCGCTCGTGAGCGCAGCGGGCGCCAGCATCCACTCGTCGGTGTTTTACAACGTCGTCAAGGGCGAGCTCGAAGAGTCGCTTCAAGCGCAAGGATGGCCCGCGCTCACGATCGCTCGGCCCTCGCTGCTGCTGGGCGATCGCAATGAGTTCCGTCCCGCAGAATCCATCGCCAGGCGTTTCGGGTGGCTTGCACCGCCCGCCTATCGACCCGTCGAGGCTGGGCGTGTCGCTCGCGCGCTGGTTCGCTGCCTGCGCGAAAGTCCGCGCGGCGTCCGCGTGCTCGACAACCGCGCATTGCGGGCCGAACCGTGAGTGCGAGCGGCTGGTTTCGTGCCCGTGGTCCGTCACCAATGCGGCCTCAGTTCGGGCGTGCCTTGGGCGCGACGCGCTTGGAACGGTTGCGCGTCAATACGTAAACGGTCGCGGGCGGGAGATTCTTCAGTGTGAACCCACCGCGCCGCGCGCCGAGGTTCAGGTCCTGCATCACTTCGCGGGCGATGGGATTGGCGGGACCATAGGTGAACAACACGAAGCGTCCGTTCGCGGCCAGTAACCCGAACGCCGCACCGAGCACAGCGCGCTGCGCCGCGGGCGACATCGCCAGCAAGCCGAGGCCGCAGATCACCGCATCGGCCTTCCCACCCGCGATCCAGCCTGACTGCGCCGCGACATCCTCGAGGTCCGCAGCGTCGGCACATTCGACCATCACGCCCGGAAACACCCGCTTGAGGTGCGTCGACAGCGTCTGGTTGAGTTCCAGGACGAGCAGGTTTTCCGGCTCGATGCCGAACGCGAGCAGCGCTCGTGTGAAGGCGCCGGTGCCGCCGCCGAGTTCGATGACGCGTCGCGTGGACTTGAGCAGCTCGTCGAGCATTTTCCGGGCGAGTTCGCGGCTGCTGGGCGACAACGACGACATCTCCCGCGGTGAACGTATCCACTGACGGAAGAACTTCCAGCCCGCTTCGAGCGCCGGGCGGCCCAGCTGCGGCAACAGCCCGATTCGTTTGCGCCCCTTCTGCACTGCGCCCTGCTCCCGTGCTTTTTCGCGAGTGTATCGCCGCTGCGACGAAGTGCCGTGCCGCCGCGTCTATCCTGCTATGAACGTCGCGATTCACAGGTGGCGGATTCCGGTGCTCGCCTGTTTCCTGTCAGTGCTCGCACTGCAGGTGCCGACACGGGCCGCGGCGGCGCTGCCGCTTGCCGAGTGCCTGCGCGCGGATCGTATCGACCGATGGCACGTCGAAGGCGAGCGCGCGGTGCTGGTTCGAAGCGGCGGTCGCCACTTCCGCGTGGAGTTGCGCCGCGATTGCCCCGATCTCGGACGCGGCGGATTCCTCAGCCTCAGCGGAGCGCACGCCACGCGGGACTTCGTCTGCGGCAACGTGGGTGAAAGCGTCAAGGCGCGCTATGGCGACTGCGCGATCGGCGTCGTGTCCCCGCTGTCACGCGAAGAGTTCCTGAAGCAGGTGGAGCGCTCGCGTTGAGTACGGACGACTCCCCCCGCTCCATCGCGCCGCGCCGGATCGTCTTCTCGGACGTTGTAATTGAACGCCCAAGTGGGCGCACGGGTAGTCGCGACATCGACATAAAAGGCTGTGCTGGAGATGTCGCGACTACCCGTGCGCCCACTGTCGAACGACGACATGTAATGCGCGGCTCCGGCGCAAGTTCCGGTCGCCAACGGCAAGAACGTTGTAACGGCGCTGGGCGCGATGCGCGAGCGTCGCAGATCGTGGCCTCTCCAGCACAGCCTCTTATGTCGAAGCCACGACCTGCGACGCTCCCGCCCTTTCGCACCAGGAGGCGGAAGACACGAGAGCTGGCCGAGCCGCCGGCATTGGCTAAAGAGTAGGTGCGGCGTGTCCGTCGAATCGGGCGACGGGCACGCCGCGGGGAAAGACTCAGCGCACCCTCAACTCATACGCGCGATGAATCCGCTGATCGCGCGCGAAGTCCGGTGGAATCGAGGCACGCGTAATGTCGGACACCACGAAATCGCGCTCGATTCCGGCGTCGAGCTTGAAGCGGCGCAGGTTGCACGAAAAGAGGATCATGCCGCCTGGAGCCAGCACCCGCGCGCAACGTTGCAGCAGCTCCACGTGGTCCCGCTGCACCTCGAAGTCGTCTGCGCGAGCCGAGTTGGAGAAACTCGGTGGGTCGACGAATATCACGTCGAACCGTTCGCTTTCGGCCGCCAGCCACGCCCGCACGTCGGCTTGCACAAGTCGATGTCCCACGCCCGACACACCATTGAGCGCAAAGTTGCGCGACGCCCACTCGAGATAGGTCGCCGACAGATCGACGCTCACCGTCGACCGCGCTCCGCCGGCCGCCGCGTGCACGCTCGCCGTCCCCGTGTAGCAGAAGAGATTGAGCACGCGTTTACGAGCGGACAGGGCCTTGACCCGGGCACGCATGGGCCGATGATCGAGGAACAGTCCCGTATCGAGGTAGTCGCGCAGGTTCACCTCCAAGCGCAGCTCGTCCTCGATGACCACCAGGGTCTGGCCGCCGTGTTCCTGTCGCGTGTAACGCTGCAGCGGCGTCTGTTGTCGCCGCTGCTTGACCACGACCTGTGCGCGCGGAATCGCCAGCGCGCGGGCTGCGGCGTGCACGACTTCGCGCAGTCGACGCTGCGCGGTGGCAACAGGAATCTCCGGTGGCGCCGCGTATTCCTGCACCACGAGCCACGTTTGTTCCTGCTCCGACTGATAGACGTCGATCGCCGCCGCATACTCGGGAATATCCGCGTCGTAGGCGCGCCAGCACGTGATGTGCTCGCGCTTGCGCCATGACCGCAGGTGTTTCTCGTTCTTGTGCAGGCGGTTGGCGAGCGCCTGTTCTCCGGTGCTGAGATCGCGCTGGGGAGCGGGCTCGCGCACCTCGCGCGGAGTCGCATCGAGCAGCAGCAACTCCACCGGCAACGCTCCATTGAACAACTTGTATCGCTTGACCAGCTTGAGGCCGGTCGCGCGCCCCAGGTTCTCGTCGGCCACCAGCAGTGCCACGGTCCATCGCGCGAAATCCTCTCGCATTCGTTCTCCCAGTCGCGCGTACGTCTGTACCAGGCCGGCGTCGTCGAGGCGCCCGCCGTAGGGTGGATTGCTGATCACGAGGCCCGTCTCGTAACCGCTCGGCGCACGGAACGCATCCACGTCGCGATGCGCGAGCGTGAGGAATCCGGCGACGCCCGCGGCCTGGGCGTTGGCCTTGGTGGCGCCGAGGACGACGGCGTCACGATCGGCGCCGAAAAACCTGGCGGTCGATGCGCGCAAACCCGCATCCGCGCGAAGCCGCGCTTCGTCGCGCAGACTCGACCACAACGCTGCATCGAACTGCGCCCATCCGTGCACGCCGAACTTTTCGCGATCGAGGCCCGGAGCCACGTCCGCTGCCATGCGCGCGCCCTCGATGAGCAGCGTTCCCGAACCGCACATCGGATCGACGAGCGCGCCACCGGCCTCGGCGATCGCGGGCCATCCGGCACGGATCAGCATGGCGGCCGCGAGGTTTTCCTTGAGCGGCGCCGCACCTGTGCTGCGACGGTAACCCCGCTGATGCAGCGGCGCGCCGGCAAGATCAAGACTCAGGATCGCGCGCTCATGGCGCAGTACCAGGTCGATGCGCAGGTCCGGATGGTCGGGGTCCACGTTCGGTCGCGGCAGTCCTTCGGCGCGCAGCCGGTCGACTATCGCGTCCTTCACACGTTGACCGGCAAACATGCTGTTGGTGAGCGAGCGCGTGGTGCCGTGCACCGTTACGGAAAACGTTGCGTCGACCCGCAGGTGTTTGCGCCAGTCGATGGCGTGCACTGCGTCGTAAAGCGCCTGTTCGCTCGGCACTTCGAACTCGACCAGAGGCACCAGCAACCGGCTCGCGAGCCGCGACCAGAGCAGCGTTCGATACGCGAACGCCGTATCGCCGCTGCAGTGCGCACCGGCGAGGGCCTCGCGTGCGTCGGTGGCACCGAGGACACGAAGCTCTTCGACGAGCAGGAGCTCGAGACCCTTGGGACAGGCAGCGAACCAGCGATCGTGCTTCAAACCCGGAGTTCGCGCAGGAACTGCCCGAACCACTCGGCGCATTGTTCGACGTGTGCGGTCAGGCGATGCGAGTCGTTGACAAGATGTACGCGCGCCAACCTCGCACGCGCAAAGTCGAGCACGGGTTCCACGGGGATGAGTTCGTCGTTCCAGCCATGCACAATGGTGGTGGGAACGCACGCCGCGGCCAGCGGCTGCGAAAACCATTGCATGAATGGAGGTGGCGCAATCAGGAACAGTCCGACAGTGTTCGCTTGCAGGGAAGCGAGCGCGGAGATGAACGCGCCGAGGCTCGAGCCGGCCAGGACCAGAGGCACGTCGGGTTCGACGTGCGCCAGGAGATGTGCAATCCGCCCCGCGACAGCGGCTTCATCCCGTCCCCGATCGAATTGCAGGTAATCGGGCCGCACCGAGCGCCAGTCGGCGTCTGCGGCGGCGCGCGCCAGCGCGGTGACTTTGGTCGCATCGGGGCCAGACTCGAGGCCGTGCGAGAGAATGGCGAGTCCGCGACTCATGTCGGTTTCGCAAGTGATTGGGGTCGCGCAGCACGCAACATTGCGGTTTCCGAGGCAAGTGCGGGCATCGCTCGATGTTAGCATCGCGGCGCTATCACCCCGTCCAGACAACATGCCAAAAGCGTTTGAAATCAAAGCGCAACCGCTGCCCTACGTGGACAGACTCGAGGCGCGAGAAGCCGCGTCCGTCGATCTGGTCGTGATGCATTGCACCGAGCTGCCCGACCTCGCCACTGCCCGCGAATTTGGGGAGCGCGTGCAGGACCCGGCGCGGTGCACGGGTTTCAGCGGGCATTTCTACGTGGATCGCGACGGGGCGTCGTATCGCTACGTGCCGCTCGATCGCATCGCCCACCACACACGCGGCTACAACCCGCGGTCCGTCGGAATCGAACTTGTGAATCTTGGCCGCTTTCCGGACTGGTTCGATTCGCGCCGGCAGGTCATGACGGAGCCCTACTCGGCCAGGCAGATCGAAGCCTTGATCTGTTTACTCTGCGACCTCAAGTCCGAGCTTCCCAATCTCGAATTTCTCGCCGGCCACGAAGACCTCGATCAGGGCCGGGTCGCGTCCAGCGATGCGCCGGGGGTGGAGGTGTTTCGCAAACGCGATCCGGGTCCGCTATTTCCCTGGCCCGACGTGCTCGCGGGTTCCAACTTGAAACGGATGACGAATGACAGCGACTGACGCGACCAATGCCACCATCGTCAACGAACTGGTCGAGTTGCTCGCACTCGAACGGCTCGAGGACAAGCTCTTTCGTGGAGCCAGCCGCGATATCGGCACCAACTATGTTTTCGGTGGGCAGGTGCTTGGGCAGGCGCTCTCGGCCGCGCAGCAGACGGTCGACGCAGAGCGGCAGGTGCATTCGCTGCATGCGTATTTCCTGCGCGCGGGCGACATCAAGGCGCCGATCGTCTACCAAGTCGAAGTGGCGCGCGACGGCAAGAGTTTTTCGGTGCGGCGCGTGGTGGCGATCCAGCATGGCGAGCCGATCTTCGTCCTCGCCGCCTCATTCCAGATTGGGGAACCCGGCGTCGAACACCAGCTGTCGATGCCCGAAGTGCCGATGCCGGAGGATCTCGAATCCCCCGATCCGTTTCCCGCTGACATGCTGGCCAGGCTGCCGCCCAAGCTCCTGCGCTGGCTCACGCTCGAAGGTCCGTTCGAGTTCCGCCACGTCTATCCGCGCGACGAACTGAAGAGACCCAAGCGCCCGCCGTTCCAGCAGGTGTGGTTCCGGCTCGTCTCTCCGATCGGCGATGCGCCGGAACTGCATCGCTCGCTGCTGGCCTACGCCACCGATTTCCATTTGCTGGGAACGGCGACGTTGCCGCACGGCATTTCGTATTTCCAGCCGGACGTGCAGATGGCCAGTCTCGATCACGCGATCTGGTTCCATCGTCCGTTCCGTGTCGACGAATGGCTGCTGTACTCGTGCGACAGCCCAAGTGCACAAGGCGCGCGCGGCCTTGCGCGGGGCAGTCTCTACACGAAGGCGGGGCAACTGGTAGCGTCGACCGCGCAGGAAGGGCTGATCCGGCTCACATCGCTTACGCAGAAGGAATCCTGAGGCATGCGTCAGATTTTCGCGTCACCGCGTCTCGACAATGTGGATCGCGTGGTGGCCTTGCTGCGCATCGGCGGGGTCGAGCCGATCGTCAGCAACCGCAAGCGCTGGGCCGAGGGCTGGGACCGCCATCACATGCCCTACAGCGATCGGCAAACCAAGAAGGACTGGCCGCAGGTCTGGGTCCATCCCGACGACCTGGTGCGCGCGCGCGAGATCCTGCGCGATGCCAACGTGGTGCCGACCACACGCGTGCAGGACCCCTATTACATTCCCGCCGAACCGCTGGCTGCGGGTGGAGCCGCGACCCGGTTGCGATTGTGGCTGCTGGCGGCGTGCGCGCTGGGCGCGGTGCTGGTCGGGCTGCGGCTGTTCGGCGCGTTCTGAGCCGAAACGGCAAACCGTGATGTCCACGTCGGTCCGCGAATCGTGATCGCGGAAACGCGATGAGGCGCCGGCGATGACGAGCGAGATCACGTTGAGGTTGCTGCGCACCGCGCCGCATGCCTGCGGCTACTGGCCGGAGCGCAGCGTGCGCAACCTCGTGTTCGACGATTCGGCGAACGCCGCGGATTCCGTGTTTCCCCAACTGCTTTCGGCAGGATTCAGGCGCAGCGGATCGGTCATCTACCGGCCGCGCTGCGACGCGTGCACGGCATGCATTCCAGTTCGCGTGCCGGTCGCCGGTTTCCGGCCCGATCGCACGCAGCGACGATGCCTGGCACGAAACGCGGACCTCGAGGTCACGCTGGAGCCGTCGCGGAACGACGACGAAGTGCTGGCGCTCTACTCGCGCTATATCGACGCGCGACATCCGGGCAGCGGCATGAGCACGGACGATGCGGAAGAGTTCGCAGGCATGTTCCTGGCGGACTGGGTCGACACGCGCTTCGTGTGCATCCGTGCATCGGCGCAGCTCCTCGCGGTCGCCGTCACCGACGTCACTCCGATCGGCTGCTCCGCGGTCTACACGTTCTTCGATCCCGCGCCCGAGCACGGTGCGCGCAGCCTCGGCACCTTCGCGATCCTCGCGCAACTCGCGCTTGCCCGGACCTTGCAACTACCGCACCTGTACCTCGGCTACTGGCTCGATCAACACCCCGCGATGCACTACAAGCACCGCTTCCGCCCGCAGCAGCACCTGCAACCGCAAGGCTGGATGGACGCGTAGCGAGCCGCGACGATCAGGCTTGCAGAAGTGTTCGACTACGTTGTTCCATAACCGACAGCGACTGCTTAGCGCACTGGGCTTGGGCTTGCCAGAAGCCTTCGAGCAAACGGCGGTGTAGCGTACTTAAGCTGTCCGAGAAATCGGACCTGGTCAACCCGACCCCATAGACCCGACAGACAAGATCGCAGAATCGGTTATTCGTGATTGGCTGCCGATCGCGGCACACCCAGGCCCAGCTGTCGCGCAACGAACGTCACGATGTCCGCCGCGTCTTCGAGCGCGTTGCCCCCGTGGCCGCCGCCAGTGTCCGCGCGCAGGATGATCGGCCGGTCGCACGATTGCGCGGCCTGCAGGGCTGCCGTGTATTTCAACGCCAACGACGCAGGCGCACGGTCGTCGTTGAACGCGGTCGTGATGAGCATGGACGGATAACAAGTACCGGGCGTTATGTTGTGCTGCGGCGAATACGCGTGGAGAAAAGGAAAGTGCGCAGGATTCTTTGGGTCCCCTGACTGCGTCTTGTGCCGGCCGGGGTCGTGGCGCAGCGCGTCGGGTCCCGCCACTTCGGCGACTGCGACGCGGAAAAGCTCCGGTCGCTGATTGACGACCGTACCGACGAGCATGCCGCCGGCCGACTTCCCCTGGATCGCGAGCTGGTCCGGCGACGTGTAGCCTTCCCGGATCAGATACTCCGCCGCTGCGATGAAATCGTCGTACGTAGTCTGCTTGCGCTCCAGAGTCGCCGCCTCGTACCAGCTGCGACCGAACTCGCCCCCGCCTCGCAATGCAGGAATGGCGAAGACCATCCCGAGGTCGAGGACGACAACCGCCCAATCGCCAAACCAGGGCAGCGTCAGCTGGCTCGACGCGCCGTAGCCGGTGAGTATCGTCGGATGCGATCCGTCGCGCCGGAGTCCGCTGCGATGCAGCAGGAACATCGGCACGCGCACGCCGTCCTTCGATGCGTACCACACCTGCTTCGCCTCATATTTTCCTGCGGGGAAGGGCAGTTTCGCCGCTCGCTCGACCACTACCGCTCCGGTGGTGAGGTGGTATCGCGTGCGCGCGGGCGCAAAGCCACCCTCCATCGTCTCGATGATCAGCTCGTCGCCGTGCGCGCCGCGAGGCACGCTCTTGACTGCCGTCATGGGAGGGATCGACAGCTCGCGCAGCAGCCGGCCGGTGCGCTCGAATACCCGCACACCGTGCTGCACGTTGCGCAGGTATTGCACGACGAAGCGCCCGTCGATGTCGTAGACCCGATCGATCACATCGTCGGTCTGGGCAACTATATCGCGCCAGTGCTCCGGGGAGGGATTCCGGATGTCGAGCGCGACAACGCGTCGACGCGGCGCATCGCGATCGGTGAAGACATACAGCGTATTGCCCGCCGACGCGATGACGCGATACGCCGCATCGCGTGTCGCCGTCAGCGGCAAGATCGGGCCGGACAGCGCCGGCCGCTGCGGGTTTCCGAGATCGAGCAAATGCATGCGCGTGAGCAGCCACCCGAACCCGTCGACATGCGCGCCATTGCCTTCGTAAATGAAGAGGTAGCGTCCGTCGCCCGACATCTCCTGGGTGAGCACGAGATCGGTCACATCCGGCGGTACGCGGAACACTGCATGGTCGGCAGACTGCGGTGTGCCGACGACGTGGTAGTACACCGCCGGACCCTTCATCGTGGTCCGCTCGCCGAGAGCCGGTCTCTGGCTTCGCACGTAGAAAAAGCCGCGGCTGTCCTGCGTCCATGACGCATCGGACCACAGCATGCCTTCGATCCGCTCGCCCAGATCTGTCCCATCCGAGAGTCGGCGGATGCGCGTTTCCACCCATTCACTCCCGCGGTCGGACACGGCATAAGCTGCAAACGCTTTGTCCGGCGACGGCCATGTGCCCGAGAGCGTCTTGCCCGCGCCCAGCGCTTCTTCAGCAATCAGGGCCGGCTCGTCGGGTTCCGGTGACGGCTCATTCCCGAACTGTTGGAGCTCCGCGACGCGCGTAAGGAGCCAGGGTCGAATGTCGTTCCGTCTCAGCAACGATTTGGCGATCGCCGTCTGCGCGCCGGCCCAGCCGCGAACTTCTTGCGAGTCCAGTTCCTCGAGCCAACGATACGGATCGGGGACCTTGGTACCGTGATAATCGTCGACCACGTCCACTGTACGCGTCGCTGGATATCGCAGCGGAGTTGTCGTCGGGTTCGAGCTGCATCCAAGCTGGACGATCAGCGCGACAACGGTGGCGCATCGCACGACTGCGAACATGATCACCTCGACTAGGGTTTTTTGGGCAGTTCGCCGGGTTTTGCCGCCACGACTCGCGGGCGGCGCGCGAAGCCGAAGCGGGCGTCCTGTTGCACGGCAATGACGAGCTTGATCATGCCGACGGGGACCATGAGTTCGAGCTCAAGCACAGCGCCTGTTTCGTCGACGGCGTGAATAGTCATCTCGAACAGGGCGCCACCCGCGTCGATCTCGCTGCACAGCACGTGCTGGCCGGACGGACCCTCGTGCAGGTAAGGCGAAAGCGCCTCGCCCAGCTCGACCAGCGCCGATGGGAACAAGTACACCGCGTACTGCACCAGGTCGCTCATGGATCTTCTCCATCGAATCGGATCTCGATTGACGCCGCGACGCGGCGCGCGCGTTCGCGCGCGATCGCGATGTCGTCGCCCCGTGCAAGCGCGACACCGAGTCGGCGCGTGCCCGCGACGCTCGGCTTGCCGAACAGTCGCAGTGCCGTGTCCGGCTCGCGCAACGCCACGTCCATTCCAGAGTAGCGCGGTACGCCCCCGCCCGTGCCGAGGATCGAGCAGGACGCGGCCGGCCCGCGTTGCGCGATCGAAGGAACCGGCAGCCCGAGGATCGCGCGCACATGCAGCTCGAACTGGTTGGGTTCCTGGGAGATCATCGTGACCATGCCCGTGTCGTGCGGCCGGGGCGACACTTCTGAGAACAGCACCTGGTTGCCGGCGACGAATAGTTCCACGCCGAAAATGCCGGTGCCGCCCAGCGCATCGGTGATGCGTGCGGCGATGTCTTCGCACTGGGCGATCAGCGCCAGCGAAAGCGGCTGCGGTTGCCACGATTCGCGGTAGTCGCCATCGACCTGCAGGTGCCCGATCGGTGCACAGAACGACGTGCCGCCAGCATGCCGCACGGTCAACAAGGTCAGCTCGCAATCGAACGGCACGAAGCCTTCGACGATCACGCGCCCCGGCCCCGCGCGCCCGCCCTGCTGTGCGTAGTCCCAAGCGCGTGCCACGCCATCTTCGTCACGCACGATGGTCTGGCCCTTTCCGGACGAGCTCATCAGCGGCTTGACGACGCAGGGCAGCCCGATCTCGGTGACCGCGCGTCGATAGGCGTCCGCGTCGTCGACAAATCGATAAGGGGAAACCGGCAAGCCAAGCTCCTCCGCCGCGAGCCGGCGGATTCCTTCCCGGTCCATCGTCAGCCGCGCCGCGCGCGCCGTTGGCACGACACGCACACCTTCACGTTCGAGCTCGACCAGGGTCGCGGTGTGAATGGCCTCGATCTCGGGCACGACCCACGTCGGTCGTTCGCGCGCGATCAAGGCGCGCAATGCTCCGCCGTCGAGCATGTCGAGCACGTGGGCGCGATGCGCCACCGCCATCGCTGGGGCGTGGGCGTAGCGATCCGCGGCAATGACCTCGATACCCAAACGCTGCGCCTCGATCGCGACTTCGCGACCGAGTTCGCCAGCGCCAAGCAGCAACAGGCGCCCGGCGGAGTCGCTCAGTGGAGTACCCCATTCCATGCATCGATTCCCGAGGGTGGAGACTCAAGTCTAATTGCCGGCTGCGCAGGTGCGGGTCTCTGCCAGAATAGCGGCATGCATAGAATCCATTTCGGGCCGATCACCGGCCTCGCAACCGCCGCCCTCCTGCTCACAATGCCAGGCTTGACCTCGGCGTTCGCTGCCGAGGAGGTTCCCAAGCAAGAAGAGTCGTGGATGCGCGTCACGCTGGAGGGTCGCAAGATCGGGCACCTGCATACGACTCGCGAAGTGCAGCCGGGGCGCGTCGTCACCACCTCGACCACGAGCTTCGAGATCGACCGCGCAGGCACGCCTCTTGCGTTCGAAAGCGTTGAAAGACACGTCGAAACCCCACAGGGCAAACCGCTGGCTTTCGAATCCGAAACCCGCATGGCGGGTTCGACCAGCAAGACGACGGGACGCCTCGACGCGTCGGGCAAACTCATCGTCGAACAGCGCATCGGCGACGCCGTGTCGACTCGCACCGTCGAGTGGCCCAGGGGTGCGGTATTGAGTGAAGGTTCACGACTGCTCGAGACCGCGGCGGGCCTCGCGCCGGGTACCAAACTGGCGATTCCCACTTTCTTCGGCGATTCGCTCGCTGCTGCGACCACCCACTTGACGGTGATCGGTCCGGAACGCGTCGCGGTGGGAACCCGATCCGAAACGTTGACGCGTGTGGAACAGGCAATCGAGATTGGCGGCGCGCGGATCGACGGCACCGCCTGGGTCGATTCGCGACACCGGCCTCAACGCATCCGCTTGCCGATTCTCGGCGTGGCGATGGAGATGGTCGCCTGCGATCGCGCGTGCGCGCAGGCAACGAACCAGCCCTCGGACGTGCTGGCCAGGACCCTCGTGAATGCGCCGGCCGGACTCGATCGGCAACGACTGCAGGAACCGGTCCGTTATCGGCTCGAACTCGCACCGAGCGCGGGCAACACGACGCTCATCGACACCGCGGAACAGCGGGTTCGCGCATTGCCCGGCGCCGCCCGCG
>Ga0183260_10000454_pt1 | contig 34781 bp, 36 predicted proteins | sample AntDrymUQ4972206_2_FD_129768 | JGI IMG/M metagenome (GOLD analysis project Ga0183260, IMG submission 129768) | Polar desert sand microbial communities from Dry Valleys, Antarctica - metaG UQ497 (22.06) (version 2) (version 2) | ecosystem: Environmental > Terrestrial > Soil > Desert | place...
CGAGATGTCCTCCCTCGAGAGCTTGGACGGCGCGCGCGCCTCTCCGCTGCGTGCGCGCTCCTTGTTCACCGTCCTGGCCGCGATCTCCTCGGCCGTGTCCTCCGGCCTTCCGTGCTCGAGCAGCGAGTCCTTGATGTGCTCGTACTGTCTCGCTCGCTTCGTCCCTTCCTTCACTCCTCGTGGCGGCACCACGACTCCCTCGAAAATGTCACAGTCCTCTGGCAGTACCCACGGTGCCCTCTCGCAAACCGCCCGCGTTTGACTCGAGGGCACCTTTGGGTATTCACTGCACAGTCAACGACGAAGGAGGGGCACCGTGTACATAGGTGGCGGCTTGCTCGCACTGATCATCATCATCCTGTTGCTGATCTGGATTTTCTAAAACGCATCTAACCATCGGGTTCGCCGGCTCCGGCGAGGGACTTCTCGAGCGTCACCCGCGTGCCCGTGCTTGCGGGGGTGATCGTGCCCGTGCTTGCGGGGGTGATCTCGACCGAGGTCATCGCGGCTCGCATGAGCCGGAGCCCGAACCCCCTGTCTGGAGTCTCGGCCGGCGGCAACCACGTACCGGTGTCCTCGACAGCGATACGCAGCTCCGTGGGAGTGAGGTTTGCCCATACCTGCAGAATGTCCTCGCGCGGATCCACCGCATGCTCGATCGCATTCGCGCACGCTTCCCAGACCGCTAGCACGATCTCATGCGCCTCGGGCCCGCTCACCGGCGCACCGGCGAGCCAGCTTCGCATCACGTCGCGAACGACGTCGAGCGAGCCGATGTCGCTCGGAACGCGCAGATGCAAGGGCTGTGGTGCGATCGCGAGCAGCCGCACCGCCAGCAGTGCGATGTCGTCGCCTCGCTCTCCGGATCCGACCAATCGTTGCAGCAGGTGCTCGACGAGCCGCTCCGGCTCGCGCGGTCCGTGGAGTACCGCAAGGCGAAGGCGCTCGAGGCCCACGTCGATCGATTCGCCTCGCCGCTCGACGAGACCGTCCGAATACAGGACGAGCGTCGATCCCACCGGAAGGTCGACGATTTCCTGCGTGTACCTCGTCTCGGTCCCCGCGCCGAGCGGTAGGCCTCGTCCTCCCTCCAGGAACTCCGCTCGGCGGTCCGGAAAGACGACCAGCGGCGGTGGATGACCTGCTGCCGAATACCGGCAAACGCGAGCGTCTCCGTCGATGACGGCGTAGACGACGGTCGCAAAAGCCGTCTCCATGATCTCCTCGGCGAGGCGGTTGAGCCGAGTGAGAGTGGACGACGGCTTCATCCGGTCGAGCGAGAACGCTCTCAGGCCGTTCCGGAGCTGTCCCATGGTCGCGGCCGCCTGCACCCCCTTGCCCACAACGTCGCCGACCACGAGCCCGAGCTGTCCGTCCTGGAGCCGGATCGCGTCGAACCAGTCGCCGCCGACCGCGACGCCGGCCGTGCCCGGCAGGTAGCGGGCAGCGAGTTGCATGCCCTCGACGCGGGGCAGGGAGGCGGGCAGAACACTTCGCTGAAGGGTTTCCGCTATCGACTGCTCGGACTCGAAGACGCTCGCGCGGTCGAGGGCCTGGGCGGCCTGGCCCGCGAGCGTTTCGACGAATCGCCGTTCTTCGGACGAAAGCGAATACCGCTCCGCCCAGGACATGGTCAGCAGCCCGTTCGTCCGCCGACCGGCAACCAGCGGCACGTACAGGAACGACTCGTGCTCGGCGAGCTCCATGGCTACGGAGACACCAGGCACGGCGTCCCGGACATCAGCGAGCGACTCGTAGAACGCCGACACGCGGCGCTTCACCGCCCGGTTGCCGGGCGTCGGCTCATCGAGCGACACCTCCCGCCGCGACTCGATGCTCTCGTCCGAATACCCGACCCAAGCCAAGAGCTGCACGAGACGGCGTTCCTCGACAACGATCCCGAGTGCAGTCGCCGACGCGCCCAGGGACGAACCGATCTCGTCCACCACGACCTTCGCCACGTCCGAACGCGTGAGGGCGTTCGACAGCGCAGCAGTCATGGACTGGAGCCGGTCCGAGCGCTGGCGCAGAGTGCGCTCGGCGTCGAAGAGCCGACTGCGTTCGAGCGCCTGCGCGCATTGCGAGACGACCGCCTGTAGCCATTTGCGCTCATCGTCCGAGAGCTCGCGCGGTCGGCGGAACGTGACGTGCAGCGCGCCGCGCACCCCGGCCGCCGTGCGAAGCGGTATCGACATCCAGCCCTGGTCGTCGAGCTCAGCCCCGACGTCGAAACCGGCCATCTCGGCGCGTCTGAGGGCCCACACCGGCTCGCCGCTTGCAATCGCCCGCGCAAACGGCACGTTCGAGTCCAGCGCAAACGTTCCCCAGTGCCGAAGCTCGTCCTCCGAGTATCCCGAGCTCGACACGAAGTCGACGGTCACGCCTTCCGCACTCGTGAGCACGACGAATCCCGCTTCCGCTCCGACCGCTTCGAGGACGTGCGTCAGGCAGGTGTCGCTGACCTCGCGCGACGTCGACGCCAGCGAAAGCGCGGCGGTGACCTCCTGCAGCCGACGGGTCTCGTCCGAGCGCTTCGCCGCCTCGGCCTGAGCCCGCCTGCGCTCGATCTGCTCGAGAGCGAAGCCCGCCTGGTCGGCGAAGCGCCGGAGGAGCACGACCGTGGACGGATCAGGCTCCGAGATCTCCTTCGTCCACGAGACGACGAGGATGAGCTCGGCCTCGCCGCCCCCGATCGCGATCGGCACCCGGAACGACGAACGGAGTCCCAGATTTCGTACGCGCTCGAGACCCTCGCCCCGTGCCTCTTCCTGCACGTCGGCCACGAACGACACGACGCCCTCCTCTACCGCCTCGCGCAAGGTCGGGAAGTCGTCGAGGGAAGCTTCGAGGCCAGTAGGCAAGCTCTCGGCCGGCGACGTGCAGACGAGCTCGAGGCGCTGCTCGCGCAACCGCCAGAGGATCGCCGTGTCGGCACCGAAGGTCGCCGCAGCCTCTCGGCAGATCGCCGCTGCCGCGCTCTCGACGTCGTCGGCGCGAAACCTCGGAGCAACCCGCAAGATCCGGTCGAGCCCGGCACGGGACTCACGCTCCCGTTCGTACAGGCGAGCCCGCTCGAGCGCCTGGCCTCCGAGGCCTGCAGCCAGTTCCGCGATCTCCTCCGCATCCGAATGCGCCGATCCACCCTCGTCGAAGAGCAGGCTCAAGGCTCCTACCGATTCTCCGGCAATCCTCAGCGGCACAGCGATCGCGCGATGCGCGTAGAGCGTCAGAGCGGCCCCGTCGGGGAAGTCGCGTTCGAACGTCGTGCGATCGTCGACCACGATCGTCCTTCCTTTGCAGGCCGCCTGCGCGATCGGCGCCCGCGCGGCTAGCGGAAGACGAAACCCAGGCTCGTGGGTGGAGCCCGCTACTCGTGGATCCACGATTACGAGGTCGGAACCGTCGACCAGCCCGAGCGCGGCCCCGCGCGCTCCGATCAGCGCGGGCGTCCTTGCGACGAGGGCTTGCGCGACGTCGGAGGGCGTGACCGCGGCCGAGAGGGTTGCAGAGAGCTCCTGCAGGCGCGCCATGTCGTGGAACGAAGCCTCGACCTCGGATGCGGCCGAGCCCGCGCGCTCACCCCTGAGTCGAAGCACGACGCTCACCCAGATCACGCTGAGCGCTATCGCCAACGTGATGGCCCAGCGCGTCATCTCGAGCCCTCGAACACCGTCGTCCTCGTACAGCACGAGCAGCTCCAGTCCCCACCCGACCACAACGGCCGTGAGACCGGGGCCGAGGCCGCCGTACCAGATCGCAATTGCGACGACGCCGACGAGAAGTGCGTAGATCGGAGCTTCCTCAGGGGTGAGCAGCGCCGACACTGCGACGCCCACGCCCGACCCGAGCACCGCAAAGCCGTAGCGCAAGAGCCAGGCCGTGCGCGAGTCATTCGTCCCGAGTTCCTCGCTTCTCATGTGCTCTCCTTGCACGGGTGGAGACTGACTTGTCTTGCGCGGAGACCGAGTGGTATCTTCCCGAGCATCCGAACCGAAAGGTTACGTCTGTGAGTGAGTCGGCATCCTCACTCGGAGCCCCGGTAGCCGGCTCCAGCCGGGAGCGCATCTTGAGCGCCGCGTACGAGCTCTTCTCCCGACACGGCACGCAAGCAGTCGGCGTCAACGCCGTGGTCGAACACGCGGGCGTCGCCAAGCGAACGCTCTACCGGCACTTCAAGTCCAAGGACGACCTAGTGGTCGAGTTCCTTCGCTTGCGAGAAGAGCGCTGGACGAGGAACTGGCTGCAAGGAGAGGTCGAGCGGCGCGCAACCACGCCCGACGAACGGCTGCTGGCGATCTTCGACGTCTTCCACGACTGGTTCCAGCGCGAGGACATGGAGGGTTGCTCCTTCATCAACGTCCTCCTGGAGGTGGACGACCGCACGAGCCCTGTGCGACGTGCCACCGTCGAGCACCTCGCGGCGATCCGCGAGTTCCTCGCGACGTTGGCACGGGACGCGGGGATCGGGGACGTGGAGGCGTTCGCGCGACGGTGGCATATTCTCATGAAGGGTTCGATCGTCTCCGCCCAGGAGGGCGATCTCGAGGCGGCGCGACGCGCCCAGGAAGTCGGCCGCGTGCTGCTCGCGCGCGAACGCTCTGGGCTCCTCGAGTAAGAGCCCGAGCTGAGCGACGATCGCCCCGCAGAAGCGCCGTCATCGGGAGCGGATACCCGGACGATGCGCGGCAGAAACGCTCAGGCCAGATACATCGCCAGCACCACGAGGCCGATCAGTAGCGCGACGGCGCAGGCAATCAGAAAGGCGACGCTGCCGAGCGCGAAGAACGGCGTCGCCGCAGTTCGCCCGGATGCCACCTCCTGCTCCTCGGAACGAGCATCCGGGCTTTCGGCTTCTGGGACGCGCGGAGACTCATCCACAGAAGAGCCCTTACCCGGTGAGCAAGCGACAGAAACCGGTCATTCGATCAGCGGTGCGTACTGCTCGCGCCACTCCTGGTCGCTCACGGCTCGGCGGAACACTCGTTCGAGAACCGTTCGGGGAGTCTCGTCCTCTTCGTGCGCGACGAGGCAGACGCAGGCGACGAGCAGGTGGCGAAGCAGTGATCCGTCGATCCGCGCGGCGACAAGCGCTCGCTCGAACGCCCATATGCTCCGCTCCGCATCGGACCGCGGCCTGCGCTGACGGATCGCAGCGAAGAGCCGCTCGGCGTCGACCGCGTTCCAGTCCATTCCTCGGAAGTATCGAGTGGTCGCCGGATCGACTCGGGGTTTCTCCCTTTCGAAGCCCGGGTACGGGCCCAACGAACCCACCGATCGACCCTACGAGGAGGTTGTCATGCACACAGATGTCTGGACCTATCGCGATACGTCGAGCCTCGGCACGAACATCGCGAACGTCGACATCACCGGCTTCGGGGTGGAGGCGCTCGACGGAGGCATCGGCAAGATCGACGAAGCAACCTACGAGACCGGCTCGAGCTACGTCGTCGTCGACACCGGTCCGTGGATCTTCGGCAAGAAGGTCATGCTCCCCGCAGGTGTCGTCAAGTCCATCGACGAGGCCGAGGAGAAGATCTTCGTCAACCGCACGAAGGACGAGATCAAGAACTCACCCGAGTTCGACGACTCGATGATCAGCGACGATTCGTACCGCGGTCAGCTGGGCTCGTACTACGGCCCCGGCGGCCAGGCACATCGCGACTGGGACGACACGGTCTAACGACCGATTGGAGACCTGGGGCCGGCGAAAGCCGGCCCCAGGTCTCGTTCATCCCTCGTCCCCGACCGGTCGTCGATGTTCAGGTCGACTCCGGGCGGGGTTTCGATCGCTGCCTCGCGGCGATAGTGCAAGATCTCTCGGCCGATGGCGAGCAGCGTCCCGGCGACCGGAATCGCCATCAGAGCGCCGATGACCCCGGCCAACTGTGCGCCGATGAGCACGGCGAGGAGGACCGCGAGGGGCGAGAGCTGCACCGTCCTTCCGTAGACGAGCGGTTGCAGGACGTGATTCTCGAACTGCTGATACGCGACGAAGAACCCGATGACGATGAGGCTTCGCACCCAGTTCGTCTCGATCAGCACCACCGTCGAGACGATGATCGCAGCCAGGGTTGCGCCGGCGAGCGGGATGAGGTCGAGGATCGCGACGAGCAGACCGAGAGCGATTGCGAAGTCGCTACCCACTCCGAAGAGCACGGCCGTCGAGATAACGCCCGCGACGAGGCTGATCAAGAGGTTCCCGGTGACATATCCGCTGATCGTCTTGTAGATCTCGTATCCGACCCGCTCGTAGCGGACGCGCGTCTGAGGAGAAAGCAAGCCGAGCGCGCCCTTGATCGTGCGCGGGCCTTCGAGCAGCATGAAGAAGGTCAGGAAGATGATCGTGATGACTGCGACGACCGCGGTGACCACGCTGCGGACGAGGTCGAGGACCGGCAGGCTCAGGCCGAGGACTCCGCCCGGGCCCTGGGCGTCGATCGCCTCGCGGACGCGATCGACGATGTGGTAGTCGTCCTGGAGCCAGCCGAGCGGGCCACGCCCTCTGGTGAGATCGTCGATGAAGTCCGGGACGGCGACGACGAAGTCGGATACCTGGGCGACGAGAGGCGGAATGACGAGGAAGCCGACCCCGGTCATGACGAGGAGTGCGAGGACGAAGACGATGCTTGCTGCGGATACGCGGCCCATTCCTCGGCGCTCGAGGAACTCGACCGCAGGGTTGAGCGCGCACGCGAGGATGACGGCGACGAGGATCCACGTGAGCACCTGCCAGGCGAGATAGAGAAGGATCAAGGTCACCCCGACGAGGACGGCGATCCCGAGGATCGCGAGAACCGTCGCCGGGCGAATCGTGATGACGCGCGACTCAGGTGGGAGGGGGACCTCCTGCGGCGGCGCTTCGGTGGGACTTCCCGGCAGGATCGTCATGCTCGAAGGGAGCTTTCGGACTCGACGATGCCGAGTCCTTCCACGAGCGTGAAGAAGGCGCGCGCGAACGGGGAGTCGCCCGAGCGAGCACGGACGGCGCCCCAGTCGAACTGCTCGCGCAGCGAACGCGCCAGCTCGATGACGGCCTGGAAGTTCGGCTCCTGCTCGGAGAGCGCGAGCAGCTTCGCAACGAGAACGTCGTCGATGGCTGCGACGAGCACTGTTTGCGCGCCCACCTCCATCTGCGTCGCCCGCTCGAAATGCTCGTTTCCGATCGGGCCTCCTGCGGGACAGAAGACGAGATCGACGAGGACGGGGCCGTCGTACGCCTTGAAGAGCCACTCCTCGGGCGGGCGCTCTGTTCGCATGCCCGCCGCGGCCAGCGCCATGAGGGCACGCTCCGCGTCTTCCTCCCGGAGGTAGAAGTCCGCGTCGTGGTCGGTGGGCGGACCTCCACGTGCCCACGCAGCGAGGCCGCCTCCGAGCATGAACTCGATCTCCGCGTCGCGCAGTGCCGCCGCCGCCCGCTTCATGGTCGCTACGAGGACGTGCTGATGCTCTCTGGTCTGCGAGGACATGAGACGGTGAGTCCTACCCCCTTTCGGCGTTCGCGGAACGCCGCGTCCGGGTATCACGCGTCCTGTGACGGCAACCATCCGCGTGGCGGCGGCGGGCGACATCCATGCCGGAGAGCCTCTTCGGGAACGCATCGAGCGAGCGTTTGCAGGAGTTGCGCACGAGGCGGATCTCGTCCTGCTCGCCGGAGACTTGACGACACACGGCCTCCCGGAGCAGGCCGAGGTGCTCGCGGACGCTTGCCGAGAGATTCAGGTACCGATCGTGGCCGTGCTCGGAAACCACGATCACCACTCGGGCTACAGCGACGACGTCAGGACCACGCTCGAAGCGGCGGGCGTCATCGTCCTCGAGCGGAGCCACACCATCCTCGAGATCGGCGAGGTCGAGGTCGGCATCGCCGGGACGAAGGGCTTCGTGGGCGGCTTCACCGGCGCCGAGATCGCCGACTTCGGAGAACCTGCGCTAAGGCACGTCTACGCCGAGACGACGCTCGAGGTGGAAGCGCTCGAACGCGGGCTCGAGGAGATCGCCGGCTGCCACAAGACCGTCGTCCTCCTTCACTACGCCCCCGTGCAGGACACGCTGGTGGGAGAGCCGGAGACGATCTGGGCGTTCCTCGGCTCCGGGCGGCTGGCCGGCCCGATCGGAGCCCACCGCCCGGATCTCGTCGTCCACGGTCACGCCCATCACGGCACCGCGCACGGGGCGATCGGCGAGGTGCCCGTGCACAACGTCGCCGTGCAGGTCACCGGGCAGGACTTCGTCGTCTTCGAGCTCTGATCGCCCTCGTGTCTCGGTATCCGCTCGCGCTGCGACGCATACACCGTTACCGGGGTTTGGCGATGCCGGGTGCCGGGAACCGAAACACGCAGACACGGCGTTCACGGACGCCCCGGCTTGCGCCGCGGAAGAACGCGGGCACCAAGAGCTGCAGCGGGTGGCGGGGGACCCGCCCGCTGCGGCGATTTCGCTGAGCGAGAGCGCTACTGCTCGGCGCTGGTCAGCGACGGCTGCAGGGGCAGCCCGATGCTTCGCCGGAAGAGCCGTCCACAAGCTGCGCAGCGTGCCTTCAGCACCGGCCGCGCGAGCATCCGCGTCAGCATGCGAGGAAGAGCAATCGTCAGGGCCGTTGCGGCAGCGCCGAACCAGATCGGGTAGTTGGCGCTCATTCGCTACCTGAGGTCGACACGGAGCTCGCCGACGCCGAGCCCTCGAAATGTGTCAACCGGGGCCTCGCGTGACACTCGACCCCGGTCGAGTGCTCTCATGTCGCCGCTGGCTCACCGCTGCCGACGAGCTCGTCGAGAACCGATCGGAAATCGACCATCGCCTTCCTGAGGTCCTCGGTGCTCTCGCCTTCGCCGTCGTCGGTCTCGAGCATCGCCTGACCATGCCGGTAGCGCTCCGCCACGTCGGGATGATCGACCGCGACATGCACGACGCTGCTGTCCGTGTCGCCGTTCACGGGATACCCACGGTCTTCGAGAACGCGGGCCACCAGTCTCTCCGCCGCGCGAGCGGCGTCCCTCGGGTCGCTCACGAAGCGAGCCTCGGCCTGCTGCCACTCCTCGAGGTACCGCTCACGGGTCGCGCTCGGTAGCTCGCGGATAGCGAGATCCTCGTGCTCCCTCTCGACGTCGGTGAGCCGCTGCTCAGCGTCACGCCGCCCCGACGATGCAACAGCCCGGTCGTATTCCGGCCCGAAGCGCTCCTGCAGATGCGAGCGCCGCCGGCGCTTCGACGCGACCGCCAGGACAGCGAGGACGAGCACGAGTGCCGCCCCCGCAACGATGGCCAGTGTGATCCATTCCCAGGTCTCCAAATCGAGCCTCCTTGGTCAGCAGACGTCTTCCCTCGACCGCAGGACCGGAAACCTGCGAGCGAGGGGCGGGTTCCGACCGACGGTCTGACCCCGCCCCTCGCCTCGTTCGTTAGACGGTCGCGGTCGTCGTTTCCTCCGAGCGGTCCCGCCAGCTGGCGAGCGTCAGCTCGAAGAAACCGTCCCAGTGAGCCGCCACGTCCTCTGCGCAACTCTTGTCCTCGGCGAGATGCTCACGTGCGAGCTCAGCGGTCTGGGTGTCACCCGCGCTGTCGGCGAGTCGGCTGAGAAGCTCGTAGGCCGCCACCTGCGTCTGCGCGAGCAGAAATGCGTCGCGGCCGACCTTGCCTGCCGTGTCCGTGCGGAGGACGTCGCTCACGCCCTTCATGAGCGCCAGCGCCATTCCCTCGATGCGCTTGCGGACCGGCGTCCCTCGATCGAGGTGCTCGATCCGCTGCTTCAGTCGCTCCACGTGCTGCCGGCTCACCTGGCGATTGCGCTGCAGCACCTCCTTGAGCTTCTGATCGTCGATCGTGCCGATCATCGTGTCGAGGTTGTCGACGACGCTCGACTCGAGCGCATGGGCGTCCTCGACGTAGTCCGCGAGCTTGTCGCGGAGCTTGTCCTGCTCTACCTGGTGCATCAGTCCTCCTCGGTTCGAGTTGCCATATTCGAGGTACCCGTGCTCCGAGGGGCGAAACCCGGACGGCTCTCAGCGAGATGCGGAGCGGAGGAGTCTCAGGCGAGCTCGGTCATCGGCGGTCATCCGCGCCGGACGACGGGTCCACGCCGACTCGTCGCACATCGTCCCACCCGCGACGGCGCCGTGCGCAAACGCTGACGCTGACGAAACGAGATGATCCCCTCGATGAGCCGGGTTGCAGCCTCGTCGGCGGCCGTTGCGCTTCGTGAGGTGCTCGGGAACCGGTCGATTCGCCGCGTGGAGATCGCGTGGACCGCGGGGACCGCAGCGGATTGGGCGCTCCTGGTCGTCCTGCTGGTCGTCGCCTACGAGGCCGGCGGAACGCTGGCGGCCGGAATCCTCGGCGCGATCCGGGTCGTGCCTGCCATCGTCGCCGCCCCGTGCAGCGACGCTGGTCGAGCGGTATCGCGGGGACCGGATGCTCACCGCGATCAACCTCGTGCGCGCGGGAGGGGCCGCCGCGACTGCGATCGTCGTCGCCGCCGACCTCCCCGTCGAGGCCACCTACGCGCTCGCGGCGCTCGTCGCCGGCGCCGGATCGCTGGTGCGGCCCATTCAGACCGCCCTCCTCCCTGCATTTGCGCGCACGCCGCGTGAGCTGGTGGCCGCGAACGTGGCTTCGAGCACGGGCGAGGGCATTGGAACGTTCGTCGGTCCTCTCCTGGCCGGACTGCTCGTCGCCGCAACCGGCTCCACCGCGGCGAGCCTGCTCATCGCCGCTGCCTTTGCGGGGGCCGCTGCCGCGGCGACGGGCATCAGCTTCGAGCGCGCGGAAGACGCGCGTGGTGGAATCGGCGCGGATCGCGCGTTGCGCTTTCGCTTCGCGGACGCTCCTCGTGTGTTGCGGCGGTATCCGCACGCCGCCCTGCTCATCGGCAACTTCATCGTCCAGGTTTCGTTCGCGGGTTGTTGATCACCCTGATCGTCGTCGCTTCGATCGAGCTGCTGGACATGGGCGACACCGGTGTCGGTCTCTTGAACGCGGCGATCGGGCTCGGAGGGCTGCTCGGTGCGCTCGGTGCGCTCGGCCTCGGTGGCGGAACGCACCTCGCACGCGCGTGCATGATCGCGCTCGCCTGCTGGGGGCTGCCGCTGATCCTCATCGGCTGGATTCCCGTGGCCGCCCTGGCGCTCGCGGCGCTCTTCGTCGTCGGCGTGAGCAACGCCGTGCTCGACATCACGGGCTTCACGTTGGTTCAGCGTGGCGTGCGAAACGAGGATCGCGTCGCGATGTTCGCCATCATGGAAGGGCTTTTCGGCATCGGGCTCCTCTTGGGAAGCCTCGCCGCGCCCCTGCTGGTGGCCCTCGTAGGAGTGAGAGCGTCCTTCCTCGTCGCCGGCTCCATCCTTCCGCTGGTCGCGCTTCTGACCTGGCGTCCCGTCGTCCGCGGCGGGCGAAATACCGCCCCCGCCGAGGAGCACCTCGCTCTCCTGCGGCGAAACCCGCTGTTCGTCCCACTGCCGCTGACCGCGCTCGACCGCCTTGCAGAGAACCTCGTGCCGATGTCGTTCGATCCCGGCGACGTGGTGATGCGGAAGGGCGAACCGGGCGACCACTACCTCCTGATCGCAGAAGGCTTCGTCGACGTGAGCAACGATGGACGAGCCCTACGCACCTGTGGGCCCGGCGACGGGGTCGGCGAGATCGCCCTTCTCCGCACGATTCCCCGGACCGCGACGGTCACCGCGCAGACGCATGTTGAGGGCTACTCGATCGACGCGCCGACCTTTCTCTCCGCCGTTGCAGGACCCCTGCAGCCGCCGCGGCGGCGGAGGCAGTCGCGTCCATGCGACTCGAGCACTCGCGCACGGTCAACTAGAGAGTGGCGTCCGGATCCCTCCGGACGCCACTCTCATCTACGTCGTCAAGCCGAGAGCAGTCGGTCGAAGAACGAGCGGTAGCGCTGGAGCGCCACTCGCAGGTCTTCCGTTGAGGCATCGTCTCCCGAGTCCCACTGCGACTCGAGGTTCGTGCGCTCCTGGGAAAACGTCTCGGCGAGTCGCTGCATGAGCTCCGCCACGAGGGAGTCGGCGTCTTTCACCGCTTGCTGCGGTTCATCGACGAAAGCGACCTGCACTTCTTGCCAGCGCGACCGAAAGCGTTCAGCGTCGTCTCCGGCGAAGAGCGGCTCGCGCTCGGCCGACTCGCCTCCGGGATCTTCGGCGACATCCTTTTCGGGGACGAGATCGGCCGTGCTCAGCCGCTCGTCGTCTTCCGGCCTCGTGACCTGATCATCGGTCGTCGCCGCGACGTCCTCAGCGGTCGTCGTGCGTGCCTCCTCGTCCGTCGTGCTGCGCTCGTCGTCAGCCATCTCAGCTCACCTCCCTTACTCGGTCGCCTTCAAGGAGCTCCTCGAACAGCGCGCGGAAGTGCACCATGGCCTGGCGCAGATCCTCCGTCTGACCGTCGCCGTTGGCTTCGTCGTAGCGACGCCAGAGCGCGTGCCCCTCGCGATAGTTCTCGACGACGTCGGGATGATCGACCGAGACGTCTGCCGCGCGACGCTCGAAGTCGTCGTCCTTCGGATAACCGCGCTCGCCCATGACCTGTTGGACGAGACGGTCGGCGTCTCGAACAGCATCCTCCGGCTCGTCGACGAACCGGGCCTGGACGCCCGCCCACTCGTCGGCATAGCGTGCGCGCGCGTCCCCCGAGAGCGGCGTGATATCGAGCTCGTCGTGCCGCTTCTCGCGGTCCCGGAGCTCGCGCTCCGCATCGCGCTGGTCTCCGGCATCGTCGACCGCGCGGTCGTACTCGGAGCCGAAGCGCTCCTGTAGATGAGACGTCTGCCGCTTCCTCATGGCCATCACCGCGATGAGAAGGACAGCGGCGATCGCAACGACGGCGATCACGATCCAGATCCATGCATCCATCGGTTTCTCCTCTTCTTTCAGTCGGGCTTTCCACGTGCGAGTACCCGGCGCGACCGGTGGAGAAACGGGCGAGGCTTGCTACAAGGCGAGCTCGCCGATCTGACTCTCGATGAGTTCTCGGTCCTCCGGATCCTCGACGCGTGCAAGCTCCGCGCGGGCGAGCCCGGCCCAGCGCTGCGCCTCGTCCCGCTCCCCCGCTGCAAGGTGTGCGTGTGCCATGCCTTGCTGCGCGCTCGGCAGGTCCCAATCCTCGAAGCCCTCGCCTCCTGCTTCGTTGAGCTCGAGACAGCGGCCGGCGTGCCAGAGCGCGGGCTCGGCGCGACCGAGGGTCGCGTACACGCGCGCGCACTGCCACTCGCCGCGGGCGACGTTCGCGGGGATGCCGATCTGGCTCCACACGTAGCACGAAACGTGAGCCGCGTGGATCATCTCGTTGGTCTCCTCCGAACGCTCGGGGAGCTCGAGGAGCTCCCACACGCGGTTGAAGGTCGAGACCGCGAGCTCTCGTCCGTCGACAGCCGCCATCACGCCGCGACGGTCGGCAGGCCTGCGAGGGCCATCGCGACCTCGTCCTCCGAGTACTCGTGGTCGACGAGCTTGCCGGCGGAGTAGTCGATGTACGCCTGCATGTCGAAGTGGCCATGTCCGCAGAGGTTGAAGAGAATCGCCTCCGACTTCCCCTCCTCGCGGCAGCGGATCGCCTCGTCCATCGCCGCCTTCACCGCATGATTCGCCTCCGGCGCGGGGAGGATGCCTTCGATCCGCGCGAACTCCACCCCGGCCGCGAACACCTCGGTCTGCGTGTAGGCGCGGGCCTCGATCAGGCCGAGCTCCTTCAGGTGGCTCACCAGTGGCGCCATCCCGTGGTACCGCAGACCGCCCGAGTGGAACGGCGGCGGCACGAACGTGGACCCGAGCGTGTGCATCTTCACCAGCGGCGTCAGATGCCCGGTGTCGCCGAAGTCGAAGGCGTAGAGGCCCTTCGTCAGGCTCGGGCACGCAGACGGCTCCACGGCGATCACGCGGAGCTCGCTGCCGTCGCGGAGCGCTCGGCCGATGAAGGGGAACGAGAGGCCGGAGAAGTTCGATCCTCCTCCCGTGCACCCGATCACGAGGTCCGGGTAATCCTCGGCGAGCTCCATCTGGGCGCTCGCCTCCTCGCCGATGACCGTCTGGTGCATGAGCACGTGGTTCAGGACCGACCCGAGGGAGTACTTCGTGTCCTCCCTCGTCGCCGCTGCCTCGACCGCCTCCGAGATCGCCATGCCGAGGCTGCCCGTCGAGTCCGGGTGCTCGGCAAGGATCGCGCGTCCGGAGTTCGTCTCGTTCGAGGGACTGGCCACGACACGGGCGCCGTACGCCTCGATCAGCCCTCTCCGGTACGGCTTCTGGTCGTAGGACACCTTGACCATGTACACCTCGACCTCGAGCCCGAAGACCGCGCCGGCGAACGCGAGCGCCGAGCCCCACTGACCGGCGCCGGTCTCGGTGGTCAGGCGCGTGATGCCCTCCTGCTTCGAGTAGAACGCCTGCGGGACTGCAGTGTTCGGCTTGTGCGAGCCGGCAGGTGAGACGCCCTCGTACTTGTAGTAGATGCGGGCGGGTGTCTCGAGGGCCCTCTCCAGGCGGCGAGCCCGGTAGAGGGGCGTCGGCCGCCACTGGCGATACACCGCTCGCACCTCTTCCGGGATGGTGAGGAAGCGGTCGGTCGCGACCTCCTGCAGGATGATCTGCATCGGGAAGAGCGGGGCGAGGTCGTCGGGCCCGACCGGCTGCCCTGTTCCCGGATGCAGCACCGGCGGTGGCGGCTCCGGGAGATCGGCGACGAGGTTGTACCAGGCCTCGGGCAGGCGGGTCTCCTCGAGGACGTACTTCACCGTGTCGCTCATGCTCTTCTCCCCTCTGTCGGCGGCGGTTGGAGGAGTGTCGCGGACGCCAGGCGACGAGGCAAGCGAGAGGCTCGATGTGGAATTGGCGCGCAGCCGTGAATTTCACATCGAGCCTCTAGTAGGCTCAGCCGCCGATGGCCGTGCTCTCGACGCAGGTGGATCGCACGGCCGACTCCTTCCGAGGGCGTCAGGAGCGCATGGAAGCGCTCGTCTCGGAGCTGCGGGGGCGCACCGCTCTCGTCGCTCAGAGCGGTGGGGAGAAGGCAGTCGAGCGCCACCGCTCGCGCGGGAAGCTGACCGCGCGGGAGCGGGTCGACCGGCTGGTCGACTCGGGAAGCGCGTTCCTCGAGCTGAACGCGCTCGCCGCGTGGGAGCTCTACGGCGGGGACGCACCCGCAGCGGGCATTGTCACCGGAATCGGAGTCGTCGAGGGCCGCCAGTGCGTGATCGTCGCAAACGACGCCACGGTCAAGGGCGGCTCCTACTACCCGCTGACGGTGAAGAAGCATCTCCGGGCGCAGGAGGTCGCGCGGCAGAACCGCCTGCCCTGCCTCTATCTCGTGGACTCGGGCGGCGCGTTCCTTCCGCTCCAGGCCGAGGTGTTCCCCGACCGCGATCACTTCGGGCGCATCTTCTTCAACCAGGCCCGCCTGTCCGCGCTCGGCATCCCACAGATCGCATCGGTCATGGGCTCCTGCACTGCGGGTGGGGCCTACGTTCCGGCGATGTCGGACGAGACGGTGATCGTCCGCGGGACCGGGACGATCTTCATCGGCGGCCCGCCCCTGGTGAAGGCGGCGACTGGCCAGGACGTCACCGCCGAGGAGCTCGGCGGCGCCGACGTTCACGCGCGCCGGTCGGGAGTCGCCGATCACTACGCGACCTCGGACGAGCACGCCCTTGCCATCTGCCGCGAGATCGTGCGACACCTCGACCCCCCACGTCCGAGCCCGTGGGAGCTCGCCGCGCCGGAGCCACCCGAGCTCGATCCGGCTGACCTGTACGGGCTCGTTCCCGAAGACTTCCGTCACGAGCTGAACGTGCGCGAGGTGATCTCCCGCATCGTGGACGGGTCGCGCTTCCACGAGTTCAAGGAGCTGTACGGCGACACGCTCATCTGTGGCTTCGCCCGGATCGAGGGGTTTCCCGTCGCGATTCTCGCCAACCAGGGTGTGCTGTTCGCGGAGTCCTCTCAGAAGGGAGCTCACTTCATCGAGCTCGCCTGCAAGCGGCGGATCCCGCTGGTCTTCCTCCAGAACATCACCGGCTTCATGGTGGGAAAGGAGTACGAGGAGGGCGGAATCGCCCGCGACGGCGCGAAGCTCGTGATGGCGGTCGCGTGTGCGGAGGTGCCCAAGTTCACGGTCGTCGTCGGAGGATCGTTCGGCGCGGGCAACTACGCCATGTGCGGCCGCGCGTACGAGCCGCGCCAGCTCTGGATGTGGCCGAACGCCAGGATCTCGGTCATGGGCGGCGAGCAGGCTGCGACGGTGCTCTCGATGGTCGGCGACAGCGATCCCGAGGAGATCCGCGCGACGTACGAGACGGAAGGAAACCCGTACTACTCGACCGCCCGCTTGTGGGACGACGGGATCATCGACCCACTCGACACGCGTCGGGTACTCGCGCTCGGGCTTGCGGCCGCTGCGAATGCACCGGTGCCGGAGACGACCTTCGGCATCTTCCGCATGTGATCGTCCGCATCCTGATCTGGAGCCTGTACGACTCGAAGACGACGATCGAGGAGCTTCGCGACTCGCTCGCCGAGCTCGAGCCCCCGAGCGTATGGCTCTGGAACGAGGCGGGCGAGCGGTTCGGCGTCGTCGCGTTCGGCGAGGAGCTCCCCGAAGCGGTTGCGCACGTGCGACAGCTGATCGGGAGAGAGCCGGACGTCGCCGATGAGTTCGATGTGCTCGACCGCTGAAAACCGTAAGACCGGGTTCAGGCTGGTGCCTGCGCAGTGGGTGTAGACGGCTGGGATCAGGCTAAAGCCTGACCCCAGCGCAGTGAGTACGGGGGTCAGGCTGGAGTCAGCCCCGTGAGCGGTTGGTGTCGGCCTGCGGTCAGGCTTCAGCCTGACCCCGCCGTGGGGTTCAGCGCCCCGTGCCAGGCATCCAACTCGCCGCGCTCGTCATTCGTGAGCCCGCGGAGCGGTGCGCGCACGTCCTCTTGCACCGGAACGCCCTGACGGCCGAGCAGGCGCTTGAGCGCCGCCTGGCGCGGAAAGCGCTCGACGAACGCGCGCAGCTCGGCGAGACGCGCCGCTCCCTCCGAGCTCGGGTTCCGAACGACAGCGGCGACCTGGCGCGGGAACGCGGACGCGAGCGCAGAGACCGCACCGACCGCTCCGGCCGCCAGGCCGTCATGGATCAGCGCCTCCGGCCCGATGAAGATGTCGAGTTCGGGGAGCAGGTAGCGGGAGAAGCGCTCGAACGGGGTGTCGGACACCTTGAGGCCCGCGAGATTCGGCGCCTCCTCCCGAAGACGCTCGAGCACGGCCGGAACGACCGCGTAGCCACTCGTCGACTCGAACTCGTAGACGTAGAACGGGAGTGGCGCGCACGCCATCGCGGCTGCGAGGAAGTGCACGTACTGCGCTCGCTCGTCGAGCGGGAAGTAGGGCGGGCCGATGACGACGACCGCATCTGCGCCGACCTCGGCTGCGTGCGCGGCGAGAGCGACCGTCTCGGCGGTCGTCTGCGCACCGCATTGGACGGCGACTTGCAGGCGGTTGTCCGCACCCTGCAGGAAGAGATCGGCGGCGAGGCGACGCTCGCGCTCCTCGAGGAGGATTCCCTCACCTGCGGTACCCAGCGCGAGAATGCCATCGAGCCCGGCTTCGACGAAGAAGCCGACGAGCGGCCCGAACGCATCCTCGTCCAGCTCGCTCCCGGAAGCTCGGAGCGGGGTAATCGACGCAGCCAGGGCTCCTCTGAGAACTCGTTTCGGCGCCATCAGCGGCACGGCTCGCCCGCGCGCACGCGCTCGACCGTCGTGGCAATCCGACGCTCGCGCGTCTCGGGGCGCCTTGCTTCCTCGACGCACTCGACGTACTCCCGCCGGTGTGTGAACGACATGCCCGCGAACGCCGACTTGGCCTCCGGCAACTCGGCGAGCGCCGCCCGAAGATCAGGCGGGATGGCGACGGTGCGCGGCTCCGTGTCGAGCTCCATCGTGACCTGAACTCGGTCGGGAGCGTCGACTCCAGTCGCGGCCTTGACGGCGCGGTTGACGACGACGTGCCCCACTCCGTCGTAGACCCCCGGCGACGTCCGCCAGGTGTGACCGCGGATCGTGATCTTGACGGGAGGCCGCGCGCGGCCGAACGCCACCTTCAGATCGAAGGGCACGCGGAACATCGTCGCCGTCCTCCCCGTCCGTTCGAGCTCCACCGTGAAGCGCTTGGCGGCCATCGGCAAACCTTATGGTTTCGACCATGGAGGCACTTCGGGTCGAACGCGACGGCGCCATTCTGCGTGTCACCCTTGCCCGTCCCGGCCGGAGGAACGCCTTCGACGCCACGCTTATCACTGAGCTCACCGAGGCGTTCGCCGACGTCGGAGACACGCGCGCGGTCGTGCTTGCCGGCGACGGCCCCAGCTTCTGTGCCGGCGCGGACGTCGAGTGGCAGCGCTCGGCGATAGACCTCTCCTACGACGAAAACGTCGAGGATGCGATGCGACTCATCCGGATGCTCGAGGCGATCGACGCCTGCCCTGCTCCCGTCGTCTGCCTCGTACACGGGTACGCGCTCGGCGGCGGCTCAGGTCTCGTGGCGTGCGCCGACATCGCCGTCGCTCATCCGGAGGCCGTGTTTGGCTTCACCGAGGTGCGCCTCGGGATCATCCCGGCGGTGATCTCCCCCTTCGTCCTCCCGAAGCTCGGCTCCGCGGCACGCCGGTACTTCCTCACGGGAGAGCGCTTCGGCGCCGACGTCGCACTCCGGATCGGGCTCGTGACCGAGGTCGCCGAGGACACCGACGAGACCGTGTCGGGCCTGGTCGCGGCGCTGCTCTCGGCGGGCCCGGAGGCTCTGCGCGCGGCGAAGCGACTGGTAAGAGAACGGCCGTCAGGGATCGACACTGCGCGGATCGCCGCCGAGCGCCGAACGAGCGACGAGGGCCAGGCGGGCCTGCGCGCGTTCCTGGACAAGCGCCCGCCTCCCTGGCAGGCGCAGTAGCGGTCTACTCCTCCCAGGAGAAGACGACGGAAGTGGCCGATCGCTCGACGGGCCCGTGATACACGGCCTCGACGTTCGTCCCGTCGGGGTCGAGGACGTACGCGCCGTAGTACCCCGGGTGGTAGGGACGTTCGCCGGGCGCACCGTTGTCCCGCCCGCCGGCCGCAATCGCGGCCTCGTGGAAGCGCTCGACCGTCTCGCGATCAGGCGTCTGGAAGGCAAAGTGGAGGCCGGCGGTAACGGGGCCGTCGTCCGAGACGAAGAGCTCGTCGGCGGAGAACCAGCCCTCGCCTTCGCCGACGATGCCGAGCCCGAGCGGCGCGAGCGCACCCGCGTAGAAGCGCTTGCTCGCTTCGATGTCGGCCACGCGCAGGTGGATGTGGTCGAAGAGCCTGCCGGCGTGCGCCTCGGGCATCGACCCCGAGCTTAGTCCCTAAGCTCCGCGTCGTGCCGATTCAGAAGCTGCTCGTCGCCAACCGCGGCGAGATCGCCGTTCGCATCTTCCGCACCTGCCGCGACCTGGGCATCGCCACGGTGGCCGTCGCCGCTCCCGACGACACCGGCTCGCTGCATGCTCGCTCGGCGGACGAGGTCGTCGAGATCTCCGGCTATCTCGATTTCGAGGAGCACATCCGTGCCGCGAAGCTGACCGGAGCGGACGCGATCCATCCGGGCTACGGGTTCCTCGCCGAGCGCGCGTCGTTCGCGGAGGCCGTCGACACCGCAGGGTTGACCTGGGTCGGGCCTCCCGCAGAGGCGTTGCGGCTGGGCGGAGACAAGCTCACGGCCAAGCGGATCGCACGCGAAGCCGGTGTCCCCACGCTTCCCGAAGGAGTGGCGGCGGAGATCGGCTTTCCCCTTGTCGTCAAGGCCTCGGCCGGTGGCGGGGGCCGCGGGATGCGCGTGGTCCGCGACCCCGCCCAGCTGGACGACGCCCTCGCCGCTGCCGAGCGCGAGGCGGTGGCTGCGTTCGGCGACGGGACCCTCTACTGCGAGAGCTACCTCGAACGACCACGGCACATCGAGGTGCAGCTCCTCGCGGACGGGCACGGCACGGTCGTCGCCCTCGGCGAGCGCGACTGCTCGGTGCAGCGCCGTCATCAGAAGGTTCTGGAGGAAGCCCCGGCGCCGGGCCTCGAGACGGCGCTGCGCGATGCGCTCCTGGAGGCTGCGGTCGCGTTCGGCAGCGCAGTCGGCTACCAGAGCGCAGGAACCGTCGAGTTCGTCGTCGACGGCGACGAGTTCTTCTTCCTCGAGCTGAACGGCCGGATCCAGGTCGAGCATCCGGTGAGCGAGGCCGTAACCGGCCTCGACCTGATCGCCGAGCAGCTCCGCATCGCGGCGGGGAATCCCCTTGCAACAGACTGTTACAAGGTGGACGGGCACGCGGTCGAGGTGCGCCTGTACGCCGAGGATCCCCGCACGTTCCTGCCCCAAACCGGAAAGATCGACCGACTCGTCTTTCCTAGTGACACAGTGTCACTAGGACGAGGCGACATTCGGGTGGACGCCGGAGTCGAGGAAGGCGACGAGATCGGGCTCGCCTACGACCCGATGATCGCGAAGCTCGTCGCGCACGGGCGCACCCGGGAAGAAGCGCTCGAGATCCTCGCAGCCGCGCTCGCGGAGACCGAGGTCGCGGGCGTGACGACGAACCTGCCTTTCTTGCGCTGGCTCGTCGCCCATCCGGTCGTCCGTGCCGGCGAAGCGACCACCGCCTTCCTCACCGAGCATCCCCCCCTCTCCCAGCCCCCGCTCCTCACCGCGCCAAACCCGTGGAACCGTCCTTGGCGGCTGAACCTGGCGGCGCCCCCACCGGCTGCGCCTCCGAGCATCGATTCCGCCGCCGCTGCGCAGGGGCCGACGCCCGGTGAGAGCGGCGTCACCGCCCCGATGCCGGGCACGGTGATCCGAATCGAGGTCGAGCCAGGCGACGAGGTTCAGGCGCGCCGGGCGCTCGTCGTGCTCGAGGCGATGAAGATGGAGATTCCGGTCTCGTCCCCGTTCGGCGGCACGGTCACCGCCGTCCACGTCGCGGCGGGGGACCGCGTCGCAGGGGGGGCGCTCCTCGTGGAGCTCGAGTCGTAGTTCCGGCCAGCCGCGCGCGGGGGGCGCACGCGGCGCAGGGTGCAACTAGTCTCGAACGCGGTTGAGCAGCGCTCCGACGACCACGTTGACGAGCCAGACCACGATCGTGGCGCCCACGTAGGTCCAGAACCCGTCGATCGAGAAGTCGGGCGCGATCCACTCGGCAAGCGCGAGCATGAGCACGTTGAGCGCGAAATAGAAGAGCCCGAAGGTGATGATCACGAGCGGCAGCGTCAGGATCGCCAGGATCGGCTTGATGATCGCGTTCCCGACCATCAGCACGAATGCCCCGAGGAGCAGCGGCCACCAGCGTCCGATCTGGACTCCGTCGAACAGCCAGTCGACCACGATCAGCGCCAGGACGTTGATGCCCCAGAGGACGAGCAGGCGGATCAGCAGGAACACGATTCGAGCCTAACGCGCCAGGTCGGCCTGCGTGTCGGGAAGGAAACATGCCGAGACGGGTGCTGTCGCGAAGCGGCCGCCTTCGGGGTTTCGCGCGCCATGGTGTCGTGCGACCGAATTCCGCACTCGGGATTTCAGTCTCGCACAAGGATCGGGATCCGCGCAAGCGGATCTTGATCCTGCGCCGGCTAGAAGATCTTCTGAAGCTTCATCGCCGCGCCCATGTCGCCCTTGATCTTGAGCTTCCCGGTCATGTACGCGGTCGTCGGATTCTGCTCGCCCGAGACGATCTTCTCGAAGTTCTCCTCGCTCGCGGAGAACGTGGCATCGGCGTCATCCCCACCTTCGGTGACCTCGATCGTCCCGTCGGCGACCGCCACCTTCCACGTTCCGGCGCCTTCGACCTCGAAGAGGTAGGTGTTGTTCATCCCCGCGATCCGCTCGGGATCGACGCGGCCGGGCAAACCTTCGAAGAACTCCTGCACGCTCCCCATTGTTCGACTCGCCTCCCTGCTGGTGGACGGCGCCAGCCTAGATGATCGGTCTAGCGCGCGGATACGATCCGCCGCGCCTATGGACTTCGATCTCACGCCCGAGCAGGAGCTCATCCGCGACACCGTGCGCACGTTCGCGCGGGAGCGTGTCCAACCCGTCGCCGAAGAGCTCGACCGCGAATCGCGCTTCCCGTACGAGCTCGTCTCGGAGCTCGCGGAGCTCGGGCTGATGGGGCTTCCCATCCCGGAGGAGTACGGGGGCGCCGGCGGCGACACGGTCTCGTACGCGATCGCGGTCGAGGAGCTGACTCGCGTCGACTCGTCCGTCGCAATCACGGTCGCGGCGCACACGTCGCTCGGCACGATGCCGATCCTCCTGTACGGGAGCGAGGAGCAGAAGCAGAGATGGCTGCCGGAGCTCGCGGCGGGCAAGAGGCTCGCCGCCTTCGGGCTGACCGAGCCGGGAGCGGGCTCGGATGCGGGCAACACGCGGACGACCGCCGAGCTCCGCGACGGCTCCTGGGTGATCACCGGCTCGAAGCTCTACATCACGAATGCCGGTACGGAGATCACGTGGGGCGTCACGATCACCGCCCGGACCGGCGACGACGAGATCTCGAACATCGTCGTCGAGAACGGGACGGCGGGCTACACCATCTCGGCGCCTATGAAGAAGCTCGGCTGGCGCGCGTCCGACACGCGCGAGCTCTCGTTCGAGGACTGTGCCGTTCCGGAGGAGAATCTCCTCGGGGAGCGAGGCGCCGGCTTCAAGCAGTTTCTCGAGATCCTGGACGGCGGCCGGATCTCCGTCGCCGCGATGGGCGTCGGCCTCGCGCAGGGCGCGTACGACCTCGCCTACGCCTACGCGAAGGAGCGGGAGCAGTTCGGGAAGCCGATCTCGCGGTTCCAGGCCATCCAGTTCAAGCTCGCGGACATGGCGACGGAGATCGAAGCCGGCCGGGCGCTCGTTCTGAAGGCCGCGTGGCTCAAGGACCAGGGCCGGGAGTTCGCGCGCGACGCGGCGATGGCGAAGCTCTATACCGGTGAGCTTTCGAACCGCGTGGTCGATGCGGCGCTCCAGATTCACGGCGGCTTCGGGTACATGGAAGAGGCTGCGATCTCGCGCTTCTACCGCGACCAGAAGATCCTCGAGATCGGGGAAGGCACGAACGAGGTTCAGCGCATGGTGATCGCGCGCCTGCTCGGTCTCTAGAACGGCTCGCCCTGCCTTTCGGCCGGGCATCATGGAACCGTGCGACTCCCGCTTGTCCTCGGCGTGTTCCTCGTGAGCGTCCTCGCATCGGCAGCGTCGGTCTCCGCACACATCGGCGTGACGCCCGGACTTCTCGTCGCGGGTGACACGCAGACGTTGAGCCTGAGCGTCCACAACGATCTCGACCGGCCCATGACAGGGCTCTCGATCTCGGCTCCGCGAGGCATGCGCATCGGCCTGGGCGACGCGGGAAACAGGTGGAAGGCGGTCATCGAGAACCAAACCGCGACGTGGACCGGCGGGCCGCTCGCAGCGAATACCGGCACCACGTTCGAGGTCGAGCTCGCGGTCGAAGCCGCGACGCCGGTCGGGCCCGTCCAGCTCCCGGCAAAGCAGCTCTATCCGGGCGGTGGAAGCCTGCCCTGGCCGATACCGGTGACCGTCATCCCCGCTGCTGACGAGTCCTCCCAGCGACTCACCTGGGCGATCGTGGGAGCACTGGCCCTCGCCGCGACAGTCGCCGTCGGATTGATCGCGCTGCGTCGCCGCGGCCGCACACTTCAAGAGCAATAGCGGAGACCAGTGGTACCTTCGCTCCGCTGTGATCTTCACGCAGTTCGTCGACGACGCTCTCGGGTGTGCGTCGTACCTCATCGCTGACGAGAGCACGCGCCGGGCCGTCGTCGTCGACCCCGCGTTCGCGATCGAGCAGTACCTCGAGGAAGCCGAGCGGCGTGATGTCCAGCTCGTCCGCGTTCTGGAGACGCATACGCACGCCGACCATCTCTCGGGCCACGGACGGCTTGCGCTCGAGCACGGGCTCCCGGTCAGCGTTCATCCGGCCGCAGGGGCCGAGTATCCGCACGACGCGCTCGACGACGGCGGCGAGCTCTCCCTCGGCGAGGTCGTGCTCAGATGCATCCACACGCCTGGCCACCGGCCCGAGCACTGCTGCTTCGCGGTGATCGACGGCTCGCGCGGCCCTGAGCCGTGGCTCGTCCTGACGGGTGATTCGTTGTTCGTTGGCGACGCGGCGCGCCCGGATCTGGCGATCGATGCGCGCGAGGGTGCAGAGGGCCTCTTTCACTCTCTCAAGCGGCTGGTGGAGCTCGGTGACGGCGTGGAGGTCTATCCCGGCCATGTCGCGGGCTCGCTCTGCGGCAAGGCCATGAGCTCGAAAGCGTCCACCACGATCGGCTTCGAACGGCGCTTCAACCACGCTCTGGCGAGCGACGACGTCACAGCGTTCGTCGCGGAGTCCTCCGGAACCTCGGCTCCGAGACCACCGAACATGGAGCGGATCGTGGCGCTGAACCATGGGCCGTTCGTCGGCGCGCAGCCCGAACCGCCCGAGCTTCCCCTGCCCCCGGCTGACGCGCAGATCGTCGACGTTCGACCGCTCGAGGCCTTCGCCGAAGGACATCATCCTGGCGCGATCGGCGTGCCGGTCTCGGGCACGCGGTTCTCGACGAAGGCCGCATTCGTGATCGGCGCTGACCGTCCGCTCGTCGTCGTCGCAGCGGATGAGAACGAGTCCGGCCAGGCGATGCAGAACCTCCGCTCGGTCGGGATCCTCGACATCTCGGGGTACGTCCTCGGAGGCGGCTCGGAGGGCCTCGAGCTCGTGAGAGTAGAGGAGCTCGACGAGGTGCTGCGACAGGGTGCCGAGCTGATCGACGTGCGGGAGAAGGACGAGCGCGACTCGGGTTACATCGCCGGCAGCCGCAACATCCCTTACCGGCTGCTCGCGCTCGGCGCGGTAGAGCTCCCGACGGACCGACCGCTCGTCACGATCTGCGAGTCAGGGCCGCGCGCCGCGATCGCAGCGAGCATTCTCGCCGCCCGAGGCTACGACGCGCGAGCTGTCGCCGAGGGAGGAATCGACGCGTGGCGGGAGGCCGGGAAGCCGACGGTCGAGTTCCGCCGCTGCGGTAGTTGAAGACGTCACAAGGGTCTGACCCTGGACGTGTCCGTCTTGGACATGGCGTTCGCGTCACGAGCGCAAAGAAAGGGCGCCGAGAGCGCGCCGACTTGTCCACAGATGAGAAGGGCGACCGCGCCCCCAGCCGACGCGCGACTCAGGACGGAGGGCCGAGGCGCTCGACCGTGTAGCCGGCCGTGCGAAGGGCCCCGAGAATCTCCTCGCAGTGAGCCTCGTCCCGCGTCGAGACGACGAGCTCGACCTCGGTCTGCAGCGCCGTTCTCGTCGTTCCCTCACGATGATGGTCGACCGAGACGAGGTTGCCGCGCTCTCGCGCTACGAGCTCGAGGACGTTGCCGAGCTCACCGGGCCGATCCGGGATCAGCATGCGCATCGCGAGGAAACGGCCAGACCGAGTCAGGCCGAGCCGTACAACCGAGATCAGCGTCGTCGCGTCGATGTTTCCGCCGGAGAGGACGATCGCGACAGGATCGTCACCCCCGCCCCGCCCGTTCAATACGGCAGCCAGACCAACCGCGCCCGCGCCTTCGACGAGCAGCTTCTTGCGCTCCAGGCAGAGCACGAGAGCATCTGAGATCTCCTCGTCAGAGACCTCGACGACTTCGTCGAGCGTGCGGTCGAGGATCGAGCCGGGCAGCTCGCCGCGCGACTTGACGGAGATCCCGTCGGCGATGGTGAGACCCGGCTGGCACACGACACCGACGATCCGCTGCCCCGGTCGCCGGTCGCGAAGCGCGAGCGAGATCCCTGCTGCCAGACCTCCGCCGCCGACCGGGATCAACACCGTTGCCGCGTCGCGAGCTTGCTCCGCGAGCTCGAGCCCGATCGTCCCCTGGCCGGCGATCACCCGAGCGTCCTCGAAAGCGTGCACGAGCGTCGCACCGGTGTGCGTGACGTGCTCCTGCGCGGCCGCGACCGCCCCTTCGAAACCTGCGCCGGCGAGCTCGACCTGGCCACCGTACGCTCGCGTCGCCTCGACCTTCGCCATCGGCGCGTCCTCGGGCATGAAGATCGTGGCGGCGATTCCCGCCTCTCGCGCGGCCCACGCGACCGCTTGTCCGTGGTTGCCGGCGCTCGCGGCCACGACGCCCGCCGAGCGCTCCGCGGGGGAGAGCGTCGCGATCGTGTTGTAGGCGCCGCGGATCTTGAAGGAGCCCGTGCGCTGGAGGTTTTCGGCCTTGAGCAGCACCGTCCGGCCGGAAAGCCGGGAGAACGTCTCCGTCGCGTAGAGCGGCGTCTCCCGGGCCACGCCGGCGAGGCGAGTGCGAGCAACCTCGATGTCGGCAATGGTCGGCGCTTCAGCCAATTCTGAACACCTTCTCCATGATCTCGCGAACCGCGCTCAACGGGTCGAGCTCTCGTCGCTCCACCGCCTGGAGGACGCGCTGCAGCTCGGGGTCGTCGGCGACCGCAGCCGCGAGGTGCGTCTTCGCGCGGCCGGAGGCGACCGCAAACACCTCACGAGAGAGATTTCTCCGCCTGCGCTCCTCGAGCTTGCCGTCGCCTGCGAGCTTGGCTCGGTGCTCCTCCAGCTTCTCCCAGAGCTCGGGCACGTTCTGGCCGTGAAGCGCTTCCGTCAGGATGATCGCCGGACGCAGCTCCGGGTCGGCGAGCCCTACGATCGAGCGAACTTCGTTGAGCATGGTCTTCGCCGCCGGGTGATCCATCTTGTTGACGGCGATCACGTCCGGGATCTCCATGATCCCCGCCTTCAGCGCCTGCACGGAGTCACCCGAGCCGGGCATGAGCACGAGGAGCACGGTGTCCGCGATGCCGGTGACCTCGACCTCGCTCTGTCCGGCGCCCACGGTCTCGACGAAGATCACGTCCTTTCCGCACGCGTCCAGGAGCAGAACCGCTTGCAGGGTCGTCTCCGCAAGCCCGCCGAGATGCCCGCGCGTGCCCATGGAGCGGATGAAGACCCCCGGATCGAGGAAGTGGTCCACGAGACGGATGCGATCGCCCAGAAGCGCTCCGCGCGAGAACGGGCTCGATGGATCCACCGAGACGACACCCACGGTGCGATCCGCGGCGCGGAGATGCTCGACGAGCGCGCCGATAAGGGAGGACTTGCCCACTCCTGGAGGGCCGGTCACACCGATCACGACGGCGTTCCCCGTCTCCGGATAGAGCTCGCGGACGAGCGGATACGCCAGCGGGTCGCCGTTCTCGACCAGGGAGATCGCCCGAGCGAGCGCGCGCCGGTCTCCCGCGCGCACGCCTTTCGTCAGCTCTTCGAGAGCCCATTCCTTCCGCGCCACGATCGGCCAGCCTAGTCCTTCGCGCGAGTTCGACGCCGCTCGCGCGGACTCGCGACCCTAGCGCTCGGACCCTCCGGCCGAGCGCACGTCCCGCCTAACTCCGCCGCGCAGTTCTTTCTCGCGGCGTTGCTCGATCTCCTCGAGCAGGACAGCGATGCGCTCGAGCCCGCTCGCGGCTGTCCCATCGCGGCCGGGGACGGAAGGGAGGGGATCGACGGCCACCTGAGGAGTGGACGCGAGCGCGTTCCGGGGAATGAGCTCTCCGGCCGCCGCCTCGCCGTACGCCTCGAGCAGGTGATCGTCCTCCGTGCTCGCCACCGGAAGCCAGCGCGTCGCGACGAGGGCGGTGACGGCGCCCAAGCCGAAGACCGCCGCGGCGGCGACCATGACCCAGCGCGCGCTGTACCAACTGAGAACGAGACCGGTTGCACCCATCCCGAGCCCGATGACGACGTAGTTGGTGCTCATGATCGTCGCCAGCGCGCGTCCGCGGAAACGGTCTGGTGCCCCACGCTGGACGAGGATCTGGTTGCAGATGATGGCTGCCCCGTTGCCCGCCGAGCCTCCGATCACGAAGGGCACGGCAATCCAGATCGACGGGCTCAGTGCGGCTCCCCCCCAGCCGATGGCCATGAGCGCGATCGATCCGGCGTAGTGGCGTCGCAAGCCCACCTTGCCGAGCGCGGGCGCAGCGAGGAAGCTACCGATCACGAGCCCCGCTCCGCTGGCGCCGATGATCAGCCCGAAGCCGATGTCCCCGGCTCCCAGGTTGTCCTGCACGAAGAAGACCTCTGCCACGTTGACCGCAGCGCTCCCGACCAGGACGATGCTCCACACGACGAGGACGGTGCGAAGCGGGAGAGCACTCAACACGAGCCGCACTCCGTCGGCGACGTCGCGCCAGTGCCCGCTCGTCAAGGACTCCTGCGAACGCAGCTGGGACTCGCCGATTCTCGCGACGAGGGCCGCGGACACGAGGAAGGTGACGGCGTTGACCGCGTATGGCACCGAAGGGCTCCACACGCTCACCATCACGCCGCCGAGAACCGGTCCAACCATCCAGGCGGCGTTCTCGACGGTCTGGAGCAGCGAGTTGGCGTTGGTGAGCTCGTCGTCGGGAACCAGGTTCGGGAGGCCGGCATACGCGGCGGGCCGGAAGAACCCCGTGGCGACCCCGGCGACCGCAGCAAGGCCGACGATCGCGATCGGGCTGTCGACGAAGGGAAGCGCGGCAAAGACCGCGACACGGGTCAGGTCCGACGCGATCATCAGGCGTCGGCGCGAGAGCCGATCGAACAGCGGCCCGAGCAGGAGACCGACGAGAACGATCGGGAGGAAGTCCGCGATGAGGAGCACCGCCACCCAGATACCGGAGTCGGTACGGGCGTAGATGTCGAGCGTCAGCGCGATCGCGGCCAGATACGTCCCGATGCCCGACCCGGCTGTGGCGAAGAAGAGGAGCCCGAACGACGGCGAGCGGCGCAGGAGGCCAAAGCGGCGAGTGCTCTCCACGGCTGCCGGTGACGCTACCACCTGCTCCGGCTTCTCTCTACGGCCTTTCCGGGCCTGTCCAGCGGAGGCATGGCGGAAAGGCTCGCCTCGCGAGCCGCCTCGCCCGAGGGGACTCTAGCCGCGCATCGCGGTCGCCAAGCGACCGGCGACGATGCGTGCGAGCCGCAGCTCCTCGACCTTCTGGGGCGGAAGGAGCGCGGACCCGACGATCACGGTTGCCTGTGCGCGCGAGCGCATCATGGCAACGAGATCGACGTACACGGGAACCTTGCCTTGAGCCGTCGTCGCCGACAGCGTCACCCGGTACGCGAAGGAGCGGTCGGAGACGCGCGGGAAGGAGGTCTTGCGGACCGAGACGAGGCCGACTCCCTGCTTCGCGAACTCCCGGCGCAGGATCTTGGTCAGGCACGTCGTCCCGGCCTTGCTCAGCGAACGTCGCCAGGACTCGAGCGCATCGGCGGCCGACTCGAAGATCCGCGACGTCGAGCTCACGAAAACGACCCCGAGGGCCAGCTGCTGACCCTCGGCATCCCCCGTGACAGTCAGGTCCGACTCACCGACCGACGCCGGACAGTCGACGTGCGGATCCTGGCCGTCGGAGAACTGGGGCCTGAAGCCGGTTGGAAGGTCGGCTCGCTTGATCAGCATCGCTCGTGCCCGGGTATTGTCGGCTTTGGTGAGCCGCTCCTGCGGATCCTGATGCGTTGCGAGCGCGCTGGCGGACGCAGCGAGAAAGACGAGCAGCAGGGCGCAGGCGAGCAGACGGCGCAACCGCCTTATGCTAGCCAGCAGGCTCGTATGCCAGATTCGGCCGAAGCCATCGCTCGGCTTCCGCGAGCTCGATGCCCTTCCGGCGCGCGTAATCCTCGACCTGGTCCCGCCCGATGCGCCCGACCGAAAAGTAACGCGCCTGTGGATGGCCGAAGTAGAGGCCGCTCACGCTCGGCGGGGGAGTCATCGCATACGACTCGGTGAGCCCGATCCCGATCCGCTCGGCATCGAGCAGCGTGAAGAGCGCCCGCTTCTCGGAGTGGTCGGGACACGCGGGATACCCGTACGCGGGACGGATGCCGCGGAAGCGCTCCCGGATCAGCGCCTCACCTGAGAGCCGTTCGCCCGGCGCATACCACTCGTGGCGGGCCTGCTGGTGCAGCCACTCGGCGAACGCCTCGGCGAGCCGGTCCGCGAGCGCGCGCACCATGATCGAGCGATAGTCGTCGAGCGCAGCAGCGAAGCCGTCTGCCAGCGCCTCCGCCCCGTGGATCGCGACGGCAAACGCGCCCACGTGGTCGGCGAGCCTGGTCTCCGCCGGCGCCACGAAGTCAGCGAGCGAGCGGTTCGGCCGCGAGTCCTCGTGCGAGGCCTGCTGCCGGAGCATCGGAAGACGGAGGCCGCTGTCCAGGACGACGTCGTCCTCCTCGGCGCTCGCCGGCCAGAAGCCGTGCACGCCGCGGGCCTGCAACGACCCGTCGGCAATGACGTCGTCGAGCAGCTGGTTCGCGGCCGCGAAGAGCTCCCGCGCCGTCTCGCCCTTCTCCGGGTCGTCGAGGATCGCGGGGAAGCGGCCCTTGAGCTCCCAGGCGTGGAAGAAGAACGTCCAGTCGACGTACTCGCGGAGGACGGCGATGTCCGCCTCGACGAGCCGCGACCCGAGGGCCGCGGGCACTGCCAGGTCTTCCACGTGCCAGTCGATCGGCGTCCGGTTGGCGCGGGCGTCGACGATCGAGAGTAGTGGCTTCCGGCTCTTGTCGGCGTGGAGCGCCCGGAGACGCTCCTGCTCGGCCCGGTTCTCGGTGTCGAGCCGGAGGCTTCGCTCGCCGTCGAGCAGATCACCGACCACCCCGACGACGCGCGACGCGTCGAGCACGTGCAGCGTCGGGCGCCCGTACTCCGGGGCGATCCGGACTGCCGTGTGCTGCTTGGACGTGGTCGCTCCCCCGATCAGGAGCGGCACCTCGAATCCCCGCCGGTCCATCTCCTTCGCGACGTGCACCATCTCGTCGAGCGAGGGGGTGATCAGGCCCGAGAGGCCGACGATGTCGCAGTCCTCCTCTATGGCGGTGTCGAGGATCCGGTCCGCCGAGACCATGACGCCGAGATCGATCACCTCGTAGCCGTTGCAGCCGAGGACGACGCCCACGATGTTCTTGCCGATGTCGTGCACGTCACCCTTGACGGTGGCGAGCACGATCCGCGTCGCCCTCGTGGCGCTCGTCTTCTCCGCCTCCATATACGGCTCCAGGTAGGCGACCGCCCGCTTCATCGCCCGCGCGCTCTTGACCACCTGCGGAAGGAACATCTTTCCCGAGCCGAAGAGATCGCCGACGATCTTCATCCCCTCCATGAGCGGCCCCTCGATGACGTCGAGCGGACGCCCGGCGGCAGCTCTCGCCTCCTCGGTGTCCTCCTCGATGAAGTCGACGACTCCGTGCACGAGCGCGTGCGCCAGCCGCTCCTGCACCGACGTCTCACGCCAGGAGAGATCGAGCTCTCGCTCGGTGGCACCGCCCGTGACCGTCCGGGCGCGATCCACGAGCCGCTCCGTCGCGTCGGGGCGGCGGTCGAAGAGCACGCTCTCCACCCGCTCCAGGAGGTCGGCCTCGATGTCCTCGTACACGGCCAGCTGGCCGGCGTTCACGATGCCCATGCCGAGCCCCGCGCGGATCGCGTGGTACAGGAAGGCGGCGTGCATCGCCTCGCGAACGGCGTCGTTCCCGCGGAACGCGAAGGAGAGGTTCGAGATGCCACCGGACACGAGCGCGCCGGGGCAGCGCTCTCGAAGCAGCGGAATTGCCTCGATGAACGACTTCGCGAAGCCCGCGTGCTCCTCGATCCCGGTGGCCACGGCGAGGACGTTCGGATCGAGGACGATGTCCTCGGGCCGGAACCCGGCCCCGGCGATCAGGAGGTCGTACGCGCGACCCAGGATCTCGACCTTCCGCTCGACGCTCTCGGCCTGGCCCCGCTCGTCGAAGGCCATGATCACGACCCCCGCGCCGTAGCGGCGGATCGTCCGCGCCTGCTCGAGAAAGACGTCCTCTCCCTCCTTCAACGAGATCGAGTTGACGATCCCCTTGCCCTGCAGGCACTTGAGCCCGGCCTCGAGCGCGGAGAAACGGGAGCTGTCGACCACGATCGGCAGACGCGCGGCCTCCGGCTCGGTGGCGATCAGGTTGAGGAACGTGGTCATCGCCTGCTCGGCGTCGAGCAGGTCGGCGTCCATGTTCACGTCGAGCAGATTCGCTCCACCGCGCACCTGCTCGAGCGCGACGTCGACGGCGCGTTGGAAGTCGTCCGCTTCGACCAGTCGGCGGAACTTCGCCGAGCCGGTGACGTTCGTCCGCTCGCCCACCATGACGAAGCCCGTGTCAGGGCCGACGACAAACGGCTCGAGACCCGAGAAGCGCGGCAGTCGCGAAGGCTCGGGGACGCGGCGGGGCGGAAGACCTTCGACCGCTCTCGCGATCTCTCGCGTGTGCTCCGGTGTCGTCCCGCAGCATCCGCCGACGAGGTTGACGAGACCGTCCTCGGCGAACGCGCGCAGGAAACGGCTCGTATCCCCCGGGTCCTCGTCGTGGAGCCCGAGCGCGTTCGGCAAGCCGGCATTCGGGTGGCACGAGACATAGGTCGACGCGACGTTGGCGAGGCCCTCCAGGAACGGCCGCATCTCCGTCGCGCCGAGCGAGCAGTTGACACCGACGATGAGCGGTTCGGCGTGCTCGACCGAGATCCAGAACGCGTCGGACGTCTGCCCGGACAGGTTGCGGCCGCTCCGGTCCACGGCGGTGAACGAGAGCCAGAGCGGGACCTCGGGCGCGACGCTGCGCGCGGCCACGATCGCGGCCTTCGCGTTCAGCGTGTCGAAGATCGTCTCGACCATGAGCAGGTCGACACCTCCGTCGCGCAGAGCCGCGACCTGCTCCTCGTACGTCTCGCGTACCTGATCGAAGGTCACTGCGCGGTAGGCGGCATCCTCGACCCGGGGCGACAGCGAGAGCGTGATGTTCAGCGGGCCGAGCGAGCCGGCGACGAAACGCGGCCTCTCGGGTGTCCGCCTCGTCCACTCGTCGGCCGCCTGCCGGGCGAGGCGGGCGCCCTCGAGGCTCATCTCGGCTGCAAGCTCCTGCAGGCCGTAGTCCGCCTGCCCGATGCGGGTCGCCGTGAAGGTGTTCGTAGTCGCGATATCGGCGCCCGCCTCGAAGTAGGCGTCGTGGAGCTCGGCGACGATCTCCGGGTGCGTGAGGTTCAGAAGATCGGGGTCGCCCTGGACGTCCTTCCCGTGCTCGCGGAGTCGCTCGCCCCGGTATTCCGCTTCGGAGAGCCCGCGACGATGGATCAGGACGCCCCACGCCCCATCGAGCACGAGGATGCGCTCGGCGAGAAGCTGCTCGATTTGTCCGCGAACGTCCGTCTTCACATCGGCCTCCGGCCGCCTAAAGATCCGGAGCCGGTCGCGGCAGCGGGCTCTTTAGGCGTTTTTTATCCTGGTCGCCAAGCTGCCTCAAAGCTGTCCAGGTCTTCTCAGGCTAGCGAAAGTTGCCTTTGGGGCAAGGTGCGCGTTCGCCGAGCTAGCCGGAGGACTCGAGCTTCTCGGCGTGGGCGGTCGCTTCTTCCCGCGACCGGGGCTGGAGCATGAGCTCCACGATCGCCTCCACGCCAGGATCGTCGGTCGAACGCATCCGTGCCACGGCCGCATCGACGTCGTACTCCGTGCGGCGGAGCTCTACGTCGGGGCCGAGCAGCGCCCAGTACGCGCCCGGCCTTCCCTCGTAGGGAAGGCCCACGCTTCCGGGATTCAACGTACGAAGCCCGGCAACCTCCCGGTCGTACTGGCAGTGGGTATGCCCCGTGACGAGGACGCGCTCGGTGATCTCGCGCGTCGCCTCGCGAATCCGCTTCTCGGGCGTCCTCTCCGTCAGCAGCTCCTCGTCGCTTCGCGGGGAGCCGTGCGTGAAATACGTCACACCGAGGTCCTGTATCTCGACCGAGTGGGAATGCTCGAAGGATTCCACGAACGAGAGGTCGTCCTCGGTGTGCTGGGCGAGCATCCACGTCTCGCGCTCCGTGGGCGCGTCGAACCGTCCGTCTCTCAGGTCGAGAAGTGCTCGCTCCCCATTTCCGCGAACGTGCCGAGCCGAGACGTCGACCGAGCGGACGAGCGCGAGCGTCTCGCCAGGCTCCGATCCCCAGGACAGGTCCCCGGTCCAGACGACGAGATCGACGTTCTCCGCCGCCAGCTCCTGGAGCACCGCGAGGAGCGCGACGGTGTTCGCGTGCACGTCTCCGAGAACCGCGACGCGACGCATGCCCTCGTGACACAGTGTCACAAGGCCGCTTGGCTCAGCCGGTGGTACGGCCGGAGACCGAGAGCTGGTTCTCGGCGTGGACGATGCGCTGCTCGAGCTGCCAGCGATCGGCCTGAGACTCGCCCGCCTCCACCTTCTCGAGCTCGGCCTTCGCCGCTTCGAGCTGATCCCGCGCACGGGCGTCGTCGATCTCGCGCACGTCCACGGCGTCGTCGACCAGCGCGAGCGCCCGGTCGAGCTCGACCTTGAAGAACCCCGGGCCGGTGGCGAACTGGAGGATCTCGTCTGGTCCGACGTGGATGCGCGTCGACCCCGCCTTGAGCGTCGCGACGAGCGGCGCGTGCCGGGCCAGCACGCCGATCTCGCCGGCGGCTCCGGGCACGACGATCATCTGCGCCTCACCGTCGAACGCAGGCCCGTCCGGTGTCACGAGAGAGACGTCGAACTTCGGATGCGACTCGGCCACGCTGCCCTCTACGCCGCGACGGCCTCGGTCTTGCCCGCTTTCTCGACCGCGTCTTCGATCGTCCCCACCATGTAGAAGGCCGCCTCGCCGAGCTCGTCGTGCTCTCCGTCGACGATCGCTCGGAAGCCGCGGATCGTGTCCTCGAGCTTGACGTACTTGCCG
>Ga0183260_10000455_pt1 | contig 34781 bp, 32 predicted proteins | sample AntDrymUQ4972206_2_FD_129768 | JGI IMG/M metagenome (GOLD analysis project Ga0183260, IMG submission 129768) | Polar desert sand microbial communities from Dry Valleys, Antarctica - metaG UQ497 (22.06) (version 2) (version 2) | ecosystem: Environmental > Terrestrial > Soil > Desert | place...
ACCGCAGCAACAACCCCAACAACAGCAGGGCCCTCCCCAGCCACCAGTCCAACCCCAGCAGGCGGGTAATCCCGCCACTCAGGGTCGCCAGCCCCGACAGATTCCCTTCGACGACAACGATCTCGATGTTCCTGACTTCCTGAAATAGCTCGTGTTCTCCACTCGGGTGACCCGCCCAGGCCCTGCCGGTGTGGTCGAGGTGGCCTTCACGGACCGACATGGAGGGGTCTCGCGCCCACCCTTCGACTCCCTTGACCTCAGTGGAGCGGCTGATCGTTGCGACGAAGCGAAGGCAAACGCAGACCGAGTGGCTCGTGGCCTAGGGGTGGGGCGGCTGACCGTCATGCACCAGGCCTCCGGCTGCGGTGTGGTTGTCGTTAACTCGGCTGCACCACCGCAGGCTCCGTGCGACGCCATGGTGACAGCCACGTATGACGTGGCCCTGTGCGTCCGGGTGGCCGATTGTGTGCCTGTTGTGCTGGCCGACGTCAACAGCGGAGTTCTCGGTGTCGTCCACGCTGGACGGCGAGGGGTCACCGCCGGTGTGGTGGGCGCGACCATCGACACAATGCGGGCCCGAGGTGGCGAGGAGATCGAAGCTTGGGTGGGGTCGCATGTCTGCGGGGGCTGCTACGAAGTGCCGGCGAAGATGCGGGCCGAGGTGTCCGCCGCAGTGCCGGCCGCGTACAGCTGCACCACCTGGGGAACACCGGCTCTTGACCTCGGAGCCGCTGTTACTCGGCAGCTCGAGGAATCCCGATGCCGAGTGAGCGACGTCAGCGGTTGCACGCTCGAGTCACCCGACCTGTTCTCGTACCGTCGCGACGGTGCGCGGTCTGGCCGCTTCGCAGGGATCGTCGTGCTTAAGCCGCCGACGTGAACGACTCGCGTCGAGCAGAGCTGGCGGCGCGCGTGGCTCGTGTCACCTCTCGAATCGCGTCCGCAGCAGAAACGGTGGGTCGCAACCCGACCGACATAGCGCTGGTCGTGGTGACCAAGACGTGGCCGGTGAGCGACATCCTGCTGCTCCATGAGCTAGGTATCAGGGACTTCGCCGAGAACAAGCATCAAGAGGCTGAGAGCAAGGTGGCGGAGGTCATCGGGCTCGATCTGCGGTGGCATTTCGTGGGGCAGATCCAGTCGAACAAAGCCACTCGCATCGCACGCTATGCGGACATGGTTCACTCCGTCGACTCGGTTCGGGTGACCGAGCGGCTCAACCTTGGTGCTCACAGGCATGAGCGCTCCATCGACTGCCTGGTCCAAGTGAGCCTGGACGATGAGACCGCACGCCCACGACGTGGTGGCACGAACTGGACGGAGTTGGAAGATGTGGCCGGCGCCATCGACGGGGCCGAACGGCTGCGGCTGGCTGGAATCATGGGAGTGTCACCGACCGGCGGAGACGCTTCAGGGGCATATCACCGACTCCTCGAGGCAAGCCGGATGGTCACCGCGGTCACGGCGTCGGCAACCGTGGTGTCGGCGGGGATGAGCGCCGACTTCGAGGACGCGGTTCGTGCCGGCGCGACACACGTGCGCGTCGGTAGCGCGATACTCGGCCAGCGCTCTGCGCTCCGGTAAGGTCAGTTTCGAGCGAGCGGCATCGACAAGGCAGCTCAAAGGAATCGATTAGCGAACCGGAGGCAACGAGACCATGGCGGGCGCAATGCGCAAGATGGGGGTCTACCTGGGCTTGGTCGAGGGCGACGACCGCTACGAGGACGACTATTCCTCCGACGACGAGAGCACCGGGAGCACGGCCGTAGGGGCAACGAGCCGACCGGTCAAGGCGGCGCCCGAGCACCGCCCGGCGCCGGTGGCGACGCTGTCCGAGCGACGCCGCCCGACGAGTGTCGTCACCGAGCTGTCCCGGATCACGACGCTCCATCCGCGCACCTACAACGAGGCGCGGACCATCGGTGAGCACTTCCGCGAGGGCACGCCGGTCATCATGAACCTCTCGGAGATGGACGACAACGACGCCAAGCGGCTGGTGGACTTCTCGGCCGGCCTGGTGTTCGCCGTACGTGGTTCGATCGAGCGGGTGACCAGCAAGGTCTTCTTGCTGTCCCCACCGAATGTCACCGTGGCTGCCGAGGACAAGCAGCGCATCGCTGAGGACGGATTCTTCAACCAGAGCTGACACAGTCGGCGGGTGTCCGCATCGGCTGCACCTAGGCTGTGCGCGTGGTGATCGTCGGCAGCATCATCGAGTTCGTCCTCTGGGGCTATTTCATGTTGATCCTGGCTCGGGTGGTGGCCGAGTGGGTACAGATGTTCGCGAGGTCGTGGCAGCCGGTCGGACCCACCTTGGTCGGACTCGAGCTGGTCTACACCGCCACCGATCCGCCCATCCAGCTCTTGCGCCGGCTCATCCCGCCACTTCGGCTCGGGAATGTGGCTATCGATCTGTCGATATTGTTCGTGCTCCTCATTTGTTGGGTGCTTCGGCAGGTCAATATCGCCCTGCTGCTCTCCGGGTAGCCCCCCGACTATCGGTTCGTCGCCAGAATTGTCGTGACACGCAGCCGACCGCTACCGTGAGCCTGCCCCGTTGCCGTATCCGTTAGACGACCTACCTGAGGTGAGCCATGCCATTGACGCCCGAGGACGTGCACAAGAAGACCTTCACGCCTGTCCGCCTACGCGAGGGCTACGACATGGGGGAGGTTGACCAGTTTCTCGACGAGGTCGAGGTCGAGCTCAAGCGCCTGCTCGAAGACAACGAGGACCTCCGGAGCAAGCTGGCCGCTGCCACGGGCGGCACTCCAGACGTAAAGGACGTTACGGAGAGTGCCTCGAAGGCAACGCCGGCCGGACCGACCAAAGAAGGCGCTGCTCCCGCTGTCGGCGCTGTGCCGGTGGTGCGCACCGTCCCCGAAGCCTCAGGCGCGGCCGCGCGGCTACTCGAGATCGCTGCTCAGAACGCCGACCAGCTTGTCGCTGAGGCGCACGACGACGCCGACAAGATCATCGGAGAGGCCCGCGCCAAGGCCGAGCGGCTGGAATCTGAGGCAAAGGCTCAGGCCGAGAAGCTGGAGGCCGATACCTCCAGCCGCTCAGAGCGCCTCGACTCCGAGATCATGGAGCGGCGCCAACAGCTCTTCGGCCAACTCGAGCGCGACCGCGACAATCTGGCGCGCGAGCTTGAAGACCTGCGTGCCTTCGAACGCGAGTACCGCAGCCGCCTGAAGAGCTACTTCCAAAGCCAGCTCGAAGCACTGGACAGCAAGTCTGACGGTGAGGTTCCGTCGACTCCCTCGGCCGACGGGGAGACTCCCCATCGGCTTCGTGAGCTGCTCGGCGACGCGCCGCAGACCTGACCCCGCGGGCTAGGGACAGGCCAACTCGACCTGGAACGACAGTGCCAGCTCGCCATCGCGGCTCCAGAAGCCAGAGCTATGCGTGGGCTCCGATGTCGCGACCGCTTCCTCCAGCCTGACAGCGAGAACCTCACCGGCGATGAGGTCGGCGTGCTCGAGGATGGCCCCCCTGGTATTGGAGTCGGGAGTCCACCAGGTCAGCGTGATTCGGTCGGAGACGTCGAACCCACGGGCTTTGCGGGCCTCTTGGACCAGTCGGATCACCTCTCGGGCGACGCCGGCACGAAGCAGGGCTGGCGTGAGCTCCAGGTCCAGCGCGATCGTCTCACCGTGCTCGTTCACGACAGACCAACCTCGTGCCGGGTGCTCAGAGACGATGACATCGTCAGCTGTCAGCTGGATATCGTCGCCTTCGCACCAAAGGGTTGTGGCACCGCTCAGAGCCAGATCCCTTGCGACCTTCGCCGGATCTGCCGCCGCGATGGCGGCGGCCACCGCTGGTGTCTGCTTCCCGAACCGTTTGCCCAACGTACGGAAGTTCGCCTTGACGGTGTGCTCGACGAGGTCGCCGGCTGACCCGAATGACTCCACCCGCTGCACGTTCAGCTCGCCAGCAACCTCTGCCAGCAGCTCGTCGTTCAGCAGCTCGAACGTGGCCGACCCGACCAGCGCACGCTGCAGCGGCTGGCGTGTCCTCACCTTGGCTTCCGCTCGGGCCGAACGGCCGAGCTCCACCAGCCGACGGGACAGTCGCACCGAGGCGTCGAGGTCATCGTCCACGAGGATCTCGTCAGCGACCGGCCAGCGCGCAAGGTGGACCGACATCGGCGACTCGTCTGCGGAGTTCCGAAAGACGTCCTGCCAGACTCGCTCGGTGACAAACGGCGTGATCGGCGCCATGAGAAGGGTGACCACGTACAGGCATTCGTGCAGGGTGGCCAAGGCTGCCGCGTCACCGGTCCAGAAGCGGCGACGGGAGCGGCGCACGTACCAGTTCGACAGGTCGTCGATGTAGGCGGCCAGCAAGGAACCGGCGCGCTGAGTGTCGAACTGTTCCAGGGCCGCTGTCACGTCAACGACGAGGCGGCTTGCCTGCGACACCGCCCAACGGTCCAGGAGAGGCCGCTGAGCGAGATCCGGTGCTGGCGTCGTGGCGGGATCCCAACCTGCGGTGCGGGCGTAGAGCGTGTGGAAGGCAACCGTGTTCCAGTAGGTCAACAAGACCTTGCGCACAATTTCTTGCAGCGTGTCGGAACCAATCCGACGAGCTGCCCAAGGAGATCCTGACGCGGCCATGAACCACCGCACTGCGTCGGCCCCATGGGTATCCATCAGTGCCATCGGCTCCACGACGTTACCGAGGTGCTTGCTCATCTTGCGGCCGTCCTCAGCGAGCAAGAGCCCCAGACAGACGACGTTCTCGTATGACGACCGCCCGAAGACCAAGGTGCCGATCGCCATCAGCGAGTAGAACCACCCGCGCGTCTGGTCGATGGCCTCACTGATGAACTGAGCCGGGTAGGCGGCCTCGAACTGCTGCTTCGACCCCTCGACGTAGGGAAAGCCCCACTGGGCGAACGGCATCGAGCCCGAGTCGTACCAGGCATCGATCACCTCCGTGACCCGCCGCATCTCCTGCCCACACTGCCGGCACGGCCACCGAACGTCGTCCACATAGGGCCGGTGGGGATCCAGGGCGCTCAGGTCCGCCCCGGCCAGGTCGCCCAGCTCCGCCAAAGAGCCCACGCACACCTGATGCTCGTCGGCGCAGCGCCAGATCGGCAGGGGGGTGCCCCAGTAGCGGGTCCGCGACAGCGACCAGTCGACGTTGTTACTGAGCCAGTCGCCGTACCGGCCGTGCTTGATGTGCTCTGGCTGCCAGTTGGTCTTCTGGTTCTCCGCGATCAGCGCATCCTTGATGGCGGTGGTCGCGATGTACCAGGCTGGCAACGCGTAGTAGATAAGCGGTGTATGGCAGCGCCAGCAGTGCGGGTAGGAGTGCTCATAGGCGACGTGGCGGAACAGCAGGCCACGCAGCTCGAGATCTCTCACCAGGTCGGTGTCCGCGTGCTTGAAGAACTGTCCGCCGACCAGCGGCAGGTCAGCGGCGAAGTGCCCGTTGGCACTGATGGGGTTGACGACGGGCAAGCCGTACGCCGTACAGACCCTGAGGTCGTCGGCGCCGAACGCCGGGGACTGGTGGACCAGCCCTGAACCGTCGTCGGTGGTGACATAGTCGGCGACGACCACGAAGTGAGCTTGGCCAGGGAAGGCCACCAGCTCGAACGGACGGTGGTAGGCCCAGAACTCCATGTCGCGACCCGAGACCGTAGATGTGACAGTCCAACCATCTCCGAGCACCGCCTCGAACAACGGCTCTGCGACGACCAGCGCCTCCGTGCCGTCCGTGGCGATCACGTAGCCGACCTCGGGATGCACAGCCACCGCAGTGTTGGACACCAGCGTCCATGGCGTGGTCGTCCACACGAGCAACGACGCCGAACCAGCGAACGGTCCTGAGGTGAGCGGGAAGCGGACGTAGACGGAGGGGTCGACGACGGTCTCGTAGCCACCTGGTTGTCCGAGCTCGTGGTCGGACAAGGCGGTCTCGCAGCGCGGGCAGTACGGCGACACACGTTTGGCTTCGAACAGGAGGTTCGACTTGTAGATCTGCTTCAGTGACCACCAGACGCTCTCGATGTACGCGGCATCCATGGTGCGGTAGGCCGAGGCGAGATCGACCCAGTAACCCATCCGCTCGGTCATCTCTTCGAACTGGGAGGTGGAGCGCTGCACAGACTCGCGACACTTGGCGTTGAACTCGGCAATGCCGTATGCCTCGATCTGCTGCTTGCCAGAGACCCCGAGCTCCTTCTCGACGCCTACCTCGACGTGCAGACCTTGGCAGTCCCACCCGGCTTTACGCTCGACGAGATATCCCTGCATGGTCTTGAAGCGAGGGAAGACGTCTTTGAACACCCTCGCCTCCACGTGGTGTGCACCGGGCTTGCCGTTGGCGGTGGGGGGTCCCTCGTAGAAGGTCCAGCGCGGCTCATCCGCCCTCTCTACAAGAGAACGGGCAAAGATGTCGTGCTCGCGCCACCAAGCCAAGACCTCACGCTCGAGAGCCGGCAGGTCGACCTGTTGCGGCACGGCTTGAAAGGGGGCGCTCATCGCGGCTTCCTCCTCGTCACAGGTTGTCGCGGCCGGCGGCCGTCGGACAGTCGTGGCGAAGGGACGAAGTGGCCGATGTTCGACCGCTCCGCGGTACCACCCTCCTTGGCCCACCTCGTGTTTCGTGGAGGCGGACCCGCTTACTTCACTTGCTGCGGCCGGTTCTACTTGGTCAGAGGCTGACGGTTCTTCCGGCGACTCCGAGGTGATGGCCTCATCCATGCCGTGCAGCGCGCACAGTCTAAACGATCTGTGCTCGACACCAGCAACGGTTTTTGTGCGTCAGTGTCGGAGGCGGTTTGAGGCAACCGCTATCCTCTCGTCACCGCGCCTGCGGGATCGGCTTTTCAGACAAGGGGCCTCAGCGATGACAGCCAAGAAGACGCCGGACAAAGCGGCATCCCCGGCCGCACCAGCGAAAACCACGGCAAAGAGCCCTCGGGAGAAGAAGGTCGCTGGAAAGGCGGCCACCAGTAAGACTCTTGCCGAGAAGTCGACTTCTTTAACAGCGAAAGCAGCGGCCGGAAGCAAACACCCAACGGGCACAAAAGCGACCTCGGGCAGAGCAACGGCGACAGCCAAGGCGCCGAGTTCCAAGAGCCGACTGGCGGTGCGAGACGGCGAACGACCGTGGACCGCCAACCAGATTGCCGAGGTGAAAGAGACGCTGGACTTCGATGCCACCCGGCTCCGCGCCGAGATTGCCGCGGCCGAACAGGAGATCGGTCAGTTGCTACGCGAGGGCGGAGAAGGTGCTGGCAACGACCAGGCGGACGTGGGTTCGAACACGTTCGAGCGCGACCACGAGATGTCGATGGTCAAGAATGCCCGCGAGAACCTCGAACTCGTCGAGGCCGCCATCGAGCGGATCAGTGCAGGCAGCTATGGCCTCTGCGAGTCGTGCGAGCTTCCCATCGGCAAGCTGCGGTTGCAGGCATTTCCGCGTGCGACACTGTGCATGGAATGCAAACAACGCCAGGAACGTCGCTGACAGACGGCCAGAGGGCTCCTCGCCGCTCTTCGAGTCGTGGGACGACGTTCATCTGGATCCCCGTGGCAGCGGCCGTGTGCGCCCTCGACCAGGCAACGAAAGAATGGGCGACTCGAGCGCTGGTGGATGGCTCGGCGCGCCCAGTGCTGGGTGAGTGGCTGCAGTTTCGGCTGACGTTCAACCCAGGTGCGGCATTCAGCCTGGGCACCAGCTACACCGTCCTGCTCACCGTGGTCGCCGTGGTCGTCGTCGTCGTGTGCATCAAGCTGGCGGGACGGTTGGGCAGCAGACGATGGGCGGTTGCCCTCGGACTGCTGCTGGGTGGAGCGCTTGGCAACCTCATGGATCGGCTCCTGAGGCCACCCGGGCCGTTCCGAGGGCACGTAGTGGACTTCTTGCAGCTGCCGAACTGGCCGGTCTTCAACGTTGCCGACTCCGCGATCAGCCTCGCCGCGGCGGCCTTTGTGTTCTTGAGCCTCCGAGGCATACGTCTGGACGGCACCCGCGAGTCAGCCGGCCGATCGGACTCCGTCTCCAGTGACCAAGAACGTGACGGAGGCTCCACCTCCACGTCAGGCAAGGCGTGACTGACCGCTCGGAACGCAAGGTCGTCCATGTGCCGAGCGGATTGTCCGGAGAGCGGGTCGACGCGGCAATTACCAGGATGTTCGGGATATCGCGCACCAAAGCAGCCGAGCTGGTGGCGGCCGGTGAGGTAACGGTCGACGGTGTCTTACCAGCGAAGTCCGACCGGGTCGAGGAGAATGCCATCCTCGAGGTGAACATTCCCGGTCCGTCGACGCTGCTTCGCGTCGTACCGGAGACTGTCTCCGGACTGCGGATCGTCTACGACGACGACGCCCTTGTCGTGGTCGACAAACCGGTTGGGGTGGCGGCGCATCCCAGCGTCGGTTGGACGGGCCCGACCGTGATTGGTCACCTCGCTGGGGCGGGGTTTCGCATCTCGACTTCTGGTGTGCCAGAACGTCAAGGCGTGGTGCAACGGCTCGACGTGGGGACAAGTGGCTTGATGGTGGTCGCCAAATCGGAACACGCCTACTCACGGCTCAAACGGGCGTTCAAGCAGCGCACGGTCGACAAGACCTACCACGCGTTGGTCCAAGGTCATCTCGACCCGCTCCGCGGCACCATCGACGCGCCGATCGTTCGGCACACCAAGCACGACCACAAGTTCACCGTCGGACAAGACGGCCGACACAGTGTCACCCACTTCGACACGCTTGAGGCGCACCGGTTCGCCTCGCTGCTCGACATCTTGCTCGAGACCGGGCGCACCCATCAGATCAGGGTGCACATGAGCGCACTGCGTCACCCTTGTGTCGGTGATCTCACCTACGGCGCGGATCCGGTTCTCGCGAAACGGGTCGGCTTGTCGCGTCAGTGGTTGCATGCGGTGACGTTGGGCTTCGAGCATCCGGACAGCGGGGAGCGGGTGGAGTTCAGCTCGCCGTACCCCGACGACCTGCAGCACGCGCTTGATGTCATCCGCTCAGCACAGTGATCCCGATTCGGTGATGCCTGATCATGTGATCCGCAGGGCTCTGCCAGCCGAGAGCGACTCGCTGGCTGAGCTGTTGTGGCGAGTCCGCCAACAGAACCTTGGCAGCATCCCGGCTTTGGTGCACCCCGGTGCACGTCGGTTCTATGAGCGCCTCGGGTTCGTCGCTGTCCAGTGGACTGACGGCGACAATGAAGAGCGCGCACTCGACGTCCGCTACGAGTGGACCCGGCCGAGCCTGTTGAAACCAACCCCGAGGGTGCCTCGCGAGTGTCGGTGCGCCTAGCCAGGATGGTCCGGCGTAGGGTGAGGTTCCTTCCCCAGCCACACCCGCACAGACCACCAAGCTTCGGTGTTCTGGAGGTGTTTTGCGTACGTCGATCGACCAGGCGAGGAGACGCTGACCGCGATGACGAGCAGCTCGTCCTTCGTGCATCTGCACGTCCACACGGAGTACTCGATGCTCGATGGGGCGGCCCGGGTCGGTGAGCTCCTCGACGAGACGGCCAGGTTGGAGATGCCGGCCCTCGCTGTCACCGACCACGGCAACATGTTCGGTGCGTTCTCGTTCTACAAAGCGGCCAAGCAGCGTGGCATCAAGCCGATCATTGGCATCGAGGCCTATCTGACGCCCGGCACCAGTCGGTTCGAGCGTCGTCGGGTCAAGTGGGGCAACGGCGGCAGCGACGACGTCTCCGGAGGCGGGGCCTATACCCACGCCACCTTGCTCGCGCAGACCACTGAGGGCATGCACAACCTTTTCCGCCTGAGCTCGCTCGCCTCGATCGAGGGTCAGTACGTCAAGCCGCGCATGGACCGCGAGCTCCTCGAGCGCTACGGCAAGGGCATCATCGCCACCACCGGCTGCCCCTCGGGCGAGGTACAGACGCTGATGCGGCTCGACAGGTACGACGATGCGCGTCGGGCCGCCGCGGACCATCGCGACCTGTTCGGCGCCGACAATTACTTCGTCGAGCTGATGGACCATGGCCTGCAGATCGAGCAGCGAGTTCGCGATGACTTGTTGCGTCTCTCCAAGGAGCTTTCCCTGCCCTTGGTCGCCACCAATGACCTGCACTACACCCATCAAGCCGATCACGTCGGCCACGATGCGCTGCTGTGTGTCCAGACCGGGTCTACCGTCAACGACGCCGACCGGTTCAAGCTTGACGGGGACAGCTACTACCTCAAGACGCCCGAAGAGATGCGCCACACCTGGCGTGACTTTCCCGAGGCGTGTGACAACACGTTGCTGATCGCCGAACGCTGCGATGTCACCTTCGCCGAGGGACGTAACCTGATGCCGCGGTTCGCGGTGCCGGCGGGGGAGACCGAGGACACCTGGTTCGTCAAGGAGGTCGAGGCAGGGCTGAAACGCCGCTACCCGGGTGGTACCACCCCCGAGGTCCGCGAGCGGGCCGACTTCGAGGTCGGGGTGATCCTGCAGATGGGATTCCCCGGTTACTTCCTGGTCACCGCCGACTTCATCGTCTGGGCGAAGCAGCAGGGCATCCGCGTCGGTCCCGGTCGAGGGTCAGCCGCCGGCGCTCTGGTCGCTTATGCGATGGGTATCACCGATCTCGACCCGCTCGTTCACGGTCTGCTCTTCGAGCGGTTCCTCAACCCCGAGCGGGTGTCGCTGCCAGATATCGACGTCGACTTCGACGAGCGCCGCCGCGGTGAGGTCATCCGCTATGTCACCGACAAGTACGGCGACGACCGGGTGGCACAGATCGTCACCTTCGGCACCATCAAGGCCAAGCAAGCACTCAAGGACTCGTCCCGCGTACTCGGTTACCCGTTCGCGATGGGGGAGCGCATCACGAAGGCGATGCCGCCGCCGATCATGGGCAAGGACATCTCACTGAGTGGTGTCTTCAACCCAGACGACTCACGCTACGGCGAGGCGGGCGAGCTCCGATCGCTCTACGAGGCGGACTCCGACGTAAGGCGGATCGTCGACACCGCCCGTCAGCTCGAGAACCTCAAGCGGCAATGGAGTGTGCACGCAGCTGGCGTCATCTTGTCGAGCGAGCCTTTGATGGATGTCATGCCGATGATGCGGCGTGAGCAAGATGGCGCCATCATCACTCAGTTCGATCAGCCGGGCTGCGAGTCGCTCGGTCTGCTCAAAATGGACTTCCTGGGGTTGCGCAACCTCACCGTCATCGAGGACTGTCTGGCTCACATCGCCGCCAACCGCGGTGAGGTGTGTGAGCTCGAGTCGTTGCCGCTGAGTGACGGCCCCACTTTCGAGCTGCTCGCTCGCGGCGACACCCTGGGCGTCTTCCAGCTCGATGGCGGACCGATGCGTGCCCTCCTGCGCACCATGCAGCCCGACTCGTTTGAAGACATTTCAGCGGTACTCGCCCTCTACCGCCCGGGTCCGATGGGCGTCCAAGCCCACTACGCCTACGCCCATCGCAAGACCGGGCGCGACAAAGTCGAACCGATTCATCCCGAACTCCAGCAGCCTCTGGCCGAGATCCTCGACGACACCTACGGCGTCATCGTCTACCAGGAACAGGTGCAGAAGATCGCCCAGAAGGTTGCGGGATACTCCCTCGGTCAGGCAGACCTGCTGCGTCGAGCCATGGGCAAGAAGAAGAAGGAGATCCTCGCCAAAGAGTTCGAGCCGTTCTCAGCAGGCATGCGTGCCAACGGCTACTCGACCGCGGCGATCACCAAGCTCTGGGACACCCTCGTTCCCTTCGCCGACTACGCCTTCAACAAGGCACATACCGCGGGCTACGGACTGGTGTCGTTCTGGACCGCCTACCTCAAGGCGAACTACCCCGCCGAGTACATGGCTGCGCTGCTCACGAGCGTGCGCGACGACAAGGACAAGTCGGCGATCTATCTCAACGAGTGTCGGCGCATGGGTATCAAGGTCCTGCCGCCCGATGTCAACGAGTCAGACGCCAACTTCACCCCACGCGGCACCGACATCCGCTTCGGTCTGGCGGCGATCCGCAACGTGGGCCACAACGTCGTGGCAGGACTGGTGGAGGCCCGCGAGAGGCTCGGACGGTTCACCGATTTCGGCGACTTCATGTCCAAGGTGCCGGTGCCGGTCTGCAACAAACGAGTGCTCGAGTCCCTCTGCAAAGCGGGAGCGTTCGACTCCATGGGCTACTCGCGGCGCGGGTTGGTCGCCGTACACGAAGACGCCGCCGACCAGTACCTCGACCTCAAGCGCAACGAGGCAATCGGACAGGATTCATTGTTCGGAGGCCTCGATGATGCCTCGTTCGACCAGCTGAGCCTGGTAGTCCCCGAGGTTAAGGAGTGGGACAAGCGCACCCTGCTCGCCCACGAGCGCGACATGCTCGGGCTCTATGTCTCCGATCACCCGCTCAACGGGCTCGAGCACGTGCTGGCACGGGCAAGTGACGTGACCGTCGGCCAACTGCTCGTCGACGAAGACCGTCTCGAGGGAAGCTCTGTGACCGTGGCTGGGCTCGTCACCTCGGTGGTTCGGAAGACGACGAAGAGGGGTGAGCTCTACGCGGTCATCACGCTCGAGGATCTTGAAGGAGCCATCAACGTCACGTTCTTCCCTTCGACGTACCAGCTGTCGTCGACCCTGTTGGTCGAGGACTCGGTAATCCTTGTCAGAGCCAAGGCTAAACGAGGCAGAGACGAGACCCTCGAGCTGATGGCGCTCGAGGTCAATGTCCCGGACCTGGACCGCAGCGCGCTGGATGGCCCGATCGTGATCTCGTTGCCCGCCGTGCGAGTCACCCCACCCGTTGTCGACCAGCTGAAAGACGTCTTGTCGACGCATCCGGGGGGAGCGGAGGTGCACCTGAGGCTGAAGTCAGCTGGGCGCACGATGGTGATGCGGCTCGACGGGCGGCTGCGAGTGCAGCCATCGGCCGCTTTGATGGCTGATCTCAAGGCGCTGCTCGGCCCTGCAGCTTTGTTGCCGTGATCCGAGAAGCTTGCGATCCACCGTACGACCACCGGCGGTGACGTCGCGACCTAGGCTTGCCCGATGACCGCTGACGACCGACCGGGCTTCGGTGAACCGCTGATCTTCGTGGTCTGGTGCATCGCCGCCGGAGCCGTTGTCGGGTTGCCTGGCGCCGCGCTCTGGGTGTGGTTGGCCGACCCGCCCGCCGTCGAGGTGACCACATCTGGCGCCTTCTTCGGTGAGGCCGAGCTGAACTCGCAGGTCGAGGTCACGTTGTGGTTCTTCGCAGTCGGAGCAGTGCTCGGGCTGGTATGCGGCCTGATTGCGGGAGCGCTGGGCAACCGCCACGGCGTGGTCACCGTCTTGGCCGTGTTGACTCTGTCCGCTGTTGCCAGCGGCGTCAGCGCGTATGTCGGAGTGGCTCACTGGGGCTCAGCCGGCTCGCTCGAGTCTGAACCTCCCGCGCTGGGCGCCACTCTTGAGAGCGGCGTGGAGATAACCAGCAAGGTCGCTTACCTGGGCTGGCCGATCGGGGGGCTGATCGGAGCAGCGACGGCCATCAGTCGTTGGCCGAGAACCGAGCATTCGTCGGGGTCGGCATCGTCCGATATCGTTTTCAGCAACTGAATTCTTCGAGGGGGAGAGTGGACATGGCAGAGCAGAACCCACCGGTGGATCCGCCTGGCAGACCACCGCAGGGACCCGGCTACACCGGCCAACCCGGCGGCTCCTCCGGTCAGGAGCACCCCCCCGGCTATCCCGGCCAACCCGGCGGCTATCCCGGCCAGCAGGCGCCGGACCAGGGAGTGCCGGGGTACGCAGGGCCGCCACCTGCTTACGGCGGCCAGCCACCTGCTTACGGCGGCCAGCCACCGCCCGACGGCGGCCAGCCACCTGCTTACGGCGGCCAGCCACCCAGCCAAGAATGGCCGGCGAGCGGGGCCGGCCAGCCGGAATACGGTTACGGCTCTCCCTTGCCGCAGCCGGCTACCGCCGGTAGCTATGGGGGACCTCCCGACATGTTGGGACCCGCGGGGCAGCCTGGCTACACCGAGGAGCCGCCTTCACAGAGCAACCGCGGGATCAAGATCCTGCTCATCACCGTCGTACTGGCCCTGATCGCCGGTGGCGGGGCATTCGCCTTCTATAAGGCCGATCCCTGGAACATGTTCGGTGAGGAGCCGCAAGCCGCTGAGGCACTGCCGTCCGGTGCCTTGTTCTATTTCGGTGTCGACCTGGACCCGTCGGCTTCGCAAAAGGTCAAGGCGTTGCAGTTCCTCAACCATTTTCCGGCCTTCCGTGACTCAGCCGAGTTAGACGACGACTCCGACGTACGGGATCGCATCTTCACCGAGGCCTTCGCCGAGACCGACTGTGAAGGCGTGACCTACGAAGACACCGTGAAGCCGTGGTTGGGCCACAAGTTCGGGATGGCAGTGATGGAGCCCGTCGATGACGAAACTGAACCGCCCGTCGAAGAGGAGGAAGGGGTTGAGCCCGTCGACGAAGGGTCCTCCCCTGAGGTCGTTGTCGCCGTCGAGGTCACCGACGAGGACACGGCCAGCGACCAGCTGGCAAAGCTCGCCGGCTGCGAGGAGGACGGTTTTGGCTACGCGTTCGTAGGCGACTACGCCTTGCTCGCCGAGACGGACGAGTTAGCGGAGAAGTTCGCCGACGATACAGCCGAGAGCCCTCTTGCCGACAGTGACGAGTTTCAAGCTGACATGGAGTCCTTGGACGGCTTGGGCATCGCAACCTTGTGGGTGGATATCGAGGGCAGCATCGACCTTGCGTCGACCGAGATTCTGGGTGGTGGGGACGACATGGAAGACCAGCTGGGCTTCCTCCAGGCGCAGTACCAGCGCGTTGCGGCCACCTTCCGCTTCGAGTCCGACGCTGCCGAGATCGCGACGAACGTCTACGGCGACGTCGTCGACGTCAGCCACGACGACAACCAGGTCGTCACGCTCCCGGACTCGAGTGTCCTGGCGCTCTCACAGGCCGGTGGGGCGGCTCGCCTCGATGCCTCGTGGGACGACATCACGGCACTCGCGGAGTCGGAGGGCGTCGACTTCGAGCAAGAGCTTGCCGACTTCGAAGCACAGACCGGCATCTCCCTGCCTGACGACCTCGAGACGGTCCTGGGCGACAACATCATGTTCGTCGCGGATTCGGAGGGCCTCACCGAAGAGGCTCTCGAAGGTGGACAGTTCGATGCGGTCAACGCCGGGGTCCGGTTCACGGGTGACCCCGAGGCTCAGGCGGCGCTCTACGACGAGGTGTCACAGCTGCTCAATGCTGAGGGCGAGATGCCGCTGATCGCGTTGGAGGCAGAGGATGGGTTCGTGATGGCAACCAACGACACCTACGCCGAAACCCTCGAGCAGCTCGGCGGCGATCTAGGCAGCTCGGAAACCTTTCAGTCCGTAGTGGAGGACGCGGAAAGTAAGGAAGCCGTCTTCTACTTCAACTGGGACCTCGTCGAAGATCAGGTGATCGATGCCGCGACCGGTGATCCAGAGGTGGCGGAAAACATTAAGCCGCTTCGGGCCATTGGAATAACCGCCGACGTCGACGGCAACTACACCCGCATCATCACCAAGGTGTCAGTCAACGACTGAGCGGCCTCCGCACTCAGTTGGGTGACCACCGAGTGCGGGCCATCGAGTTCGCCGGCAGCGACGGAATCGCGTTGATGGCTCGAAGCTCGGCCCGCATGAGGTGTACGCCGAGCCGCAAGCGGGCCACCACGTCGCGGGTCTCCAGCAACGCCTGCCGTTCGGCGAGGTTGAGGACCAAGGCAGCCGCCAGGGTGTAGGACAAGTCGACGGGGTCGGTTGGCGTCGGGCCGTCCAGGATGTCGTCGCCGCGCAGTTCTTGGACCCGACGGCGGTAGCTGTCGAACAGCCCCCGGGCAGTCGTGGCGGCAGCAGCCAGCGCCGCTTCGTTGTCGCCGATCGTGTCCGGAAGCCACTCGACATCGGCGCGCAGGTAATCGGCGTCGGGGTCGAGCCTCTCGACGTGAAATCGACGCTGGCCGATTACCACGATCTCGAAGGTGCCATCGAGGTGCGCGGTCACTTCTGTGACGAGCGCGGCGCACCCGGTGCGCTGGATGGTCTGGACCCCCCTCTCCCCAACCTCGTAACCAACTTTTATCGCCACTACGCCGAACTCACGCGCCGACTCAGGCGGCAGCGCGATCAAGTCGCGCACGAGTGAGCGGTAGCGGTCCTCGAAGATGTGCAGCGGCAGTATCACCCCCGGAAACAGCACCAGGTTGAGAGGAAACAGAGGCAGCAGCTCACCCACTCCTCGAACTTAACACCGTGCACGGCGTGACCTCGTGTATGCGCCACAGCTCGGCCCGCACTTCATCTCTAGACTCATCTCATGATCCGCACCCTCGACGTGCGCAGACGTCTGCCCGCCGACAATCGCGACTACACCTTCCTCGTGCCGCGAGCCCGACACGACGTCGACGCCGTCGTCGAGATCGTCAGGCCACTGTGCGAGGCGGTCCGTACCCGCGGCGAGGCGGCGTTGGTGGAACAGGCGGCAGAGTTCGACGGCGTGCATCTTGACCGGGTGCGTGTCTCCTCGCCTGCTCTCAGCGCAGCCCTCGCTGCTCTTGATCCGGAGCTCCGTCGGAGCCTGGAGGAGTCGATCGCCCGACTGCGCCTGACCTGTGCTGCCGAGATGCCCGCCGACGTGCGCAGCGAGGTCACGCCGGGGGGCACGGTGGTGCAACGCAATCTGCCAGTGCGGCGGGTGGGCCTGTACGTGCCTGCAGCCGTGGCGCCCCTCATCTCCTCAGTGGTCATGAACGTCGTGCCCGCCCAGACCGCAGGGGTCGACTCGCTCGCGCTGGCCAGCCCTCCCCAGCGCGAGCACGGCGGCCTGCCGCATCCGTCGATCCTGGCTGCCTGCGCTTTGCTGGGAGTCGACGAGGTGTACGCCGCCGGGGGCGCCGGTGCCATCGCGATGTTCGCGTACGGCTACGACGATGCCTCCGGGAGCTGCTCACCCGTTGATCTGGTGACAGGGCCCGCGAACATCTACGGTGTCGCCGCCAAGCGGCTGCTCCGAGGAATCGTCGGCATCGACGCCGAAGCCGGCCCGACCGAGATCGCCATCCTCGCCGACGACACCGCCGACGCATCCTTCGTGGCCGCTGACCTGATCAGCCAAGCTGAACACGACCCCCTTGCCGCTAGCGTCCTCGTCACAGACTCGCCCGTCCTGGCCGCAGCGGTCGAGCAGGAGCTGGTCCGACAGGTCGGCCGGACCAAACATGTCGAGCGGGTCACTTCCGCGTTGAGCGGTGAGCAGTCGGCCATCGTGCTCGTCGACGACCTCGACCAAGGTGAGGATGTCGTCAACACCTATGCCCCCGAGCACCTGGCGATCCTGGCGGTTGACGCTGCCGATCGGGCGAGGAGGATCCGCAACGCCGGGGCCATCTTCATAGGCTCGTTCACGCCGGTCTCACTGGGTGACTACTGTGCCGGCTCCAACCACGTCCTGCCGACAGGTGCCTGTGCCGGCCACTCCTCGGGCCTGTCAGTGCGCACATTCCTCAAGACGGTCCACATCGTGGACTACTCCCGGCAGGCTCTCGCCGAGGTGTCTGGGCACGTGGTGACGCTGGCCTGCGCGGAGGACCTACCTGCTCATGCGGACGCTGTGCGGATCAGGCTGGAAGCTCCGTGAGCACGTCGTTGCCGTTGCGACCGGAGCTGCGGGGTGTGGAGCCGTACGGCGCTCCTCAGCTGGACGCTGCTGTCCAACTCAACGTCAACGAGAACCCCTACGGTCCGTCGCAACTAGTCGTGGACGATCTCGCCGCTGCTCTGTGCGCAATCGGCCCAACGCTCAACCGCTACCCCGACCGCGAGGCCGGTCTGCTGCGCACCGACCTGGCGGACTACCTCGGCCACGGGCTCGACGGTTCGCGGGTATGGGCGGCCAACGGCTCCAACGAGGTGATGCAGCAGGTCCTCCAAGCCTTCGGGGGTCCTGGCCACACAGCCTTGTCGTTCGCGCCGACGTACTCGATGTACCCCGAGTACGCGCGTGTCACCTCGACCCGATGGGTGACCGCCCCCCGCTCTGACGCGTTCGAGATCGACCTCGGTGAGGCGCTCGACTCGATCGGGCGTGAGCAGCCCGAAGTGATCCTCATCGCCTCCCCGAACAATCCGACTGGCACCACTGTCGAAGTCGACACGCTCAAGGCGATCTGTGCTGCCGCGCCGGGACTGGTGGTGGTCGATGAGGCGTACGCCGAGTTTCGCCGTCTTGGAACTCCTTCGGCGCTGGCACTGCTCGACGACTACTCCCACCTCGCGGTGACGCGAACGATGTCCAAGGCCTTCGCGCTGGCCGGCGGGCGAGTGGGCTACGTCGCCTCCAGCGCCGAGGTGGTCGACGCCTTGCGGGTGGTTCGTCTCCCGTACCACCTGTCGGCTGTCACCCAAGCGGTCGCCCGGGTTGCACTGGCGCACCGCGATGAGCTGCTGGCGAGAGTCGACGACCTGCGAGACCAGCGCGACGCCACCGTGAGCTGGCTTCGCAGTCGTGGCCTACGGGCCGCCGACTCCGATGCCAACTTCGTCCTGTTTGGGGCGTTCGTCGATCGCCGCGCCGTCTGGCAGGGTCTACTTGACCAGGGCGTACTGATTCGTGAGACGGGCCCAGCCGGCTGGCTCCGCGTCTCGATCGGGACCCTTGAGCAGATGGAAGCATTCAAAGACGCCCTCGACGGCGTTCTGCAGGAGGAGAAGATGCAATGAGCAGAACGGCTCGAATCGAGCGCGAGACGCGCGAGTCCAAGGTCGTCGTCGAGCTCGACCTCGACGGACAGGGACATACCGACATCTCCACCGGTGTCGGGTTCTATGACCACATGCTCACGGCTTTTGGACGCCATGCGCTGTTCGACCTTACGGTGGCTGCCGAGGGCGACCTCCACGTCGACTCCCACCACACTGTCGAAGATGTCGCGATCGCGATCGGCCAGGCCCTGCGGGAGGCGCTCGCAGACAAGGCCGGGATCTCCCGCTTCGGGGACTCGCTGGTACCTCTCGACGAGACCCTGGTTCAGTGCGCGGTCGACGTCTCGGGGCGCCCCTACTGCGTGCATACCGGTGAGCCTGCAGGCCTTGAGTTCATGACCATCGGAGGCTCCTACGCCGGATCGCTCACCCGGCACGTATTCGAGTCGATCTCCGCACACGCCTCCATCGCGCTGCACATCAGCGTGCTTTCCGGCCGCGACCCGCACCACATAGTCGAGGCGCAGTTCAAGGCGCTGGCGAGGGCTCTTCGGAGCGCTGTGGCGCTCGACCCCCGCGAGAGCGGAGTACCCAGCACCAAGGGTGCGCTGTGACGGTAGCGGTCACCCTGCTCGACTACGGGTCGGGCAACCTTCGTTCGGCGCAGCGTGCCCTCGAAAGAGTTGGGGCCGAGGTCACCATCTCAGCCGACTTCGCCGCTGCCTGTAACGCCGATGGTCTGGTCGTCCCGGGTGTCGGCGCCTTCGCAGCCTGCATGGCGGGTCTGAACAGGGTGCGAGGTCCGGCGATGATCGGTCGACGCCTTGCCGGCGGGCGACCGGTCCTCGGCATCTGCGTCGGCCACCAGGTGCTGTTCGAGACTGGTGTTGAGCATGGGGTCGAGTCAGCCGGCTGCGGCGAATGGCCCGGGACCGTTGAGCTGCTCCAGGCGAAGGTGCTGCCGCACGTGGGCTGGAATACGGTGGAAGCGCCTGCGGAGACTCAGATGTTCAGGGGCTTAGCCGATGAACATTTCTACTTCGTCCACTCCTACGCCGCACACCGCCTCGACCTGGTCACCGACGGTCGCACCAGAGCGCCCACGGTGTCATGGACGACGCACGAACAGGACACGTTCGTCGCAGCGGTCGAGAACGGTCCGCTGTGGGCCACCCAGTTCCATCCGGAGAAGTCAGGGGACGCGGGCGCGGCTCTGCTGTCCAACTGGGTTGGGCAGCTATGAGAGGACGAGGTGGGGTGGCGGCCACAAGAGGCGCCGTTGCCCGGCACCTGAGGTGGAACACATGAGCAAGGAGCGGTCAGTGCGCCGCGCAGCCCGAGAGGCGGAGCTCGCCGAACGGCAGGCACGCCGCGCTCGCGAGCAGATCGTGGCGGCTCGCCGGCATGCCGTCAAGCAGACGTTCGCCAGGGCCATTCCACGACCCGCCCAACGTTCCGGCTCGACTGGCGTGCTGGCAGCCAAGCGCCGCCGGCGTATCGGCTTGTTGGCGGTGGGTTTCGCTGTCGTGCAAGTGCTCACGTGGGCGTGGACTCCGGACTGGGGTATCCGCATCGCAGTCATCGTCGCCAGTTTGTTCGCCATTCCGGTCGTCCATGTGCTCTCCTCGTAGGCTCGACGGCGTGTCCGCTCTCACCCTGCTGCCGGCCGTAGACGTAGGTCGAGGACAAGCCGTACAGCTGGTGCAAGGAGTGGCGGGCACCGAACGGGTGTTCGGGGATCCGGTCGAGGCAGCTTTGCGCTGGCAGCAGGCCGGGGCCGACTGGTTGCACCTGGTCGATCTCGACGCTGCCTTTGGGCGTGGAAACAATCTGGATCTGCTGGGCCGTGTCGTGGAGGCGCTCGACATCGACGTGCAGATGTCGGGTGGGATCCGCGACGACCAGACACTGATGCGCGCGCTGGCGACGAGGTGCCGCCGTGTTGTGATCGGAACCGCCGCTTTGGAGGACCCGGATTGGTGCGCCTCGGTCATCGCCTCCCATGGCGAGCGGGTGGCGGTGGGCCTGGACGTGCGGGGGACCACATTGGCGGCGCGCGGCTGGACCCGTGACGGCGGCGAGCTCTATGACGTGCTGGCCCGCCTCGACTCCGCGGGGTGCGCGCGCTATGTCGTGACCGATGTGCAGTCCGACGGAATGTTGCAGGGCCCGAACCTTCAGCTCTTGCGCGACGTGTGCGCTCGTACGGCGGTCCCGGTCATCGCGTCTGGCGGCGTCTCCAGCCTTGATGACTTACGAGGGATCTCTACCCTCGTGCCGCTCGGTGTCGAAGGTGCGATCATCGGTACCGCGCTGTACACCGGCGCGTTCACCTTGGAAGACGCCCTCGCGGCGATGTCCGACGCCTTGTCTCCTGCCTCACCGACTCCTCCGGAGACTGCCCGATGACGGTCGCGGTGAGAGTGATCCCATGCCTCGACGTCGATGACGGGCGGGTGGTCAAAGGAGTCAACTTCGAGGGCCTGCGCGATGTGGGCGACCCGGTGCGGCTGGCAAGGCGCTACGGCATCGAAGGTGCCGACGAGCTGACGTTCCTCGACATCACTGCTTCGAAGAGCCGCCGCGACACGGTCCTCGATGTTGTTCGCGCTACCGCTGAGCAGGTGTTCATCCCCCTGACAGTCGGGGGAGGGGTGCGTGGCGTCGAAGACGTCGACGTCCTGCTGCGCGCGGGAGCGGACAAGGTCGCGATCAACACCGCTGCGCTTGCGAGACCCGAGGTGATCGCCGAGATCGCGAACCATTTCGGGCGCCAGGTGCTGATGCTGAGCGTCGATGCTCGCCGCTCTGCTGGCATGCCGTCGGGATTCGAGGCGACGACCCATGGTGGCAGCGAGCCCACCGGGGTCGACGCCGTCGAGTGGGCACACCGGGGGGCCGATCTCGGTGCTGGGGAGATCTTGCTGAACGCCATGGACGCCGACGGGATGCGGGACGGATTCGACCTCGAACTGATCAGCGCGGTGCGCAAGGTGGTCTCGACGCCGGTCATCGCCAGCGGCGGTGCCGGGGAGAGCCGCCACTTTCCGCCTGCCGTCGAGGCGGGCGCCGACGCTGTGCTCGCGGCGAGCGTGTTCCACTTCGAGCAGGTCTCGATCTGCGCCGTGAAGGCCGAGCTGGCGCGACACGGGCTCCCGGTGCGGGGCGCCGTCTCACACAACGAAGGTCGTTTCGCCTAGTCGCGCAACGGAGTCAGCGGGACCGGTGACGTCGACGTCGGCAACTTCGCCGCGGCCGTAGGCGAACAGGGCCAGCTCGGTCGGCAGACCACGCAGTACGGCGGGGGCATTGCCCCGGACCGCCAGCACAGCGTCGTCGCGGTCGCTTGGCGCCAGCACAACCCCGACCGGCGACTTGCGCATAAGCACCTTGGCGAAGACACGGATCTGCCCCCAGATCTCGTCTTGTGCCCACTGGGGGAGATGCCGAGTCGCAAACGTTGGCATGGCGCGGCGTACATCCTCGTGATGGACGAAGAACTCCAGGGTGTTGAACAGCTTGTCCGTCTTCGATGTCCCGTAGATCGAAAGCCTCGGCGGTCCGCTCCGCACGTCCTCGACGAGCGCCGCATAGTCTCCCTCGGCGACCCGAGCCTCAATCGCACCCGAAGCCTTGCCTGGTAGGGCGATACTGACGCGCCGCAGCGGATTGCCCTCACGGACCCAGAGATGCGCAGCGAGATGATGCGTGTCCCACTCGCCCGACAAGGTCGGCGCGTGTGGGCCGAACTCGTCCAACATGAGGCACAGCCTGGCTCTCTCCACCTGGGATACTCGGTGACCGCCTGGCTCGTCGGGGTGCTCTATGTAGGCGTTGCGGTGCGAGCTGGTCATCGGCGGGTCCTTTGGCTCAGTGGAAGAAGTTGATGTCGGTCAGATATGACACGCCACCCAGAACCGCGGCGAATCGCAACGTGCGGCCCACAAACGTGGTGACGAAGAACCAGAAGCGGTGGAATCTCAACTGCCCCGCAAGCACAGCCATGATGGCGAGCGGCGGAATCCCGACCACTGCTGACAAGAACAGCAGCCCGATGCCGAGCCACGGCCTTTCATCCGTACGTCGTTTGACCCTGTCGTACTGCCGCTTCCAGCCGGGCGAGCTCATCTTCTTCTGGATGGGCCGCCAGCGCATCGACGTGCGCCCCGCCTCGTACCAGCCGAGCTTGCCCACCGCCTGCCCCAGTGCGGCCACCAAGGAAACGGTCCAGATTCCGTAGGAGTCCACCAGCGCCCCGATGGCTGCGATGTATGCCTCGATGTTGATGATGGGGATCAACGCGGACGCAACGCCCACGCCGAACGTGGATAGCAGCAGCTTCACGCGGCCTCAGATGCAGGCAGGGTCTGCAGGCACCCCTCCGGGACCGGCGGCCTTAGGCGGCTCAGGCGCGCCATTGATACGAGTTTCAGCGTGAGCAGGGCCGTGGCGATCGCGCTGGCCAGCCACGCGTTCCTCGTCCACACCATCAGAACGGCAAACAGGGCGGAGTTCAGGGCTTTGCCAGGCTTCGACCAGTTCCACAGCCACAGCTGCCGGTCGACGAGGTAGAAGTAGTTGGGACTGGACAGCGGCCAGGCGAGGAATGCCAACGACAAGAACATGTCGATGACCATGAACTCGGCCAGGTATATGCCCACCGGCACGACCATCGACGGGTCGTACCACGCGAAGCCGACGTAGAAGACAGCCGCGCACAGCCGGTCGCACATGATGTCGAGGGTCGCGCCGATCCGGGTCTCACGATCGGTGAGCCGGGCAACAGCCCCGTCAACCGTGTCTCCGACCCAGTAGACCCCGAGCGCCCACAAGAGCAGTGGCAAAGAGTCCTGGTGCGCACCCAGCAGAGCGAGCAGCAGGGTTGCGACGGTACGCGCGGCTGTGATGAGGGTCGCAAGCGTCAGAACTCGTTCGCCGGCTTGATGCGCACACTCGACATGAGCGCACTGCTCGATCTCCCTACCGGGTAGCCCTGACACAGTCTCGATCTTGTCACCTGTCGGCAGGGAGGCGGGGCAATGACAGGCCTCCGACGTAGGGGACAATAGGGCGGTGGCAGAGCAGGTGGCGGGGGGCTCGAGAGGCGATGTTGGCCCTGACATGGGGGTCTGGCTGGCCCGGCTCAAGCTTGACGACCATCGTCTGATCCCAGTGATCGCCCAGGACGCCACGACACGAGCCGTCTTGTTGCTTGCCTGGATGAACGTCGAAGCCTTGCGCCGGACCCTTGCGACCCGCCGGGCGACCTACTGGAGTCGCAGTAGGCAGACCTACTGGGTGAAGGGGGAGACCTCCGGCCATACCCAACATGTTCGCGAGGCCCGGCTGGACTGTGACGGTGACACGGTCCTGCTCCTCGTCGACCAGCAAGGCCCCGCCTGTCACACCGGCGCGGACACCTGTTTCGACGCTGCCCTCGTTCTCAAAGACGATGCGTCCCCTGCCGATGACTGATGGAGGCGGGGAGGCTCCGTTGCAGGGGTCCAAGGGATACGCAGCAACGCTGGTCGTAGGTTTGCTCGGAGCCACCGCGGTGGCAATCGGCGCCGGGCAAACCTGGGTCAAGGCCACCGCCGAGCAACCGCACCTGCCCGCGCTCGAGGTCTCGGTGGCGGGCAGTGAACTATCTTCGCTTCCGGGAGCGCTGGGGCTCGTTCTGCTCGCCGCGTTCGGTGCGGTAGTTGCCACAGGTGGCCGGCCGCGGCAGGTGATCGGCCTGGCCATTGGAGTTTCCGCGGGAATCGTGTTGCTCCTCGCCGTCCGACCAGGCGAGATTAGTCCGTCGGTTGAGGCCGCTTTGTCGGCGCGCGGCTGGATGGGTGGCTCCTACGATACGGCGACGAACGTCTGGCGTTGGCTCGTCGCAGCAGGTGCAGTCCTGTGCGCCGTCTCGGGCGCGGCCACCGCGGCCCTCGGTGCAAACTGGCCGCGGTTGGGCAGCCGGTACGACTCCCCGCAACCCGCCGAGCCCAGTCAGGGCGAGTGCTTGTCAGTCGAAGAATCGGCGTCGAACCCGTCTGCTCCGAAAGATCACACCTCGCCGCACGGCTTGCTGGCTGAGGAGGAAATCAGCGATGCCGACATGTGGCGGGCGCTCGATCGGGGGCACGACCCGACGCAACGGTCCTGACCCGCGCACGACACAATAAGGCCTGACGAAAGGAGTGATCGATGTCCAACCATGGCTCGACCCCGGCGGCCTGGACGGCTGTGGTCATCTGCCTCATCGCGTTCTGCGTCGGCGCCGTTGGTCTCATCATCGGCTCGTGGCCCGTGTTTTGGGTCGGTGTCGGGCTCCTTGTTGCCTCGGTCGTCGTCGGTAAGGTCATGCAGGTCATGGGATTCGGAACCACCTAGGGATGTCGGTACTTGACGACATCATCGCTGGCGTGCGGGCAGACCTGGCGGTACGCCAAGAACAGGTGAGTCTCGACGATCTCAAGAACCGAGCGGCTCGCCAGGATCCGGCCCTCGACCCCTTGCCCGGCTACCGGGCTGACGGAATCTCGGTGATAGCCGAGGTGAAGCGGTCCAGTCCCAGCCGAGGGGCTCTCGCCGACATCGCTGATCCGGCGGCGCTAGCGGTCGACTACGCGGCTGGTGGGGCGGAGACGATCAGTGTCTTGACGGAGCACCGTCGCTTCGGCGGCACCCTCGACGACCTGCGTGCAGTGCGCGCTGCTGTCTCCGTCTCGGTGCTCCGCAAGGACTTCATCGTCACCTCCTACCAGTTGTGGGAGGCGCGCGCCGCCGGAGCAGACCTCGCCTTGCTCATCGTCGCAGCGCTCGACGACAACGAGCTCAGTGGCCTTCTCGACCGCGGTCGGTCCATCGGCCTCACGATGCTTGTCGAGGTACATACCGAGGAGGAAGTCACCCGGGCTATCGATGCCGGCGCCGATCTGGTCGGGATCAACGCACGCAACCTCCACACCTTGGAGGTCGACCGCGACACCTTCGCTCGACTCGCGCCCCTGATCCCTGATGGGATCGTGCGCGTCGCCGAGTCCGGGGTCCGAGGACCGCATGACGTGCTCGAGTACGGCCGCAACGGCGCAGACGTCGTGCTCGTCGGAGAATCGCTGGTGACGGGCAAGGAGCCGCGAGCTGCGGTTGCCGACCTCGTCGCCGCCGGTGCACACCCGGCCCTGAAACAAAGGCACTGACCGATGTCTTTTTCTGCTCCTGACTCGATGCCAGACGCCGCCGGGCACTTCGGCCGATTCGGCGGGCGGTTCATGCCCGAGGCGTTGATCGCGCCGCTCGACGAGCTTGAGCAGCACTGGCGCAAGGCGATGGCCGACGACGAGTTCGTCACCCAGTTCGACGCGCTGCTGCGCGAGTACGCCGGCCTGCCCAGCAGGCTCTACGAGGCCGAGCGCTTCTCCGAGACGGTGGGGGCGCGCGTGCTGCTCAAACGCGAGGACCTCAACCACACCGGCGCCCACAAGATCCGCAACGTGCTCGGGCAGGCGCTGCTTACGACTCGGATGGGCAAGCAGCGTGTCATCGCCGAGACGGGCGCCGGACAGCACGGCGTTGCCACTGCGACGGCTTGCGCCTACTTCGGTCTCGACTGCACCGTGTACATGGGGGAGGTCGACATGGTGCGCCAAGCACTGAACGTGGCGCGGATGCGCATGTTGGGCGCTCAGGTCATCCCCGTGACGTCAGGCAGCCGGACTCTCAAGGACGCCATCAACGAGGCGCTGCGCGACTGGGTCGCCAACGTCGACGACACCCACTACCTCCTCGGCACGGCGGCTGGCGCGCACCCGTTCCCTGCCATGGTCCGTGACTTCACCCGTGGCATAGGAGACGAGGCTCGGACCCAGACCCTCGAGCTACTCGGTCGTCTGCCCGACGCCGCACTGGCCTGCGTCGGGGGTGGGTCCAACGCCATTGGCATGTTCGCCGGGTTTCTGCCCGACGAGTCGGTCCGTCTCTATGGCTTCGAAGCGGCAGGCGACGGCTACGAGACGGGTCGCCACGCCGCCACGATCACCGCTGGACAGATCGGCGTCCTGCACGGCGCCCGGTCCTACCTGTTGCAGGATGAGGACGGACAGACCCTCGAATCCCACTCGATCTCGGCTGGGCTGGACTATCCCGGGGTTGGACCAGAGCACGCGTGGCTTGCGGAGACAGGCAGAGCGACGTACCTGCCGATCACCGATGCGCAAGCGATGGAGGCGATGGCACTGCTCGCCAAGACCGAGGGCATCATTCCCGCCATCGAGAGTGCGCACGCCCTTGCCGGCTTGCCCGGTGTAGTCGCCGAGCTAGGAGGTGCCCCGGAGCTGGTGGTGTGTCTATCGGGCCGCGGCGACAAGGATATGGACACCGCCGCCAAGTGGTTCGGACTCGTCGACGAGACCGACCTCGTCGCAGAGGTGAAGCTGAAATGACGAGCGTCCGGTCCACCATCGAAGCCGCCCAATCCGTTGGGCGGGCAGCCTTGATCGGCTACCTGCCCGCTGGTTATCCCTCGGTTGATGCCTCGATCGAGCTCGTGCAGTGCATGGTGAAGGCCGGCGTCGATGTTGTGGAAGTGGGACTGCCCTACTCCGATCCCGTCATGGACGGACCCACCATCCAGGCGGCGGCCGAGGTTGCGCTGGCTGGTGGGATCCGCACCACAGACGTGTTCCGAGTCGTCGGGGCGAGTGCCGCTCTGGCACCCACGCTGGTGATGACCTACTGGAACCCGGTGGAGCGTTATGGCGTAGGCCGATTCGCTGCCGCACTGGCCGATGCTGGTGGCGCTGGCCTCATCACTCCCGACCTCATCCCCGATGAGGCCGGCGAATGGATCGGTGCCGCCGACCGACACGGCCTTGACAGGATATTCCTGGTCGCTCCCTCGTCGACGCGACGGCGGCTCGAGATGACGACGGCAGCCTCCACTGGTTTCGTCTACGCCACCTCCGTTATGGGGGTAACCGGTGCCCGAGAACAGATCAGCAGTGCCGCGCCGGAGCTGGTACGACGAGTCAAAGAGGTCACGGACCTACCTGTCGGGGTCGGACTGGGTGTGTCCACTCGGCAGCAGGCCGCCGACGTCGCATCGTTCGCGGATGCAGTGATCGTGGGGTCGGCTCTGGTTCGCAGTATCGCCAACGAGGACGCTGTGTCCGCTGCGGCAGGTGCACTAGCCGCGCTGGTCGAAGACCTTGCCCTCGGTGTCCGAGGGGAGGTCGAGCGATGACGTCAGCCTTCATCCCGAGTCCGAGCGACGGTGTCTGGAACCTTGGGCCCATCCCCGTCAGGGGCTACGCATTGTGCATCATCGCCGGCGTCATCGTCGCCGTCTGGCTCGGAGACCGCCGCTGGGTCCAGCGGGGTGGGCAACCCGGCACGGTGGCCGACGTGGCGGTCTGGGCGGTGCCTTTCGGGCTGGTCGGTGGTCGTCTGTACCACGTCCTGACCGACGCGCAGCTGTACTTCGGCGACGGCCGCGACCCCGTCACCGCGTTCTATATCTGGCAAGGCGGATTGGGTATCTGGGGTGCGATCGCCCTTGGTGCTGTTGGGGCCTATCTCGGCGCGCGGCGGCATCGCCTCAAGTTCCGAGCGTTCGGGGACGCGGTAGCTCCCGGCATCGCTTTGGCCCAAGCGATCGGGCGGTGGGGAAACTGGTTCAACCAAGAGCTCTACGGGCGCCCGACTACTCTGCCGTGGGGGCTGGAAATCGACCCCGAAAACCGCGGCGACCTCCAGGAGTACGAGACCTTCCACCCGACGTTCCTGTACGAGTCGCTGTGGTGCATCGGCGTCGCTGCGCTCGTTATCTGGGCCGAACGTCGGTTCCGGCTCGGCTACTGCCGAGCCTTCGCGCTGTTCGTGATGGCCTACACCGCTGGTCGAGTGTGGATCGAAATGCTGCGGGTCGACGAGGTCAACCACGTGTGGGGTCTGCGCTTGAACGTCTGGACGTCGATCATCGTGTTTGCGCTGGCAACTGTCTATTTCGTTGTCGTTGGCCGTCGCCACCCCGGCCGCGAGACCGACGTACAGCCTGCACCGAACACTTCACCGCTCGGCGGTGACGACACACCAGCCGGAGGGGCCACCGCCGCGGAGGACGGCGCAACGAACCGGGCAGCGACCGGCGACGCAGACCTCGACGAACGAGGGGCCGCCGACTCGGGCACGTCGGGTTCGGAGCAGGAAGGAAGCGACCGTGAGCGGTCTGGCTAGTCCCGACGGCTCCGCTGCCGGGGCCGCTGTCCTGCACGAGCACAGGTCGCTGGCCGGCGGATGGCTGCGCCCTGCAGTTTTCGGGGCGATGGATGGGTTGGTCTCCAACCTGGCCTTGATCGCCGGGATCGTGGGAGGAACGAGTGGCGACCACTCGAACGAGGTTGTGCTGGCCGGCCTGGCCGGTCTCGTCGCCGGGGCGCTCTCGATGGCCGCCGGCGAGTACACGTCGGTTGCCAGCCAGTCGGAGCACATTCGGGCCGAGATCGAGATCGAGCGCAAGGAGATCGCCGCGCGGCCCCGAGCCGAAGAGGCCGAGCTGTCGCAGCTGTATGTCGCCAGAGGTATCACTCCCGCGCTCGCCGACCAGTTGGCCGCCGAGATCCATGCCGACCCGGTGCGAGCGCTCGAGGTCCATTCCCGAGAGGAGCTGGGGGTCGATCCGGCGAACCTGCCGTCGCCTCTGGTTGCCGGGGCGTCGTCGTTCGTGTCGTTCGCACTCGGCGCGGCCGTACCACTTCTTCCGTACGCACTGGGGCGGGACAACCTGTGGGCTGCTTTGGCGCTCAGTCTGACGGCCCTCTTCTTGTGCGGCGCCGTCGTGTCGCGCCTGACCACCCGCAGCTGGTGGTTCGGCGGGCTTCGCCAGTTGGTGCTCGGAGCTGTTGCGGCAGGGCTCACCTACCTCATCGGTGACCTGGTCGGCATGGCGATTTCGTAGCCGACCGTAGTCGGGCCCGCCAACCTGGCCGGCAGAGCGCCGTCTTATGTCCCGTCCAGATGGCGGAAAGGTTGTGTGAGGGGTCGGTAGCGTCGTGTAAGTTCACGTGACCACGCTGGGCAAACGTCGTCCCCGCCCACCATTCACCTCTCGATCCGCGATCGCGAAAATGACGACGGGAAATGCGATGCGAACACGCCCTCCTCCTCAAGGACTCTACGACGGCCTGTCCGAGCATGACTCCTGCGGAGTCGCGTTTGTCGCGACGCTCACCGGGGTCGCCTCTCATGACATCGTGACCATGGCGCTCACCGCGCTGCGCAACCTCGACCACCGCGGTGCGGCAGGTAGTGAACCCGATTCCGGCGATGGCGCAGGCATCCTGCTGCAGGTTCCGGACGCCTTCCTGCGTGGCGAATGTGACTTCGAGCTGCCGTCTTCGACGCGGTATGCCGTAGGGAACGCTTTCGTCCCCGGGGACACCGAGGCCGTGGCCAAGACGAAGGCACATATCGGCGACCTGGCGGCGCGGGAGGGGCTCAGGATCTTGGGTTGGAGAGAGGTCCCTACCAATCCTGCTCTGTTGGGGGACAGCGCACGGGCCTGCATGCCTGCGTTCCTGCAGATGTTCGTGACAGCGAGCGATGGCGGCGCCGTTGGCATGGCGCTCGAGCGAATGGCGTTCTGCCTGCGCAAGCGCGTCGAGCAGGAGACGGACGTCCACTTTCCCTCGCTCTCGTCGCGCACCTTGAACTACAAGGGGATGTTGACGACCGCCCAGCTCGACGAGTTCTTTCCCGACCTCAAGGACGAGCGGGTGACCTCCGCGATGGCCGTCGTGCACTCGCGCTTCTCGACCAACACGTTCCCGTCCTGGCCGTTGGCGCACCCTTACCGGTTCATCGCGCACAATGGCGAGATCAACACCGTCAAGGGCAACCGCAACTGGATGCGCGCCCGGGAGGCGTTGTTGTCGAGCGACATCATCTTGGGAGACCTCGACAGGTTGTTTCCGATCTGCACCCCGCACGCCTCGGACTCTGCGTCGTTCGACGAAGTGCTCGAGCTGCTGCACCTCGGCGGCCGCTCGCTGCCCCACGCGGTGCTGATGATGGTCCCTGAGGCCTGGGAGAACTCTGCCGAGATGAGCCCTGCCCGCAGGGCCTTCTACCAGTTCCACTCGAACATGATGGAACCCTGGGACGGACCCGCTTGTGTGGTATTCACCGACGGCACCCAGATCGGTGCTGTCCTCGACCGCAATGGCCTGCGGCCGGCACGCTACTGGGTGACCGACGGTGGTCTCGTGGTGCTCGCGTCCGAGGTGGGAGTCCTTGACCTGCCCCCTTCGAGCATCGTGCGCAAGGGCCGGCTTCAGCCGGGTCGCATGTTCTTGGTCGACCTGGCGGAGCACCGGATCGTCGAGGACGACGAGATCAAGGACCAGCTTGCGTCCGAAGCGCCGTACGACGAGTGGCTCCACGCGGGGCTCATCCAGCTGGACAACCTCCCGCCCCGCGAGCACATCGTGCACACACACCAGTCGGTGACCCGGCGCCAGCAGATCTTCGGCTACACCGAAGAGGAGCTCCGGGTCCTGTTGGCTCCCATGGCCCGCACGGGAACCGAGCCGCTGGGGTCCATGGGCACTGACACGCCTCTGGCGGTGCTGTCCGGCCGCCCCCGGCTGCTGTTCGACTACTTCAGCCAGCTCTTCGCCCAGGTCACCAACCCGCCGCTCGATGCGATCCGTGAGGAGCTCGTCACCTCACTTTCGGGAACGCTCGGACCCGAGAGCAACCTGCTCGACCCTGGGCCATCATCGTGTCGGCAGGTCGTCGTGCCGTTTCCTGTCATCGACAACGACGAGCTCGCCAAGATCATCCACATCAACCGCGACGGTGACCTGCCCGGCTACTCCACCTGTGTCGTCCACGGGCTGTACGACGTCGAGGGCGGTGGCCGCGCACTCGCCCGGCGTCTGGACGAGATCTGCGCCGAGGTTTCGGCCGCCATCGCCGACGGCGCCCGCATCATCGTGCTGTCCGACCGCCACTCCACTGCCGAAGCGGCGCCGATCCCGTCGTTGCTGCTGACCGCTGCGGTGCACCACCACCTCGTCCGCGAGAAGACTCGCACCTCCGTTGGCCTGGTGGTGGAGGCCGGCGACGTTCGCGAGGTCCATCACGTCTCGGTGTTGATCGGCTACGGGGCGGCGGCGGTCAACCCCTACCTCGCCATGGAGACAGTCGAGGACATGGCGCGCCAACAGGTGCACCTCGCCGGCATGGAGCCGCAGGTGGCCGTGCGAAACCTGGTCAAGGCACTCGGCAAGGGCGTGCTCAAGGTGATGAGCAAGATGGGCGTTTCCACCGTGGCGTCCTATACCGGTGCGCAGATCTTCGAGGCCGTCGGTCTCGCCTCCTCAGTCGTCGACCGCTATTTCACCGGCACCGCCTCGAAGCTCAACGGAGTGGGGCTTGACGTCATCGCCGAGGAGGCTGCACGCCGCCACCAGCGGGCCTACCCACCTCACGGCATCCCGCCCGCACACCGAAAGCTCGAGATCGGTGGTGAGTACCAGTGGCGGCGGGAGGGTGAGCCGCACCTGTTCGACCCCGCGACGGTCTTCCGGCTGCAGCACGCCACCCGCGCCAGGCGCTACGACATCTTCAAGCAGTACACCGCGCTGGTCGATGACCAGTCGGCTCGCCTGATGACCCTGCGCGGATTGTTCGGCTTGTCGACTGACCGTGAGCCGCTGCCGATCGACGAGGTTGAGCCGGTATCCGAGATCGTCAAACGCTTCTCTACCGGAGCGATGTCCTACGGGTCGATCAGCCAGGAGGCGCACGAGACTCTCGCGATTGCCATGAACCGGTTGGGCGGCAAGTCAAACACCGGTGAGGGCGGTGAGGACGAGGATCGCCTGCACGACCCTGACCGCCGCAGCGCGATCAAACAGGTGGCCTCGGGTCGCTTCGGTGTAACCAGCGACTATCTCACCTCCGCCGACGACATCCAGATCAAGATGGCGCAGGGAGCCAAGCCCGGCGAGGGGGGGCAGCTTCCCGGCAACAAGGTCTACCCGTGGGTGGCGAAGACGAGACACTCGACGCCTGGGGTCGGCCTGATCTCGCCACCGCCGCACCACGACATCTACTCCATCGAAGACCTGGCTCAGCTGATCCACGACCTCAAGAACGCGAACCCCGTGGCCCGCATCTCGGTCAAGCTGGTGTCGGAGGTCGGCATCGGCACCGTAGCGGCGGGGGTCACGAAGGCCCACGCCGACGTCGTCCTGATCTCCGGCCACGACGGCGGCACCGGCGCCTCACCGTTGACCTCGCTCAAGCACGCTGGCGGTCCGTGGGAGCTTGGGCTTGCCGAGACCCAGCAGACCCTGTTGCTCAACGGCCTGCGGGACCGCATCGTCGTACAGTGCGACGGGCAGCTGAAGACGGGTCGCGACGTTGTCATAGCTGCCCTGCTGGGCGCCGAGGAGTTCGGTTTCGCCACGGCACCCCTGGTGGTCTCCGGTTGCATCATGATGCGGGTCTGCCACCTCGACACCTGCCCGGTCGGCATCGCCACCCAGAACCCCGTTCTGCGCTCGCGCTTCGGCGGCAAAGCCGAGCATGTTGTCAACTTCTTCGAGTTCCTGGCTCAAGAGGTGCGCGAGCTTCTGGCCGGCCTCGGCTTCGCCAGCATCGAAGAGGCCGTTGGCCACGCTGAGGTGCTGGACATCCGGCCTGCGGTGGAGCACTGGAAGGCGAGTGGTCTGGATCTGAGCCCGATCCTGCACGTGCCGGCCCTCCCGCCCTCCGCCGCCCGCTCCCAGACGACGGTGCAGGACCACCGCCTCGACCGCGCGCTCGACAACGAGCTCATTGCGCTGTCCCGTCCGGCCCTCGCACACGGTGAGCCCGTCCGCGCCCGACTCGAGGTCCGCAACGTCAACCGCACCGTCGGCACCATGCTCGGCCACGCCGTCACCTCGGCTCATCCGTACGGTCTGCCGACCGGTCTCATAGACCTGACCTTCATCGGATCAGCTGGGCAGTCCTTCGGTGCGTTTGTGCCGAGAGGAGTCACGCTGCGCCTGGAGGGTGACGCCAACGACTATGTCGCCAAGGGGCTATCAGGTGGGCGGATCGTAGTCCGCCCTCCGCGAGATGCCTCGTTCGCCGCCGAGGAGCAGGTGATCGCGGGCAACGTCATCGCCTACGGCGCCACGTCGGGGGAGGTGTTCGTCCGTGGGCTAGTGGGGGAGCGGTTCGCGGTCCGCAACTCCGGTGCGTGCCTGGTGGCCGAAGGCCTGGGCGACCACGGTTGCGAGTACATGACAGGCGGTGAGGTGGTAGTGCTCGGTGGCATCGGCCGCAACTTCGCGGCGGGGATGAGCGGAGGCGTGGCTTACGTGCTCGACCTCGATGTCGGTCGGGTCAACCCCGAGTTGGTGGATCTTGGGCCTGTGGAGAGCCGTTCGACCGAACGGCTGAGAGACCTCATCCGACGGCACGGCGAGGAGACCGGCTCACCGGTCGCTCGCTGGCTCCTGGCCGAGTGGGCGACCAGCGTGCAGCGGTTCACGCAGGTCATGCCGCGCGACTACCGGCTGGTGCTCGAAGCGAAGACGGCAGCTGAGGAGGCCGGCCTGAGTGCAGCAGAAACCAGTGCCGCGATGATGGGTGCGATCCATGGCTGACCCCCGAGGATTCCTGACGACCCCGCGGCAGGGAGCAACACGTCGTCCGGTCGAGGAGCGTGTCCACGACTGGCGCGAGGTTTATCCCGACGACGCCGGCCGGGTGCTGTTGCCGATCATCGACAAGCAGGCCGGACGGTGCATGGACTGTGGTATCCCGTTCTGTCACCAGGGCTGCCCGTTGGGCAACCTCATCCCGGAGTGGAACGACCTCGTGTACCGCGGCGACTGGGAAGGCGCGATCGAGCGGCTGCACGCCACGAACAACTTCCCTGAGTTCACTGGCAGGCTCTGCCCGGCACCGTGCGAGACCTCGTGTGTCTTGGGCATCAACGCCGAGCCCGTGACGATCAAGAACGTCGAGGTGACGATCATCGACCAGGCGTGGGACCGCGGCCTGGTGGGGGTGCACCAGGTTGACTGGCTCA
>Ga0183260_10000456_pt1 | contig 34758 bp, 26 predicted proteins | sample AntDrymUQ4972206_2_FD_129768 | JGI IMG/M metagenome (GOLD analysis project Ga0183260, IMG submission 129768) | Polar desert sand microbial communities from Dry Valleys, Antarctica - metaG UQ497 (22.06) (version 2) (version 2) | ecosystem: Environmental > Terrestrial > Soil > Desert | place...
ACATTGCGCTGAACACGTCTCCGTGTCGACCAGCGAAGGTGCTCCTTACACCGCAGGCTTTGCCGGAGGTTCCGTCCTCCCGCATTCGGCGGAATCGCCCCACTATCTGACATTTCTGGGCCTGCGGGCCCACGTTCAGCCCCACATTCCCTGTGCGCTTACTGAAGAGACACGCGCGCTCCAGTGACAGTTCTTCGGGCCCTACCGAGACCACGCCGTCGGTGACATGGCCTGCTGCCTTTAGTAGCCAGTAGCCTAATGAATGCTCGCGCGTGCTTTGAGTATTCGCCGACGAACGATGGCCAGACCCGTCAGGAGCAATCCGATGGTGGCCGGTTCCGGAATCGGCGCCGGCAAGTCGGTGACGATGTTGTCGATTGCGAAGTCCTGAAAGACGAGCCCCTCTGAAACAGCAGTGTTGCCGGCTCCCACGAAGAGCACGCTGCTCAACATCGTGAAGCTCGCAGGCAGCGTGAACCGCTGAAAGTCTTCGGCTCCGCCGATGCCGTCCAGAATCCGGTCGAGCACGAATGATGTGCTGATCATTCCGCCGCCGGCGAGCTGGCCGATGACGTCGATTCGCCGCGCCCATCGTTCGGGCAACACGGCGAAGGACTCGGCAGCGTCGAATTCGTACAGCGAGAACGGATCGCCAGACACCGTCGTCATCAAGATGCCGACTGGAGGGTATCCCCAGGCTGAGAGATACGGCGTGCCATTCTCAGCGCAACGAATGCAGTTTTGTACACCTGCGAGGACACTGATCGAGTGGATTGGGTTTTGCGCCCTAAAGACTGCACCCCCGACCGAGACCGTGTCATACACGTCCGTAGGGACATCATCAAACGTAATCGGATCGGCCAGCGACGGCGACGCGCCTGCCAGTGCTGTAAGAAGCACGACCGCTGTGGCAGCTCTCACTGGGGCACGCATGTGTCACCTCCGCAGTCGAATCCAGGAAAGCAGCTCCGAGTATTGGTCCGAAGTAGCCCCGACGGCCGGGAATCTAGCACAAGCAGATCTCCACCGCAACGGCCGGGACGGGCGAATGGTATTGGGGGACCGGCGGTGGGCGTCCGCGGTCCAGCGGTCGGAGGAGTGGGGCCCATCCCGTGAGGAAGAACGAGGCATAGTCGTGATTTGGGACGACTGCTACCCCTCAAGTTGGAACGCTCGGACACAGCCGCGCCACTTCAGCTCGCATTTTGCCATCCATGCCGCTGGAGTACTCGAAGCAACCAACCGGGTCGGCCGCCTTACTCAGGTGCTCCGCACGCCCCCAGTAGGCGCGAAGCGCCTGCAACTGCGCCGAGAGTTCGCGCCGCTCCGGTCCGCTCCCCGCTGCCGCAATGTCCCGACGCAACTCCCGCCGCGCGAAGACGAGCGGCCGCCGGGGCTGCTGCATCCCCTTCACTGTGTTCGACGGCCGCCGTGACGCTCGCGGACGGTTTGCGCCGCCAGCAGAAGCACCGGCACCAGGGTGAGCATCTTGAGGACTGCCAGGTAACGATGGCGGAGAGGAAGGGATTCGAACCCCTGGAAGCCTTTCGACTTCAACGGTTTTCAAGACCGCCGCCTTAAACCACTCGGCCACCTCTCCGGGGACGAACTCGATCCATTCTACCCGCCCTGCCGGTGGGTCCGAACGGCGGCAGGGTTGCCGGGGGAATCAGCGCTCCGGTGGGCGGATGGCCTCCATCCCTCCCATGTACGGGCGCAGCGCGTCCGGGATCGCAACCGAACCATCCTTCTGCTGGTGATTCTCCAGGATCGCCACGAGCGTGCGGCCCACGGCTAGGCCGGACCCGTTGAGCGTGTGCACGAACTCCGCCTTTCCGGTGCCGTCCGGCCGGAACTTGATGTTCGCGCGGCGCGCCTGGAACGACTCTGTGTTGCTGCAGGACGAGATCTCCCGATACGTGTTCTGGCTCGGAAGCCAGACTTCGACGTCATACGTCTTCGCAGAGGCGAACCCCATGTCTCCCGTGCACAACAGCAAGGTTCGGAACGGCAGATCGAGACGCTTCAACACCTCCTCGGCGTTCGCCACGAGCGACTCGAGCTCGGCGTGGGACCGATCGGGCGCCGCGAACTTGACCAGCTCCACCTTGTCGAACTGGTGCTGCCGAATCAGGCCGCGCACATCGGCCCCGTACGAACCGGCCTCGCTCCTGAAGCAGGGCGTGTAGGCCGTGTAGCGGATCGGCAGCCGTCGTCCATCGAGAATCTCCCCCCGGTGGAGGTTCGTGAGCGGAACCTCGGCGGTCGGTATGAGGAACAGGTCCCACTCCCCCGCAATCCTGAACAGGTCTGCTTCGAACTTCGGCAGGTTGCCCGTGCCTCTCAGCGCATCGGCATTGACGAGAAACGGCGGCTCGACTTCCGTGTAAGCGTGCTCGGCCGTGTGCAGTTCGAGCATGAAGTTGATGAGCGCTCGCGCCAGCTTCGCGCCGGCGCCGAGCAGCACCGAAAATCGTGCACCGGACATGCGGGTGGCCCGCTCGAAATCAAGAATCCCGAGCGCGCTCCCGAGCTCCCAGTGCGGCTTCGGCGTGAAATTCAAGGTGGCAGGCTGACCGTGCCTGCGAACCTCCACGTTGTCTTCCGCACTCGACCCCACAGGCACCGTGGCATGCGGGAGGTTGGGCAGCGTCATGAGCAAGGCCGTGCGCTGCTCCTCGACCGCATTCGCCTCGAGCTCGAGGCCGCGGATCTGCTGCGCCCTCGCCTTGTTGGCGGCAAAGATCGAGCTCGGATCCTCCCCCTGGCGCTTGGCCCGCGCGACATCTTCGGCGGCCGCGTTCTGCTCCCGCTTCAATCCCTCGAGCTCGGGAATGAGCTTGCGGCGCCGAGCCTCGAGCGCGGCAAGCTCCTCCAGCTCGGCCTCGGCGCGCACTCCCCGGTGCTGCAGCGCCGTACGGACATCCTCTATGTGTTCGCGCAGGTACGCAGGATCGATCATGACCGTAGATCGTATACCGGCTGACATGTCGATCGGTTACGATCGAGGTCCGCGCGCGACGGGCGCCGGCGGGAATCGCCCGGGCAAGCGAGCCATTCTGGAGGAGCACCAAACGTGACGCAGACGATCCGCAAGGCTGTCTTTCCCGCCGCTGGCCTGGGCACCAGATTCCTCCCCGCAACCAAGGCGCAGCCGAAGGAAATGCTGCCGCTCGTAGACAAGCCCATCATCCAGTACGGCGTCGAGGAAGCGGTCGCCTCGGGTGCGGACAACATCATCCTCGTGACCGGACGCGGCAAGAACGCAATCGAGGATCACTTCGACGTCGCGGTCGAGCTCGAGACGTTCCTGGAGGCGCGCGGGAAAAAAGATCTGGTCGCCGAGATCCGGAAGATTTCCAGCTCCCTGAATTTCTCCTACGTCCGGCAGGGGGAGCCGCTCGGGCTCGGGCATGCGGTGCTGGTCACACGCAATCTTGTCGGCGACGAACCCTTCGCGGTCATCCTCGCCGACGATGTGATCGATGCGGAGCGGCCGGCGGTGCGGCAGATGATCGATGTCTTCGAGGAAGTGAACGGCCCCGTCCTGGCGATAGAACAGGTGCCGCGGGAGACGGTCAGCTCCTACGGCATCATCGACGCCGAAGAGATCAGGCCGGGCGTGTACCGGATCCGCGACCTCGTAGAGAAACCACCGGTCTCAGAGGCCCCCTCGGACCTCGCCATCATCGGCAGGTACATCCTGACCCCTGATATCTTCCCGGCCCTCGAGGCCACAGCCAGTGATCGAACTGGAGAGATCCAGCTGACGAACGGGCTCCGCCGTCTCTTGAAAGATCGGCCGATCTACGGCTGCCGGATCGACGGGGTGCGCCACGACACCGGCAACAAGCTCGGGTTCCTGAAAGCGGTCGTGTACTTCGCGCTGCGCCGTCCGGACCTTGCCGCCCCGTTTGCGGACTATCTCGGCACCCTCGATCTGAAGGTGCCGGCTGCGACTAGGAACCCGAGCTAGACCCCGTCGAACTGCCGGAACCGCCCGTGGATCCGCCGGACGCGGTGGACCCGGAGCCGCTCCCGGACGCCTCCGTGCTGCCGGACCCGCCCGAGCTTTTGGTCTCCCCCTTCTTCGCATCTCCCGAAGAGGGTTTGTCTGCGCTCCCGCCCGACTCCGACCCGGAGGCGGATTTCCCTTCGTCGCTCCCTGAGGAGGCGGGGGCTTTCTTCGCGTAATCCGTGATGTACCACCCCGTGCCCTTGAACTGGATGGCGGGGGAAGAGAGAAGCCGGTTGGCGACGCCGCTGCACACGGGGCAGGTGTCGACCACGGGATCGGAGTACTTCTGGATCCGCTCGAACCGCTTTCCGCACGCTTCGCACAGGTATTCGTAAAGGGGCATGGTCTGGAGCTACTCGATGATATTGCCGCTGTCGGGGCCGAGCATCAGCGAGCGGTGCAGCCACAGCGGAACCGTGCCGTTGCCGAGCAGCGTGTCGTGAAACCGTTTGAGTGAGTACCCGGATCCGGTCTTCGCCTTGTAGTCCTCGCGCAGCTTCATCAGAACCAGTTTCCCCACCGAGTACACGATGTACGACGGGTCGAAGGTTCCGCGCTCGGCTTCCCGCCGGGCGCTGGTCTCTTCGAGGTACGCCTCGTCCCGGAAGAACCGCACTCCCTGCTCGACGGAGAGGTCCTCGCAGTGCAGCCGGATCCCTACGATGACGCGACAGAGCCTGATGAGCGACTCGGCAAGCTGCCCGAGGCGAACGGCCGGGTCGTTCCGGCGGAAGCCCTCTTCCACCATCATCTGCTCGCAGTAATGGGCCCACCCCTCGACAAAGGCCGCGGAGGAAAAGAGCACCGACTTCCGCAGCTTGGACTGCACCTGCCGAAGGTGCTGGTAGTGCAGGAAGTGGCCCGGGAAGACTTCGTGCATCGAGATCGCCCAGAGCGCGCCGTAGTTGAAATCGCGCAGGTACTCGTCCTGCCGTTCCGGCGGCCAAGCAGGGTCCACATCCGTGATGTAGTAAAAAGCCTGCATGGGCTTCGATTCGAAAGGCCCGGGGGTCCACATGCTCGCCAGCGTCCAGCGGTAGAAGCGAGGCGTTGGCGCGACCGAAACCGGCTCCCCTTCCGGCATGCTGACAATGTCGTTGCGAATGATGAAGTTGGCGAGCTCCGCAAGCTGCTGCTGCGCGGCGGGAACGAGCTGGCCGGCAGCGGGATGGTCAGCCTTGGTCTTCGTCCAGGCAGCGATCGGATCGGCGCCGTTCAGGCGTGACGCCGCACGGCGGAATTCGTCCTGGGTCCCCCGCAGTTCGCGCATGGCCACATCGAGCAGCCGCTCCGCCCCGAGGGAAATGCCCTCGTCGAGTCTGAGCTTCTGCTCGAACTTCTCCTGTCCGAGCCTGAAGGACCCCTTGCTCCTGGGGGCCAGATCCCGCTCGAGGTGGCCGGCCCACGCTTCCACTGCCGCGGCCGCTTCGACTGACGCGTCAGCCAGGTCGCCGAGAATGTGGAGGTCGTCGAGGCGGCTGAAGGCGCGGGGCAGGTCCTCATTGATGAATTTCAGGGTGCCTCGCAGGCTCTCGAGCCCGACCTTCACGAAGATGCCCGGGGGATCCTTGATGTTGTCGCGCGCCGCACCCATCAGGCGCGGTACCTGCCGCAGCTTCGAGACGATGCGCCGCGCACGCTCCGGAAGCGGGGCGTAGGCGAACAGCGCCTGCGCGGCAAGGCTGGTCCCGAGAATGTCGGAGTAATGCTGAGGGCTGCGTTCCCAGCTTCGGACCGACTCGAGCTCGAAGAGCCGCGCCCGGATGTCGGCTTCGAGCGCCGGGCGCTCCAGCCGCTCCGTGTCGGTCAGGCGGGCCGGGTCGATGGCCGCGAGACGACGGGCAAACGCCCCGAGCTCCCGAACCTGCCCTTCGACGGCCGGCCGGCCGAGATCCTCGAGCAGGTCATCGTGCAGGTGCACACCGTCGAAGGTGGCGCTGGTGGGGTGGACCTCATAGAGATACGAGAGGTACTCATCAACGAAGTGCGGCAGGGGTTCGGCTGAATACATGCAGTAGAATCACAAATCCACAGATGCCCGGGATCCTCTATGTTGTCGCCACACCCATCGGCAACCTCGAGGACGTCACCTTGCGGGCCCTTCGCGTGTTGCGGGAAGTCGCGGTGATAGCCGCTGAGGACACCCGCAGGACTGCGCGACTCCTTCAACACTACTCGATCTCGACGCCTACGACGAGTCTGCACGAGCACAATGAGCAGGCTCGGCTGCCTGCCCTCCTCAGGCGGCTCGAGGGGGGGGAGTCGGTCGCTCTGGTGTCGGATGCCGGCACCCCCACGGTGTCGGATCCGGGCACTGGGTTGGTCGCTGCAGCCCATAAGGCCGGTATCCGGGTGGAGCCCATCCCCGGTCCGTCAGCGGCAATCGCCGCCGTGTCGGCTGCAGGGCTGCGAGCCGACGAAATCCTTTTCGTTGGCTTCCCCCCTTCTAGGTCATTACACAGAAAAGCGTGGCTGAAAAGATTGAGCCTGGAGAGACGCCTGATTGTCTGCTACGAGGCTCCCCACAGGATTGAAGCGTTCCTGCGAGATGCCCTGGAGATTCTTGGCGACCGCCGAGCGGCTGTGGGGCGCGAACTGACCAAGGTGCACGAAACATTGGTTGTTCGACCTTTTTCAGCCCACCTCATGGAGCTCTCCCTACCAAAAGGAGAGTTCACCCTTGTGATCGCGCCGGCTGAAGAGGTTCAGCAGGCCCAGGAGTTGCCGCATCAAGACCTCCTCCGGCTTGAGTTTGGTCAACTGGCCAACACGTCTCGTTCGCGGCGCGAAGCCATAAAAGAGCTGGCCTCCCGATACAACCGGCCCGCACGTGAAGTGTACCAACTCCTGGAGAGGGACAGGGACGAGTAGCAGGCAGCTTGCCGTTTGGGACCCCCTTCTGTTACCGTGTTCTGTCCGAAAACCCCGAACAGGGACTGCATGGCCAGACAGACCAGGCAGCAAGCCGCATCATCGCGAAAACAGGTCACGAAGCCCACCAGGGGGAAATCCGTGATGAAGGCGCCCTCCTCATCAGGGAGGAGCGGCGGGGCGAAGCCTGCGACCGCACCTGCCCCTGCAAAGGTCGTCAAACGCCCAAAGGCCGCCAGCCCACCGCCCCCTCCTGCCGAGCCGGCAGCCCCGCCAAAGAAGCCGGGCTACTACGAAGCGCTGGCCATGTACGAGAACGGCGTCCGGGCACTGCAGCGTCACGATTACCAGGGGGCCGCCACCCAGTTCCGGAGCATCATCGAGCGGTATCCGGCGGAGCGGGAACTGCAGGAGCGCTCGCATCTTTACCTCCGGGTCTGCGAGCGCGAGACTGCCCGGCGTCCGCCTACGCCCCAGACGACGCAGGAACGGGTCTATGCCGCCACGGTCGCGTTGAATGCCGGCGACACCGCCGCGGCGCTCGGCCACCTGCGCGGGGCGCTGGATGGTTCCCCGGACAGCGACCACGCGCACTACATCATGTCGGTCGCCCTCGCATCGACCGGCCAGACCGGCGAAGCGCTCCAGCACCTGCGTCGGGCCATCACGCTCAACCCGGAAAACCGCGCGCTGGCGGTCCAGGACCCGGATCTGGAGCCGGTTCGGGGGATCGACTCCTTCCGCGACCTGCTGGACGGCCCGGTCGCCTCCCCCCGGAACAGACCCCGGAAGCGGCGGTGAACCCGCTCCACCTCGTCGTACTTGCCGCTGGCAAAGGCACCCGGATGAAATCGGGGATGCCGAAGGTGCTCCACCCTGCCGGAGGTCTGTCGCTCATCGAGCACGTTCTCCGGACGGCCGATCGGGTGGCTCCGCAGTCAGTCGTTCTCGTTCTAGGTCACCAGGCCGAGCATGTACGCCGCGCCCTCCGCGGACGCCGGGCACTCCGCTTCGCCATCCAGGAGCCACAGCTCGGCACGGGTCATGCTCTACTCCAGGCTGAGCTGGAGCTCGCCGGGGCCACCGGAACCCTCGTTCTGCTTTCAGGAGATGTCCCGCTTCTGAGGGCCGACACCCTCCGGGCGCTGATCCGCCGGCACGAAGAGGCGGGGGCAGCGGCAACGGTCCTCACGGCAGTGGTGCCCGACCCGGAAGGGTATGGCCGGATCGAGCGGGTGGACGGGGCTATCAGCGCCATCGTGGAGCACAAGGACGCTTCCGAGGTCCAGCGCGGGATCCGGGAGATTAACAGCGGCATCTATGCCTTCGCTATCGGGCCGCTCTTCGGCGCGCTGCGGCAGATCGGCTCGGCCAATGCGCAGGGGGAGTACTACCTCCCAGACCTGGTGAAGATCTACAGGGAGCGCGGGCTCCCTGTCGAAACCCTCACGCTCGAGGACCCTCGGGAGATCCTCGGCGTGAACAGCCGGAAGGAGCTGGCAGACGTGGCAGCGATCCTCAGAACGGCACGGAATGAGGAATTGATGGCATCTGGCGTCACACTGGTGGATCCGGCGACCGCCTACATAGGCGAGGACGTAATCATCAGCGCCGACACAGTCATCCATCCCAACGTGCATCTCGAAGGGCAGACCCGTATCGGCTCCAACTGCGAGATCCACTCCAGTGTGCGGATCGTGAACTCCACACTGGCCGACGGCGTGACCGTCAACAACTTCTGCCTGATTCTCGACTCCTCGGTGGGGCACGGCGCCCGCATCGGCCCCTTCGCACACCTGCGGCCGGAGTCAACGGTCGGCGAGGACGCGCACGTCGGCAACTTCGTCGAGCTGAAGAAGACCTCCCTCGGCCGTGGCTCGAAAGCCAATCACCTCGCCTATCTCGGCGACGCCACGATCGGCGAGGGGGTCAACATCGGCGCCGGCACCATCACTTGCAACTACGACGGCACGGCCAAGCACCGGACGACCATCGACGATGGCGCGTTCATCGGGAGCGACACGCAGCTCATCGCGCCCGTCCGCGTCGGACGTGGCGCATATGTGGCTGCCGGCTCCTCCATCACCACCGAGGTCCCTGACGGCGCGCTCGCCATCACGCGCGGCAGGCAGGTGAACAAAGAGGGCTGGGTCGAGAAGAATCGGAAACCAAAGTCCTGAGCGTCTTACGAGGTCCTGGGTTATGTGCGGAATCATCGGTTACATCGGTCAGAAGCCGCTCGTCTCGGTCCTCATCGACGGCCTGCGCCGGCTCGAGTATCGGGGCTACGATTCGGCGGGGGTGGCGGTCGTCCGCGACGGCGAAATCGAGCTGCGTCGCAGTGCGGGGAAACTGGCCCGCCTCGAAGAGGTCATCGCCACCAGCCCCCTCGAGGGGGAGTACGGCATCGGGCACACGCGCTGGGCGACGCACGGGCGCCCCACCGAAGAAAACGCCCATCCTCATCGGGACTGCACCGGGCGCATCGTCGTCGTCCACAACGGGATCATCGAGAATTACCTCCCGCTGAAGCATCAGCTCCAGAAGGAAGGGCACCGCTTCGTCACCGAGACCGACACCGAAATCGTCGCGCACCTCGTCGAACGCGAGATGAAGGACGACGGGCTCGAGAATGCCGTCCGTCGCGCCCTGCTGTACATGCGCGGTCTGTTCGGCCTCGTACTGATCTCCGCCGACGATCCCGGCAAGATCGTCGCGGTCAGGAACGGCCCCCCGATTGTCGTGGGCCTTGGGGAGGATGAATTCTTCGTCGCCTCCGACATCCCGGCGATCCTCAGCCACACCCGCGACGTCGTCTTCCTTGGCGACGAGGAGATGGCTATCGTCACACGCGCGGGTGTCGAGTTCACAGACTACGCCGGCGGGTCGGTCTCGAAGAAGAGCACTCGCGTCTCGTGGGATCCCGTGATGGCCGAAAAGGCGGGATACAAGCACTTCATGCTCAAGGAGATCTTCGAGCAGCCGATCGCGATTAAAGAGACGGTGCTTGGCCGGGCGTCGATTGAAAGCGGCAAGGTGTTCCTCCAGGAAATCGCCATCCCCGACGCCGTGCTGCGCGACGTCGAACGCGTCGTGATTCTCGCCTGCGGCACGTCGTGGCACGCAGGGCTCGTGGGCAAGTACCTGATTGAAACGCTGGCGCGCCTCCCCGTCGACGTGGACTACGGCTCCGAGTACCGTTACCGGGATCCGATCGTCTCGAAAAACACGCTGGCGATCGTGCTGACGCAGTCGGGGGAGACCGCCGACACGCTGGCCGCGCTGCGGGAGGCAAAGAAAAAGGGAGCGCGCAGCATCGCCATCTGCAACGTCGTCGGCAGCATGGCCACGAGGGAAACGGACGGGACCGTCTACACCCATGCCGGGCCGGAGATCGGTGTCGCATCGACGAAGGCCTTCACCTCCCAGCTCGTGGCGCTGCACCTCCTGGGGATGTACCTCGGGCAGATCAAGGGAACGCTGACACCCGATGCGGCGCGGCCGCACATCGAAGGGCTCACACAGCTTCCGCTCCTGCTCGAGCAGACGCTCAAGTGCGAGGGGCTGACCGAGGAGATCGCCAGGCGCTTTCATCAGCGAAGCGACTTCCTCTATCTTGGCCGCGGGATCAACTATCCCATCGCCCTGGAAGGGGCGCTCAAGCTGAAGGAAATCTCCTACATCCACGCCGAGGGCTACCCGGCGGGCGAGATGAAGCACGGGCCCATCGCCCTCATCGACGAGCAGATGCCTGTCGTCACGATCGCGCCACACGACCACGTGTTCGAGAAGATGATTGGCAACGTCCAGGAAGCCAAGGCTCGCGGCGGGTCGATCATCGCGCTGACGACCGAAGGAAACGACGGGATCAGGGATCTGCTGAATCCCTCGACCGATTTCCTGATTACCGTGCCGAATTCGCACCCGCTGCTGACGCCGGTGCTGATGGTGGTGCCGCTGCAGCTGCTGTCGTATCACATAGCGGTGCGCAGGGGATGCGACGTGGATCAGCCGAGAAACCTGGCAAAGAGCGTCACGGTCGAGTAGCCGTGGCGTCCTGGCCCCTGCCGAAGTTCCAGGGAAGGATTTCTAGACCGCGGCTGCCGTGACACGGTCGGCGATGGCTTCGGCCATCGCCCTGGTTCCCAGCGACTGCCCGGCGCCCCCCGCAAGATCGGCCGTGCGCGCGCCGCTCGTCAACGCCCCCTCGATGGCCTCTTCCACTGCCACTGCCTCGAGCTCCAGGCCGAGCGCGTGTCTGAGCAACATCGCGGCCGACGCGACCGCGCCGATGGGGTTCGCGATGTCCTTCCCGGCAATGTCAGGGGCCGAGCCGTGCACCGGCTCGAACAGGCCCGCGGCATCGCCAAGGCTTGCCGATGGAAGGAGCCCCAGCGAGCCGACCACCGCGCCGGCTTCATCCGACAGGATGTCGCCGAACATGTTCTCCGTGAGCACGACATCGAATGATGATGGCGCGTAGGCCAGCTTCATTGCGCAGGTGTCGACGAGCATGTGCTCGAGCGTGACGTCAGGGTATGACGCGCCCACGGCCGTCACCACTTGACGCCAGAGGCGGGAGGTCTCGAGTACATTGGCCTTGTCGACCGAGGTGACGCGCCGGCGTCGGAGGCGCGCGGCCTCGAACGCACGCCGTGCCACACGCTCCACCTCGAGCCGGGAGTACCGCATCGTGTTGTGCGCGCTCGAGCCGTCGTCCGCGTAGCCTCTCGGCTCCCCATAGTACAGACCGCCGGTGAGCTCGCGGACGATCAGCATGTCCGTCCCGGCGAGGACCTCCGGTTTCAGCGGGCCCGCCGATTCCAGCCCGGGCCACACGCGGGCCGGCCGGAGGTTGGCGTAGAGTGCCAGTTCGCGACGAATGGCCAGGAGCGCAGCCTCGGGGCGCTCCGACGGCGGGGCCGTGTCGTATGAAGGATCGCCAACAGCACCGAGCAGGATTGCGCCGGCACGCCGGGCCGCCTCCAGTGTCGAGTCGGGCAGCGGAGCCTGCCCCTGCGACAGCGCGGCGCCACCAATCAGCGCGGAGGAGATGTCGAACTCGTGCCCGAAGCGGGCCGCAACGGCACGCAGCACGCGCTCGGCGCCGGCCACGACTTCAGGACCGATGCCGTCGCCAGGCAGCAGAAGAATGGACGCGTTCATCCAGCTTGGAGGGGGCGAGTCTCAGACGCCGTGCCCGTAGCCCTTTTCCGCCGGCGTTACGGCGAAATCGGTCACGGGCGGAAAGACGGACGCTGGGGCCTCAGGCGCCGTTCGGGCAGCCGCCGCGATCTTGATCAGATCATCGTCGCTGACAACCTTCTCCCGGTCGGCCAACGCGATGACGGCACGATACACGCCGTCGAGCTCGTGACGCTCCAGGGCGATGCCAAGCTCCTCGCAACGCTTCTGCACGGCATGCCGGCCGGAGTGCTTGCCGAGCACGAGGGTCGTCCGGGTGACGCCCACATCCTCGGGACGCATGATCTCGTAGGTGCGCCGGTCCTTCAGCATGCCGTCCTGATGAATGCCCGCCTCGTGGGCGAAGGCGTTTCTTCCGACGATGGCCTTGTTCGCCTGCACGGCTTCACCGGTGAGTGTGGTCAGCAGCTGGCTGGCCGCAAAGATTTCGCTGGTGTTGATGCCCGACGTGAACGGCAGGCGGTCATGCCGGATCCGGGTGGCCATCACCACTTCTTCCAGCGACGCGTTCCCGGCGCGCTCCCCGATCCCGTTCACCGTGCATTCCACCTGACGGGCGCCACCGGTGAGTGCCGCGAGGGTGTTGGCGACCGCGAGCCCGAGGTCGTCGTGGCAGTGGGCGCTCCAGACGACCTGGTCGGAGCTGGGCACGCGGCGGATCAGATTGGAGAAGAACGACTGGATTTCATCCGGCGTGGAGTACCCCACCGTGTCGGGCAGGTTGATGGTCTTCGCACCCGACTGGATCACCGCCTCGACGACATGCCAGAGGAAGTCGGGGTCGCTCCTCGTCGCGTCCTCCGCCGAGAACTGCACGTCGTCGGTGAACGTGCGAGCGAAGCGCACGGCTTCCATGGCGATCTTCAGGCAGTGCGCGCGCGACATCCGCAGCTTGCGTTCGAGGTGCAGGTCTGATGTGGCGATGAACACGTGGATGCGCCGGCGCTCTGCCGGCTCGAGGGCCCACGCCGCCCGCTCGATGTCGGCCCGGTTGCACCGGGCAAGCGCCGCGATGACCGGCCCCTGGACGTGGGTGGCGATCGTTCGTACCGACTGGGCATCCGCTTCGGAGGCGATGGGAAAGCCGGCTTCGATGAGATCCACGCCGAGCGCGGCAAGCTGGCGGGCCATCCTGAGCTTCTCGTCGACCCGCATCGAGAAACCCGGGGCCTGCTCCCCGTCGCGCAGCGTCGTGTCGAAAATAATCAGCCGGTCAGCGCTCATGGCTCCTCCGAGACCTACCATTTGTACCCTGCTCCGCATCTTTTGTCTAATTTATAACTTTTGATGTTTTATAAGAACCGATTATGATGCCGCAATGCAGCTGCAGGACTTGGCTGTTTTTGCAACCGTAGCCTCCGAGCGGAGTTTCTCCAAGGCGGCCAAGAAACTCCACCGGACCCAGCCGGCGGTCAGTCAGGCGATCAAGCGCCTCGAGCAGGAGCTGGGAGATCGGCTGTTCGACCGCTCTTCGCGTGATGGCACGCTGACCGAGGCAGGCAGGCTTCTGCGGGACTACGCCGGCCGCCTCCTCACGCTGGCCGCCGACGCCGAGCTCGCGGTTCGGGAACTGCAGGAGGTCAGGCGCGGGCGGGTCGTGATTGGCGCGAACGAAGCCGCGGTGCACTCGCTGCTTCCGTCGATCGCACGGTTCGGCGCGGCGCACCCGCAGATTCTCATCGACGTCCGGCGCATGGCCTCCAGGCATATTCCGGCAGCCATCCTCGATCGCACGATTGACTTCGGAGTCCTGACGTTTTCTCCTGCCGAGCGCGCGCTCAACGCGATCTCGCTGGGCCATGACGAGCTCGTCATGCTGGCGCACCCCGGACATCGGCTGGCGGACCGCAAGCGCGTCTCGATCCAGGAGGTTGGCACCGAGACCGTGATCGCCCACAACGACCCGTCGCCGGCACGCGACCGCGTGCTGCGGCTGTACGAGCGCCGCCACGCCGCCATCAACATCCGGGTAGCCCTGCCCAGCCTGGACGGCATCAAGCGTGCGGTGGAGATGGGGCTTGGCGTGGCCGTGCTGCCGAGACGCGTCGCGCTGGCGGAGCTGGCCGCCGGCCGGCTGGTGGCGGTGAAGGTACCCGAACTCAGCGCTCAGCGTCCTGTCAGGCTTGTGTTCCGCCGGGGCGCGGAACTCTCGCACGCCGCGGCAGCGTTTCTGGAAACCGTCCGCGGGCTGCCGCAGGCGTCCTGATCCCTGCTGCGGCTACCAGCCGGCGACGTAGGGCAGCCGGGAGGCTGTCCGCTCGACCTCCTCGAACCGATCCAGCAGCAGAGCGGTGCCGTCCCAGCTTCCGTCCAGGAAGGACTCCCTCGCCGCCGCAGGCAGTGATGCGGCCATTTCCCACCCGCCGCACCGCACTCGCTGTGCCTCCAGGTCCACGACTATGGGCAGGGATGGTTCGGCGTCGATTGCCCCCTGCAGCCGCTCGATGTCGGCGGGCGCGGCAGTCAGACACGGCATCCCCATTGCCACGGAGTTGCCGAAAAAAATCTCCGAGAAGCTCTCCCCCACAACGGCCCTGAAGCCCTTGCGGCGGATCGCCTGCGGCGCGTGCTCACGCGATGATCCACAGCCGAAGTTGCCGTTCACGACGAGAATGGACGCGGTGCGATACTTGTCGTCCGCAATCGGGTGCGGCGTTCCCCGCTCCGTCGCCTGCGCCACATCGTCTTCGAACAGGTGGTTCTCGAGCCCTTCGAAAGTCACCGATCGCAGAAAACGGGCGGGGATGATCCGGTCCGTGTCGATGTTGTTCCCGCGCAGCGGCAGGCCCGTTCCCTCGATCCGGGTAATGCGCTCAATCGGCATGAGAGAAATCCCTGACGTCCACGATCTCGCCCGCCACCGCCGCCGCAGCGACCATCGCCGGGCTCATCAGCAGCGTACGCCCGGCCGGGCTGCCCTGACGTCCCTTGAAGTTGCGGTTCGACGACGATGCGCAGATCTGACGCCCTTCGAGACGATCCTGGTTCATCGCCAGGCACATCGAGCAGCCGGCACCCCGCCACTCGAAGCCTGCCTCCGTGAACACGCGGTCCAGCCCTTCCCGCTCGGCTGCCGCCCGGACTGCCTGCGATCCCGGGACGACGAGCGCCCGCACGTGCCGCGCGACATGCTGCCCCCTGACCACTCGCGCCGCCTCACGCAGGTCCGACAGTCTCGCGTTCGTGCAGGAGCCGACGAAGGCCACGTCGATCCGCGTGCCCTTGATCGGCTGGCCCGCTCCAAACCCCATGAAGTCCAGCGCTTCGGCGACCGACGCCCGTGATTCCACCGGCACGTCGCCGGGAGCGGGCAGCCGCTCGTCCACGAACACCGACTGCTCGGGATTGATGCCCCAGGTGACGCGCGGCCGGATCAACGCCGCGTCCATCCGCACCTCGTCGTCGTAGGCCGCACCAGGGTCGGACGCCATGCTGCGCCACCACGCTGCGGCTCGATCGAACGCCTCACTCGACGGGGCGAAGCGGCGTCCCCGCAGGTAATCAATCGTCACGTCGTCGGGGTTCACATACCCGACGCGGGCTCCCCCCTCGATCGACATGTTGCAGATGGTCATCCGCTCGTCCATGGACATGCGCGAAATCGCGTCGCCGGCGTACTCGTAGGCATAGCCGACCCCTCCGTTGACGCCAAGCCGGCGGATGATCTCCAGAATGACGTCCTTCGCGTAAACGCCTGGCGCGAGGGCCCCGCTCACGCTGATCCGGCGAACCTTCAACGGGTCCATTGCAAGCGATTGCGACGCCAGCACGTCGCGAACCTGCGACGTGCCGATACCGAATGCAACCGCACCGAACGCCCCGTGCGTGGAGGTGTGGCTGTCGCCGCACGCGATCGTCATGCCCGGTTGCGTCAACCCGAGCTCGGGCCCGATCACGTGCACGATCCCCTGGGCTCCGCTCTGGAGATCGAACAGCGGCACCCCGGACTCCCGGCAGTTCCGCTCGAGCGCCGCCAGCATGTCTTCCGCCATGAGATCGCTGAACGGCCGGCGCTGGTCCCGCGTCGGAACGATGTGGTCCACGGTGGCGACGGTGCGTTGGGGGCAGCGGACCGGCAACCCGCGGGCACGAAGCATGTCGAAGGCCTGGGGGCTGGTCACCTCGTGGATCAGATGGAGCCCGATGAAGAGCTGCGTCTGCCCGTTCGGCAGCTTGCGCACAGTGTGGGCGTCCCACACCTTCTGAAACAGGGTGCCTCGCATGGCCCAGATGGTACTACGGGAGGAACGGGGCTGCCGGAGGGGAGAGGAGTGGTCCTCACCGGAATCACCATCAAGCTTCCTGCCACCTGCGACCGTACCGCCCGCATCGTCGCACCCCCCGCGGCCCGGGGGATATACTGGAGGTCTCCCTCCATGAACTTCCTGAGCAAGTTGAACGACGAGCAGCGGAAAGCGGTGCTGCACCGGGATGGACCGCTGCTGATCCTCGCCGGGGCGGGGTCTGGCAAGACCAGGGTCATCACGTACCGGATCGCTTACCTCATCGGCGACGGCCATGCCAGGCCCGACGAGGTCCTGGCGGTCACCTTCACGAACAAGGCAGCCCAGGAAATGCGGGAGCGGGTCGAGGGACTGATCGGCCCGGCCGCGAGCGGCGTGTGGCTGTCGACGTTCCACGCCCTCTGTGCGCGGCTGCTCAGGCGCGAAGCTCCGAAGATCGGCCTCTCTCGCGACTTCGTCATCTACGATTCGTCGGACCAGGTCGCCGTCGTCAAGCAGGCACAGCGCGAGCTCGGCATGGACGACAAGCTCGTGCCTCCCCGCATGGCCCTGTCGCGCATCAGCCAGGCGAAGAACCGCATGGAAGGCCCCGACGCGCTAAGGGGCAAGTGGAACCTGCGCGACGAGCAGATCGCCAAGATCTACGAGAAGTACCTGCAGGCGCTGAAGGACGCCAGCGCCCTCGACTTCGACGACCTGCTGCTGAAGACGGTGGAGCTCTTCGAGACGTCGGAGTCCACCCGCGAGTTCTACGCAGAGAAGTTCCGGTTCGTCATGGTGGACGAGTACCAGGACACCAACCGCCCGCAGTACCTCCTGATTCGCCGCCTGGCCGAGCGTCACCGGAACCTGGCCGTCGTCGGAGATCCCGACCAGTCAATTTACAAATGGCGCGGCGCGGATCTCAAGAACATCCTCGACTTCGAGGGGGACTTTCCCGAGGCGCAGACCGTCAAGCTCGAGCAGAACTACCGGTCCACCCAGGTCATTCTCGACGCCGCGTCGGCCGTCATCGGCCAGAACCGGAATCGCAAGGACAAGCGGCTGTGGACCGACCGGAAAGGTGGACCGCGAATCGTCTATTTCCGGGGCAACGACGAGCTCGAGGAGGCAGACTTCATCACCCGTTCCTTGAAAGGGGCGCGAAATGCCGACGCCCGTGCCTTGAGTGCGGTGCTGTACAGGACCAACGCGCAGTCCCGTGCGATCGAAGACTCCCTGATGCGCGAGGGCATCCCCTACAAGATTATCGGCGGGGTGCGATTCTACGAGCGGAAGGAAATCAAGGACGCGCTCGCCTTCCTCAAGCTGATCATCAATCCCCACGACGACGTCAGCCTGCGGCGGGTGATCAACGTGCCAGCCAGGGGCATCGGAAAGGGCGTGATGGATGCTCTTCAGGCAATCAGCCCTGATGCCGTCCTGGAGGAAACACATCCTCTGCTTGCGGTCGGCCTGCAGGAGGTAGTCTCGGCCCGGTCTCTCTGGGCCCGTCTCGTTCACGCCGTCGCTGAGGGGAAACTTGGAAACCGTGCGGTGAGCGCCCTGCGCACCTTTCGGGACCTGATTGCCGGACTTGCGGAGGCTGCCCGTCAGGACAACGTCGCGATCCTCCTTGGCAAGGTGCTCGACCGCACCGGATATCTGAAGGACCTCCGCGACGAGAACAGCGAGGAGGCGAACGAGCGGATCGAGAACCTGATGGAGCTCGTGTCGGCGGCGGGGGAATACGAAGCGCGGGAGCCCGAACCTTCCATCGGCGGATTCGTCGATCGCCTGTCGCTGCTCTCCGAGGCGGACGAGGAATCCGGGAATCGCGAAGCCACGGTCTGGATGATGACGATGCACGCGGCAAAGGGGCTCGAGTTCCCCACCGTGGTCATTGCGGGTCTCGAAGAGGGGCTCTTCCCGCACTCCCGCTCTGCCGAAGACGAGGAGGAGCTCGAAGAGGAGCGCCGGCTCTGCTACGTGGGGCTGACGCGCGCGTGCTCCCAGCTGGTGCTCACGGGCGCGGCGCGACGCCGCGTCTTTGGTGAATACCAGACATGCCAGCCCTCGCGGTTCCTCGACGAGATCCCGGCGGAGCTCATCGAGCGCCTGAGCCCTCAACCGTCGAGCCGCTACGATTCAAAGTTCTCGCACGCCCACTACGAGTTCAGAACGAACCCGTACGGCAGGAAAGGAAGCGGCTCGAGGACGCGTGAGACGGAGCCCTCGTACGCGTACGAGCGCGAGGATCAGTCGGCGCAGGAGATCACGCTCGGCATGCGGGTCCGCCACGCCCAGTTCGGCGTGGGGACCGTGACAGCTGTCGAGCAGCACAACGACGATCTCAAGATCACCGTGCGCTTCAACGTTGTCGGGGTCAAGAAGCTGCTGGCGAAGTTCGCGAAGCTCGAACCGGCTTAGGCGAGGGGGCCGGCCCCACTCAGGGCGCCGGGTCCAGCCCTTCCGCCGCTGCCTCCGCCTCGCGTTCGTTGAGCTTGGCGATGGCCACCACGCGGTCCCCTTCTTCCATCTCGATCAGGCGAACACCCTGGGTGACGCGGCCGATGACGCGGACGTCGCCTGCCTTCATCCGCAGAATCATCCCTTGCTGCGTGATCACCATGACTTCGTCTTCGTCGTGCACGTACGCCATGCCGACGACCTTGCCGTTGCGATCGGACGTCTGGATGTTGATCGTGCCGACGCCGCCGCGCGACTGGATCCGGTACTCATCGAGGCCGGTGCGCTTCCCGTAGCCGTTCTGCGCGACGGTGAGCATCGTGCCCCCTTCGCTCACGACCGCCATCGCGACCACTTCGTCGTCTTCCCGAAGAGTGATCCCCCTGACGCCGTAGGCCGTGCGGCCCATCCCGCGGACGTCGCTCTCCTCGAACCGGATGGCCATACCGTGACTCGTCCCGAGGAATACCTGCTCGCGGCCATCCGACAGTTCGACAGCGATCACGGCATCCCCCGTTTCAACGCCCATCGCGATGATGCCGCCGGCGCGGGGATTGCCGAAGGCACAGAGGTCCGTCTTCTTGACCACGCCTCTCCGGGTGCCCATGACGATGAACTGGTGCCCTTCCTCTTCCGGGAACTCCTTCACCGTCAGCAGCGCCGCAATCCGTTCACCCGGCTCCATCGAGACGAGGTTCGCAATCGCCTTGCCCTTGCCGCCGGGGCCGACGTCCGGGATCTCGTGAACCTTCAGCCAGTAGGCCCGGCCGCGGTCCGAGAAGATCATCAGGTAGGCGTGCGTGGACGCGACAAAGAGGTGGCTGACGAAGTCCTCCTCGCGCGTGCGCATCCCGATGCGCCCCTTTCCGCCGCGGCGCTGCGCACGGTAGGTGGTGATGGCCGTGCGCTTCACATAGCCTGTGTTCGTGACGGTGATCGCCACAGCTTCGTCGGCGATCAGATCCTCGATCCGGAGCTCCCCTTCGGCTTCGAGGATCTCGGTGCGGCGAACGTCGCCGAAGCGGTCCCGGACCGCCTTGAGCTCGTCGAGCACGAGGTTCATGAGGAGCTCGTCGCTCGAGAGTATCGCGCGCAGCCTTTCGATGGTCTTGAGGAGCTCCACCAGCTCGTCGACGATCTTCTGGCGTTCCAGCCCGGTGAGGCGCTGGAGCTGCATGTCGAGAATCGCCTGCGACTGCACCTGTGAGAGTGCGAACTGCGTCATCAGGCCTTGACGCGCTTCGGCGGGGCTCGCCGAGGCCCTGATCAGCGAAATCACCTCGTCGAGGTGGTCCAGGGCGATCTTCAGGCCTTCGAGGATGTGTGCCCTCGCCTCTGCCTTCCTGAGCTCGAACTCCGTCCGCCGCCGCACGACTTCGCGGCGGAACTCGATGAAGTGCTGGAGGATGTCGAGAAGGGGAAGGACCTGCGGCCGGCCGGCCACGATCGCCAGCATGATGATGCCGAACGTCGTCTGAAGCTGGGTGTGCTTGTAGAGGTTGTTCAGCACCACCTCCGGCACTTCCCCGCGGCGCAGCTCGATCACGATGCGCATGCCGTCACGGTCGGATTCGTCACGGAGGTCGGTGATGCCTTCGACCGTTTTCTCGCGCGCAAGCTCCGCGATCTTCTCGAGCAGCCGGGCCTTGTTCACCTGGTAGGGGATCTCGGTCACGATGATCGAGAGCTTGTCCCCTTTCTTGTTCTCCTCGACCTTCACGCGCGCCCGCATGGTGATGGCGCCACGCCCCGTCCGGTAGGCGTTGTAGATGCCTTCGCGCCCCACGATGAAGCCGCCGGACGGGAGATCCGGGCCGGGAATCGTCTTGAGGAGGGAACGGAACAGCTCCTGCGGATCCCCGGTGCCCTCCAGCATGGCGCGGCGATGTTCGATGACGGTGATGACGCCATCGATCACTTCCCGCATGTTGTGCGGCGGGATGTTCGTGGCCATGCCGACCGCGATGCCCGACGAGCCATTCACCAGCAGGTTGGGGAACGTCGTCGGCAGGACCGTCGGTTCCTCAGTGGTCTCGTCGTAGTTCGGAACGAAGTCGACGGTCTCCTTGTCGAGATCCGACATCATGGCTTCGGCGAGCGGCTCCGGGCGCGCCTCGGTGTAGCGCATGGCCGCCGGAGGATCGCCGTCGATCGATCCGAAGTTTCCCTGGCCGTCCACCAGGGTGTACCGCATGTTGAAGTGCTGTGCGAGGCGGACCAGCGTGTCGTAGATCGACGCGTCGCCGTGGGGGTGATAGTTCCCCATCACCTCGCCGACGATCTTTGCGCACTTGCGATACCCGCGGTTCGATGCCAGCCCCATGGTGCGCATGCCGTACAGCACGCGGCGGTGGGCGGGCTTCAGGCCGTCCCGTACGTCGGGCAGCGCGCGCCCGATGATTACGCTCATCGCGTAATCCATGTACGAGCGCTTCATCTCGTCTTCGATGTTGACGGGGACCCGGTTGGCGGCGATCTCTGTCATCGGTGGTTTGGGGGAATCGAAAGGCGCGTGAAACGTCGCGCGTCAGATATCGAGATTCTTGACGTCCAGCGCGTGGTCCTCGATGAACTTGCGGCGCGGCTCGACCTGATCGCCCATCAGGGTCGTGAACATCAGGTCCGCTTCCGTGTGGTCCTCGGCCTTCACGTGCAGCAGGGTGCGCTTGGCGGGATCCATCGTGGTTTCCCACAAGGTATCGGGGTTCATCTCGCCGAGCCCCTTGTACCGGTTCACGTCGAATCCCTTCTTGCCGGCTGCGATGAAGAACTCGACGAGCGCCTCCAGCGAATCGATCGTCACCTCGGCATCCTTGCCGCGCGCCGCTGTCCGGGGCATCGAGCTCACGTCGGGGGTCTTCGGCTCGGCCGCCAGCCTGGTGGCCTCGTCCAGAGGGGCGCCGCCGATCGCCGTGTCGTGTGCGGCCGCGCCGGGGATCTCTTCCGCCTCGGCTGCCGTGCTTTGCGCGCCCGCGGTCCGGACGATCATCGGTCCGCGGATGCCGTCCACGTCCTGATAACTTGCCGCCAGGACCCGGAACTCGCTCGTGACGACGACGTCGATGTTGACGCGGTGGTGCCGTGGATACCCGCCGGACCTGTCCTCGATGACCAGGCTGTGCGCCTGGTTCTCCTCGTCCGGCTGCACGCTGGCGGAAACCATCGAGGAGTGCAGCCGGTCGGCCAGCGTCTGGACCTGCACGGCATCCTGGAAGAAGGCTCTGTCCCCGGCGCCGGACTGCAGGAGCGCCATGATGATGGAGCGGGACGGGCCACGCCGCTCCACGATCTGCAGGTACTTCTGGAACGCGACAAGCTTCTCGAGGCGATCCTCGAGCTCGGGCCCCGCGATCTGCCGCCCGTCGGCCAGCACCAGCACGCGCGACTCGGCGGATCGACGGAGCAGCCACTTCTCCATCTCCCGCTCGTCGCGGATGAAGAACTCACTCCGTCCACGCTTGGCGCGGAACAGCGGCGGCTGTGCGATGTAGACGTAGCCCGCGTCGATGAGCTCGCGCATCTGCCGGTAGAAGAACGTCAGCAGCAACGTGCGGATGTGGGAGCCGTCCACGTCCGCGTCCGTCATGATGATGATCCGGTGGTAGCGGAGCTTCGCCAGGTCGAAGTCGTCGCTCCCGATCCCGCACCCGAGCGCGGCGATCATGGTCTTGATCTCATCGCTGGCGAGCATCTTGTCGAAGCGGGCCTTCTCGACGTTCAGGATCTTCCCCTTGACCGGAAGAATGGCCTGGAACCGCCGGTCCCTTCCCTGCTTCGCCGATCCGCCGGCCGACTCCCCTTCGACGATATACAGCTCGCTCTGTGCGGGGTCGCGCTCCTGGCAATCTGCCAGCTTGCCCGGCAGGGAGCTGTTGTCGAGGGCTCCCTTCCGCCTGACCAGGTCGCGTGCTTTCCGTGCGGCCTCACGCGCTCTCGCGGCGTCCACGGATTTCGCGATGATCTTCTTCGCGACAGCAGGATTTTCCTCGAGGAACGCGCCGAGCTTGTCGTTGACAATCGCCTCGACGATCCCTTTGACCTCGGTGTTGCCCAGCTTTGTCTTCGTCTGCCCTTCGAACTGCGGGCGTTGAATCTTGACGCTGATGACCCCGGTGAGCCCCTCGCGTATGTCGTCGCCGCTGATCGTGGCGTCCTTCAAATCCTTCGCGAGATTGCTCCGGCTCGCGTACGAATTGATCGTGCGCGTCAGCGCGGCACGGAACCCCGAGAGGTGGGTTCCTCCCTCGTGCGTGTTGATGTTGTTCGCGAAGGTGTAGACCGTCTCCGAGTACCCGTCGTTCCACTGCAGCGCGATTTCGACGTCGGTCCCGTCACGCTCCCCGCGCATGTAGATCGGCTTGTCGTTCGCCGCCGTGCGGTTCTGGTTCAGATACTGGACGAATGAGACGATGCCCCCCTCGTAGAGGAAGTTGTGCGACTTGCCGTCGCGCTCGTCGTCGATCGTGATGGTGACCCCGCCGTTCAGGAACGCCAGCTCACGAAGGCGCTGTGCGAGGATGTCGAAGCTGAACTCGGTGGTTTCGAAGATCTGCGCGTCCGGCCTGAACGTGATCTTCGTTCCACGCTTCTTCGTCGTGCCGGTGACCGTCAGCACTCCTTCCGGATTGCCCCGGACGTAGCTCTGCTTGTAGACCTGCCCGTTCCGCCAGATCTCTAGGTCGAGGGCCTCCGACAGGGCGTTCACCACCGATACCCCAACGCCGTGGAGCCCGCCCGACACCTTGTAGCTGTCGTTGTCGAATTTTCCCCCGGCGTGCAGCACGGTGAGGACGACTTCGGCGGCCGATCGCCCGCTCTCGTGACGATCCACAGGGATCCCGCGGCCGTTGTCGACCACGGTCACCGAACTGTCGATGTGCACGGTGACGTTCACCTGATTGCAGTGGCCGGCCAGTGCCTCGTCAATCGAGTTGTCGACGACCTCGTACACCAGGTGGTGCAGACCGGCGGCGCCCGTCGATCCGATGTACATGGCGGGACGCTTGCGAACAGCCTCGAGGCCTTCAAGGACCTTGATTTTGTCCGCACCGTATTCCTCTGCACCCGTGCCGTTGCCATTGCCGGAGCCGCCAGTTGCCGGGTCGGGGGACGCGGGGGAAACGTCCTGGAGATCGCCCACCCTGCCATCCACGGCAGGCGTGCGCTGTTGGTCGTCGGGATGTTCGAGTTGTGACATGAATGCGTCTGATAACCGATGCGGACGGGAAAATCCTGCGACCCGGGCCTCGTGCCTGCGGTCAGGAGCCGCCGCTTGCCTGTCCGTTGGACCTCAACGACGCGTGCCGGGCGTCAGACGCGCATCGGCATGATCACGTAGGTGTAGTCGTACCCGTCTGCGTTCACCGGCTTCATCACTGCCTGGCTCATCTCGTCCTTGAATTCCAGGCCCACGGTGTCGGTGTCGACCACACCCAGGAAATCGAGCACATACTGCGCGTTGAAGCAGATGGTCACCGGCGCGTCCGCGTAGTCGACCATCAGCACCTCCTTCGCCTCGCCGAACTCCGGGCTGCTGGAGGCAATTTCGACCTTCCCGCCATCGATCTGGAACTTCACGGCGCGGGACCGCTCGTTCGACAGCAGCGCCACCCGCCTGACGGCGCTCGTCAGCCGATCGCGGTCGAACTCCACACGTTTGTCGTTGCTCTTCGGTATGACGCGCTCGAAGGCCGGGAACTGACCGTCGATCATCCGGGAGATCAGCAGGCGGCCGCCGATATCGAAGAACAGGTGGTTCTCCCCGCGCTCGTAGTGAATCTCTCCTTCACCCTCCGCAAGCAGCCGTCCGAGCTCCAGCAGCGTCTTGCGCGGCAGGATCACCCGCACTTCCTCGTCTCCCTCGGCCGCCGCGGTCGCCGGCTTGCTGCGCCCCGCCTCACGAGGAACCGAGATGAGCGCCAGGCGATGCCCATCGGTGGCCACGAGGCTCATCGCGTCCGGCCGCAGGATGAACAACGCCCCGTTCAGGAAATACCGGGTGTCTTCACCGGTGATCGCAAACTGCGTCTTCGAGACCATGTGGCGGAGCACGTCTCGCTGCAGCGTGGCGCTGTGCGTCCCGGTCGCCTCCGGCATCGTTGGAAAGTCTTCCCGCGGCAGGGTCTGCATGCGCGAGTCGAAACGATCCGCTGCGACCTTGACGCCGTTCTTGTCCTCCTCGATCCGGACGTCGGTCTCCGGCAGCGCCTTGATGATCTCGTAAAGCTTCTTTGCCGGCAGTGTCAGCGCCCCTCCCTTCCCGACCGTCGCCGAGCACCGGCTCCTCAGCCCGACTTCAAGGTCGGTCGCAAGCAGCTTCACCTCGTCGCCGTCCGCCTCGATGAGGACGTTGGCGAGAATCGGAATCGTGTTCTTGCGTTCGACGATGCCCTGGAAGAGCTGCAGTTCGCGCAGCAGGTCCGTCTTGCGGACGACAAGCTCCATGTGCTGATGACCTCGCCAGACGCGACCCTCGGGAGCGCGCTGATCTCTTCTCTGTAAATGACTGAGATCCTGAAGAAAAGAATTATATCAGGAAAGAGGTGCTGTGGAAAACCGAAAGAGCGCCTGAAAATCCTTGGCACTCAGTCACTTACGTTGTGGGAATTGTCGCGATAGGGCTGCGGGATCCGCAGACGCATCCGGTGGATTTTTTCCTGCCGCCGTTCGTCCACAGGAGTTCCGCAGGCGTGCGGGACCCTCCTCTGTGGAAAACTGCGGCGGCTGCTCAATTGCTCAGCGGAACGACTCCATGAAGCCGTTGATGAGGGTGTTGAAAACTCCATCCGTCCGCCTCATCTCTTCGATCTTCTTGATGGAGTGAATCACCGTCGAGTGGTGCTTCCCCCCGAAGCTCTTCCCTATTTCAGGAAGGGAGGCGTTCGTGAGCTGCTTGCACAGGTACATGGCCACCTGCCGTGGCAGAGCCACTGATTTCGAGTTGTTGCGGGATTTCAGCTCGGCGAGCCGCAGCTGGTAGTACTCGGAGACGAACTTCTGGATGATCTCGATGGTGATGGCGCGGTCATCCTGCTGCAGGATGTTCCGCAAGACCTCTTGCGCGAGCGCCAGCGTCACCTCGCGGCCGGTCAGCGAGGCATAGGCGATGAGGCGGATGAGCGAGCCTTCGAGTTCCCGGATGTTCGACTTGATCTTCCCGGCTATGTAGATGGCAACGTTATCCGGCAGAGGAACCCCTTCTGTCTCCGCCTTCTTCCTGAGAATTGCGACTTTCGTCTCCAGATCCGGCGGCTGGATGTCTGCAATCAGCCCCCATTCGAAACGGGAGCGCAGGCGCTCTTCAAGCGAGGGGATCTCGTGAGGCGGACAGTCGCTGCTGATGACGATCTGCTTCTGTGCGTCGTACAGCGCGTTGAACGTGTGGAAGAACTCCGTCTGCGTCCCTTCCTTCCCGGCCAGGAACTGCACATCGTCAACGAGCAGCACGTCCACACTGCGGTACCGCTCGCGGAAGTCGAGGATCCGGTCGTATCGCACCGCGTTGATCATCTCGTTCATGAATCGTTCGGACGAGATGTATGTCAGCTTCAGATGGTTCAGGTGCGTGAGCACGTAGTGCCCGATTGCGTGCATCAGGTGCGTCTTCCCGAGCCCCACGCCCCCGTAGATGAACAGCGGGTTGTACGAGCGGGAGGGGGCTTCCGCCACGGCGCGCGAGGCGGCATGCGCGAACTGATTCGAAGGACCGACGATGAACGTGTCGAAGGAATAGCGGGGTGCGAGGCCCGGCGTGCCGGCGTCGTCTTCCTCGTCGGGGGGCACCACCGCGTCGGGCACAGGCAACACCTCGGGGACTGCCGGCAGGGCCATTTCCATCCCCTGGGCGGGATCTTCGGTGAGGAACTCGACCCTACTGCCGGGACGTTCCACCTCCAGCAGCGCCTCGTTGAGAACCGTCGAGTAGTGCTTCGTCAGCCAGTCGCGAAACAGCGCATTGGGCACGCGGACGCGCACGACTCCGATCCCCTCCGAGACGAAGCCGGTCGGCCTGAACCAGGTGTAGAAGCTGTGACGGTTGATCTTGGTTTCGACTCGGGAAAGGACCGCGTCCCAAATGTTGGTTCCCGTCATGGAGTGCCTGCTGCCCCGTGAGACGTCCAGGGACTTTCGCCCCTGGAATGTCACACCATCGCGTCTGGTTGACTGCTGCTGACCTGCTGAACCCCAGTAAAACAAGGGTTTCCACGCCTTCGCCCTGTGAAAAGTGGCTGTACGTCAGGGTTACGCCATGGTTACAAAGCGAAAATCGGGGCTTTTCCACATTTTTTTCCACAGTTGTGGAAAACTTCGGGGGGAGACCCTACGGCAACTCGCAGGGAGGCGACTCTAACACAGGCCTTTCGGCGGTGCCAAACGCCCAAGAACGGGGGCTCAGGGCAATTGACACTCTGGGCGGAAGTTCGTTATTATAAACGTTTTCTCCGCAGGATTTTGCGGCTTTCAGGGATTCTCACGCCATGAAACGTACGTTCCAGCCCAATCGCCGCAGACGCAGGCGCACCCATGGATTTCTGGTCCGGATGAGCACGAAGAACGGCCGGCTGGTGCTCAAGCGTCGTCGCGCCAAAGGGCGCAAGCGCCTTACTGTCTCGTCCTCCTGACCCGGGGGCACGTGGTCGGCGGAGCGGCAGCGCCAGAGCAACCCCAGCGGTTCAGCAGGGCACACCGCGTCAGGCGCCGTCGTGAATTTCAACACGTATTCGATCGCGGCCTCAGGCAGCACGGGCGTTACCTGACCCTTCTGCTGCTCGTGAACGGCCGTCCGGAAGCACGACTTGGCATCGTCGCGTCCCGCAGGCTCGGGGGGGCTGTGGCGAGAAACAGGGCAAAACGACTGATTCGAGAGATGTTCCGGCAGAACCTGCAGCACCACCGGGGGCCGGGCGTCGACGCGGTCATCATTCCGCGGCGCGAGCTGATCGAGGCCCCCTTCTCCAGCCTGTTCCACGATTTCCAGAGTGCCTGGCGACGTGGCACCGGCCGGGTGGCCGGCCATGTGCGCGGATGAACTGCCGCGCGCCGCGGTTCCGCTGACGCTCGCGCAGCGCACCGTCCTGGCGCTGCTGCGCACCTATCAACTGCTGTTCTCCCCCATGTTTTCTGGTTCGTGCCGGTTCGTGCCGTCATGCTCGGCGTACGCCGTTCAGGCGGTCGAGCGATTCGGGGTCCTCCGCGGATCCGGTCTGGCGCTGCGCCGTCTGGCGCGCTGCCGGCCCCTTGTCGCGCACGGCTTCGACCCGGTGCCGAGTCCGCCTCCGCACGACTGACTGAGTGTTCATGGAAAAACGCGTTCTTCTCGCGATCGTCCTGTCGTTCATCGTCTTGTACGGCTATCAGGCGATCTTTCCACCTCCACGGCCGGAACCTGTGCAGCGTCAGGCCGAGGGCCAGGCTCCTCCTGCTGTGATTGGAGAACCGCCGGCGCCACCTCCCGCAGCCGCGGTGGCGCCCCAGCCACAACTCGAGGAGGCAGAACCGCTCGTCGCTGACGCCCAGGAGCGCGAGATCGTGGTCGAGAACGAGTTCGTGCGGGGGGTGTTCTCCACACGGGGGGCCGTGCTGACCAGCTGGCGCCTCAAGCGGTACGCAGACGATGACGGGTCGCCGCACGACGTGGTTCCCGCCAGGGCGCCCGCAAATGCGCCTAAGCCGTTCTCACTGACCCTCGACGATCCAGCCCTGACGGCAAGGCTGGCCCAGGCGCTGTTCAAGCCGAGCGCTGAAGCGGTCGAGATATCCGCGGACGGAGCGACGCTGGCGTTCGAGTACAGGGATGCGTCGGGCCTCGCCGCACGGAAGCAGTTCGTGCTGGGCCGGGAGAGCCCTTACGAGATTCTCTTCACGGCCGAGGTGGCAACACCTGCGGGCCCCGTCAACCCGGTGGTCAATTGGGGACCGGCTCTTGGAAGCGGCGTCGTGACGAGCGGGATGACCTACAGCCCTTCGTCGCAGCCGATTTTCTACAAGGACGGGGATGTCAGCCGCATCGGCTTCGGCGACATCGCTGCCCACCGGGTCGTGGAGGGAAATCTCGGGTTCGGCGGCGTCGACGATCACTACTTCCTGAGCGCCGTGCTGCCGGCCGGCCAGCCCGTCCGCCTGCAGTACGAGCCGGCGCCGGTGACGCTCGAAGGGGCGGACAGCCCGCTCCAGTTCGTGTCATGGTCGGTCCTGTATCCGGCTCCGCCGAAGGACGCACGATTCTACGCGGGGCCCAAGGACTTCGACGTGCTCGCGTCCATCGATCGCGATCTCGTCCGGGCCATTCATTTCGGCATCTTCTCGCCGCTGGTAGTACCGCTGCTGCGGGCGCTGAACTGGGTGAATGGCTACGTCGGGAACTACGGTTTCTCGATCATCGTCCTGACTATCCTCATCAACCTGGCGATGTTCCCGCTCCGGCACAAGAGTGTCGTCTCCATGCGCAAGATGCAGGAGCTCCAGCCGGAGATGAAGGCCATCCAGGAGCGATACGCGAAGTTGAAGGTCAGCGATCCGGCGCGCCAGAAGATGAACGTGGAGCTGATGAATCTCTACCGCGAGCGGGGCGTGAACCCGGCCAGCGGGTGCGTGCCGATGCTGCTGACGCTGCCGGTGCTCTTTGCGTTCTACTCCATGCTGTCGGTAGCCATCGAGCTCCGCGGCGCGCCGTTCGTGCTGTGGATTCGCGACCTGTCGGTTTACGATCCCTGGTTCGTCACGCCGGTGGTGATGGGGGCCACCCAGTTCGTGCAGACGAAGCTGACGCCGGCCACCGCCGACCCCGCGCAGCAGCGCATCATGCTGCTCATGCCGCTGATCTTCATGACCATGTTCATCTGGGCGCCGAGCGGACTCGTGCTCTACTGGACGGTGAGCAACATGTGGGCGATCGGGCAGCAGGTCGTGACCAACAAATTGATCGGCCCGCCGGCCCAGCGCACGGTCCGGCCGCCGGCAGAGCGGAAGTTGAAGACCGCGGGGGCAGGCAAGAGCGAGGCCGCCGCGGCCAAGGAGCGGAAGTAGATGGACGTGCACGCCCGCGCCAGGGCCTTCGTGGAGGAAGTGCTCGAGGCCATGGGACTGCCACTCGACGTCGTGGTGACCGACGCGCCTGACAGCATCCGCATCGACCTGTCAGGGGAGCAGGGTGAAGTGCTGTTACGCCGACGGGCAGAGGCGCTCGACGCGCTGCAGCACATCGTCAATACGACGTTCCGGAAGGAGCTCGACCGGGATCGGACGCTCGTCCTCGATTGCCTCGACTATCGCCGTTCGAAAGACGCCGAGATCCGCCAGATGGCGAAGTTCATGATGGAGCGCGTCAAGACCTCTGGCGCCACGCAGGAAATCGGACCCCTGAACCCGTATGCGCGACGCCTGGTCCATCTCACGGTGGCCGAGGATCCGCAGTTGTCGTCGGAGAGCATCGGAGATGCATTCCTGAAGACGGTCCTCATCGCGCTCAGGAAGTAACACGGCCGGCGGCATCGGGTCTGGCTGCGTCGGGAAGTTCCGGAAGAGGAAGCGGCTGTCGTGCGAAGAGGCGCACGTGTCACATCCGTTCGCCACCCGATCGAATCGAGGGCACACCATGTTCCGGACGGACGACACCATCGTCGCCATCGCCACGCCGCCTGGCCGGGGTGGCATCGGGGTCGTCCGGATCAGCGGGCCTCGCTCGCATCAGGTTGTGGAGGCGCTCACGCGCCACGGGCGGCCGTTCGAGCCGCGGTACGCCACTCTGGCGGAAGTGCGCGGGCCGTCCGGCACCGTGGACCGTGCGGTGGTCACGGTCTTCATCGCACCGCATTCGTACACCGGCGAGGATGTTGCGGAGATCAGCGCGCATGGCAGCCCGGTCATTCTTCAGGGAATAGTCGTCGAAGCACTGCGGCTCGGTGCCAGGCTGGCGGAACCAGGTGAGTTCACGCTTCGCGCGTACCTCAACGGGCGCATCGATCTGATCCAGGCGGAGGCGGTCCGCGATCTCGTGGAGGCCGTCACGCCGCTCCAGGCCCGGGCGGCCTTCGACCAGCTGGAAGGTACGCTGACCGAGGAGATACGCCGCATCGATCGCGCCTTGCTCGATTTGTGCGCACGGCTGGAAGCCTCGCTGGACTTCCCGGCTGAGGGCTACCACTTCGTGAACGAGAACCGCGCGGCCGACGAGATTGCCGCGATTGCCCACGACGCGGCAGGCCTCCTTGCTGATGCACGCAGGGGAGGCATGATTCGCGACGGGGTTCAGGTGGTGCTCGCCGGGCGCCCGAACAGCGGCAAGTCCTCGCTGTTCAACCGCCTTGCAGGCGCCGGACGGGCGATCGTCACAGATACTCCCGGGACGACCCGCGACCTGATTACCGAGAGGATTGACATCGACGGCGTGCCTGTGACGCTGGTGGATACGGCGGGCGTCCGGGAGCATCCATCCGACCCTATCGAGGTGGAGGGCATTGCGCGTGCAACGGCCGCGCACCAGGTTGCCGCGGTGGTCCTCGTGGTGCTCGACGGCGCGGCGCCGATCACAGGAGACGATCGTGCGCTGCTGCGGAGGACGGAAGGCGCCACGCGGCTCATTGCTGTGAACAAAAGCGACCTGCCTGCGGCCTGGCCGCTGGACGAGGCCGGGGCTGATGCGATCAGAATCTCCGCGCTGACCGGTTGGGGCACCGACGAGTTGCGGCGCGGCATTCTCTCGGCGCTCGGCGGCACGGAAGTGCAGCGGGAGATCCCCGCGGTGACAAACGTGCGCCACCGCGATCTGCTGGCACGGGCGCACGAGGCGCTGCTCCGCGGGCGCGACGCCGCGGCGGCGGAGCTGCCGGAGGAGTTCGTGCTGGCGGATCTGAACGAGGCGCGTGCTCTCCTGGAGGAGATGACCGGGGCGCGGACCCCGGACGATCTGCTCGCGGTCATCTTCGCGTCCTTTTGTATCGGGAAGTAGTTTCGATGAAAGTCGGCTGCCAGACGAATCAGCCTCCCTGCAGGCAGGCCGCCCGCATGCGCAGGCGTCGCATCTCGTTGTTTGCAAGGGGAAGTACTTTGTGATGCAAAGTGATACGCCGGACGGATTACCCTCCTCGCAGGCAGGGCTCCGATCTCCGGGCAGGCTCCACGCCCGCACGGGCTACGACATCATCGTGATTGGCGCCGGGCATGCGGGCGTCGAAGCCGCCTGGGCCGCCGCCCGGCTCGGGCGGTCCGTCGCGATCTGCACGCTGACCCACACAACCGTGGCGCACATGCCGTGCAATCCCGCCATCGGCGGGACCGCCAAAGGGCACCTCGTGCGGGAGATCGACGCACTTGGCGGCCTCATGGGGAGAGCGATCGATGGAACCGGCATCCAGTTCAAGCTCCTGAACCGCAGCCGTGGACCGGCCGTCTGGTCCCCCCGCGCGCAGGCGGACAAGGGGCGCTACGGCGGCTGGGTTGCCGACGTGCTGAAGCACGAACCGGGCATCTCCTGGATTATCGGAATGGCGGCGGCGGTGCTCACCGACGGCACCCGGATCACCGGACTCCAGCTCGAGTCGGGGGAAGTCTTCGCGTGTGGCGCCCTCGTCGTGACAACCGGGACTTTCCTGAATGGCCTGATCCACGTGGGGCCGGAGCAGCGCCCTGCCGGGCGTGCGGGTGAGCCGCCCTCACGGGCGCTCGCCTCCTCTCTGAAGAGCTTTGGCTTTCGATGGGGACGGCTGAAGACGGGAACGCCACCACGGCTCTCCCGCCGCAGCATCGACTTCTCTCGATTTGTCGAGGAACAGGGGGACTCACCCCCGGTGCCGTTCTCCTTCATGACGGAACGCATCGATCGGCCGCAGATCAGCTGCCATCTCCTCTACACCACGGATCGCGTTCACGACCTGGTGAGGCGCAATATCTTGGCATCTCCTCTATTCAACGGCCAGATTTCAGGTATCGGCCCTCGTTATTGTCCCTCCCTCGAGGACAAGATCATGCGCTTCCCGCATCGCGAGAGGCACCAGATTTTCCTCGAGCCCGAAGGGATAGAGACCGATGAGATTTACGTCAACGGTTTTTCCATGAGCCTTCCGGCTGCACTTCAGCAGGAGCTCGTGGCCGCGTTGCCGGGCCTGGAAGATGCCGTCATGCTGCGACCTGGGTATGCGGTCGAGTACGACTTCATTCAGCCGACCGAGCTGCGCCCTACGCTCGAAACGCACCGCGTACGCGGTCTTTACCTTGCCGGCCAGATCAACGGCACCTCCGGCTACGAAGAGGCGGCGGCCCAGGGACTGGTTGCCGGGATCAACGCCGCTCGCGGCCTCGGCGGCCAATCGGATTTCGTCCTCGGACGTAGTGATGCCTATATCGGAATTCTGATTGATGACCTCACCACCAAGGGCTGTCTGGAGCCATATCGCATCTTCACCTCCCGAGCAGAGCATCGGCTCCTGCTTCGGACAGAGAACGCGGACCTGCGCCTGACGCCAAAGGGGCGCGAGTGCGGGCTCGTGGACGAAGAACGCTGGGAGCGGTTCACGGCCAGATCGGCCAGGTTCAGGCGGAACCGGGAAACCGTGGCGGGCGCGGTGATCACGACGACGGCTGGCCGGGTGCCCGTGGCCCGGGCGCTGAAAGGTCAGCTCCGATTGACGGAACTCCTGGAAAGAGGGGAACTCCAGCTGGAGATTTCCACCACCGACGCCACGCTGGACCTCGCGAGCGTTGAGACGGAATTCAAATACGAGGGCTACCTTCGTCGTCAAACTGCGGCAGTCGAACGGCAGCGTCGCCAGGAAACGCGAGAGATACCGGACACTTTCCAGTTCGAGGGGATCCCCGGACTCTCCAGGGAGATGGTGCATCGGCTTGGCGAAGGCCGGCCCGCAACGCTGGGCCAGGCCTCGCGTATTCCAGGCGTCACGCCCGCAGCCGTCGCAATCGTGGCCGCCTGCCTGGATCGGCGGGTGCACCGAGTCTGATACGCTTCCGCCAGTGGCTCCGCGTGACTTCCCCACCAGGTTGACCCGCCGCGCGGCCAGAGCCGGTCTCTTCCTCCCGGAGGATCTGGTCTGCCAGCTCGACTCCTTCTACTCTCTTCTCTCCCGCTGGAACAAGAAGATAAACCTTACGTCGCTGTCCGATCCAGACGAGGCCGTTGAGCGGCTGTTGATCGAGCCGCTGCTCGCGGCGAGGTTTGTGCCGTCTACAGCTACAGCCCTGATGGACGTCGGGTCAGGCGGCGGTTCACCAGCGATTCCGCTGAAGCTGGCCCTCCCCCGCCTTCGCCTCACAATGGTCGAGGTGAAGGCAAGGAAATCGGCGTTCCTCCGGGAGGCTGTGCGGCATCTGCAGCTGAACGACGCCTGGGTAGAGACTGCGCGGGTGGAAGAGCTCCTGACGCGGACGGACCTGTATGAGCGGTTTCACGTGCTTTCCGTGCGGGCTGTCCGCGTCGAGCCGCGGGTGCTTCATACGCTTCAGGCGTTCCTGGCACCAGGGGGTCAGCTGATGCTGTTCCGAGGACCAAGCGGCCCGGACGCTCCTGGGACGGCCATTCCGCCGTTGGAGTGGCACTCCACGCACCCATTGGTGGATACCCTGCAGAGCCGGCTCACATTGATCATGAAGCGAGCGTGAGGCTTTTCCTTGGCAGCTTAACGTGTTGCTGGATTGGTGCTGATCGGCGGTACGCAGAAGGCTGGGTAGGCCCGTGGGAGAGCATGAAGCGGGAAAGCCGGGGGAACGCGAAGGTTGTTCGGGCATTTGTTCCACGTGGAACACCCGTGGCTTCCGCCATCGGGTCTGGAAGGGTGTTATGGGGCGCGAGCCTTACCTCTTACGCACCGTTACCAGGTAGGGCATTCAGCCAAAGTCATTTTAAGGTCGCGTTCTGGGATGGGTGAATTCCCTCGCCTTCAGGCGAAGCCTTCAGGAGGCTTGCGATACGATGCGCGACGATGCGCGAGTATCGCCGAGCGGCCCACACCGTTTATTGTCTGC
>Ga0183260_10000457_pt1 | contig 34719 bp, 32 predicted proteins | sample AntDrymUQ4972206_2_FD_129768 | JGI IMG/M metagenome (GOLD analysis project Ga0183260, IMG submission 129768) | Polar desert sand microbial communities from Dry Valleys, Antarctica - metaG UQ497 (22.06) (version 2) (version 2) | ecosystem: Environmental > Terrestrial > Soil > Desert | place...
AGCGGCTAGTCCCCTGGAAACGTGATGACTCACACAACTCCCGGGCGGGGCATCCCGTCTGGCGGCGTTGCTCATCGTTCACATATGCCCACTATGCTCGCTCTTCGCGCCTTGCCAGTCGGGCGCCGCGCGCCGGGACTTGTGCAAGTCATCACGCTTCCAGGGGACTAGCCCGTGCATCCCCTCATCCACGACTGGAATGGAGCGCCTGCCCGGAGACCGGGCGCGGTGCTGCTGGATGACGAGACGCTGCGCGACGGGCTGCAGTCCCCCTCTGTGCGTACCCCCGCATTGGACGAGAAGATCGCGATTCTGCATGTAATCGATCGGCTCGGGATCGACACCGCGAATATCGGCCTGCCGGGCGCCGGGCCTCACGTGGCTCGCGACGTGGAGGGGCTCGCGCGGGAGATCGTCGCGGGAGGGCTGCGTGTCAGGGCCAATTGCGCGGCGAGGACCGTCATCGCTGACATTCGCCCGGTTGCGGAGATTTCCCAGCGGGTGGGCATCCCGATCGAGTGCTGCACCTTCATCGGATCGAGCCCGCTGCGGCAGTACGCCGAGGGCTGGGCGCTCGATCGCCTCCTGGCCCTGACCGAGGAGGCCATCTCGTTTGCGGTGAGTGAGGGGCTCTCCGTCATGTACGTGACGGAGGATACGACCCGCGCGGATCCCGCCACGCTGCGCAGCCTCTATCGCACGGCAATCCGCGCCGGGGCGAGCCGCGTATGCGTGGCCGATACGGTGGGGCATGCGACGCCCGTCGGGGCCGCCGCGGTGGTCCGCTTTGTCGCCACCGTGGTGGAGGAATGCGGCGGGGGCATTGGCATCGACTGGCATGGTCACCGGGATCGGGATTTCGCGATCGCGAACTCCCTTGCGGCGCTCGATGCCGGCGCGACGCGGCTGCACGGCGCCGCGATCGGCATCGGGGAGCGCGTGGGCAACACCCCGATGGACACGCTCCTCGTGAACCTCGTGTTGATGGGCTATATCGAGCGCGATCTGAGCGCGCTGGTCGAGTACTGCGAGCTGGTGTCGCGGGCGACCGGCGTGCCGATCCCCCCGAACTATCCCGTTGTCGGCCGGGACGCGTTCCGTACCGCGACCGGTGTCCACGCGGCAGCGGTGATCAAGGCCTTCAGGATGAACGACGTCGCGCTGGTCGATGCGGTCTATTCAGGGGTGCCGGCCGGAATGATCGGCCGCACGCAGGAGATCGAGGTGGGCCCGATGTCGGGGCGATCCAACGTGATCTTCTGGCTGCAGCAGCGGGGGCATCCGACGGCGGACGCCGTGGTCGAACGCATCTTGACAAGGGCCAAGGCCTCCTCCGGCGTGCTGACGGAGGAGGAAATCCTGCGGGAGATCCCGGATCCTCCGGCGGACTAGTCCCCTGGACTAGCGGCGCTTGTCGCGCGAGACGTAATCCCGGGGCGGGGAGCCGACGTAGATCTGCCGCGGCCGCGCGATCTTCTGCTCGGGATCCGTCAGCATCTCTTCCCACTGCGCCATCCAGCCGGCCGTTCGCGGAATGGCGAAAAGGACCGGGAAGAGGTCGAGCGGAAAGCCGATAGCCTGATAGATGAGCCCGGAGTAGAAATCGACGTTCGGATAGAGCCGGCGCGAGACGAAGTAGTCGTCCTCGAGTGCGATGCGCTCCAGCTCCAGAGCGGTTTCGAGCAGCGGGTTCTTGCCCGTGACTTCGAAAACGAGATCCGCCATGCGCTTGATGATCTTCGCCCGCGGGTCGTAGGACTTGTAGACCCGGTGGCCGAATCCCATCAGCCGCCCCTCACCCGATTTGACCCGCTTGATGAACGCGGGAATCTGATCCTTCGAGCCGATCTCCGCGAGCATCCGCAGCACGGCCTCGTTCGCCCCGCCGTGGAGCGGGCCGTACAGGGCGGCGGCCGCACCCGCCAGGGCGGAGTAGGGATCCACCTGGGAGCTGCCGATGTTCCGCATGGAGGCGGTGCTGCAGTTCTGCTCGTGGTCGGCGTGCAGGATGAAGAGCACGTCGAGCGCCCGTTCGATCACCGGGTGGGGCTTGTAGCGGAGCTCCGTCATCTTGAACAGCATGTTCAGGAAGTTGCCGGTGTAGCTCAGATCGTTGTCGGGCAGGACGTACGGGCGGCCAATGGTGTGGCGGTAGGCGTAGGCCGCGATCCCCGGCACCTTGGCAATGAGGCGAATCATCTGGAGCCGCCGCGAGCCGGCGTCGAACACGTTCTTCGCGTCCGGGTAGAAGGTCGAGAGAGCCCCCACCGCGCTGAGGAACATGCCCATGGGGTGGGCGTCGTACCGGAACCCCTCGAGAAACTTCTTCAGATTCTCGTGGAGCATGGTGTGGTGCATCACCTCGCGCGTCCAGTCCTCGAGCTGCGCTTCTGTCGGCAGCTCTCCGCAGAGGATCAGATAGGCCGTCTCCAGGAAATCGCTGTGCTCCGCCAGCTGCTCGATGGGGTAGCCCCGGTAGAGCAGCACTCCCTGGTCCCCGTCGATGAACGTAATTCCGCTGCGGCAGGCGGCGGTGTTCATGAAGGCGGGGTCGTAAGTCATCATGCCGAACTCGCCGGCGTCGACCTTGATCTGCCGCAGATCCATGGCCCGGATGGTGCCGTCCTCGATGGGAATCTCGTACTGCCTGCCGGTTCGGTTGTCGGTGATCGTCAGCGTGTCGGCCATGGAGAATCGTGATCTCAGTTCTCGTCGTACTCGGGCGCAGGATCAGGCGCGGCCGGTTCGTCCGGTACGCGGTAATCCCCGGTGAGCCAGCGCCCCAGATCCGCCATCCTGCAGCGCTCGCTGCAGAACGGCCGCCAGCGGGACTCCGCCGGCTCACGGCGACAGTACACACACAGGGGCTCTGCCAAACCTCAATATTGAATCGTGAAGCGGGACACGAGGTCAACCGGCCGGCGTGATCCGGCAGGCAAATGAGCTGCAGACCGCACACGGCCAGCTGGAGACTGGCAACTGGGAACTGGAACTGGCAACTGGACACTGGCAACTGAAGACTCGCAACCGGGAACTGGCCCCCCGGGCGCCTACAGCTCCCTGGCGTGGTGCCGCACGTCGCGCGCCGAGACCATGAAGATCACGTCCTCAGCGATATTCGTGGCGTGATCGCCGATGCGCTCCAGGTGGCGCGAGATCAGGATGAGGTCGAGCGCCGGCTCGATCGTGGTCGGCGTCTGCAGCATGAACGTGAGGAGCTCACGGAAGACCTGCGTCTTCAGCGAATCCAGCGCATCGTCTGCATTGAGCACCGAGTGGGCGAGCTCCGTGTCGCGGCGCACGTAGGCATCGAGAGCGTCACGGAGCATGCGCTGGGCGATCTCGGCCATGCGGGGGATGTCGATGAGCTCCTTGACGGGCGCATGCCGCATGTAGCGTTTGACCGCCTCGGCGATGTTGATCGCGAGATCCCCCACCCGCTCGAGGTCGGTGTTGATCTTCACGGCGGAGACGATCGCGCGCAGGTCCACGGCCATCGGCTGGTGCAGCGCCAGGAGCTTGAAGCAGCGGCTGTCGATCTCGATGTGCAGCTGGTTGATCGGGCCATCGCCGGTGAGCACGCGGTCCACCACGGCAGGATTGCGATCGACCAGCGCCTGCACGACCGAGCGCACGCGGTCCTCGGCGAGCCCGCCCATCTCGAGCAGGCGGGTCTTGAGCTGCTGCAGCTCTTCCTGGAAGTGCGGCACTAGACGGTCCGGCATGCGTGTCCGTTTCCTGCCGCGAGCGTCCTGTGATCCGCTGCCGTTTCCCCGGGTCCGCTCCCGCCGCCGATCATCCGAATCTCCCTGTGACGTAATCCTCGGTCAGCTTCTCCGCCGGGTTCGTGAAGATGCGGTCGGTGGCTCCGTACTCGATGAGCCGTCCCAGCCAGAAGAAAGCCGTTCGGTCCGAGACCCTGGCGGCCTGCTGCATGTTGTGGGTGACGATCACAATGGTGTAGCTGGATTTCAAGCTGTAGATCAGCTCCTCGATCCGCTGGGTGGCGATGGGGTCGAGCGCGGAGGCGGGCTCGTCCATCAGCAGGATCTCCGGACGGATGGCCAGGGCGCGCGCGATGCACAGCCGCTGCTGCTGGCCGCCCGACAACGCGAGCGCCGAGTCATGCAGCCTGTCCTTGACCTCGTCCCAGATGGCCGCCGACTGCAGGCTCTCTTCCACACGCTCCTCGAGCTCGGCACGGCTGCGCGTGAGCCCATTGATGCGCACGCCGTAGGCCACGTTCTCGAAGATGGTCTTGGGGAAGGGATTGGACTTCTGGAAGACCATCCCCACCCGGCGGCGCAGCGCGACAACGTCCGTGCCCGGCGCGTAGATGTCCCGCCCCTCGATGAGGACCTTGCCCTCTACCCTGGTGCCCGGGATGATGTCGTTCATCCGGTTCAAGGTCCTCAGGAAGGTGCTCTTGCCACACCCGGACGGCCCGATGAATGCGGTCACCAGATGGCTCGAGATCCGGACCGAGATGTCCTCGAGCGCGCGCTTCGCGCCGTAGAAGAAGTTCAGCCGCTCGACGTCGATGGCGACCGGCCGCTGCCCAGGCTCCGGGGGAGCATCGCGGGGCGGGACCGCAAGGGCGGGCACTGAGGTGTGGACGAGGGTCATGCCTGCTCCACACAGTACCGCGAGGCAATTTCCCGTGGATTTCGCGTATGTAAATTGTGTGTAAAGGCTATTCCGGCTTGGTTCCGGCGGCGCTCGTATCGCTGTCCGCCAGAAACGCGCCGATCTGGCGGCGCAGCTCGTCCTGGAGCACGTCCACCTTCCGCCGTGCGTCGAGCGTGCGGAAGCGGAACTCGTCTGCCATCGACGCGTACTCGCGAAGCAGCGCCCGCTGGTAGGCTCTGAAGCTCTCGTAGATGTCATCGCCGAGCTTCAGGTCCATGCCCGATTCCCAGTAGTCCATCCCGCGGGCCTGGAGCACGCGCCGGATGAGCGTCCTGTCGTCGATCTTGAGATAGAAGACCAGGTGGGGAGCGATGGCAAACCCGTACAGGTTCCGGACCCACTGCCGATCGATGCCGCGCACCCCGGCCCTGGCCATTGCCGTGTAGATGTAGCGATCCGACAGCACGATGAACCCGGCCTTGAGGGCGGGAATGATCTCCTTCTCCAGGCGGTCGGCGAAATCGGTGGCATAGAGCAGCACGAAGGTGAGCTTGTTGAGCGTGTTGCTCGACTTCGCCAGGTCGATCGTCGGCTGCATGAGCTCCGAGCGGGTCCATCCCGTTTCGACGACGCCGTACCCCTGGACTTCGAGCCACTCACGCAGCAGCCGGATCTGCGTCGAGCGGCCCACGCCGTCCGTTCCCTCGATGGCGATGATCCGCCCCGGGTAGCCGTCGATCGGCAGGTACGGGATCCCATAGCTGTAATAGCTGCCGGGTTTGGCCCCGCCTGACGCCCCTTCCTCAGGCAAGCTCGTCGAGCTGTTCATCATTGGTCTCAATCTCCAGGTGCTGGGAAACGAGCCTGCGGAACGTCCGCTGCTGCTCGGTGATGCTGCCGACTGCGTTGACCACGCTCAGGCCGAACTCATCGACTAGGCGGTCGTATTCGTCGAGCACCTTTCCCTGAAAGAGGCGGAAGCTCTCCACGAGCGAATGGCTCCACCCCATGTCCATGCCTGCCTCGTAGAACTTCAGCTTCACGCGTCGCGCCAGCAGGCGGTCGGTCGACACGTCGATCGGCACCCGGAAGTAGACCGCGAGGTCGGGCTTGACCGCGAAGCTGTAGAGCTCGCGAACCCAGCGGCGATCCACGCCGCGGGCCGCGTCGCGCGCGAAGGCGGTGTAGGTGTAGCGGTCGGCAAGAACGATCATGCCCGCCTTGAGCGGCGGAATGACGTTGTAGAGCAGACGGTCGGCGAAGTCCGTGGCGTGAAGGAGGCTGAACGTCATCGGTGTGAGGGCGTTCTTCTTCTTCCCCGCCTTCGTGGCGGCCTTGACCAGCGCGGACGAGTTCCACTCGGTCACGAAGACGGGATGCCCCGCCGCGCTAAGCCACTTCGACAGCAGCGTCAGCTGCGTGGTCTTGCCGGAGCCGTCGATGCCTTCCACGACGAACAGCTTGCCGGGGTACTGGTGAGGCTTGGTCAGGTTCGTCAGCATGTACGCGGGGATCCTTGTCTTCGCTGCGGCTCACCTCGAACCGGATCGGCTTGCCCAGCACGGCCTCGAGAGGGGCGACGTGGCGGTGGGCGGCCCACAGCTCCAGTTCCGCGTCGCCACCGGCACGCAGCCGTGCGAGGTAGTCGTCGCCGCGGGGATACAGGTCGATCCCGGCGAGCACTTGTGAGTGGCTGCGGTCGAGTCCTTCCGCCAGCCGCAGCATGGCGGCCATCGCCTTGACGGCACGGCGCGTGGCACCGCCCAGGTCTGCGAAGCCTTCGTGCGATTTCTTGGGAGTGGCTTGACGGTGATAGCGCGCGATCAGCGCGACGATTTCGATTTCCTTCGGGTCGAAGCCACGAAGGTCGCCGTTCTTGATCAGGTAATACGAGTGACGGTGATGCCGCTCGTAGCTGATGTGCACTCCGATGTCGTGCAGGATGGCGCTGCATTCCAGCCAGTCCCGCTCCCGGTCGGTCAGGCCGTGGACGCTTCTCGTCTGGTCGAAGATGGCCAGCGCGAGCTTCGCCACCTGCTGCGCGTGCTCGGGCCAGTACCCGCACCGCTCGGCCAGCTCGATGACGCTGCGCCGCCGGACGTCGGGGTAGCGCTCGGCCTTCCGGATGCGCGCGCTGTTGCGACGGACGTAGTCCAGGATGAGACCTTCACGGAGCGCAAGGTCGCACAGCGTGAGCTCGTCGGCGCCGAGCCGCCGGAGGATGGTGTCGAGCAGCACCGAACCGGCAACGGACAGATCAGCCCGGCGCGGATCAAGGCCTGACACAGCCAGCCGTCCTTCGAGGGAAAGCCCGGTGAGCCGCTTGCGCAGTCTGTGCAGGCTCTTCACAGGGACGCGCCGGTTGCGAAGCTCCTCGGCAGCCCCGCCGCTCTCGCCGGAAGCCAGCGCGCCAAGGCTCAGGATGGTGCCCGATGTGCCGATGACTCGGTCGAACCCCCGCGAGGCCACCTGATCGAGGTACCCCCCCATCTCGCGGTTCAAGTGTTTGACCAGCCGCCGTTCGTCCCGTCCGGTGAGCGGATCCGACGTGACGAACCGCTCCGTGAGCCGGATGACCCCCACCTTGAAGCTTTTGCCAAGCGCAAGCTCGGTGGCCGTGCCAAGCGTCACCTCGACGCTCCCTCCGCCGATGTCGATCACCACGGCCGTGGAGGCGCCGATGTCGACCCCGTACCCGGCGGCAAGATGGATCAGGCGTGCTTCCTCAGTGCCCGAGATGACCCGGATGCGGATGCCCGTCAGGCGGTCGACCTCCGCGATGAAGTCCCCGCCGTTGTCCGCTTCGCGCGTGGCGCTCGTGGCGGCGGCGACGATCTCGTCCACCTTGTGCGACTCGGCCAGACGCTTGAACTTGGCCAGCGTCTGGAGCGCACCAGCCACGGCACTGGGAGTCAGGCTCCGGCCGTCGAGCCCGCCGGCTCCCAGGCGGACCATGTCCTTTTCGCGATCGATGATCTCGAACGAGAGATCGGGCCTGACCTTCACCACAATCATGTGGATGGAATTGGTCCCGATATCGATCGCGGCTATACGCATGCAGATGGCCCGGCGTGGAGGCTTCGAAGGGGAGCTGGCGACGCGGCAGATTCCATCCGTGACGTGGCGTCAGTCTCCCGGGCGGTGCGGATGCCCTCCCCGGCTGGTCCGTTACACGCACGATATATACTGCCCGACAGCCACCGCGCACCCATGTCGCCACCGCTTCGAAACGGCCGCCATCGTACCACGATCGTTCACGAGCCCCCGGCCACCACAGTCCTGTTACGCCGCCGGTCGAAGGAGCTCGAGCGGCACCTTCCCGCCGCAATTGCGGGGAATGCCAGGGCCGTGCACCGGGCCCGGGTGGCCTCCCGCCGGCTCCGCGAGGCGCTTCCGATTGTCGCCCCTTCGTCGAAGGCGCGCCGGAAAGCGGGCCGCAAGATCCGCCGGGTCACGCGTGCTCTGGGGCTGGTCCGGGAGCTGGATGTCGCGGTGGGCATTCTGGATGAGCTCGCCCAGCGTCAGGGCATCCCGCGGGACGCGCTCGAAGACGTGCGCGGCTACGTCGTCGGGGAACGTGACGTGCGGCGGGCGCAGATGGGAGAGCGGCTGAGTCGGTTCAAGACGGCAAGATTGAGCCGCCGGCTCGAAGAGGTGACGCTCTCGCTGCCGTCCGGCCCGGAAGGAGACTGGCGAGACTCGCTCGCCACACGGATCGCCCACCGGGCAGAGCGGCTGTCGGCGGCCATGGCGGCAGCCGGGCAGATGTATGCCCCAGATCCCCTGCACAAGATCCGGATCGCCGCGAAGAAGCTGCGCTACGCGCTGGAGCTCGCCGGCGACACCGGGTTGCCCGCTGCGCCGCTCGTGGCATCGTTGAAGCGGGCGCAGGACATCCTGGGCCGCCTGCACGACCTTCAGATCATCCAGGGGCACGTCGCCACCGTTCAGGCGCACCCGCCGGATCGTGCCGGGGCGACGGATGGAGGCCTCGATCGTATTGCCAGGGTACTGGAGAAGGAGTGCCGGCACCTGCACGCCCGTTACATCAAGGGGGCGCCGGCGGTGATGGAGCTCGCACTCGAGTGCCGCACCCGCCTGTTTGCCGCCCCTCCCGAGCCACCCGCGCGGCGGAGGCAGCTCGGGATGAGCGTCCCCGGACGCCGCCGGGCGCCCGCGGTGCGGCGCGCCTGACCTCATGCCGACCCTCGAGCTTTACCTGATACGGCACGGCCTCGCGGCCGAACGGGGGCCCGAGTTTCCGGACGATTCCCTGCGGCCGCTGACGAGCCGCGGCATCGCCGCACTCCGAAAGGAGGCCAGGGCCCTGAACGAGCTGGGCATCGGCTTCGACCTGATTCTGTCGAGCCCGCTCGTTCGCACGCGCCAGACAGCGGAGGCGCTCGGGGAGTCGTTGCAGGCCAGGCCCGCGATCCTCCTCAGCGATGCCCTCGCGCCGGCCGGAACACCGGCAGCCGTCATTCAGGAGATCGGCAGGCACGCCCGGACAGCACGGCTGGCCCTCGTCGGGCATGAGCCGAACATGGGGGAGCTCGCCGCGCAACTCATCGGCGCACGCTCGCGGATGCCGTTCAAAAAGGGAGCGATCTGCCGGCTGGATTTCCTGGTGCTGCCCCCCAAAGGGGTGGGGGAGCTTCGGTGGTTTCTCCCGCCGAAGGTGCTGCGCAGCATCGGGTGACGATCAGGCCCCGCGCACAACCCGGGAACCGAAGCGTGCTCCAAGCAGCTCTTCCCGGACCTGCTCGCCAGCATCTTTCGCGGATTGCGTGTCGTAGCCCTTTGTCTCCGTACTGACGTGCCCGATCCGGGTATACAGGGTCACCAGCGCCTGCTCGTCGATCACTGACGGGTCGGCCGCGACCTCGAGCGCGTGCCGCAGTTCGTGCGCGAGGACCGCAAGCACATGGTCCTTCTCCAGCGTTGCGCGCACCTGCACCCGCAGGTATCGTCGTGCCCCTGGTGCCGCCTGCAGCAACAGCCGGCCTGCCTGCGTCGCGGGAAGATTGAACGTGGATTCCACATACACGATGACGTCCGTCTCGTGCAGGTCGGACACCAGCCTGCTGAACGTTGCCGAGCGCCGGATCCCCTCGGCAACCAGGGCATCAACCCGGCGGTCCATCCCTCTAATCTGGCGGTGCTCAGCCCGGAGCAGCGCCTCGGCCGAGAGGCTCCGGGGCGCGCCTGTGAGGGGAGCGGGGACGATGGTATGGGGAGCGTGGGCGTTCGAATCCCCGTTGGGGGCCGGGGCGGGAAGCGGCCCGGCGAGTGCGAGCGTCAGCAGCCAGATCATGGTTCCTCCGGGCGTGAGTCCAGAGACGTGGGTCCCTGCCAATCACCGGCAGACGCCGGCGACTCGTCTCCCGCAACAGTGATTCGCCAGATGATTCCCGGGCGGCGGGCATTCGCCTCGCGGGACTAGAACGCTTAGACGGGAGGAGAGAAGGGAAGTTGTCGGTGCGGAAAAATCAGCGGGGACGAGCGTGGTGACGAACAGGCCGCCGTGGCGGCGGCCTCGCTTCAGACGGTGAGTCCGGCCGGCACGCGTGCCCCCTTGGGCACGATGATGATCCCGTTCCTGATGTGGTATCCCTCGCCATCGGCCTCGTCGACGCCGCGCTCGTTCACGAGGCGCACGCCGTCTCCGATCCGGGCGTTCTTGTCGACGATGACCCGGTCGAGGATCACGTCGCGCCCGATGCCGAGCGGAATGTCGTCAGCGTCGGTTTCCTCTTCGTAGAAGTCGGCGCCCAGGATTACCGACCGCGTGACCTGGCATCCCGGACTGAGCCGCGTCCTGATGCCGATCACCGATTGCTGGATACTGGCATCCTCGAGATAACAGCCCTCCGCGACGATGGCCGCGTCAATCGTGCAGCCAAACATGCGCGTGCCCGGCAGAAAGCGGGGATGGGTGTAGATCCGGCTCCGGGGATGGAAGAAGCTGAACGGTGGTCGCCGCGTGGTGAGCTGAATGTTCGCGTCGTAGAAGGCCTCGATCGTTCCCACGTCCGCCCAGTAGCCCTTGAACACGTAGGGTCGGACCCTGTGGATGTTCAACGCCTTGGGGATAATCTCCTTGCCGAAGTCGATGCCGGGCTGCTCGAGGATGTCGAGCAGCACGTCCCGGGTGAAGACGTAAATACCCATGGACGCCACGAACGGGCGTTCGGGCGTTGTCCCTCCGGCCGTGGATCCTCTGGGGGTGCTGCTGCCGATCTGCGAGAGCCGTTCGCTGTTCGGCTTCTCCTCGAAGGCGCCGATCTGTCCCTCGCGGTCGAACAGCAGAATCCCCATCTGCGTGGCGTCCTCCGGCGTGACCGGCTGGGCCGCGATGGTGATGTCGGCGCGGCTGTCGATGTGCGACTCGACCATCTCACAGAAGTCCATCCGGTAGAGGTGGTCCCCGGCAAGGATCAGGTAGTGCTCGGCATCGTAGCCCCTGAAATGCCGTGCCGCCTGGCGCACCGCGTCAGCCGTTCCTTGAAACCAGTCCGAGCTCTCGGGGGTCTGCTCGGCTGCCAGGATTTCGACGAAGCCGTCGGAGAACATGTCGAGGCGATAGGTCTGGGCGATGTGCCGGTTGAGCGAGGCGGAGTTGAACTGCGTGAGCACGAACATCCGCTTCAGCCCCGCGTGGAGGCAGTTGCTGATGGGAATGTCGATGAGCCGGTACTTGCTGCCGATCGGGACCGCTGGTTTGGACCGCATGTGGGTGAGCGGAAACAGGCGCGTGCCGCGGCCGCCCCCCAGAATCAACGTAAGCACGTCGTTCATCGGGCACATCTTACCAAGACACAGGTTCCACGGGGTTCTGCAAGGTTTGGTTCGACGGGTTCTACCGCGGATCCGGTTCTAGGCGCTTCTGCCATGGGCCGTTGCTAACGGCTTCGCGCCTCGAAGCGGGTTGTCAGCATGGTTCCTCCTGACGGTCTGGCCGCGGCCCCAAACGGGCCTTGGAAGCGGCAGAACCGGCAGAACCGGACCCCGGAGAACCCCGTCGAACCTTTGAGTTTCTGGCTTTCCCGCGCTTTCTAGGTGATCTGCCTGAGTCTTGTTTACCGACTGTTTACATTGATGGCAGGACGCTTGAGATAGAAGTACCTGCACGGCGTATTGCCGAGGACGAATCAGGCATTCATATGTTCATCAGGGAATTGCGACAGGCGGGGCACGTTCGGCGGTTCACGATCAGTGAGTCGGCCGGCGAGGGATGGGAAGTCCGGGAGGAGCTGGAGGGGCAGGTGGTCAGCCGCGCGCACTATCGCGACTGGCACCGGGTCGAGCGTGCGAGGATGCGCATCGACGAGCAGGTCTCCGATCTCGAAGGACGCGGCTGGCGCTGACCGGGCGCCGGGGGCGGTCAGGCCCGGTCGATCAGTCGACGAACCGGTAGCCGAGTCCCACAACCGTCTCAATCTGGCTCCCGACCCGCCCCAGTTTGGCGCGCAGGCGCCCGACGTGGACGTCTACCGATCGCGTTTCGATAAACCGGTCGTAGCCCCACACCCGCTCGAGCAGCCGGTCCCGCGAGAGAACGCGGTTCTTGTTCTCGATGAGGAACCGCAGCAGCTCGAACTCACGCCGCGTGAGCCTGACGGGCTGCCCCTCGACCGACACCGCCACGGCATCGAAGTCCGCCACGAGACGGCCGCCCCGGTACACCGTGGCGGTCTGCACGTCGGACTGACCCCTGCGCCGGAGCACCGCGCGCACGCGGGCGCTCAGCTCGCGCAGGCTGAACGGCTTGGTCACGTAGTCATCGGCTCCGAGGTCCAGTCCGCCCACACGATCCGATTCGGCGGTACGCGCGGTGAGCATGATGATGGGCAGGGTCGCGGTTGACGTGCGTGACCGCAGCACGCGGCACACTTCGGTGCCGCTCACGCCTGGCAGGTTCAGGTCCAGGATCACCAGATCGGGCGGGCGTTCGGCAATGAAACGAAGTGCGACATCGCCGCTGCCGACGATGGTCGCGTGCGCCTCCCCCGTGCGCTCGAGCGTATGCTTGATCAAGGCGGCAATATCCTGCTCGTCATCCACGATGAGGACACGGGCAATCTTGCTCATCACCGCCTTCTGCGCCGGGGCGTCCACTCCGGTCCCGTGGTCACTGGCCATATCCATCGATGAAGGGTACGGATCGCAGGTTTCCATAGGGTGACAGAAGCGTTAATTGTGCGTTACACCCCGAGCCCGCGTTGCTCCCTCAGGCTTCAGAGGAGCTGGCGCCGGTATCGCCCTCGGGAGGTCACAGCACACATCGGAAGGCATTGACGTGAAGACCTATCTCTTTGCATGCGTCCACAACGCAGGGCGGTCCCAGATGGCGGCCGCCTTTTTCAACGCGCTGGCGGACCCCGCGAAGGCGCGGGCCATTTCGGCGGGAACGGCACCCGGGAACTCGATTCACCCGGAGGTCCTCGCCGCGATGCGTGAAGTCGGGGTGGACTTGGACGGCATTCAGCCCCGGAAGCTGACCGACGAACTCGCCCGGGGCGTGAACGTGCTGGTCACCATGGGGTGCGGCGACACGTGTCCGATCGTGCCGGGGGCCAGGGTGGAAGACTGGCCGTTGCAGGATCCGAAGGGGCAGCCGCCCGATGTGGTCGCACGGATTCGGGACGATATCAGGACGCGAGTCCGGGACTTGCTCGTCCGGGACAGGGTGGGAGGGGGTTAGCGAAGGGATAAGGGAAAAGGGAAAAACCTTTAGCCCCCGCGCTGCATCCGCTCCATCCTGGCGGTTGCGAGCCGCGCGAGCAGCGAGCAGATGAAGACCATCATGACAAGGACGAGTGCGCCGGCCCAGGCCTGGCGGTGCCAGTCCTCGTAGGGGGCAATCGCGTAGGTGAAGACCTGGACGGTCAGCGTCGAGATCGGCTGCGTCACGTCCGTCGACCAGAAGCGGTTGTTGAAGGCGGTGAACAGCAGCGGCGCCGTCTCTCCGGCGATGCGGGCCAGCGCCAGGAGGATGCCGGTGAGGATCCCCGGCAGCGCCGCGGGTACGACGACGGTGAACACGGCCCGTGCGCGTGTTGCGCCGAGCGCCAGGGCTCCTTCCCGCAGTGTTGGAGGCACCAGCCGCAGCAGCTCCTCGGTCGTGCGCATGATGAGCGGGATCATCATGATGCCGAGCGCAAGCCCGCCGGCCAGAGCGGAAAAGCTCCTGAACGGCAGCACGGCGATGGTGTAGACGAACACACCGATGACGATCGACGGCACGCCGTTCAGCGTGTCTGCCGCAAACCGCACGGCCCCGGCGATCCGCGTCCCCGAGTACTCGGCCGCATAGATGCCGCTCATGACCCCGATTGGGATGGCAAAGACCGCGCCGAGCAGCGTGACGATGAGTGATCCGGCGATGGCGTTCGCCATCCCCCCGCCAGGTTCTCCGACCGGCCGTGGCATCTCGGTAAAGAATGCGAAGTTCAGCGAGCTGATCCCCTGGCTGATGACATGGAACAGCACGAGCACGAGCGGAACGAGCGCCACGAGGATCGCCATGCCACAGAGCGTGATCACGACGTGCGAGAGGATGCGGCGCCGGGTGTCGCGATTCATGCGCCCGCCCGCATGGCAGCCGTCCGCACGAGTCTCGGCTGGCGCTGCCGGTCCATGGACCAGATGAACGTCCGGGAGATGATGTTGATGACGAGCGTGATAGCGAAGAGCACGAGGCCGATCTCGACCAGTGCATTCAGATACAGATCGTCGGTGGCCTCGGCGAACTCGTTGGCCAGCACGGCAGCCATCGTGTATTGCGGCGCGTAGAGCGACAGCGAGATGTTCGGGCTGTTCCCGATTACCATGGTCACCGCCATGGTCTCGCCGAGCGCGCGGCCGAACCCCAGCATGACGGCCCCGACAATGCCTGTCCGGGCGTAGAAGAGCGCCATCCGGATGGCTTCCCAGCGGGTGGCGCCAAGCGCGTAGGCGCCTTCGCGCTGTGACTGCGGCACCGCTTTGAGCACTTCACGGGCGACCGAGGAGCTGAAGGGGATGACCATGATCGAGAGGATCAGGGCAGCCGACAGCATGCCCACGCCGAGCGGCGGCCCTTCGAACAGCGGAACACCGCGCAGCCATTCAGGCGTTGCGACCTGCAGACCGCGGACGAACGGGACGAGCACGAAGATGCCCCAGAGGCCGTAGACGATCGACGGGATGGCGGCAAGCAGCTCCGTGACGAAGACGAGCGGCCGCCGCAGCGCCTCAGGCGCGAGCTCCGAGATGTAGATGGCGATGCCGAGCGCCACCGGGGTCGAAATGATGAGCGCGAGGATCGACGAGTAGAGCGTGCCCCAGATGAACGGCCGTGCCCCGAACTGGCCGACGACCGGGTCCCACGTGTCGGTGCGCCAGAACTGCCAGCCGAACGCCTGGATCGAGAGCCGCGAGCCCTCATAGAGCGCCAGGGCGATGGCGCCAACGATGGCGATGAGCAGGAGCGCGAAGGTGCCGGTGCCAGCCCGGAACAGCACCTCGTCGCCGCGGGTGTTCAGGCGTGGGGGAGCCATCTACTGCAGCTTCAGCCGGTCGAGCGCCGCGAGCTCCCGCTCGACGATCTCCTGCGGCAGGGGAGCGTATCCAAGCTCGCGTGCGTGGACCTGCCCCTCGCCGAGCGCCCACCGCAGGAAGTCGGCCATCACACGTCCCTGCGCCTTGTCGCGCGGATCCTCATAGAGCAGGAGCCACGTGAACGAGACAATCGGGTACGCCTCGGAGCCGGGGGCGTCCGTGATGGAGACGCGAAAATCGTCCGGCATGTCCGCGGAGGCGCCGGCTGCGGCAGCCGTTACACTCTCGACGGAGGGGGCCACGTAGGTCCCCGCGCTGTTCTGCACGGCGCCAACCGCGATCTTGTTCTGAAGCGCATAGATCAACTCGACGTAGCCGATGGAACCAGGTGTCTGCCGCACCATGCCGGCCACTCCTTCATTCCCCTTGCCCCCGACTCCAACCGGCCAGTTCAGCGACGCGTCCGCGCCCACCTTCTGCTTGAACTCCGGCGAGACCTTCGCCAGGTAGTCCGCCCACACGAAGGTGGTGCCGGACCCATCGGATCGATGAACGAACGTGATGTCCGTTCCTGGCAGCGACACGCCGGGATTGTGTTTCGCAATGGCCGGGTCGTTCCACTTCCTCACCTTGCCGAGCACGATGTCGGCCAGGAGCGGCCCGCTGAACTTCAGCCCCTGTGACACCCCGGGGAGGTTGTAAATGGGGACGACGGCGCCGAGCACGGTCGGGAAGTGCAGGATGTTCCCGGGCGCCGACTTCAGTTGCTCGTCCTTCATTGGCTGGTCCGACGCGCCAAAGAACACCGTCTGGCTCGTCAGCTGCCGGATGCCCGCGCCGGACCCGAGCGACTGGTAGTTGATCCGCACGTCGGGATGCAGCTTGTTGTACTCGGCAAACCACTTGGAGTAAATCGGGTAGGGAAACGTCGCTCCGGCACCGTTGATTTGCGCCGTGCCGCGGCTGGTACCCTCCTCTGACGGCGCTCCCCCCCCGCACGCGGCCACCGTCGCCGCAATGAACGCGATCCCAAGGGACTGACGAACACACATCGGAACCACCTTAGAAATTGATGAGCGTATGCAGCGCCCATCGACGTTCATCCGGACGGAACGGCACGTAAAAGTTGTTGTTCACACGCTCGTAGTCGAGCAGGAGCGCGGCGGCGACATTGCCCTGCCGCGGAAACCAGTAGGCGATGCCCGCAATCGTCCGGTCGCGCTCGCTCTCCCGGGCTGAGGACGCCTGTTCCTGTGTGATGCGATCCACGCGCAGCAGGCCTTCCCATCCCCAGCCTTTGGGGGTCTTCGGCGTGGCCCAGACGGAAAATCCACGTCCCTCGAGCTGGGGGTTCGCGGCCCGCGTTCGATCGCTCGTCCCCAGCAGGTTGGCGCCGGCATTCACATAGGGATGCTCGTAGGTCAGCGCCACGATGCGGCGCCGGCGCTCGGCGTTCTTCAGATACGCGTCGTGGTCGTAGAAGCCGGTCACCCGGAGACCCCGCAGCCCGGGATGGCGCGGCAGCGGACGCACGGTGCCGCGCACCATCAGTGCCTTCTGATCGTTGGGTTCGATCCGATTGAAGTTCTCCCCGTTGTAGAAGCCGCCGTGGACATCCCCGTAATCCCCCGGCAGCACGTACCTGGCGGTGGCGCCGACGTCGGCCGACGAGAGGAAGCCTTCGCGGTCCTCGAAGAGCGGCCCCTGGAACCGGTAGCGGTAGACACCGTCGATGAAATCGATCCAGGGGGTCTGCTGCATCCCGAACCTGACGAAGGAGCCCCGCGGCATCCAGTCGTCCAGATTGAACTGGGCGTAAGCGTACTTGAGGCGAAAAGTGAGACTGCCATTCACCGAACTCCCGGGGCCGGTCTCCCGGACGACGTCCGGCGTCACACGAAACGCCACGAGGCGTGAGATGTTTCCCGTGAGGTTCAGGTACGCACGGGTGACGTTGAAGGCATTCGGTGTGAACTCGTTGCCGTCAGCGTCGGTGGCGGTGGGCTGCTCGGTCACGGTGTAATCGGTGAAAATTTGTGTCCCCACCCTGATCGCCGGTGCGTCGTCGGGACGTGGTGCGGGGGGCGTCTGTGCCGCCGCCGGCACGGCAAGGCCCGTCAGCAGCGCCGCAATCCCGATGGCGGGCCACCCGCGTTTCTTGTCCGGGGGCGCAGGTCCGTTGCCCACGATATCGTCAGCACATGTCGGGTCTGTCACAGTCGTGTTTCGCCTCGGTCAACTCGGTGCGCCACATGCGCGCCTCTCCACTCGCCGCCCGCAGACTATCGGCGCCACGTTATCGATCTGTTACGCCGATGTTTCACGAACGTAAAAACAACGTCAGGGAGCTGGAAGGTCCACCGTGAACACGGCCCCTCCCCGAGGCCCATTCGCCGCAGTCACCCGGCCGCCGTGGAGCTCGATGAGGTGCTTGACGATGGCGAGCCCGAGCCCGGTGCCCCCGGGGTCCTGTTCCCCGCGCGAGCGGGCCTTGTCGACGCGGTAGAAGCGCTCGAACACGCGCGGCAGGTCGGCTTCCGGGATGCCGGGGCCTTCATCGGTCACCGAGAGCAGCACGCGGGAGCCGGCACGCCGCGCCGCCATCCCTATCGTGCTTCCCGGCGGTGAATAGTTAATCGCGTTCTCGAGCAGGTTCCGAAAAGCGTCGTGAAGCCGCGCGGGATCCCCGTACACCGTCCCCGCTTCCTCTGCGATGTCACGCCGGACCTCCTGCCGGCGTGCGTCCAGTGAGGACTCGAGCTCCTCCTCAACACCTTCGAAGAGCGCCTCGACCAAACAAGGCACATGTTCCCGCCGCTCCTGGCCGGCGTCGAGCCTGGCCAGCCGGAGGAGATCGCGGACGAGCCGTTCCATGCGGAGCGTGTGCCTCGAGATGATCTCGAGGAAGCGGCGGCTGTCGGCGGAACTCGTCTCGCCGTCGAGCAAGGCCTCGACGTAGCCGCGCACCGCGGTGAGCGGTGTTCGCAGCTCGTGGGACACGTTGGCGACGAAGTCACGGCGCACACGGTCGGCGCGGCGCAGATCCGTGATGTCGTGAAGCACGACCACCGCGCCTGTGCGGCTGCCCGCGGCTACCGGAGCGCTCCGGGTGACAATCACCAGGTCGTGCTGGAGCTGGAGCTCGAGGCTCTCACCCGTGAGGCCCCGGAGCGCCGCGGCAACCTGGGCCGTGATATCCGGATGACGCACGATCTCCATGTAGTGGCGTCCTTCCGGTCCCTCCGTCAGTCGAAGGAGCCGCCGGGCAGCGTTGTTGACCAGCTGGAGCTCCCCCTGGTGATTCACGACGAGGACCCCTTCGGACATGCCGCCGAGGATGGCCTCCATCCGGGCGCGGTCCGTGGCGAGCTCCGCCGCGCGGCGGCCGATGTCGTGAATGGACGCGTCGAGCGCCCGGGCCACCGTGCCGATCTCGTCGGTTCCGTAGTCACGCGCCGGCCGGGAGAGGTCTCCCGCGGCATACCGGCGTGCGACCCGGGCGATGGCGTCCACCCGCTGGCTGAGGAGCATCGAGCCGGCCCAGGCGAGCAGCAGCGCCGTCGCAAGCCCGGCCCCGGCTCCGGCAACGGCACTCAGCCGAATGGAGGCCAGATGCTGCCGTTCTTCAGTCACGGGCAGGGCCAGGCGCACGTATGCGAGCTCGGGAGCTGACGGGATGCGGAGCGGGAGGGCCGCATACAACATGTCCGTCTGAAGGGTGGTGCTGTACCGCCGGGCCGTGCCGAGCCCGTCGGCGCCGGCCCGCAGGATCTCCGGACGTGTCCGGTGGTTCTCGAGCGCGGCCAGTTCCTCCGGGCTGCGCTCCGAGTCCCCGAGCACGCTGCCGTCCCTGGCCACGAGGGTCACCCGGGCGGACACCATGGCGCCGAGCGTATCGGCTTCTGCATCGAGGCCTCCTGGGCCTGGAGCCGGCAGGCGCGCGAGCGCCTGCGCCGTGAGCCGGGTCTGGTGGATCAGGTCCCGCTCGATCCGCTGAATCACACCGCGGCGGATGTTCCACGAGACGAGCGGCAGCGCCACGCCCAGCGCCACGGCCGCCGTGACGAGGGCCGTGAGGAAGGACCGCGTGCGGAACGTCATCGCGTGCCGCGGTCGCCGCCGTCGCCCAGCTTGTAGCCGAACTGCTTCACCGTCTCGATGGCATCGGTCAGGACGGGCAGCTTCTCCCGAAGCCGGCGGATGTGCACGTCCACGGTGCGCGTGCCACCCGTGTACTGGTAGCCCCACACATCGGTCAGCAGCAGATCACGGGAGAGCACGCGGCCGCGATGCTGAACCAGGTACTGCAGCAGGAGGAACTCCTTGGCGGTGAGCCGCACGTCCTGGCCGTCGAAGGTGACGATGTGGCGGTCGGGATCGATCGTAATCGGCCCATACCGCAGGAGGAGGCCCGGCGCGGCAACGCGTGCCGTGCGCCGGAGCAGGGCGGCAACGCGGGCCGCCAGCTCTTTCGGGCTGAACGGCTTCGTGACGTAATCGTCTGCGCCGAGTTCGAGCCCCGCGATGCGGTCTCCCTCGTCGGCCCGGGCGGTCAGCATGATGATGGGAATGCCGGCCGTGCGGCCGTCGCTGCGCATCGCCTGACAGATCATCAGTCCATCGAGCTGCGGCAGCATCAGATCCAGGACGATCAGATCGGGCAGGCCCGTCTGGAGACGGGGCATCACCGCGGCGCCCGAAGAAAGCCGCTCGACGGTGTGCCCCGCCTTCTCGAGATAGTGGCGGATCAGCTCCGCGATGTCCGGGTCGTCCTCGACGACGAGTATGTTCGACATGCTGGTCAGACGCCGACCGCCTGTCCTTCCAGCGGCCGGACGGGTGCGGCCGCAAAGGCCTGCCGCAAATCGGCCGCTGACCTGTAGCGACGCGCAGGAATGGATCGCGCCGGCACGCTGAGCGGAACCGTCGCGCCGCCGAATGGATCAGGGGAGATTTCGAGCGTAGCGCCCTTCAGTATAGCCCGGTAGCCGGCGCCGGACAGGGGTTCCCTCCAGCCGTTGCAGAAGATGAGGGACAGGTGATCCCCGATCCGGACGAAGGGGTAATCGCCCTCAAGATCGACGACGTTCACGCGTGGAACACGGGCAAGCTTGGCGTCCCGCGCACGCGTCATGACATCGAAGAACGCCGGCCATCCATCTTCCTGGCGTGCCGGGGCGTTGACCGTGAGGGCATGCTGCGCGACGAGGGCAGCGACATACGGGTCCGTCCGGGCGACTCGCTCCAGGGCACGAGGCCAGAGCCGCCTCTTCACATCCGGCGGCACGGTAATGAAGTCGAGGGGCTGCCCGTCGGGAGCCACGTGGGTCAGGGCGTCCTCCTCGATCCAGCCGTGGTCATGTTCCCGCGTCGCGGCGAGAATTTCGGCGCGACGGGGATGATCGGGCAGACCTCCGAGCTCCCAGCGCGCCATGAGGCCGGCCGCCAGTCCCGCGTGATCCGGCTGCGTAATCAGCAGAAGATCGGTCGTGCCGCGTTGAATGATCATTGGAATGGTCCTTCGTTGTACACCGCTGAGCCCGTCTGAGGACACCCGCGGCTCGCCTGGCCCTTCAGGCCCTCAAAACAGGCCTGAATAAGAGCGGTTCGGCAGGGGAGCGGCTGGCATCTCCCTTGGAATCAGGACTGCCAACGCGGATTGACGGCCAGGTGCTCTCTCGCATCGGCCAGGCGCCGCGAACCTGATTGGGGGCTCTCATGGAACGGCATTCACTGTGGAGGCAGGGGGCTGGCATCACGCTTGGCGCGACAGCATTGTGCTTCACGTTCGCGTGCAATGGATCGACGAGTGCCCCGGCCGTCGCGGCGCAGCCCTTGACAGCCGGGCAGGCGGGTGCACCCGTCGTGGTGACCTGCGAACCACACCAGCGCACGCTCGTCCGCCAGGCGATCGTCAACGGCGCGGCCGTGTCGCAGGTGGAGTGTGTCGCGGCCGGAGCAATAGCGGAAGATGCCGGCCCGGCCGGTTCCGCTCCCGCGGCGTTGCCGTCCGCGTACGCCGCTCCGCGGGTCGTGCAGCCGGCGCCGGTCGTGCGCCGTGTGCCACAGCCGGTTTACACGGATTTGAGCGACGCGGAGATCGTGCCGGTCAGCACGGCTCCGGCACGGCCTGTCCGGACCCGCCAGGTCGTCTACGATGAGCGGCCGGTGAAGAAGACACGCTCGGCGGCCAAGAGCGCCGTCATCATCGGTTCGGGTGCCGGTGCAGGGGCCGGAGTCGGGGCGGCCGTAGGGGGCAAGAAGGGAGCGCTCATCGGCGCGGCTGTCGGCGGCGGCGGTGCGGCCGTCTGGGATCAGATCACCCGCCGGAAATAATCGGCGCGGCGCTCGCATTCGTTCGTGGTCCATGCCACCATGAGGTCTCGTCGTCGGCTGACGGCGAGACCTTTTTCCATGATCACGGCGCATCGCGTCCTCGTCCTCTTCCTGATCCCCCTCCCCCTCATGGCCGTGCTTTCCGGAGCCGGTCTTCCTGGTGCCGCGCGGTCGCAGGCTGCCGAGGGGCAGTCGTCTCCCCCTGCCGATTTTCTGAGCCGCACCGAGGACCCGGCCGACCGTTCACGTGAAACCAGGCACCTGACGCTGAGATTGTCCTCACACGCATTGCCGGTGGCCCCCGCCTCGCGCGTCACTCTGACCGTTGACGTCACACCCAAGGCGAAGATGCACGTCTATGCTCCCGAGCAGAAGGATGTCATCCCGATCGGGCTCGTCCTCGAACCGAATGACAGCTTCCGCGCCAGCCCTCCACGCTTTCCCCCGTCAGAACGGTATTTCTTCGCGCCGCTCGACGAGACTCAGCGCGTCTACAGCAAGCCGTTCCGCATCGCGCAGGAGGTGCGGATCCTCGACACGCCCGCCCGGCGCGGCGGCGCACGGCCCGCTGGCGTCACGATTACCATCCGCGGCACGGTGCGCTACCAGGCCTGCGACGAAGCAGTCTGCTATCTGCCGGAGGACGTGCCCGTCTCCTGGACAATCCCCCTGCACTCCCGCTGAGGCCGCAGTACCGCTCACCGGCGTCGCTCCCCCTGCTAGAATGTGCCGTGATTCTCGTGGCTTCGGCGCTCTTCCTTGGATTCGTGCACGGCCTGGGCGCCGACCACCTGATGGCCATCGCGGCGCTGTCGATTGGGACCGCGGGGGAACGCCCGGTCGTCCAGCGGGCGCGCGCGATCGGCATCGCGGTGCGGTTCGCCCTCGGCCATGCCCTGCTGCTCGGCTTCGGAGCGGCGCTCCTGCTGGTGCTCGGCTGGTCCCTGCCTCTCGTCTTCGAGCGTGCGGGGGAGGTGCTCGGCGGCGCGCTGCTCATCGTGCTGGGCGGATTCGCGCTCTGGGGGTTGCGTGCCGGCCGCATCTACGGGCACTCTCACCGGCATGGGGGTGAGCCCGCGGCACGCTGGCACCTGCACATGGGCCGCCGCGACCATCATCCTGCCGACGCCGCCCACACACACCTGCCGACCATCGTCGGGGCCGCGTTCGCGCTCAGCAGCCTGCGCGCGCTGACCATGCTCGCCCCCTTCGGGGCCGGCGTCGAATCCGCCTCGCTCTGGCTGCTGATCGTGCTGATTGGCGTATTCGCCGCCGGGATTCTGCTGTCGATGTCGATCTTCGGCGTGGCCTTTGCCCGCCTCATGTCAGCCGCCGTAGCGGCCCGGCTCGGTCAGGCCGCCACGCTGGTCATGGCCGTCACCTCGGTGGCGCTCGGCGTGTTCTGGATCGTGCGGGCCTGATCACCGTCGTTCCTCTTCGTCTCAGAGCTCCTTTACTCCCCGGCCCCGCAGCAGGAAGTACACCGACACGAGCGAGACCAGGCCACCGTTGACCGCCAGGACAAAGGGGGCGGAGGTGAGCGAGGCCGCATAGCCCCCCCACAGGCTGCCGAGCGGCATCCCGCCGCGGAACGCCACCATGTAGATGCTCACGACGCGGCCGCGCAGGTGATCGGGCACGATCAGCTGCACGAGCGAAGCCGTCAGGGAAAAGACCATGACGAGCGCGGCGCCGTCGAGGAAGAGCAGCAGGTGGCTCAGCCAGAGGACGCGCGAGACCGCAAACGCGGTGACCAGTGCGCCGAAGGCCAGTTGCACGAGGAGCAGCGTCAATCCCATGCGCTTGAACCGTCCGAGCCACGCGATGACCAGCGCGCCCACCACGGCGCCCGCACCGGAATAGGCCATCATGACGGTGTAGCGGCTCACGTCTCCCGCGAAAATCTCACTCGCGAAGATTGGAAGGAACGTCAGCAGCGGCAGCCCGAGAAACGTCGTCAGGAAGGCCAGTACGGTGAGCCCCATGATGGCCGGCTGGCTGCGGACATACGCGAGGCCTCCCTGAAGCTCCTGAAGCATCGGCTTGTGCTCGGTCGGCCGGATATGCTTCACGCGCAGCGAGACGAGCGCGAGGATGACCACGAGAAACGACAGCCCGTTGATGCCGAAGCACAGCGCGATGCCGAAGGCAGCCATCATGCCGCCGGCGAGCAGGGGACCGATCACGCGCGCCAGGTTGAACTGAATCGAGTTGAGGGCGATCGCGTTCGGCAGATCCTTCCGATCGACAAGCGAGGGGACCAGGGACTGATAGGCAGGGCCGCCGAAGGCCTGCGCGAGCCCGGCCGTGAACGACAGTGCAAGGATGTGCCAGATGCGCACGGCATCCGTGAAGACGAGGGCGGCGAGCGTGAAGGCGGTCGCCATCTGCACGTACTGCGAGCTGATGAGCAGGTGTCGGCGATCGTGACGGTCGGCGATGACGCCGCCAATCAGCGTCAGCAGCAGGATCGGGAGCTGCCCGAGAAAATCGTCAAGGCCCAGGTAGAACGCGGACATCGTCCGGCCGGGGGCCTCGTGTGACGAGAATGCGGACTTGGTGAGGTCCAGGATGAGCCAGCTCTGGGCCACCTTCTGAATCCAGGTGCCTACGGTCGAGGTGAAGGCACCCAGCCAGAGAATCCGGAAGTCTCGATATGTAAAGGCCGCAAGTGCGCGGCGGAGAAACACCTGTACGTTCAAGGCACTCATTATGACCGGCAGCTGGCTTGATCTCCGGCGAGGGGGAGGCATATACTCCCCCCTCTAAGGCGAAACAAAAGCGAAGATGACAGCCGCCCGCGCAGCACTCGAATCCCTCCTCCGGGCCCGAAAGCTCGACGCAACAGTCGTCGGAGAGCCGGCCATTGACCCGGCACGCCTGGCGCCGACCGGCTGGCCTGCGCTCGACAGCCCCCTGCACGGCGGGCTCCCGCGCGGGCACCTCTCGGAGCTCATCGGTGCGCGCTCGTCCGGCCGCTCGGCGGGGTTCTGCCGGATCGCCGCCGCCGCGATAGCACGTGGAGAAGTCGTAGCGCTCGTCGATACCCACGACCGCTTCGACCCGGCGTCGGCGGAGGCCGCCGGAGTCGATTTGCGGAGCCTGCTGTGGGTGCGCGAGACCGGAAATGCCGAACGGGGGTTGAAGGCGATGCACCTCGTGCTGCAGGCCGGCGGCTTCGGCGTCGTGGCCTTCGACGTCGCGGACGTGCGCGGTCCCGTGCTCCGGCAATTTCCACACACGACATGGCTGCGGCTGGCGCGGGTCATCGAAGGGGGAGACACGGTTGCCCTCCTCCTGGGGGCCGACCGCCTGGCGCGCAGTCCCGGTGGAGTCACGATCGCGCTCGAGGCTCCCTCTACGGGCCTGGCGGGGGAGTGGTGCGGGACCTCTGCGCGCACACGGCGGCTGCGCGGTCTCACGATCCGTCCACGGGTGATTTCCGCGCGCGGCTGGGCCAGTAGCCAGTAAGCCAGTTACCAGTAACCAGTAGCCAGTAGCCAGTAGCGGCAAGTAGCCAGTAATCAGTAAGCCGTAATCAAAAGACCGTCTAACCCGACCGGTAATCGTGGCACGGATCAACAGCACCGGCTAAGACAACAATGATTAAGTGACAACCAAAGGACACCCCCCCCGGAGTGCATTTTCGCCGCACTGGCAACTGGCAACTGGAAGCAGGCAACTGGAACTGGCAACTGGCAACTCGAAACTGGGCACTGAGAAACTGACACCGTCATGTCCATTCCCTCCTACGATGATCTGGCCCCTGCAATTCCTGACATCTCGAACTCGCCTGGGGAGAGGGTTGCGTCGGTAGCGGCGCTGCTGCCTGGTGCCGGTCCGGTGGCGCGGCGGCGGCCGCCTGGCCATGTGCCGGTGCTTCGCGGATTATGGGCCGCGCTGCATGGCGCGCCGGTCGAGCGCCTGGCGGCCATTGCGTGCGAGTTCTCTCCGCGGATCGAGCGGCATCCTGGCGGCACGGTCGTGCTCGATGTTGCAGGGCTGCAGCGGCTGCTGGGGGATGCACCGGCCATTGCCTCGGAACTGGCGCGGGCGGGGGCTGGGCACGTCGCAATCGCTTCCTCCTACACCGCTGCGATGCTGCTCGCGCGGGCGCGGCCGGGCGTCACCGTGGCCACAGGCGACCCGGAAACCGCCCTCCGCGCGGTGCCCGCCAGCGTCTTGCAGCATTTCCTGACCGAGTGCGAGGGGGCATCCGCCGGACCGCAGGGCAGGCGCCCGCGCGCACCGCTGTTCGATGTGCTCGGCCGCTGGGGGCTGACCACGCTTGGCGAGTTCGCGGCGCTTCCGGCCGGGGAGCTTGCCGCGCGGCTCGGACCGGCCGGTGTGGCGGCGCAGCGGCTGGCGCGGGGGATCGATCCGCGGCCGCTGGTCCCCGACACCGGTGTCCCACGGTTCCTGGCCTCATCCGGGCTGGAATGGCCCATCGAGACCCTCGAGCCGCTCTCATTCGTGTTCGCGCGCCTGCTCGACCCTCTGGCCGCGGCGCTGGAGCGCGCCGATCGTGGCGCTGTCGCGCTTCATCTCGCACTTCGCCTGACCGACCGCACGACGCATACGCGCACCGTCCCGCTGCCGGTGGCGTTGCGCGATCCGCGGGTCCTGCGGACGCTGCTCTGCCTGGATCTCGAATCGCACCCCCCCTCGGCCGCCGTGGATGTCGTCACGATCGAAATCGATCCAGCCCCCGCCCGGATCCTGCAGTACTCGCTGCTGGAACGTGCGCTTCCGTCGGCTGAGACGCTGGCCACGCTGATGGCGCGCCTCGGGGCGCTGGTCGGCGACACCCGGTGTGGTTCCCCCGTCCTCCTCGACACCCATCAGCCGGATGCCTTTGCGATGGCCCCTTTCGAGTGTGCGGACAAAGGGGCCGTTGTCACCTCACGCGGGGCGATCGAGTCGGCTGTCGATCATGTCTCCGTGCTGCGGCGCTTCCGTCCTCCTGTCGTCGTGCGCGTCAGCATGGACGGTGGCCGGCCCGCGCATGTCGCCATCGATCGCCGGGGCATGCCCGTGGGCACGGTGCAGCAGGCGGCAGGCCCGTGGCGCGGGTGCGGCGGGTGGTGGACGCCTCAGGCCTGGAACCGGGATGAATGGGACGTGGCGCTGAGCGACGGCACCGTATGCCGGTTGTTCCGCGATCGTGACACCGGCCAGTGGTGCCTGGACGGCGTATTCGATTGAGGCCTGCTGGCCTCCATCCCTTGCGACCTCGATGTACATCGAACTGCACGCCGCGTCCGCATTTTCCTTTCTCGATGGCGCGTCCCTGCCCGAAGCGCTGATCGAGCGGGCCGTCGAACTGGGCTACCCGGCGCTGGCGCTGCTCGATCGCGACGGCGTGTACGGTGCGCCGCGTTTCCATCTGGCGGCGAAACGGGCGGGCCTCAAGGCGATCATCGGCGCCGAGCTGACGATGACCGCCGGGGGATCGGCGCCGGGCGGCGCCGGCAGGTCCTCCGGCGGGCGGGTGTTCACGCTCCCTGTTCTCGTCGAGTCCCGCGCGGGATACCGCAACCTGTGCCGGCTGCTCACCACGATGAAGCTGCGGGGGGCCAAAGGTGAAGGAGCCCTCACCTTCGACGACATCGACGGGCAGGTCGCCGGTCTCATCGCGCTTCCCGGGCGTACTGCGATCAACGCCCGCCGCTTTGGTGTGGGGGGCCTGGTGGACCGCCTGGTCGGCACGTTCGGCCCCTCCCAGGTGGCCATTGAGCTGCAGCGGCACCTGTTGCGCGAGCAGGAGTGGGACAACCAGGTGCTCCTCGAGCTTGCCGCGGCCTTCCATCTTCCGGTCATCGCCACCAACGGCGTGCGGTTTGCGGGGGCTGCCGATCGGCCGCTGTACGACGTGCTCACCTGCCTGCGCCACAAGACCACCCTCGTTCATGCCGGCACGCGTCTGAGCTGCAACGCCGAGCGATACCTGAAATCCCCGGAAGCGATGGCGCGGCTGTTTGCCGATCAGCCGCAGGCGCTCATCGCCACACGCGAGCTCGCGGACCGGATCGGCTACACCATGGCCGATCTGGGGTACCGGTTTCCCCACTACCCGGTACCCGCCGGTGACTCGATGGGGTCGTTCCTGCGGAACGTCACCCACGCCGGCGCCCGGGAACGATATCGTCCCTACGACGACCGCGCCCGGCGGCAGATCGAGCGGGAGCTCGATCTGATCGACAAGCTCGAGCTCGCCGGGTATTTCCTGATCGTGTGGGACATCGTGAACTACTGCCGGCAGCACGACATCCTCGTGCAGGGGCGTGGGTCAGCGGCAAACAGCGCCGTCTGCTACAGCCTCGGGATCACGGCCGTGGATCCGATCGGCATGGATCTCCTGTTCGAACGGTTTCTCTCGGAGGAACGTGGCGAGTGGCCCGATATCGACCTGGATCTGCCGAGCGGCGATCGGCGCGAGCAGGTGATCCAGCACGTCTACGAGAAGTACGGGAAGCTCGGTGCCGCGATGACGGCCAACGTCATCACGTATCGGGGGCGGAGCGCGGCGCGCGACGTCGGCAAGGTGCTCTCGCTCGAGCCGGCGCAGATCGATCGCCTCGCGAAGCTGATGAACGGCTTCGAGTGGGTGGACCCCCAGGAGACGCTCGAGCGCAACCTCCGCGAGGTGGGGCTCGACGGCCAGCAGGCGGCGGTACAGCTGTTCGGGCGGCTCTGGGGACGCATTCAGGATCTCCCCCGTCACCTCGGGCAGCACTCCGGAGGAATGGTGATCTGCCAGGGACGTCTCGATGAGATCGTGCCGCTCGAGAACGCCAGCATGCCCGGCCGCGTGGTCGTTCAATGGGACAAGGACGACTGCGCCGACATGGGGCTCATCAAGGTGGATCTCCTCGGCCTTGGCATGATGTCCGTCATTCAGGATGCGCTCGGGATCGTCAATGCCGGAGATCCCGTCCCCCCTTCTCCCTTTTCCCTTCCCCCTTCTCCCTTTCCCCTTCTCCCTTCTCCCTTTCCCCTTCTCCCTTCTCCCTTTCCCCCTGCTCCGCCCCGACCCGCTCCCCTCGACCTCGCCCATCTTCCTCCAGACGATCCGGCCGTCTACCGGATGCTGCAGGAGGCAGATACGGTCGGCATCTTCCAGGTGGAATCGCGGGCCCAGATGGCAACGTTGCCGCGGCTGCGGCCGGCCTGCTTCTACGACATCGTGGTGGAAGTGGCCATCATCAGGCCGGGACCAATCGTGGGGCAGATGGTGCACCCGTACCTGAAACGACGGCAGGGAAGGGAGCCGGTCACCTATCCCCATCCCTCGCTGGGACCGATCCTGCAGCGCACGCTGGGCGTGCCGCTGTTCCAGGAGCAATTGCTCCGGATGGCGATGGTGGCGGCCGGGTTCTCCGGCGGGGAAGCGGAGGAACTGCGGCGGGCCTTCGGGTTCAAGCGATCCGAGAAGCGGATGGCGCAGGTCGAAGGCAAGCTGCGGGCGGGCATGGCGCGTCAGGGAATCACGGGCGCGGCAGCCGAGGAGATCATCCGCTCGATTACTTCTTTCGCGTTGTACGGGTTTCCCGAGTCGCACGCCGCGAGCTTCGCCCTGCTCGTCTACGCCAGCGCCTACCTGAAGGCGCACTATCCCGCGGCCTTCTACACGGCCATGCTCAACAACCAGCCGATGGGTTTCTATCACCCGGCCACGCTGGTGAAGGATGCGCAGCGGCACGGGGTCCGGTTCGTGCCCATCGACGTGCAGGAGTCTGACTGGACCTGCCGCGTCGAGCCGGACGGGTGCGTCAGGCTCGGGCTGATGTACGTGAACGGGCTGCGGCAGGAGGCGGGGAAACGGATTGCGCAGCCCCGTCCCCGGGGAGACGCAGGGAAGCCGGCCGGGGAATCCCGCTGCCCGAAGTGCGGATGCGACGATCCATCCATGCTGGAGCGGGGGCCGGGCGGGATCCTGTTCTGCAATATCTGCGCGCACGAGTGGGGTGGGGAGCGGCTGCACGAGGGATCATCCTCGAGGCCATCCGCCACTCATGCCGCACCTTACTCTGCCGCATCCGGACGTGCGCCCCGGTTCACGTCCATCGACGATCTCATCGCGCGGACCGGTCTCAGGAGAGACGAACTGGCGACCCTCGCGGAGGTCGGTGCACTCAATGGCTTCGGGCACGATAGACGGAGTGCCCTGTGGCAGATCGAAAGGGCCATCCGCCCGTCGGGTGCGCTGTTCGACGCGACGCCCCACGAAGCCGCCGCAGGCGGAGTGTTGCCGCGGGACGACCGAACGTCAGATGCGCCGCCCGCAAGCCCCGGCGATCCGCGGCAGGCAGCGGGGGGCACCAGCGATCCGCGGATTGATTCCCCGCTGCGCCCGATGACGCCATCCGAGCGCCTGCTGGCCGATTACTCCGGTACGAGCCTGACAATCGGCCCGCACCCCATGGCGCTCCGCCGGATGGAACTGGCCACCCGCGGGATCCTGCGCGCCATCGATCTGCCGCGCGGGAGGCACGGCCGCCGCGTGCGGGTGGCAGGCGCCGTGATTACACGGCAGCGGCCCGGCACCGCGAAGGGGTTCGTGTTCCTGACCCTCGAAGACGAGACCGGAATCGCCAACATCATCGTCCGGCCGGATCTGTTCAGCGAACGGCGGGCCACTCTCGTGAGCGCCCCCTACCTGCTTGTGGAAGGCACGCTCCAGATTCAGGAAGGGGTCACGTCGGTCAAGGCCGAGCGTGTCATTCCCCTGACAGGACGTGAGCCGGAGCACGAATCCCATGATTTCAGATGACCGGTGCTGCTGAGGTGGCCTGTCTATTGCAAAGCTTCATGGCAGCTTCGACATCGGAGCGCCGAGCCGCGTGCGGTCACCGCGGTCGCTGCTGAGAGGAGTCCCCTGGAGTGATCCAGAGGTGCATCAATCGTTCTGTTCTGCGCGTCTGGTTCCTCCTGGCGGCGTTTGCCTGCACGGCCGCCTGCGGGCCGGTCATAGAATCCACCCTGCCAGGCCCCCCCACCGCAGCGCAGCTGGCCGAGCTCTGGGTGGAGCCCGATCGCCCGCGCGACCTGTTCTGGGGGGTCGGCGGCAAACGGCTGGCCCCCGATCCGGCCGCCCGCTACACCGTCATCGACGTCAAGCGTGGCGGCTTCAGTCGCGGCTATACGCTGCTCGATCCCCAGGACCGCGAGTGGAGCGCGAAGTTCCCGCCCGAGGCCCAGACGGAAGTGGCCGCCTCGCGACTTCTCTGGGGTGTCGGGTATCATCAGCCTCCTGTCTATTACCTGGCCCAGTGGCACGCTGAGCAGGCGCCCTCGCCCAATCCCCAGCTGCCCGCGCGACTGCGCGAGAAGAAGCCCGATCTCAACGGCCTCGACGCCGGCAGCGCCTGGTCCTACTACCGCAATCCATTCGTCGCGACGCGGCAGCTCAATGGCCTGCTCGTGCTCCATGCGATGCTGGGAAACTCCGATCTCAAGGATGATCAGAACGTGATCTACTCGCTCGACGAACCGCATGCGGGGGCCAGGCGCTGGTACGTTGCACGCGATCTGGGTCAGACCTTTGGCCGTACCGGTGTACTCGACCCGCCGCGCGGCGACGTCGACGTTTTCGAGCGGACCCCCTTCATCCGCGGGGTAGTCGACGGCCACGTACGCTTCGAGTATCGCGGACGCCATGCAGTGCTCTTCGAACGCATCACACCGGCCGATGTCCGGTGGATCTGCGAACGACTCTCGGCGCTCACCGATGAACAGATGCAGGACGCCTTCCGTGCCGCGGGTTATCCGAAACCCATAGCCGACCGGTTCATCCACCGCCTCGAGCAGAAAATCGCTGAAGGCCTCGCCGTGGGGAAATGACGGCATGACGCGCCATGTCCGGTTTCTCCTCCCGTCGTTCGCGTTCGCTGCGCTCCTCTTTGGTTCCACGCCCCTCCTGACGCTGCGGGCGTCTGCCCAGCCACAGCCGCTTTCGGAGGCGCAGGGCGGGGTGCCGGCTGCGCTGGCGCAGAACGCCGACGGGCAGGCTCTGTCTCCGACGAGTCCGCTGCAGGAGATTCGCGAGGCTGTCGTGCGCCTCCCGCTGGCCGCAGTACTCGGGACCGCCCTGGCCCTGCGGCCTCGCAGGCGGGGAACGCCACAGCGGGATCCGGCCGTGATCCAGACGCAGATCGTCCTTGCCGTCGTTGGCGCGGTCATCATGCTCGTTGTCGGCGCCAGCCTTGCCAGGGCGTTCGGCATTGTCGGCGCCGCAAACCTGATCCGCTACCGTTCGAAAATAGAAGATCCGAAAGACGCCGTCGTCATGCTCTCAGCCCTGGCGGTCGGCCTGGCCTCCGGAGTGGGGCTCTACGCGCTCGCGGCGTTCTCGACGGCGTTCCTCGTCCTCGCCCTCGGCGTGATCGAATCCTTCGAAAAGGGGCAGAAGCATTTCGACCTGCGGATCAGAGCCGGCCAGGACACCGATGCCCTCCGTCCGCGCTTCGAGGAGATCCTCGGCCGCTACGAGCTGAAATACGAGCTTCGCACCTCCTCCGACGAGGAGGTCTGCTACGATGTGCGGGTCCCGCTCGAGACGCGGACCGACAGGATCTCCAATGCCCTGCTCCGGCTCGATCCCGAAGGGCACGCCTCGGTCGAGTGGCTGGACAAGAAGGTCAAGAAATAGAACCGGATGCCGCCACTCACGTGAAGCTGATCATCCAGCCAGACGATGGCGAGACGCCGCTGTTGAAGGCCGTGCGGCGCGCAAGAACCAAGCTCGACATCCTCATCTTCCGCTTCGACCTCCTCGAACTGGAGAAGGCGCTGGAAGCCGCAGTCGGCCGGGGCGTGGTCGTGCGGGCGCTCATCGCGCATACGAACCGCGGCGGGGAGAAGCGGCTGCGGAAGCTCGAGCTGAAGATGCTGGGGGCCGGCGTCATGGTGGCACGCACGGCCGATGACCTGCTGCGATACCACGGCAAGATGCTCATTGCCGACGACGAGCTCTTCGTCTTCGGCTTCAACTTCACGAAGCTCGATATCGACCGGAGCCGCAGCTTCGGCATCGTGACCAAGGAGCCGCGCCTCGTGAAGGAGGCGACGGCTCTCTTCGACGCCGACAGCACACGGCAGCCGTATAGCCCCGGTCACGATCGCCTGGTGGTCAGCCCGGAGAGCTCCCGGCGGATTCTGGCCGCCTTCATCGAGGGGGCCCGCAAGCAGTTGCTGATCTACGACGGCAAGATCAGCGACAGAGGCATGCTCCGGCTCCTTCACGCGCGGGCAAAGGAGGGGGTCGACGTCCGGGTGCTCGGCAAAGTGGGCAAGGCGGGGGGCGGGATAGAGGCTCGCAAGCTCCAGGGTATGAGGCTCCACGTGCGCGCCATGATCCGTGACGGGTCTGCCGCGTTCGTGGGGAGCCAGAGCCTGCGCAAGCTGGAGCTGGACGGCCGGCGTGAAGTAGGCGTTATCGTGAGCGCCCCGGCGGTGGCCGGCCGGATGCAGGAAGTCTTCGAGGCCGACTGGCTCAGGACGCTGTCGAAGTCCGAGGCAGCAAAGCTTGGGCCTGAGCACGCCAGGTCCGTCAAAGCGGCGGAGTAGGACGGGAGACGGGCGCGGCTACTCAGGCTGGCGCCGCCCGATGATGCCGGAGTCGACGATACGGCCGGTGCGGGAGATCGCATTGAAATACATCTCGTCACCGTCGATCTCGGCCGCCAGGAAGATCTGTTCGGAGTCGTTGCCGACAGCCGTGATGCCGGTCCGCCGGTCCAGATTCCCACGCCGGAGCTGCCCGCTCGAACCGACGACGAAGTAGACGATCCCCTGCTGCGGTTTCACCCGTTCGTACACGTGATCGTGTCCGGTCAGCACGACCGAGACCCCGTACTTCACAAAAAGTGGTTCGAGGACCCTCCGCTTGGGAAGGTCCGATCCGTGGCGCCCGCCCGACGAGTACATGGGGTGGTGGAAGAACGCGATTCTCCAGGCCTCGGTCGACTTTGCCAGCTCCGCCTCCAGCCACTGGAGCTGGGCCGGCTCGAGGTAGCTCGACTCCAAAGCAAAGAACCGGACGTCCTGTGTCGGCGCCTTGAAGGTGTAGTAGAGGCGGCCGTTCATGTTGAATGGCTGGTAGTGCCGCTGCTCGCGCGAATCGTGGTTCCCCAGCGAGGCATAGAACTTCACCTGTGCATCCAGGAGCGCCTTGTACGGCGCTTCGAACTTCCTGACGAGGTCCTGGGCGCGCTCCGAGCCGTAGATGTTGTCCCCGACCGTGACGAAGAGCTCGAAGGGAGAGGTGGAGTGCAGCTTGGCCATCTGCTCGCCGAGCTGATACTGCTCGCGACTGCCCGTACCGAAATCGCCGATCACGCCGAACTTCAGAGATCCTTGACGGCCGGGGAGCGCGACCGTTGCCCCTTCCGCAGGGGGGGGAGCCTGCACGGTGACCGGGCCTGTCGGCGTGCCAGGCCCCGCCGTGGTGCATCCGGCGGCCAGGACGTACAGCAGGAGCGTGACGACGGAACGGACGCGACGCGGCATGGGAGCTTGCCGGGATCAGATCACTTCGGCAGGGCGTTGTCTATGAAGTCGACGATCAGATGCGCGTGCACGTCGAGCAGAATCAAGCGCTCCCCGATGAACCGGTATTCCAGTTCGAGCGGCAGCTTCGGCAGCATGCTCAGGACCTGCGGCGGCATGCTGGCGAACGGCACGGTGTCGGGGTACCGTTCGTTCACGCGGAAGCGAACGCCCTGCGGGTTCTCGTCCATAATCGAGGCCTTGACTTCGGCTCCTCCCGGGCCCGACAGAGCACGCGCAATCTGCTGCCGGAAGTAGCCGCGAATTTCCCTGGTGAAGATGTCGCCGACCCGGGCGCGGGATCTCGTCTGGGCTATCGCTCGCCCGAGCGCGCGGCTGTGAGTGTCGGTGTGGGAGGCCGTTGCGGTCGTCGGCATATCAGGGAGCATCTTCCTGGCCTTCTCGTGCACCTGCATGTACTGCTGCACGTGCTCGAGAAAGGCGGCCGTTAACCTGGCGTCACGGTTGACGGGCGCTGTCTGCGCCACGAGGGGGGCTGATGCCATGACGAGGAGCGCTGCCAGCAGCACCGCCCCGCCCTTGATGTAAGCCGAGCGTGTGACTGCCATGTGCTCTCCTCAACTGCGATAGTTGCCAAACTGCAGGGCCACGCCGAAATCATGTTCGCGCAGCAGGCGGATGGCCTCCTGGAGGTCGTCCTTG
>Ga0183260_10000458_pt1 | contig 34670 bp, 30 predicted proteins | sample AntDrymUQ4972206_2_FD_129768 | JGI IMG/M metagenome (GOLD analysis project Ga0183260, IMG submission 129768) | Polar desert sand microbial communities from Dry Valleys, Antarctica - metaG UQ497 (22.06) (version 2) (version 2) | ecosystem: Environmental > Terrestrial > Soil > Desert | place...
CGGCGCCGGGCCGCCACCGGAGGACTCGACGCGCGGCCGTTCCATCAGCCCGTCGACGAGTCCGAGCGCATGGTGCGACGTCGAGGCCAACTGGCTGCCGCCGAGCGTGCGGCTGTGGGGCAGCCACTTGACGAACTCCCAGTCGGCGACGGCCGTCTCGCCGACGAGGGCGACGATGGCCAGATCGGTCGGGCTGTGCAGCGTTGCCGCCTGGAGGACGAGTGAGCGGGCCAGCGCACGCGTCGCCGGCAGCGGTCCGGCGAGGCCGATGCCGGCGACGTCGCCGAGGGAGACGACGAGGGGCACGTCGTCGAGCGAGCGGAAGCGGCCCGGGATCTCCTCGACCTCGCGGCGCAGGTCGCGGGCACCGCCGGTGGCCACCGTCATGACGCTGCGCGACGGCAACGCCGCCGTGCCGAGGCGCAGCCCCAGGAAGTCGGCGTCGTCAGGGGCGCGCTCCCACAGCCGATCGGACAAGGCGCGCACGATCCCCGCGAGCTCCCCAGTGCTCGGTGCCTCGTGGTAGCGGCTGCGCACCTCCAGCACGCGCGCGGCCTCGAGCCCTTGCACGTGCTCGGCGACGACCTCGCCGTGTTCGCGCAGGGCATCGCGAAACTCGAACTTTCCGCGGCGCCGAGCCTCGATGTAGCTGCCGATCAGGAGCACCGGCGACAGCATCATGAAGGCGATGCCGAGCCCGCCGAGACTGGGAAAGGCGAGCAGCATGATCAGGCCGAAGATGACGGGGACGACGGCCGAGATCATCGGCAGGCGCTGCTTCTTCGGCCGTTCGGGCGGCGCCGGCAGCTCGACCTGGATGCCCTCGTAGGCCCGGGTGACGCGCGGTGGGCGGTTGAACTCGACCCGGTTGTGGGCAGCGACGGCCTCGATGGCCCGGCGGTGGTCGCGGATGGCCAGCTCGACCTCGCCGACGCGCATCACGTGGCCGGGGGCGAGCACCGTCGGCGCCGTGATGGCGACATCACCGATCGTGACGCCGTTCTTCGAGCCGAGGTCGGCGACGGTCACGACGTCGGTGACCGACAGCCGGGCGTGCCGACGCGAGAACTGGGCGTCCTTGACGACGACGTCGTTGTCGAGGTCGCGCCCGACCGTCGAGTCGCCGTAGCGCAACGGGTACTCGGTCGTCGCCCCGGTCGGCGACGTCACGACGAGGGTCGCCCCGAATGCCTCGGGGGTGACGGAGAAGGCGGCGTTGACGGAGTCGATGAGGCGAAGGTGATCGCCCGAGCGCACGTCGACGTCGGCGACCCGGTCGTCGCGCCGAGGCACCTGGCCCGTCCGGGCGATCCGAAAGGTGCCGCCATGCGGGATCCGCTGGAGGAAGGCGACAGCGTCGGCGAGGTCGCCGAACGTGGCGGCCGGTTCGACCTCGAAGACGACGTCGGTGGTCTCGCCACCGTGTTCGACGTCGACGATCAGGTCCATCGGGACGATGGTAGGACGCCGCTCACCGCCAAACCCCGGGGACCGGTCCCCGCGCGCTAGCGGGCGCCGTGGCGGTAGGTGATCGAGATCCGCGGGCCGGCGCGGCGGACCTTGGGTACGGCGTGCTCCCAGTCGTGCTGGCAGGCGCCGCCCATCACCAGCAGGTCGCCGAGGCCGAGGTCGAAGGAACGACTGGCACCGCCGCCGCGCGGCCGCAGGCGGAACGGCCTCGGCGCGCCGACGCTGACGATGGCGACGATCGGATTGGGCACGCTGTGGCGGTGCCGGTCGCCGTGCCAGGCGACCGAGTCGTCGCCGCGGCGGTACCAGTTGAACCCGATGGAGTCGAAGGGCTCGTCGTAGCGGTCCGTGAGCAGCGCGCACATCGTGGCCAACACGGGCTGCGGCGCGGGGCCGGCGGCGGGCGTCCACCAGGCCGTCAGCCGGGGCTCGGGCAGGCGCCGCTCGTACATCGTCACCTTCCGTTGGCGCCACGCCAGCCCGGCGGCCAGCTGATCGAAGACGGTCTCGTGGCCGCTCAGCCACCCCGGCGCGTGGTCGACCCATGACGTGGTGTCGAGCTCGTGGCGAACGAGGCCGGCGAACGTGTCGTCGGCCTGGGCGTCGAGCGCGCCGAACAGCGAGCGCTGCCACGGCTCGGCCGACACGTCCACGGTCATGCGTCAAGTGTGACACCGAACGTCTGTTCCGACAACGCTCAAGTCAGATCCGTGCGCGCACGGGTGCACCGGAAGCTGACACAAGCCGCGGACGCCAAACTGCCGGCGTGGATCTCACCGCCGTGGACGACCCGGCTGACGACCGGCTCGCCGACTACTTCGAGCTCAGTGATCGGGCGGCCCGGCGCCTGCGTGAGCGCGACGAGCTGTTCGTGGCCGAGGGCGTGACGGCGATCGAGCGGTTGCTGGAGTCTGACCATCGCGTCCGCTCGGTGCTGGTGACGGCCAAGGCGCTGGCGCAGATGACGGTGCCGCTCGCCGCCTACGCCGGGCCGGTCTACGTCGCCGAACGGGCCGTGCTCAACGCCACCGTCGGCTTCGACCTCCACCGCGGCGCCGTGGCCGCCGCCGACCGGCGACCGCTGCCCGTTCTTGACGACGTCCTGGCGACCGGCCGGCGCCTCGCCGTGCTGGAGGGGCTCAACGATCCCGAGAACCTCGGCGCCATCGCCCGCTCGGCCCGCGCCCTTGGCATCGACGGCGCCGTGCTCGACCCCACCTGCATCGACCCGTACTACCGGCGGACGATCCGGGTGAGCATGGGCGAGATCCTGTTCCTCCCGACGGCCCGGGCGACCGCCTGGCCCGACGATCTCGACCGAGTGCGCGCCGCCGGCTTCGAGGTGTGGGCGCTCAGTCCCGGCCCGGAGGGCCGATCGTTGTGGGAGCTGTCCGTGCCCGACCGCGTCGCCCTGCTGCTGGGTGCCGAGGGCCCGGGCTTGTCGGCCGGCGCCCTGGCTCGGGCCGACACGCGGGTACGCATCCCGATCGCCGCCGACATCGACTCGCTCAACGTCGGCCACGCCGCGGCGGTCGCCTTCTCCGCTCTCGGCCAGCTCCCGCAGCGATAGCGTGGGCGCGCCCCCGGGGACGTGGCGCAACTGGTAGCGCACCACCTTTGCAAGGTGGGGGTTGCGGGTTCGAGTCCCGTCGTCTCCACCACCGGGTCGGCGGAGCCCGAGAGATCAGTCGTCTGCTCGGGATGCGACGGCGTTGGGGGTGACGTTCATCTTCGGCTCGTACTCGGCCAGCTCGATCACGCGCGCCGCGATGGCGTACGTCGACCGCAACTCGTCACGGCAGCCGTCGCACGGCCCGTAGAAGCGCACCTCGGTCGCCTCGCCGCAGCGGGGGCACGTCACGGACAAGAGCTCGGTCGCCACGGCCGGCCACCGTAGCGTCGCCCGACATCCGGTTCTGTGGAAGCCAGAACGTGTCACACACGGTCCGCGTTCCACAGAACCGGGACTCAGGGCCCGAGGACACGGTCGAGGTAGGGGTTGGCGAACGTGCGGTCGGGGTCGAGCCGGTCGCGCACGAGGGCGAATTGATCCCACTGCGGATAGCGGTCGCGCAGCGTCGCCGCCCGCTGGAAGTGCAGCTTGCCCCAGTGGGGCCGGCCGGCATAGTCGTCCATGATTCGCTCGACGGCGTCGAAGTACTCCTCGAACGGCATCCCCCGGTACTGGTGCACGGCGATCCACCCCGAGTCGCGGCCGAACGCCGTCGACAACGGGATGTCGTCGCCGGCCGACACCCGCACCTCGATCGGGAAGAGCACCGGTGTCGGCAGGTTGGCGGCCAGCTCGCCCACCCGGCGCAGCGCGGCAGGCACGTGCTCGATCGGCAGGCCGTATTCCATCTCGACGAAGCGCACGTGCCGCGGGCTGCAGAACACTCGATCGCTGCGATCGATGACATCGCGCTCGGCGGCGGCCGACGTCACGAGCTTGGCCAGGCGCGGCGCCAGTGCCGGAACCCGCCGCCCGACCCGGCACACGGCCCCGAACCCGACGTTCTCGGCCAGCACCTTGTCGCGCAGGTACCCCCAGCGGGTCGGTGGACGGGCCGGCTCCGTCGTGCGGTCGTTGCGCTTGACCTGGGCCCGCCGGCCGCCGGGCATGAGGAAGAACTCGAAGTGGTCGCTGCCGGCGACATGCTCGTCGAAACGGTCGAGAAGGTCGTCGATCGGCTCGACCGTCTCGCGGGCATGGAGGTTGAACGCGTCGACGCATTGCAGCGTCACCTCGGTCACGACGCCCAGCGCCCCGACGCCGACCCGGGCCACGCGCAGCAGGTCGGGCTCGACGTCCTCCGAACAGGAGACGACGTCGCCGGTGCCGCTGACCATCTCCATCGCCACCACCGTGGTCGCCAGATTGCCGAGGTGGCGGCCGGTGCCATGGGTGGCGGTGGCGATGGCACCGGCGAGCGACTGGCGGTCGATGTCGCCAAGGTTGGGCATGGCCACGCCGTGCTCGGCAAGCACGTCGTTGAGCCGGTGTAGCTTGATGCCGGCGCCGACCCGGACTCGCCGGCGCCGCTCGTCGATGGCGATCACCCGGTCCAGGGCATCGAGGCGTAGCTGCACGCCGTCGGTCGCCGCCGTCGCCGTGAACGAGTGGCCGCCGCCGATCACCTTGACCCGCCGACCCTCGCGATGAGCGCCGGACACGATGGTGGCGACCTCGCCGACCGACGTCGGTCGAGCCCGCTCGTGGGGCATCCAGCGCTGGTTGCCGGCCCAGTTGGCGACGGAGAGCTGCACGCCGATCGCCCGAGCTACCGACGCGGCTGGTGTTGGGGGCAGAACTCCTCGCCGCGCACGGCGCCGGCCCGGCACGGCTGACCGGCCTTCGTCGTGCCGCGGCAGCGCTTCGACGGCGCCGGCCCGGACCCGCCACCGTCGGTGTGCGGCCCGCAGAATGGCGATCCGGCCATCGCGCCGTTGCGACACGGTGTCCCGTCCCGCTTCAGCGCCGCGCACACCCCTGCCGATCGCCCGGCGAGCGCGGCGCCGTCCGACGGGGCCAGCGCCGGCGCCATCACGGTGACCGTTGCGATCGGCGTGCGCGGGGCCGACGACCGGCCCGGCCGGTGGCGGCCGTCGCTCCACCGACCATGGCGGCAGGCGGTGCAGGCGTAGTCCGGCTCGGCACGATCCATCTCCCCCATGGCCTTACGCGAGCGGTTGTCCCACCACCGGTGACCGCCACACGTCGGGCACTGACCGAGGTGCTCCCCCGCCGCCATCCGATCCAACGAGCCCACGGGCGGCAACGACCGGGTGGGGACACGATCCGGTTGCGACGACGTGGACGTCGGTTCGTCCTGCCATCGCGATCGGCGTCGACCAGTCACGACGACGAGGGTACGGACTCGGGCCCTAACGTGGCGCCCATGACGCTGACGGCCGGCCCGCGCCAGGTCCACGGCACCTGCCACCACGACTGCCCCGACTCGTGCGGCTGGACGGCGACGGTCGAAGGAGGCGTGGCCGTCCGCCTGCGCGGCCGGCCCGATCACCCGTTCTCGGCCGGCGAGCTGTGCCCGAAGGTCAACCGCTTCCTCGACCGCGTCTACAGCCCTGACCGCATCCTGTCGCCGCTGCGCCGTACCGGTCCCAAGGGCTCTGGCCAGTTCGAGCCGGTGAGCTGGGACGACGCCCTGGCCACAGTCGCCGACCGCCTCCACGACGTCGTCGACCGCTACGGACCCGAGGCCGTGCTCCCCTACAGCTCGGCCGGTAACCAGAGCCTGCTCGCCTGCGGTGGCCTGTCGGCCCGGTTCTTCCATCGCCTCGGGGCCTCGCTACTCGACCGGGGACTGTGCGGCCCGACCGTCGGCCACGGTGTGCGCATGACCAACGGCACGAGCCTGGCCCTCGATCCACTGGAGTTGCGCCACAGCCGCTTGATCATCCTGTGGGGCACCAACACCCGCCTGACGAACCGACACCTATGGCCGACGATCGAAGCCGCCCGCGCCGACGGCGCTCGACTCGTCGTCGTCGACCCGGTGCGCACGGTGACGGCCGACGCCGCCGACGTGTTCGTCCAGCCCCGACCGGGCACCGACACGGCGCTGATCCTGGCCATGATGCACGTGCTCATCCGCGACGAGCTGATCGACGACGACTGGGTCGACGACCACACGCTCGGCTTCGACGAGCTGGCCGCCCATGTCGAGGCGTGGACGCCGGCGCGCGCCGCCGCCACCACCGGCCTCGACCCGGCCACCGTCGAGGGCCTCGCCCGCGACTACGGCACGATCCGACCGGCCGCCATCCGCACGCTGATCGGGGCCGAGCACCACGAGAACGGGGCGATGTTCTTCCGCTCGCTTGCCGTCCTCCCGGCCCTCGTCGGCGCCTGGCGCGACCGTGGGGGTGGGCTGGCCCGCAGCGTCGGCTCGTACCACGACGCGCTGATCGACGGCATGGCCCTCAACCGACCCGACCTGCTGGCCGGGCGCACGCCCCGCACGATCAACATGAGCCGCCTCGGTGAGGCGCTCACCGACCCTGACCTCGCTCCACCGGTGGCGGCGATGATCGTGTGGGGCGCCAACCCCCTCGTCGTCGTGCCCGACGCCGAACGGGTGCGCCGGGGGATGGCCCGCGACGACCTCTTCACCGTCGTCCACGAGCAGTTCCTCACCGACACCGCCCGCTACGCCGACATCGTCCTGCCGGCGACGACCCAGCTCGAGGCGAGCGACGCCGTGCCGGCGTGGGGCCACCTGTGGTTGGGCTGGAACGAGGCCGCCATCGAGCCGTTGGGCGAGGCCGTCAGCAACACCGAGCTGTTCCGCCGCCTGAGCACGGCGATGGGCTGGGGCGACGAGCCGGCGATGATCGCCGACGACGAGACGTTGCTGAGAGACGCACTCGGCGCTGATGTCGACGTTGCCGCCTTGCGGGCCGACGGCTGGGTCAAGGCTCCCTATCCCGCCGACGGCCGGCCGTTCGGCGACGGCATCTTCCCCACGCCCAGCGGACGGGTCGAGCTGGTCAGTGACACTTTGGCGGCGATGGGCCAGCCGGCGCTGCCCGACTTCGTCGCCCCCCGAGAAGGCCCCCTGGGCGATGCCGAGCGGTTCGCTCGCTTCCCTCTGCAACTGCTCGTGCACAAGCACCACCCCCGCTTCCTCAACAGCGGCTACTCCCACCTCCCCAAACACGGCCCGGCCGAAGGGGAACCGTTCGTCGAGATGACGGAGGCCGACGCCGCCGTCCGTGGCCTCGCCGCCGGGGACACGGCGCGCGTGTTCAACGACCGCGCCGCGCTCGAACTGCCGGTGCGCGTCAGCGACCGTGTCCGCGACGGCGTCGTCCATGTGCCGTTCGGCTGGTGGAGCGGCCAGCATCCCGGCGGCCGGACCGCCAACGCGCTGACGAACGCCACGCTCACCGACTGGGGCGGCGGCGTCGCGTACAGCGACACGCTCGTCGAAGTCGAGCGCATGCCGTCGAGCTGACGCGAGAGCTTCCCTCTCGGTCAGCAGCCCGAGACGTATCCTCCCTGGTATGGCTGCCGATCTCATCTACGCGTTTCGCGTGATGCGGTTGCCGCTGCTCGATGCCGGAGGCGCCACGATCGGACGGATCACCGACGTCGTTGCCGTCCCGGGCCGCCCGGGCGACGCGCCCCGGGTCGTCGGGTTCGTCGCCGAGAGCCAACGCCGGCGCATCTTCGTCAACGCCAACCGCGTCGCCGAGCTCGGCGGTGACGGCGCCCGCCTGCGCAGCTGGGACGTCGATCTCAACCCGTTCAAGCCCCGCCCCGGCGAGATCCTCGTCGGCGAGCACATCCTCGACCACCGGGTCGGCGACGAGACCGTGAGCGACGTCGGCATCCGCACCGTCGACGACCCCCGCGGTCCGGCGTGGGAGCTGGCCAAGCTGCGCCTGACCCGCCGCAACCCGCTGCGCCGTCGCTCCAGCTACCGCCTCGTCGATGTCGACGAAGTCCCGGGCCTGTTCACCCCGGTCAGCGAGATGGCCGCCGAAGCCGCCCGCCTCCGCGACCTGCACCCGTCCGAGGTGGCCGCCGTGGTGCGGGCGCTGCCGCTGACGCAACGCCGGCAGCTGGCAGCGGCGATGGACGACGAGCGCCTCGCCGACGTACTGGAAGAGCTCCCCGAAGCCGAACAGATCCGCCTGATCGAAGGCCTCGACCTGGACCGCCTCGTCGGCGTGCTCGAGGAGATGGAGTTCGACGACCTCGCCGACCTCCTCGGGGAGATGAGCGGCGAAGAGCGCTCGCGCATCCTCGCCGCCATGGACGACGACGACGCCGACGTGTTGCGGCGACTCCTCTCGTACGAGGAAGCGACGGCCGGCGGCATGATGACGCCCGAGCTGATCGTGCTCGGCCCGACGTCGACCGTGGCCGAGGCGCTGGCCGAGATTCGCCAGCCCGAATGGGTCGTGTCGATCGCCGCCCAGGTGTTCGTCTGCCAGCCACCGTTCCGCACGCCAACCGGCCGCTTCCTCGGCACGGCCCACGTCCAGCGACTGCTGCGCGAGCCGCCGAGCATGGAACTGCGCCACGTCGTCAGCGACGACCCCATTGTTGACGCCGACACGACCGACCGGGCCGTGGCCGAGGTGCTGGCCAGCTACGACATGCTGGCCGTCGCCGTGACCGACGCGACCGGGCGCCTGCTCGGCGCCGTCACCGTCGACGACGTCCTCGACCGCCAACTCGGCGCGGCGTGGCGTCAACGCGGGGCCGACGCCCGCACGAGGTCGGCGTGAGATGGTCAAGCGTCGCGAAGACCTCACCACGCCGCGCACGGGACGGCGTCTCGGCGTCTCGTACGACCCCGACGCGTTCGGACACTTCAGCGAGTCGATCGCCCGGTTCCTCGGGACGGCCCGCTTCCTCATGTGGCAGACGATGGTCATCGTCGTCTGGATCGGCTACAACCTCGTCGCCCCGGAACGCTTCCAGTTCGACCCGTGGGACCGCGGCCTCGTCCTGCTCACGTTGGTCCTGTCGCTGCAAGCCTCCTACGCGGCACCACTCATCCTGCTCGCCCAGAACCGCCAGGAGCGCCGCGACCGCGTGCAGTCCGAGCTCGACCGCGAGGTCGCCGAGCGGACGCAGGCCGACACCGAGTTCCTGGCCCGGGAGATCGCCGGCGTCCGCCTGCTGCTGTCGGACCGCTTGACCGGCGACGAGCTGCGCGACGAGCTGGGCGCTTTGACGACGGCCGTCGAGCGACTGACCGACCGGTTGGACCGTTTCGAGGTTGACGACTCGAGCGAGTAGGCCGCTCGTCGCCGCCGCGCACGATTGCGTTTGGGCTGCTCCGCAGCCCAAACAAGGCGGCCGTAACGATTGGTCGCTCGCCTAGCGGCTCGCTCCGTCGCCCGCGTCCGATCAGCCGGCGTCGGCGATCGCCGGTGGCGAGGCCGGCTGAGCCGGCTGGCGCGACCGTGCGGCGACGTCGTCGAGCAACTCGACGGTGAGGCGGGCGTAGTCGGTGGCGTCGGACAGCACGGCAAAGTGATCGCCCGCCAGCTCGCGCACCGTTGCCCGTAAGGCCTCGGCGAGGGCCCGCTGCTTGGCCGGCCGGACCAGTCGATCCTTCGTCGTGATCAGGCTGGCGGCCGGCACGGCGAGGCCGGCCGCCCACGGCCGCGCGTCGTAACGCCCGAGGGCCCGGCCGGCATCGACCATCGCGAACGGGTCGTTGCGCGACATCTCACTGACGAGCCACGGCACGTAGCGGCGGAGCTGGTGGTCGAGGTCGAACAGCTTGGGCACGGCCTTGTTCAGGTACCAGCGGTACCCGCGGGTGCGCAGCCACGAGCCGCCGACCGGCAACAGCCGCCACATCACCCGCTCGAGCAACGTGCTGCGCCACTCCAGCGCTGTCGCCTGGACGACTAGCCCGGCGACGAGATCGGGGTGGCGGCGGGCCAACAGCAGCGCCAGCGGGCCACCCATCGAGTAGCCGACGGCGAGCACCCGTGTCACGCCGAGGGACCGGAGCACGGCGGCGGCATCGTCGGCGACGTCTTCGAGCTCGAACGGGGCCGGCGATCGCAATCCCCGCCCGTGGCCGCGATGATCGACGCCGACGATGCTGTAGCGCTCGGCCAGCGACCGGTAGGCGGCGACGAACTGCAGGTCGGCCGACGCCGTCCAGCCGTGCAAGAGGACGACGACGGGGGCCGCCGGGTCGGCGTGGTGGTGCCATCGAACGAAGAACTCGCCCCGCCCTTCGATGCGCACTGTCGAGCCGGCCGGCGTCCAGGGCATCTCGAAGCGGGACGTCTCGGACATCGCCGGCAGGGTACCGACGGCGGCTATCTGCTGGGGATGCCGGTGAAGGCCTGGAGGCGGACGCCGCGGCGGGCGACGCCGGCGAGCAACGCGGCCGTCGGCAGGGCGACATCACCGGCCACGACGACCCCGGCCTCGGCCCGGCCGGCGGCGATGACGTCGACGAAGGCGGCCGCCACCGCCCCTGCCGCCGTGGCGATGAGCTCGGCGACGCCCCAGATCAACGTCACGCGCGCACCCGACTGGTCGTGGCCCCGGGCCTCGACCCGCAATGCCCCGATCCCGCCCTCACGGTGGGGCGGGCTGAGCATCGGCAGCCGCGCCGTCAGGCGATCCCGGCGGGTGGCCGAGACGCGAGCGCTGATGCGAGTGGCGTCGGGAAAGGTGCGGTGCAGCAGCAGCGGATCCGGAGACTCCGCCCGGTAACAGTCCCGCGCGCCGACCGGCTCGGGGAACCAGCACAGCTCGCGCCCACTGCCGGCCGGGGTCCGCTCGATCCAGCCCTCGTCGTGCCAGCCGACGGCCCACCCGCGAAGCATGTGGTGGTGCTCGCGGGCACACGAGGGACCGGCGGTGCCGTGGACGGCGACGTGCAGCTCGTCGCAGCCCGCCAACAGGTCGGCGAGGTGCCGGGCGATCAGCCCGCTCAACCCGGGCGCCACGGCGGCGCCGACAGCGAGGCAGACTCCCTGGTCGCGAGCTTGGTCGTCGAGCGCCAGCATCTCGCGGACGTCGTCGAGATCCCCGCTGGTCGAGATGACGTGGCGGCCGGAGGCGATCAGCACCGCCGCTCGATCGGCGTGGGGCCCGCTCGGCGCCAGCACGACGACATCGGCGTCGACGTCGCGGCTGACCACCGTGTGGGGAGCGGCGACCCGGCGTAGACGGTCGGCGACGACGCCCCGCCCGACGAGCCCGACCGTCGTCATCGGTCGGTCGCGGTCATCGATCAGGGAGCTCGACGGGCTGCCAGCCGCCGTGCTGCGGCGGGGTCCCGCCCCGGCCCCGCAGGCGCAACGCACCGGCGATGGCGCCGGCCACGGCCAGCGCTCCGAGGGCTCGGCGGAGCAGCTTCACGGCCGCGCAGTGTGTCACAGGTCAGCGAGGTGGGTGGCGTGTGGCGACCGACTGGGCGACGCGCGTATGTTCGATCCTGCTGGCGATCACGTCTAGAGTCCCAATGAGGACGCACCATGGGACTCGCATGAAGGAACGACGGAGGACTGCCACTTCGAACTTCGGCGTCGGTGGCCGAGAGAGCCACGACGCATCCGCGTTCTATGACCGCTTTCGACCGCCTGATCTCTCGGACGACGAGGGCGTTCCGGCACCCGAGCCGGTCACTGAGCCGTTCATCCACGGCGACGCCCGCCGGATGGATCTCGTCCGCGACGGTTCGGTCGCCCTCGTGGTGACATCCCCGCCCTATTTCGCCGGCAAGCAGTACGAAGAGGAGCTGGAGCGAGAAGGGGTGCCTTCCTCCTATCTCGAGTACCTCGAGATGTTGACCGAGGTGTTTGCCGAATGCGTTCGCAAGCTCGAGCCGGGTGGACGCATCGCCGTGAACGTGGCCAACTTGGGACGTAAGCCCTACCGCAGCCTGTCCGCCGACGTCATTCGAATCTTGGAGCACGACCTCGGCCTGCTCCTACGAGGCGAGCTGATCTGGCAGAAGGGAGAAGGCGCCAGCGGGTCGTGTGCGTGGGGTTCGTTTCGAAGCGCGGCGAACCCCGTGCTGCGCGACATCAGCGAGCGGGTGATCGTCGCCAGCAAGGGCCGGTTCGACCGCGCCCGCTCCGTCAAGCAACGGACGGCCGAGCGGTTGCCGCACGAGAGCACGCTGTTGACGGAGGACTTCATGGCGCTGACGCTTGACATCTGGTCCATCCCCCCCGGAGAGCGCTCGCCGAGTCGGTCATCCCGCGCCGTTTCCCGTCGAGCTGCCTGAGCAGCTCATCCGCCTGTACACATTCAAGAACGACCTCGTGCTCGACCCGTTCATGGGGAGTGGGTCGGCGCTGGTTGCTGCGGCTCGGCTGGACCGCCGCTATGTCGGGTACGACTTGGACGAGCGCTACATCGAAATCGCCCGCCGACGCGTGACCGAGCTGCTCGACACCCAGCGGCCTCCCGGCACGGCGCCCGTGCAGCCGATACCGGTCGAGACGCCAGCACCGACCGCCGACCCGCTCGAGGAGTTTCAGAGTCGCGCCACCCGGGAGGGCAAGGCTGCACAGAAGCTGGCCGAACAACTGCTCGAACACGCCGGCTTCGATATCCAGGAACGCAACAAGCGGATCCGCAAGACGGGCGTCACTGTCAACTTCGTGGCGACCGACGCCGAACGTGACACCTGGTTCTTCGACGTCTCCGGTGCGTTCACGAGCCATCGGGGTGGCCTGCTGCGGACCGACACCGTGTGGAAGTCGCTCGGTCGTGCGTATGCGCTGAAGGGCGCACGAGGTGACGTGCCGTTGGTCTTCCTCACGAGCCATCTGCCGAAGCGACCCAGCGAGGGCGACACCGCGTTGCGAGCAGCCGGCCCAGATGCCTTCTTCGACGCGATCGAGATGCTCTCTGGGGAGAGCCTTCAACGGCTCGCCGTGTACGCGCGCGGCGGGTTCAGCGACGACCCACAGCCGGGATTCTGGACCGGGCAGGACCTGGCACGGAGACGAGCGGAATGACCCGTTCGGTGGCGGGCGCCGTCGTTCGCGACGACCCACCGCAAGTCTTCGTCGCCGACGACCAGGAGACGCTCAACTGGGTGATCGCCTTGCACCTCGTCGCTCACCGCGCTGGGGACGCTGGGTCCCACACTCGACGACGCGTTGATGCGTCGTCCACCGGAGCTCGTGAACGTCAGCGACGCGGTCTGGAGTCGCGTCGCGGATCTCCATCTCCCCGGCGCCCATGCGGATGCGTTCCGCACCGCCTCGCCACGGTCAGGCGTTCCTCGTGGCGGGCGATGGACTCCGCGATCGAACACCTGAACGTGTCGAGTGGAAGGCCCCTCAGCGCCCACCCGGGGACGACGTCATCCAGATCGACGGTCACGTGGAGATCCGATGGAGCCACGGCCGGTTCGTCGGCTCACCAGAATCGAAGATCTATCTCGACACCCCACATGTTGATGTGCCGGGGTACAACCCCCTCCGTTGAGGCCGCCCGTCATCGGGAGACACCCATTGAAGAGGTTCTCGTGGGGCTAACAAGAATCGAACTTGTGACCTCATCCTTATCAGGGATGCGCTCTAACCGACTGAGCTATAGCCCCGGACCAGGGGTCGAAGGTTAGCGTTCGCCGTCCGGACCTCAACCGGGTTACCGGGGCCGGCGGGCCGGTACCGACGGCGATCCGGGCGGCCGCGGGGGCAGCGGCGCCTCGTCGTCGTAGGGGCTCGGGCGGCGCACGACGAAGCGGCGCATCGGCGCCGCCGTGCGCTCGACGACCTCTTCTTCGAGCACCGTCATGCGCACCCCACCGACGAGGTCGGTGACGAGGTTGAACAGCGTCGCCGCCAGCACGGCCGCTCCCGTCAGGCCAACGGCGCCGAACAGACCAGCGACCCAAGCACTACGGAAGATCTTGGCGCCGTCGAACTCGAACGTGTCCCAGCCGAACGACTCGAAGAAGCGCTCGAGGTTGTCGAGCGTGCCCGTCGCTTCGGCCACGTTCCACAACAGCACGCTGGCAGTGAGGAGCACGCCGTAGATCACGAGGTTGACGACCATCGCCACCTTGAAGACGCTCCACGGATCGACGTGACGCAGCACCCGGGTGACTTTGCGAACGCGCGGACGGCGCCCGAGGACGCGCGGCACGGGCGCCACCAGATGGTCGCTGACCATCGACGACGTCGCCTGGTTGGCCGATCCGGGCGGCGGTCCGGCCGGGATGGCCGGACCGACGACGGGGCGCTCGTCGAGGCGGCGCGGGCGCGACGGCGCCAACGACGTGCCGGGAGCGCGCGGTGGTGCCTCGCGCGGCGAGGGCGGTCCGTGGATCGGGCCGGTCGGCACCGGCGGAGCATCGGGGCCGCGCCCGCGGGCGGTCCGCGTCACCGCCGTCGACGAGCCCCGACGAGCTTCGGCCGACCGCGCCGGGGCCGTGCGGGTGGCCGCGCGAGACGCCGGCGCCTGCCGGTGGGCGCCGCCGGCGCCCGCCACCTGGCTGCGCGTCGGGCGACGCTCGGGCGACTCGGCCCCGGACTGTCGCGCCGCCGGCTTGGCGTCGCGCTCGTTCGAACTCACGACGAGCCAGTGTAGGCAGGCGCCTGCGACCGGGTCTGGACGCTCGGCGATTGACCCTGCCGGCCGATCGAGTCGGCGAGACGTCTCAGTGGCGTCAGAATGGTGTCATTCTTGACTTGACATGACGTCATTGTGATGTCAGAGTGGTGCGCATGGACCTCACGCCCTACGTCGAGCGGCTCCGCCGGGACCTGACCGCCGCCACGGCGACCGGCGCCCCGGAGGTCGAGGCGGCGGCCGAGCGGGTGGTGCTGACCCTCGATCCCGCGGTGCGCATGGTCCTGCTGGAGGCGTTGGCCGACGCGGCCGCCGAGATCAGCGCCCACCTCGACACCGACACGGTCGACGTCCGCCTGGCCGGCCGCGAACCAGAGTTCGTCGTCACGCCCCTCGCTCCGGCCTTCGCCGCGCCGGCTCCTCCCGCCCCGCCGCGCCCGCCGGGACCTGCCGACGCCGACGACGGGAGCCAGTCCCGCATCACGCTGCGCCTGCCCGAAATCCTCAAAGCCAGGGCCGAGGAACTGGCCGTCGATCTCAGTCAGTCGCTCAACACCTGGATCGTCGACGCCATCCGGGAAGGCATCGACGGCCGGGCGGCCGACGCCGAGCCCCGACCACCCGGCGGCGCTCGCCGCCGACGCGCCAACCGCGTCCAAGGTTGGGTCGGCTGACGCCGACCCAACTCATCGTCACCACCACCCCCGACGCTTCGCCGTCGTCCACGAGGAGCAGACATGCCCACGTTCCCCACCCCACAGCCCATCGCGCTCCGGATTCGCAACGGCGCCGGACGGATCAGCGTCACCGCCACCGACACCACCGACACGACCGTCGACCTCGATGCGCTCAACGACGCCGGAGCCCGGGCGATCGAGAGCGCCATCGTCGAGCACCGCGGGGACGCCGTCACCGTCGAGATCCCGAGCAAGGGTGGTGGCCTGCTCGGACGCAGTCCGGCCGTCGCCATCACCGTTCGCGTGCCGCTGGCCAGCACCCTCAGCGCCGTCGCCGGCTCGGCCGACATCGACGTCACGGACGGACTCGCCGGCGTCGACGCGACCGCCGGCTCCGGTGCCATCAGGATCGGGCGAGTCGACGGCGACGTCCACGCCCGTAGCGGCTCGGGCACCGTCGGTCTGGCCGGCGGCACCGGGGCGATCCGCGTCGGCACCGGTTCGGGTGACGTCACGATCGGCGAAGCCGCCGCTGACGCGTCGGTCTCGACCGGCTCCGGCGACGTTCGCATCGCCAGCATCACCGGCACCGCGGCGACGAAGACGGGCTCTGGCGACGTCGTGGTCGTCGATCTGGACGGCCAGCTCGAGTCCAAGAGCGGCTCCGGTGACACCCGCGTCGAACGGGCCCGCGCCGGTGGACTCCACGTGCGCAGCGCCAGCGGCACCGTGCGCGTCGGGATCGCCGATGGCACGGCGGCGTGGCTCGACGTCAGCAGTGTTTCCGGCCGCGTCGACCAGTCCCTCGCCAACTCGACCGGACCCCGCGACGACCAGGCCCGTGTCACCGTCGCCGTGTCCACCGTGAGCGGCGACGTCGAGATCCGCCGGGCCTGATCGCCTTTCCACCACCCCACCCAACCAGGAGTCACCACCATGCACCCGTTCGCCCTCGAGCTCGCCCGCCAGCACCACGACGACCTACGCCGCAGCGTCCGCCGCCGCGGGCCAGCCCGGCCCCGCCGGCTGTTCCCGCCCCGCTCGTCCCGCCGCGCTCGCCCGCGCCCGTAGGCACGGTGGTGTCACTGATCGTGTCAGATCCGTGAGCACCCGTACGCGCGCCGATCTGACACAAACTCGTACCGGCGCCGCGACCGTGTACGACTGGCGGTCCCCGCGTCACGGCCCCGGACCGAGGGTCGCCCGAGCCGTCGCCTCGGCTTCACCGACACGCACGGTCACGGTGACCGTGGCACCGGACTGCGTCCACGACACGACGTCGGCGCCGTTGGCAGCCGCGAGGCGAGCGGCTGCCGCCCGCCCGTCGGCCGCACCGGCGAGGGCGGCGGCGTCGGCCGCGGTGCGCGCCCGGCCGGCGTCGATGACGTCGCCGGCCAGCGTCGCCAGGGCCATCGTCAGGGCCAGCGCCAGGCCGACGAAGGCCACCACGAACGAAACGGCCTGGCCGTCATCTCCCCGCACGCGTCGCATGCGCCACCTCCCTGCTGGCGATCGCTTCGACCGGCCCACCGCTCACGCCGGTCACCCGTTGACCACCGGCGGCGTTGCCGCCGATGAACGAGGCGCCGTGGTGATTGGTCGGCTCGCCGAGGCTCGCCTCCCTGCCATCGTCACATCTGGCCGCCGGGCTCGGCGGCGAGTGGTCACCGCAGTGGTGACGAGGGGTGGCGGCGAGGTCTACTCGTCGCTGGCGAGGATCGGCGCCACAGAGGCAACCGTCTGGCCGTCGTCGAGATTCATGACCCGGACGCCGGTGGCCCCGCGACCTTGCGAGGAGATCTCCCGCACGGGCATACGGATGGTCACCCCTCCCGAGGACACGGCGACGATCTCGTCGTCGATACCGACCATGAAGGCGGCCACCACCTCGCCCTTCTTGCCCGTCAGCTTGATGCCGATGACACCCTGGCCGCCGCGGCCCTGCGTGTTGTACTGGGCCAGCTGCGTGCGCTTGCCGTAGCCGGCCTCGGTGACCATGAGGATGGCGGTGTCGTCCCGGGCGATGTCGACCGAGACCACCTCGTCGCCGGTGCGCAGCTTCATGCCGCGCACCCCGGCGGCGGTCCGCCCCATCGGGCGGACGTCGTCCTCGTTGAAGCGGATCGTCATGCCCCGCCGGGAGACGATGAAGATGTCGTCGCCGCCGTGGGTCTCGATGACGCGCACGAGCTGGTCGCCCGGGCGCAGGTTGAGGGCGATCAATCCGTCCCGGCGGCTGGAGTCGTAGGCGTCGATCGTCGTCTTCTTCACCGTGCCCTGACGCGTGGCGAAGAACAAGAAGCGCTCACCGCCGAAGTCGCGGGTGTCGATGATTGCTTGGATCTTCTCCCCCGGCTGGAGTGGCAGCAGGTTGACGATCGGCATGCCCTTGGCCGTGCGCTCGCGTTCGGGGATCTCCAACGCCCGCAGCTTGTAGACCTTGCCCAGGTTGGAGAAGAACAGCAGGTGGGCGTGGGCCGTCGTGAAGATGACGTGGCGCACGAGGTCGTCGGTCTTCAACCGGCCGCCGCTGACGCCCCGGCCGCCGCGTGACTGGGTCTTGAATGACCCGGCCGGCACGGCCTTGACGTACTGCGCCTCGGTCATCACGACGACCAGTTCCTTGTCGTCGACGAGATCCTCGATCGACATGTCCCCGGAGTCGAACGTGATCTGACACCGCCGCGGGGTGGCGAACTCCTCACGGATCGCGCTGAGCTCATCCTTGATGACGAGGCGCAGCACGCGGTCGTCGGCGAGGATCTCCTCCAGCTCCTTGATCGTGTTGCGAACGTCCTCGAGCTCGGTCTCCAGGTCGATCCGCGACAGCCGGGTCAGCTGGCGCAGCTGCAGGTCGAGGATGTCGATGGCCTGCGGCTCGGAGAACTCGAACGGCGCCGCCATCAGCCCGGTCTTCGCCGCGCCGGCATCGTCGCTGGAACGGATGAGGGCGATGATCGCGTCGATGACGTCGAGCGCCTTGATGCGCCCCTCGAGGATGTGCTCCCGGCGGCGGGCCTTGTCGAGGCGGAACTGCGAGCGCCGCGTGATCACCTCGATCTGGTGGGCGACGTAGCCCTCGAGCGCCGACAGCAGGTTGACGGTGCGGGGCACGCTGTCGACGAGCGCGACCATGTTGACGGCGAAGCTCGTCTGCAGCTGGGTCAGCTTGAACAGCTTGTTGAGCACGACGTTGGAGTTGGCGTCGCGCTTCAACGTGATGACGAGGCTGGTCGCGCCGCCCGACGATCCGTCGTTGACGTCGGCGATGCCCTCGAGGTCGCCACTGTCGACGAGCTCCTGGATGCGGGCGGCGATGGCGTTGCAGCTCGTCTGGTACGGCAGCTCGGTGACGACGATCTCCGTCGCCCCCCGCTTGTTCTCCTCGATCGTCGCCGTCGCCCGCATCTTCACGCTGCCCCGTCCGGTGCGGTACGCGTCGATGATCCCGGCCCGTCCGAGGATGCTGGCCCCGGTCGGGAAGTCCGGCCCCTTGACGAACTGCATGAGGTCGTCGACGGTCGCCTCCGGCTGGTCGATCAGGTGGATCGTCGCGTCGATGACCTCGCCGAGGTTGTGCGGCGGGATGTTCGTCGCCATGCCGACGGCGATGCCCTGGCTGCCGTTGACGAGCAGGTTGGGGAAGCGCGACGGCAGCACGACCGGCTCTTCGAAGCGCCCGTCGTAGTTGGGCACCATGTCGACGGTGTCCTCGTCGATGTCGGCCAACATTCGCATCGTCAACGGCGCCAACCGACACTCGGTGTAGCGCGAAGCAGCCGGGCCGAAGTCTGGAGATCCATAGTTGCCGTGGAAGTCGATCAGGGGGTGGCGCAGCGAGAACGGCTGGGCCATCCGCACCAAGGCGTCGTAGATGGCGCCCTCGCCGTGGGGGTGGAAGCGGGCCATCGTGTCGCCCGAGACGCGGGCGCACTTGACGAACGGCCGGTCGGGGCGGAAGCCCTGGTCCTCCATGTCCCAGATGATCCGGCGGTGGACCGGCTTGAGGCCGTCGCGGACGTCGGGCAGGGCCCGGGCCATGATGACCGACATGGCGTAGTCGAGGAACGAGGTTTCCATCTCGTCCTGGAGCTGCACCGGCTGCACCGGCTCGAACGGCAGTGCGCTGGGCGGAAGGTTGTCGTCAGACATGCGGGGTGAGTCCTAAAAATCGAGGTTGCGGACGTCGCGGGCGTTGGTGGTGATGAAGTTGCGACGACTCTCGACGTCGTCGCCCATCAGCACGCTGACGATGTCGTCGGCGAGAGCGGTCTCTTCGAACGTCACCTGGAGCAGGGTCCGCGACGCGGCGGACATCGTCGTCGTGCGCAGCTCGTCCCAGTCCATCTCGCCGAGACCCTTGAGGCGCTGGAAGTCCTTCTTGTGGTTCGGATGCTCGGCGAGGAACGCCGCCTTGGAACCGTCGTCTTTGAGGTACACCTTCTCCTTGCCGACCTCCGTCGAGTACAGCGGTGGTTGGGCGATGTACACGAAGCCAGCTTCGACCAGCGGCTTCATCTGGCGGTAGAAGAACGTCAGCAGGAGCGTGCGGATGTGGCTGCCGTCGACGTCGGCGTCGGCCAACACGACGACCTTGTGGTAGCGGGCCTTGGTGACGTCGAACTCCTCGCCGACGCCGGCGCCGATCGCCGTGATCAGGGCCTGCACCTCGTTGTTCTTCAACATCTTGTCGACGCGGGCCCGCTCGACGTTGAGGATCTTGCCGCGGATCGGCAAGAGGGCCTGGGTGCGCGGGTCGCGGGCGTCGATGGCGGTGCCACCGGCCGAGTCGCCCTCGACGATGAACAGCTCGCTCTCGGCCGCCGACTTGCTGGAGCAGTCCTTCAGCTTGTCGGGCATGCCGGCGCCGGTCAGGGCGGTCTTGCGGCGGATGGCGTTGCGGGCGTTCTTGGCGGCGACGCGAGCCTGCGCCGCGGCCTGGGCCTTCTTGACGACCTTGTTGGCCTCGGTCGGGTTCTCGTCGAGCCACTCGGCCAGCCGCTCGTTCGTCGCCTTCTGCACGAACGAACGCATCGGGACGTTGCCCAGCTTGGCCTTCGTCTGACCCTCGAACTGCGGGTCGCGCAGCTTCACCGACACGATGGCGGTGATGCCCTCGCGGATGTCCTCACCGAGGAGGTTCTCGTCGCGCTCCTTGAGCAGCCCCTTGGCCCGGGCGTACTTGTTGACCACGGTCGTCAACGCCGAGCGGAAGCCCTCGACGTGCATCCCGCCCTCGATCGTCGAGATGCCGTTGGCGTAGCCGTGGATGCCCTCGTAGTAGCCGGTGTTCCACTGCACGGCGACGTCGATGGTCTGGTTGTCCTGGTCGTCGTCCTCATAGTGGCAGACCTTCGAGAACAGCGCCTCTTTGGATGCGTTGAGGTGCTTGACGAAGTCGACGATGCCGCCCCGGTACTGGTACGTGACCTGCTGTTCCTTCTCCGGGCGCTCGTCCTTGAAGACGATCTCGAGGCCGCGGTTGAGGAAGGCCATCGTCTGCAGCCGCTCCAGCACGGTGCGGGCGACGAACTCGGTACCCTCGGCGACGAAGATCGTCGGATCCGGCCAGAACGTCACCGACGTCCCCGTCGAGCGCCCGCGGGCGGGGGTGGGACTGGCGACTTCGATCTTGCCCTGCGGCTTGCCGCCCTTGGCGTACTCCTGGCGGTAGCGCTGGCCGTCGCGGTCGACCTCCAGCACGAGGCGCTCGGAGAGCGCGTTGACGACGCTGACGCCGACGCCGTGGAGGCCGCCCGACACCTTGTAGCCGTCGCCGCCGAACTTGCCGCCGGCATGGAGCACCGTCAGGACGACCTCGGCCGCGCTCTTGCCCTTGTGCGGGCCGGACGGGTAGGGATCGACGGGGATGCCACGCCCGTTGTCGTCGACGCGGCAGGCACCGTCGGCCACCAGCGTCACGTTGATCCGGTCGCAGTAGCCGGCCATCGCCTCGTCGACGGCGTTGTCGACGACTTCCCAGATCAGGTGGTGGAGGCCGGCGAGACCCGTCGAGCCGACGTACATGCCGGGGCGTTTGCGGACCGGATCGAGCCCCTCCAGCACCTGGATGTCCTTGGCGCCGTACTCCCCGGGACCAGCGCGCGCCGGCCTCGGCGTGGGGTTCGAACGATCATCGAGCGTCAACGTGGTGTTCCGTTCGTCAGGGAAAAGAGCGGCATCGGCGGCCGCCCGCGAGCGGGGCGGAGCGATCGGGTGGCGTCGACGCCCGGCGGCGGGTCTGGTGACCGGTGCACGAACCGGAGGACACGCATCCACAGTGCCCACGACCAGGGGTTTCCTGGCGGTTGGGATGCGGAGCCCGGCGCCCGGCGAGCGTCTCAGCGATGGAGGTTCAGTCTACCAACGGGGGGTCATGACGGGGTGGGACCCCGACGCCCGCCGACACGCACCTCGAGGCGCTCGACGCGCACCCCGGCGACGGTCCGCAGGCGGGCCCGCACGTCGTCGCTGAGGAAGCGCAGCTGGGTCGCCCATGCCGGATCGTCGACCTCGACGAGCAGGACGCCCCGGTCGAGGCGAATCGGGCGCACGTGGGCGGCAAGGGCCGGGCCGACGGCGTCCTCCCACCGTCCGAACACGCCAGCTACTTCGGCCCGGACGGCCCCGGCGCGCAGCGACCGCACGACCCGGTCGAGGGCGGCGTCCAGGCGGATCGGCTGGGGACCGTCGTCGCGCCGCTCGCTCATCCTGACGCCTCGGCCGTCATCCCGGCGACGGTACCTCCGACGACGCGCAGCACTCGGTCGGGTTGCGCCCCCGGCGGCACGGCGCCGGCCGTGGTGATCACGATCTGACCCGGCGGCAGATGGCCGAGCAAGGCCGCGGCCCGGCCTGGGTCGAGCTCGGACAGCACGTCGTCGAGAATCAGCACGGGCGACGACCCGGTGCGATCGGCGACGAGTGCGTGGGCCCCGAGACGCAGGGCGAGCGCGAGCGTTCGTTGTTCGCCCTGGGAGGCGTGGGTCCGGGCTGGCATCCCGTCGATCGAGAGTTCGACCTCGTCGCGATGGGGTCCGACGCTCGACACGCCGCGACGCACGTCAGTTTCCCGGGCCTCGGCCAGTGCGGCGGCCAGGCCGACTTGGCGCCACGGGGGCTCGTAGCGCACCTCGATCGCCGTTGGCCGCCCGGCCAACCGCTCGTAGGCGGCGGCGACATGGTCGCTGATCCGGGCCACCAACGTCGCCCGGGCGTATCCGAACTGGTCCCCCGCCGCCGCCAGCTTGGCGTCCCACACGTCGAGGGTGACGGTCGCCGGCTCGTCGAGTCGACCGCCCGCGTGGCGCAGCAACGTGTTGCGCTGGCGCACGACGCGATCGAGCTCGAGGCGGGCGGCGTCGTACTTGACGGCGAGCGCGACGAGCGTGTCGTCGAGGAAGCGCCGGCGCTCGGCTGGCCCGCCCTTGACGAGCGTGAGGTCGTCGGGTGAGAAGACCGTGACCCGCACGACTCCGAGCAGGTCGCGGGCCCGCCCGAGACGCTGGCGGTTGACCTGGACCCGGTTGCGCCCGCCCGGCACCAGCTCCGCCTCGATCAGCGAGGCGCGGCCGTCGTCATCGCGCAGCTGGGCCCGCACGATCCCCATCGTCGCGCCGACCCGGACGAGCGCCTCGGGGGGAGCACCCCGGAAGCTGCCCAGCGTGGCCAGGTAGGCCAGCGCCTCGGCGAAGTTCGTTTTGCCGTGGCCGTTGTCGCCGACGACCACGGTGGTTCCGGCGGTGAGGTCGAACCGGGCGGCGTGGTAGTTCCGGAAGTCGACCAGTTCCAACCGCTCGACGATCACGCTCGGGCTCCGCCGACCGGCCAAGCCGGATCGGCTGCGCCTCCGTGCTCACCGCCGACCCTCCGGATCGGCGCTCGCCCCCCTGGCCATGATCCGGGACTGCCGACCGGCCAAGCCGGATCGGCTGCGCCTCCGTGCTCACCGCCGACCCTCCGGATCGGCGCTCGCCCCCCTTGCCCTTGGCAACGGGCCACCGACTCAGGGCACCCGGACCGGCATGAGCAGGTAGAGGTAGTCGTCGCGACCGACACCGCGGATGACCGCCGGCTTCATCGGGTCCATCGTCGACAACGTGAGCTCATCGGTGTCGAGAGCGTCGACCCCGGCGGTGAGGTACTCGGGGTTGAACGCCACCGTCATCTCGGCCCCCTCGTAGCGAGCATCGATCTCCTCCGACGCCGTGCCGAGATCCTGGGTGATGGCGGTGAGTTGCACCGTGTCGCCGCCAAGTCCGAGGCGAACGGGCGTGGCGTCCCGGGCCATGATCTTGACCCGCCGCAAGGCCTCCAGCAGCGCTTCCCGCTCGACGGTCAGGACGTTCGGGTGTTGACTCGGCAGGAGGTTGCGGTAGTTCGGATACTCGCCTTCGATCAGGCGCGTCGTCAGCCGCGTCCCACCGGCTTCGAAGACGGCGTCGCGGGCGCCCAGGCGCACGGTCAACTCCTCACTCCCGCCGAGTATTCGCTGCAGTTCGTTGAGCGCCCGGCTGGGCACGAGCACCTTCTGGCCGCTGGCCAGGATGTTGCTGTCGGGCAGCTCGCGCACGGCCAGGCGGTACGAGTCGGTCGCGACCATGCGTACCCCGTCGTCGTCGGCCGTGATCAACACGCCGGTCAGCACGGCTCGCGCGTCGTCGGTGCTGGCGGCGCGGACCACCTGCTTCAAGGCGTCGGCAACGTCGGCCGACGCCAACGTCACGGCGTCGGCCGACGGCTCGGTCTGCTGCGGGTAGTCATCGAGGCCGAGCGGACGCACCGAGAACTGCGAGCGCCCTGAACTGATGCTCAACTCCTCGTCGCCGAGGCTCACGTCGACGGCGCCGGCTGGCAGCGACCGCACGATGTCGGCGACGAGGCGGGCCGGTACGACGACGGCACCGTCGCGCTCACCACCGACCGTGAGGGTCAGGCGGATCGCCAATTCGAGGTCGGTTCCCGTCACCGACAACTCGTCACCTTGCACCTCCAGGCGGACGCCCGACAGCACGGGCAACGTGCCGGTCCGGCTCGTGGCCGCTCGTCCGGCAGTGGCCAGAGCATCGGCCAAAACGTCACGCTCGCATCGGAACTTCACAGTGCGGCCTTTCTCACAACGAGGTGATGGAGATGAACTAGTAGCGGTAATAGGGGCTGTGGATTGGGGACGAACCGCCGTCGCGGCAGCGTAGAGGGCGCATCAGGGCGCGCCCGCTTATCCACCGAAATCCCCTGTCGCGAGATCACGACGATGTCATTCGGTGGATGACCACGCGTTGTCCACCAGTCGAACCCCGAGTGTCCCCATGGTGGCGGGACAACGTGGGGATGGTGCGTTCGTTCATGCCGCGTTGAGCTGGCGGACGAGGTCGGTGACCTGCTCGTAGACCTGCTTGCGTTCGCCCATCAGCCGCTCGATCTTGGCGACGGCGTGGATCACGGTGGTGTGGTCGCGACCGCCGAAGACACGGGCAATCGCCGGGTAGCTCAAATCGGTGAGGTCACGGAACACGTACATCGCGATCTGCCGGGCGGTGACGAGCGGGCGCTGGCGGCTCTTGCCCTTCAACGCGACGACATCGAAGCCGAGGATGGCGGCGATCTCGGTCAGCAGTTCGTCCTCGGTCCGTCGTTTCGGCGCCGACTCGCGCAGCAGGTCGGCCAACAAGGTCTGCGCCAGCTCGGTCGTGATCGGCACCCGGTTCAGCGAGGCGAACGCGGTGACACGGATCAAGGCGCCCTCCAGCTCGCGGATGTTGTTGGAGATCTTCGTGGCGATGAACTCGAGCGTGTCGGCAGGCACCACGACGCCATCTCGTTCGGCCTTGTTGCGCAAGATGGCGAGGCGGGTCTCCATATCGGGCGGTTGGATGTCGGTGATCAGCCCCCACTTGAAGCGGCCGCGTAGGCGGTCCTCGAGGGTCGGGATGGCGTCGGGGGGACGATCCGACGAGATGACGATCTGCTTGCTCGCGCCGTGGAGGGAGTTGAACGTGTGGAAGAACTCCTCCTGCAAGCCCTCGCGGTTGGCCAGGAACTGGATGTCGTCGACGAGCAGCACGTCACTGTCGCGGTAGCGGCGTTTGAACTCGGCCGTGGTGTTGAGCCGGATGGCGTCGACGAACTCGTTGAGGAACGTCTCGGTCGAGACGTAACGGACGGCGTAGTGCTGGTAGTTGCTGTGAACGTAATGACCGATGGCGTGCAGGAGGTGGGTCTTGCCGAGACCGGCGTCGCCGTAGATGAACAACGGGTTGTAGGAGCGGCCCGGCGTTTCGGCGACGCGCAACGAGGCGGCCAGGGCGAACTGGTTGGAGACGCCCTTGACGAACGTCTCGAACGCGTAGCGCGGGTTCATCCCGGCCGCGTCGATGATCGCCGCACCATCGGGGGCGCGGGCGAGCCCCGCGGCGGGGGGTGGGGTCACCGTCTCGGCGACGTCGCGCTGGTCATCGAGTTCGGGTCGGGGCGAGGGGTCGATGATCATCTCGAGGGCGCACTCGGGGCCGACGATCTCGTCGACCGCCTCGGTGACGAGGGGCAGGTAGCGGGTCTGGATGCGCTCGCGTAGGTTGCGACTGGGCACGCTGACGCGCAGCAGCGTCGGGGACACCTCGAGCGGGCGGACATCGGCGAACGTGCTCATCCAGACCGAATCGGTGATCTGCTGACGGAGGAGCGTGGTGACATCAGTCCACACCTGATTGTGGTCGTCCACCTGCTCCTCCTGCCTCCGTCGACGCACTCGATCCACAAACTTGTCCACATCTGTGGACAGGGCAGCTCGAAGCCGAGCGCAGCAAGATATCACGCCCCGATCGCCGTTCGAACGGGGCGGCGCCCGTGGGTTTGTTCGGTTGTGGGGTTCGCCCTGGTGGCCGTAGCCTTGGCGGGTCTGACGGGCGCGTTGCGCCCGGCCGCACGCGGGCGGTGACCGCCCCGTTTCGGCTCACCTTGCCTGTCACCCCGGAGCTCGCCCGTGAAGCGTACGTACCAGCCCAATACCCGCCGTCGTGCCCGCAAGCACGGCTTTCGTGCCCGCATGCGCACGCGGGCCGGCCGCGCCATCATCAAGTCGCGCCGCTTGAAGGGCCGCCACCGGTTGACGGCCTGACCGGACTTGATCGGTCGGATCCACGAACGGCGGCGGTTCGACGAGCTTCGTCGATCCGATCGCCGCGCCGGAACCGAACACTTGTGGTGCCGTTTTCTTCCCGACCCTGCCACCGCTCCCCCGCGCGTGGCCTTTGCCATCGGCCGCGCCGTGGGCACCGCCGTGACGCGCAACCGCCTGCGCCGCCGCCTGCGGGCGCTCGTGGCCGACGCCGCCGCCACCGGGGTGCTGGCACCGGGATGGCTGCTCGTTGGGGCCCGACCTGCTGCCCCCGAACTGACGTACGAGCAACTGGCCGGCGAGGTCCTGCTGCTGTTGCGCACCGTCGATCGAGCCGGTGGGCGATGAGGACATCGGCTCGCCTCATCCGCCTCGTCGAGTGGTACCAGCGGGCCGTCGAAGGCCGCCCCTCCCCCTGCCGATTCACGCCGTCGTGCTCGAGCTACGCCCATGAGGCGCTCGTCGTCCACGGCACCCGCCACGGCCTCTGGCTGACCCTGCGCCGCCTGTCGCGCTGCCGTCCGCTCGGGCCGTCCGGGTTCGATCCCGTGCCCGAGGGCCGACCACTTTCGCCTCCCGAAGGACGCTGATGTTCGAGATCCCAGCCGGCTTGCTGTCGTGGTTCTACGGCCTGACCCACAACTACGCCGCCGCCATCGCCCTGATTGCCGTCGTGTTGATGGCCGTGATCACGCCGCTCACGCTGAAGAGCACCAAGGGGATGCTTGAGATGCAGCGACTGGCGCCCGAGCTGCGCAAGTTGCAGCAGCAGCACCGCAACGACCGCACGAAGCTCAACGAAGAAACGATGAAGCTCTACCAGGAGCACAAGGTCAACCCGATGTCGTCGTGCCTGCCGCTGCTGGCGCAGATGCCGATCTTCATCATCATGTTCCGAATCCTCCACGGTCTGACGTACAAGCCGCGGGGCGCGGCGTCGACGGTGGCCCAGGCCGTCTACGCGGCGGCCGGGGTGGAGAACCCCGAGGTCGGCTTCCTGCCCCGCTACATCTCGACCAACTCGGAGCTGTACCAGTCGCTCGTCAATCGCGACGAGATGCTGTCGATTGGCCTCGACCTGTCGAAGACGCCGATCGGCGTGCTCAGCGAGAGCTTCGGAACCGGGCTGATCTATGTGCTGCTCGTCGTCGCCCTCGGCGGGCTCTACTTCCTGCAGCAGCGGATGATCGCCGCCCGGGCCATGGTCAGCCCGACAATGTCGCTCGCGCAGCAGAAGCTGATGCAGTACCTGCCGGTCGTGTTCGCCGTCTTCCAGGTCTTCTTCATCACTGGCCTCGTGATCTACTACGCCGCCCAAGCGGTGTTGCGCATCGCCCAGCAGGCCTACATCACCCGCCGCTTCTACGGGCACGATGAGTCGCTCGGACGGCAGGCCCAACGGGCCGGTGAGCACGCCCGTGAGCTGGCCAAAGAGGACGGTGGGGGCGGCGGATTCCTGTCCCAGGCCCGCCGCGAGCTGGCGCCGTCGAAGAACGGCGGCGACAGCGCCACGACGAAGGTGACGACGCCGGACCGCACGGCCACGAAACGCACGGGCAACGCGACCACCGCGGCGACGTCGTCGAAGCGCACGACGCCGCCGAAGAATCGCCCGACCCCGTCGGGCAAGGGTCCGAGCGGGCGGCCGGCCGCGGCCAGCCGTCCCGGCGGGTCCCGCCGCGCCAAGAAGAAGCGCTGATCGAGCCCGGACCGCCAGGCGGACCGGACACCAGCCGGGCGCTGTTGGCCCGTTGACAGAAGGAGACGATGATGGAGTGGGTCGAGACGACGGGAAAGACGGTCGAGGACGCCAAGGATCTGGCTCTTGACCAGCTCGGTGTGACAGCCGACGAGGCCGAGTTCGAGGTTGTGGACGAGCCGCGGCCGGGACTCTTCGGCCGCCTGCGCGGGGAGGCCCGTGTGCGCGCCCGCGTTCGTCCGGCCGCCGTACGTCCGAAGCAGCACACCCGTCGTCCGCGCCCGGAAGGCCGCGGCGAGGGTCGGGGAGAGACGGCCGCCGGTGAGGCGGGCGCGGCCCGGGGGGATGCCCGTCGGGAGCGCAACGACAGCGGCCGGGGTGAGCGCTCGGGCGAGCCGCGGGGCGGGAGTCGGCGGGGCAACGATGCCATCCCGGCGCGTCGTGACGATCGTCGGCGCGACGGGGCGGCGATGGGCGACGGGTCGATCGCCGAATCGCCGCCGGTCGAGGACGTCAGCGCGGCCGCCGAGTCGTTCGTCGTCGGGCTGGCCGGCGCTTTCGGGTACGACGTCACGACCCGCGCCCGGATCGACGGCACCGAGATCGACGTCGCCATCGAGGGTGAGGGTCTGGGCCTGTTGATCGGGCCCGGCGGGCGCACCCTGCTCGCCGTGCAGGATCTCGCCCGGGTCGCCGCGCAACGTCGCCTCGGCGATCACGAGACGCGGCTGCGGGTCGACGTGGCCGGTTATCGCGAGAAGCGCCGGGTCGCCCTGGAGCGCTTCGCCACGTCGGTGGCCGAGCAGGTCCGGGAGACGAGCATGCCGCGGGCGCTCGACCCGATGCCGTCGGCCGACCGCAAGGTCATCCACGACACGCTGACGGAGCTCGCCGGGGTGACCAGCCGGTCCGAGGGCGAAGACCCCTACCGTCGCATCATCATCTCCCCCGCCTGAGATGTTTCGCACTCGCAACCGAAGGTTGCTCGCCGAGTCGTGTGGAGCCGGCCTGCGGCCGGCACGCAACCATGCAGGCGATCGACCGGCGGAGCCGGTTCGACCGCCGAAGCGGGGGCTCCGGCCGAAGGCCTCTGCCCCCGCACCCCCGCCCATGCACGGGTCGCCTCTCCACGGGTGAGGAGCGCCCGCGGCGGACCGATGCCGAAGTGATGGCCGACGACGGCCTGCTCACGGCGGCGCTGGTCGAGTCACAACGACTCGGCATGCTGGGTGCCCGCCCGATCGGCGACGTCATCGCTCATGCCGACGCCTTCGTCGACGCGCTCGGGCCCGTGCACGGACGCGTCGTCGACCTGGGCACCGGTGGCGGCATTCCCGGGCTCGTCATCGCCGCCCGCCGGCCCGACCTGCACCTCGTGCTCGTCGACCGGCGAGCGACCCGCGCCGACCACGTCGCCCGCCTCGTTCGGCGGTTCGGCTGGGGCGACCGGGTCGAAGTACGGGCCGCCGACGCCGACACGCTGATCGCCGCCGGCGACCGTTTCGACGGCGTCGTCGCCCGGAGTTTCGGACCTCCGGCGGTCACGCTGACGACGGCCGCGGCCCTGCTCGCGCCGGGCGGTCGGGCGGTCGTCAGCGAGCCCCCGCCTGACACACCGCGCCAATGGGACGATGAAGTGCTTAGACGCCTCGGTCTCACCCAGATCCGGACGTCGGCGTCCCCCGTCGCCATCTTCACCCACGTTTCACGTGAAACCTCCCGCTGAGGTTCGCACCCAGCCCGGACCGGTCGGTCGGTTCACGAAGTTCGTGGGCTCGTTGGGCCAGCGTAGAGGTCGGTCTGCACCACGGGTTCGAAGCCGACGCTGCGGTAGAGATGACCGGACGCTGGGTTGTCCGGTTGCCAGCAGATCGAGATCCGCCCTGCGCCGGCCGCGGCCAGCAGGTCAATGCCGGCCGTGAGGATGTGGCGAACTAGTCCTCGGCACTGCTGATCGTCCACGGTGCGCATCGGTTCGACCACCCCCGTCGCCGTGATCGGATCGAACCAGAACAATCCGTACGCGGCGACGTCGTCATGACGGTCGTCCACCACGAGGTCGAGATCGGGCCGGTACAGCGACGTCTGACGAAGGCGCTCCTCGTGAAAACGCCCGTCACGCATCCCGAAGTGGTGCGGTCGACGCATCGTGTCACGGCGCGTGTGAACCGGCACCCTTCGGGCAGCGGGATGATCGCCGGCCGATTCTCTGCCGCCAGCCAGGCCTCGACCATGCCGTCGGCCTTGCGGGACCGCCACCTCATGGAGCGCATGATCAGTGCGGTTGCTTCGAGTTCGACGGCCCCGATCCCGCACTCGGCGAGATGAACAAGCCCTCGCTCGAAGACATGCGTTGCCCAGTCGGAGGTTGCGTCGGGCATGACGATCAGGGCGAGCGTGGTGTCGTCGCACAGGGCGGACGACCCGTCGCCCCAGTCGGTCCCGATCACTGCCGCGGCAGGGCGATCAAGATGATCGAACCAGAAGAGTTGCGGCAGACGAGCGGTCGAGCGCGGGTTTCGCCACCACCACTGCAGCTCGGCGGCTTGGTACAACCCCGCCGTAGGGTGGCGTTGCGGACACGCTGCAGGAGCGTGGTCACAGCCTCCAAGTAGTCGATACCGATCAGATGTTGTTCGCGCAGAGCTCGCACATGGGGGACGTACAGCGCAGCGATCGCCCGAAGACGCCCGGTTCGGGGGTCATGCGAGCCGAACATGTCGGCGAGTCGCCGACGCGGACAGCAGAACTTGCGCGGAGGAAGATGTGCTGCTCGCGCACCCTCCGGCCGGTACACCGGCGCGGACCGGAGGTTAAGGTTTCACGTGAAACGTGGGCATCCGCCGTCACAGGGCGGGTCGACGGCTACCCTCGCCTCCCGTGACGTTCTCTGATCCGGGCCGCGCTGGTCCGCCCGCTTCCCCCGTCCCACCGTGGCCAGGCTCCCCGACAGCAGCGCCCGATCAGGTCGCACCGCGCGTCGAGCCACCGGGCCCAGCGAGCGACGGCGACGACAACGATGGCGAGGGTGGCCTCGACACCACTGACCTCGATCCCCCGGCCGAGCGAGACGATGACGCCGTCGAGTCCGCTCCCGCCGTCGACGCCGACCGCGGTGCCGACGTTCCGACGCCACCGTCCGTCGGTGTCGCCGGGCCCGTGCCGGAGGGCCCGGACGGTCCCGGGCCGGCCGACGTCGGCGGCGAGCGGGAGGCCGAGCCGGTCCGGCGCCCGCTCCCCCGGGTCATCGCCGTGGCCAACCAGAAAGGCGGCGTCGGCAAGACGACCTCGACGATCAACATCGGCGCCTGCCTGGCCGAGCTCGGCCAGCGCACGCTGATCGTCGACCTCGACCCCCAGGGCAACGCCTCCACCGGGCTCGGCATTGAGAATCGGGGCCTCGAAACGTCGCTCTATCACGTTCTCATGCAGGACGTCCCGCTCGAGAACTGCATCGAGCCGACTGACATCAAGCACCTCTTCGTCGCCCCGGCCAGCCTCGACCTGGCCGGGGCCGAGATCGAACTCGTTCCCGCCTTCAGCCGGGAGACACGGCTGCGCCGTGCGATCGAGGAGGTCATCGACGACTACGACTACGTCTTGATCGATTGTCCTCCGTCGCTCGGCCTACTCACCGTGAACGGCCTCAGCGCCGCCCAGGAAGTGCTCGTGCCCATCCAGTGCGAGTACTACGCCCTCGAGGGGCTCGGCCAGTTGCTGCGCAACGTCGATCTCGTCCGCCGCAACCTGAACCCGACACTCCACGTCAGCACCATCGTGTGTGTGATGTACGACGGACGCACGAAGCTGGCCGACCAGGTGGTCTCCGAGGTGCGTGAGCACTTCGGAGACAAGGTGCTGCGCACCATCGTGCCCCGCTCGGTGCGTCTCTCCGAAGCACCGTCGTTCGGCCAGCCGATCATCACGTTCGATCCACGGTCGCGCGGCGCCATCGCCTACCGCGACGTTGCCAGGGAGGTGCACGATGTCTCGGCGCAGCGGATTGGGTAAGGGCCTCAGCTCGTTGATTCCCCAGGCCGGCGCGGGAACGGCCGACGACACGGACGAGCCGGTGCTCGTCGAGTTGCCGATCGGCGACGTCACGCCAAACCCGCACCAACCACGGGTCCACTTCGACGAGGACGCGCTCGGGGAGCTGACGGCGTCGATCGCCCAGGTCGGCGTCCTCCAACCGGTCCTCGTCCGCCCCGTCGACGGGCGGTACGAGCTGGTGGCGGGGGAGCGGCGCTGGCGGGCTGCACAGCGGGCCGGCTTGACCACGATCCCGGCCGTCGTACGCGCGACGACCGACACCAGCAGTGTCGAACAGGCGCTCGTCGAGAACATTCACCGCGCCGATCTGACACCGCTGGAGGAGGCCGCCGCCTACCAGCAGCTGATCGAGGACTTCGAACTCACGCACGACGACGTCGCCCGGCGTGTCGGTAAGAGTCGGTCGGCCGTGACGAACACGCTCCGGCTGCTCGGGTTGCCGCCGGCCGTGCAGCACCTGCTGGCCGACGGCCGGTTGTCGGCCGGTCACGCCCGCGCCCTGCTCGGCACGCCGGACCGTTCGCTGCAAGAGCGCCTCGCCCGCCAAGCGGCGAACGACGGATGGTCGGTCCGCGAAACCGAGGACGCGGTGCGCCGAGGTGGCCCGCCGGCCCCAGACGTCCCGAACGGCGCTGGTGGTGCGCCGGCACCGTCGATCGACGGCGCCGGCCTGACGGCGGCGACCCGCCTGCGTCCCCCCGGCCTGCTCGAGCTGGAGCAACTGCTGGCCGATCATCTGGACACCCGCGTGAACGTCCAGATGGGCACCAAGCGCGGCAAGATGACCGTCGAGTTCGCCGACCTCGAAGATCTCGAGCGGATCTACCGGCGCATCGCCGGCGACACCTGAGGTTGCGCACTCGCCGCTCTGACCTCGACGTCAACCTGTAGCTGAAGACGCGACTTGCAACCTTCACCTCCACCGTTAGTCACAGGGGTGGACAAGTCTGTGGATAACTCAGAGATGTGGCCCGCGAGCAGGTGCGTTCCGGCGGCCGTCGTCGCTGTTCAGGAACCGACGGCGAGCGGCGCCGTCGTCCAGGCGGCGACGGCGCCGACGACGGCATCGCTGATCGCCGCCGCCTCGTCGACGACGTGCTGGATCGGCCCCAGCGTGACCACCACCGCCGTCATCGACGTCTCCCGCAGGACGGGGAGCCGGCGACCCTCCACCTGCGGGTCGGCACCAGACCAGCCGGCGAGGTGCCGGGCCAGCTGCCCGGCGAGGGCGGCGCCGCCGGGGGACGAGAATCCCGCCGTGGCGTAGTAGGCGAGGCAGGCGGCCGCGTCCGCGCTCGACTCGAACCCCAGGTAGACGACGGCGCCGTGGCGATTGGCGGCGGCGGCGTGCGCCGAGGGATCGGTGTGGTCGGTCGCCACGACGAGGGCACCGCGTTGGCGCAGCTGCGAGCACAACTGGTGACTGAGCGGTCCGAGGCCGCCGAACTGGCCGACGACGATGCGCTGGTCGCGCAACGTCGCCGAGACGGCACCGAGCCGGGACAGCTCGCGCAGCGTGGCGATCCCGGGCCCGGAACCCGACCGGGCGGCGTTGACCTCGAGGGCTCGCGTCGTGAACGGCCCGCACACCCCATCGTCGACGAGTCCGCAGTTGCGTTGGAAGTCGCCCAGAGCGCGCGCCGTCGACGGGCCGAAGATGCCGTCGATGCGGCCGCTGTCGAAACCGAGCCGGGCCAGCGTGGTTTGCACGGCGATCACGTCGTCGCCGCGAAGGAACGGTGCCTGCAGTTGCAGCGAGCGATCGCCCAGGCGCCACGACGCCTCGACCACCGCCAGCCACGTCGGCTCGTCGCAGTGCCCGGTCGCCGGCAGTCCTTGGGCCGACTGGAAGCGGCGCACGGCCGTCGCCGTGACCGGGCAATACGTGCCGGTCTCGGCGTCAGCGACGGGACAACCGGCGAGACCCAGACGGCGTTGTAGATCGCGAACGGCCTCGCCGTGGTGGCCCGGAGTCAGCGCGAGGAAACGAGGAATTCGTCGAGCTCCTGGAGCAGTTGACCCTTGCCCTTGGCCCCGACCAGGCGCTTCTGGACCTCGCCACCGGCGAAGACGAGCAGGGTCGGGATGCTCATGACGTTGTAGCGCATGGCGATGTCGGGGTTGTCGTCGACGTTCAGTTTGGCCACCGTGACCTGGTCTTCCAGTTCGTCGGCGAGTTCACCGAGGATCGGGGCGATCGCCTTGCACGGCCCGCACCACTCCGCCCAGAAGTCGACGACAACCGGGTGGTCGGCGCCGCTGACGGTCTCGTCGAACGTGGAAGAGGAGAGGTTGACGATGCCGGCCATGAAGACGTCCTTGTCGTGAGGGGGTGCGCTCATCGAGCGCATCGATCGTACCGGGAGTGCAACGCCTGCCCGAAGGTGTCCATTCCGACACATGAGAGGTGGGCGAGCGCCGACCCGAAGGGTCGGCGGCGAGCTCGGAGGCGCAGCCGATCCGGCTTGGCCGGTCGGCGCAGCCCGAGCATGTCAGTCGGACTTGGCCTCGAGCCAGCGCTCGGCGTCGATGGCGGCCATGCAGCCCGACCCGGCCGCCGTGACCGCCTGGCGGTACGTGTGATCCTGGACGTCGCCACAGGCGAAC